>OGYF01000197.1_pt1 | contig 68468 bp, 57 predicted proteins | sample 1576451 | NCBI WGS metagenome assembly OGYF01 (sample SAMEA3541505, study PRJEB24748) | human gut metagenome | biome: human gut; feature: human-associated habitat; material: faeces | place: China | collected 2012
CGCTCACTACCCGGCTCCGGTATGTGTGCCCCGCTATCCTTATCGGAGCCAGCAGGTGGGAATAGCGTTCTGCTTTGTTCATGGGCCCACCCTCTCAGTCCGCGCTGTCATTTCTGGATGGAAGCTGAATGGTGGCCTGCCCCGCCTCAAAGGTCTCGCCCAAAATGGTGTCGATCCACCAGGCCAGCTTCACATAGTGCTTGCCGTTTTGACAGTACTTGTCAAACACATAGGACTTCACCCACATTACGTCCCGCTCCATCCCATGGGTCCGGATATCCGCCATGGATTTCTCCGGCACTGGGGCCAGATAGTCCACATAACAGGGCGACTTGGGCAGGTGATAGCCCACCGCCTCCATGGATTCCGGGTTCATGATGCCCCAGGAGATTTCGACCAGCTTTCCCTGATCCCCCATAAAATTGTTCAGGTGGCGCAGCACAAAGTCCCGCCCCATAAAGTTAATGAAGATGAAGCGGGGCACCTGGCTGTGGTGGGGAAAGTCCACGCTGCGCTCTCCGCCGCCCACGTCGGTGCCGTATTTGATCTTTGCGTAGTCCGGGTAGGCCGGCCAGGCGTCCGCCCGGTTGGGCAGGCGGTAGATCCCATCCACCCTGTCCCGCACCAGAGTGGCCCGGATCTCCGGGTCCATAATCTCACGGCGCAGGGTGCGGGTGCCGCCGATGCCCATTCCATAGCGGTACGCCGGCTCGATGGAGTCGTCCACCGGGCCATCCAGGGTGTCCGCCGGACGGAAGCCGATGGGCACGTCCTCCCAATAGGGGGTGTTGGGTCCGTTGCGCACCTCGTGCTTCCAGATATCGATGATTTTCGCCCAGTCCTCATCGGTATAGTAGTGGGCGGGCCGCTTCTCGTCCCAGGGGGGAGCGATCCAGAAATGGGCGTCCTCCGGCTTATCGGCCGGATCTGCATAGCTTTTCAGATTTTCCTGGGCAGAGAAGGAGACCGTGTTCACCAGTTCCCCACGTTGGTTGTAGATGGACCCCACGCCGTTGATGCATAGGGAGCGGAACTGGGAGCCCTCCTTGGGGGTCACATCAGTCAGATGCCGGTCGTCCACCACTAGGTACAGAGTATCCCCCACGCAGATGGGGGCGTGGAAGGTGATTTTATGGGCCAGGCCGGACACCAACAGATAGTCCCGGGCCTCGGCGGGGAAGGGCTTGAGCCAGGTGTCATCGTGGGCGGCGTAGGTGGGCAGGGCGGGAAGGGCAGGATATCCTAGGGCCTTGGCGTACTCCTCATCGTTGTACACTGGGTCCTCTGGGTCATACTTTTTGTTGACATACTTGACCATCTGTTCCTCTGCCTGGGTGAGGAACACACCGGGCAGCTCCTCAGAGATCAAACCATCCCGAATCTCCCGGCCGCTGATGGGTCCGCGGGTCCGGATCGCGTCGTCCTCCTCCAGAAACCGCTTCAGGCAGGGCTTCTCCCGCTGCGTATACACGCCGGGGTAAAACGTTACAAATCCTTTGCTCATATCTTGCGCTCCTTTCCAGTGGCGGCCCGTGGCGGCGATGCCCGAGCCGGGAATTTATTCCCCGGGCAGGCAACGCGCCTGTCCGGGGAAGCAGCGATCGATTGATTGTGGGCAGTCAGCTCAGGGAGACAATCTCCGACCGGGGAGGGTTGGGCACTCCGTCATAAGTCATGAAATAGTCCTCCACAATGTCGGAGATAAAGGCGCGGGCTTTGGCCTCCTCCCGGGGGCCGGGCCTGCTGTGGCAGTCGTAGTGGAAGAAGTAGGAGCCAGGCACCTGGGTGCCGTCCCCCAACGTATACAATACCGCGTCGCATACGTCGGCGTCAGGCCCATCGCTGGCCTTGCCGGGGCGGAAATCCGCCTTGGGTTTGACTCCCAGGGGATAGCCTGCCGGCCCCGTCTCCCGTCCGGCGCAGGAAAAGCGGCCAATTACGTCCACGTCGTTGAGTTTGAGGTACATCTTCAGGGTCTCCAGAGTGGCGGTGGCCTCGTCAGAGCCATAGAAACCGCCGCCGTAGGTGGTGAACACCACGCCCAAGGGACGGGTGCGGGTGTGGTCCGGCATACCGGGGGCGGGAGCGCGGTGACGGCGCCAATTGGCCCCCTCCGGTTTTTTGGCTGGCGCGGCCGCATCGGCCTTCTTGCTGTCCAGATTGTTTTGGACCTCTTTTTCCAGGGCGCCGCCGGCGCCGAAGGAAAATGCCTTGATCACCGCCTGGAGGGGTGATCCCCCCACGATGGGGGAACCCAGACACACCAGGTCGTAGTCCTCAAAATAGAGCTGGTCCTGCAGCCCGACCCAGTCGGTGTTGGCGGCAATGCGCAGGTAAGTCACCTCCCACCCGTAATGAAGGAACGTCTCCCGGAACCAATTGGCGATCTTCTCGGTATTTTTTGTCATGGTAGCGTACAGAAGCAGTGCGCGGCGGGGCTTCATAATAACAGGCATTGACTTGTCCTCCTCAGCTGATACAGGTGTACATGGAATAGGGCGGGCGGGGATCCCCGGTAAAGGTCATGAAGTAGTCCTCCACCACTTCGTTGAGAAAAATATTGGCCTTGGTCAGATCTCGGGGGCTGGGCCTGTTCTGGAAATCATAGTGCCAGATGATAGACCCCTTTTTCCCGCAGCCCATGGGATCGTTGTTTCCCATGGTGGGCGCGTCCTTGCCGAAGCTTTCCTCGTCCTTCGTCTCGGCCCCGTCAGCCAGCGCCTTGCGCTGGGCCGGGGTGAGCCGTTCCCACTCAGCGGCGTTTGGATTCTCCTTATACCGCTGCATGGCAGCCTGGGCGTCATCAATGTTCATTTTCAGCACCATGGCCAGCCGGTCCACCGCAGAGTGGCGCAGCTCCCGGCCGGGGCAGGCGAACTTGCCCACCGCCCGGATGCCATTGACCCGGAGATATTCCACCAGCACTTCCAGCGTGCCATAGCACTCCTCGGGGCCCACGCCGGATCCGCCGTAGGTACAGAACACCACACCGTAGATGGTCTTTTTCTTTATGTCGCTCTTGGAGCCGGGGGCGCCAGTACCCACGTCCATACACACGATGCCGGGGATTCCGGTATCGTAATGGACGCCAGGGATCTGCCCCGGCTGGAGCACCTCGCCCGCCCCGGGGCCCAGGTGTCCGCCGGCCGCTAAAAAGTCCTGGATGCGCTGGTAGACTTCCCGGTTACGGTAGAGCTGCTTCTTCCCCTGGAGGCCCATGAGCATGGATACCTCCTTGTAGGGCAGGCCGGCAATGATGGGGGAACCCAGGCACACCAGGTCGTAGTCCTCCACAAACAGTGGGTCCTTGTCCCAGTCCCGCCGGGGATCGATCTTTACCAAATCAGTATCAAAGCCGTTTTCCTCACAGACCTTTTGAAACTCCCCGGCCACCAAGGCGGTGTTGCCGGTGATGGAGCCGTAGAGCACCAAGGCTTTCCGTTTTGCCATGCGATCTCCCTCCTTCTTTCATCTATCGGTCCGCCGTGGCAGTTCCACCGTGGCCTCCACCACCTGAATGATGTCGCCGTCCAGCGTCTCTGCCCAGCAGGACAGGTCGGCCAGCGCCGCGCCGTCCCGCAGGTATTTGTCGGTGACCACGCCCTTGCAGATGGCGGTGTCCCCCTCCATGCCGTGGCGGTTGACAAATTTGCCGGCCATGGCGGGAACCTTGCCGAGAATGTCCAGGCCGGGCTTGTTCTCCGACATACACTGGAACAGGTTCTGGAAGCGCCATTTGAAGCCCCGCAGGAACCCGTCGTCCCCCATCCAGTTGGTCACCATGCGCAGGATGAAATTCCGGGCGGTGAAATTGTAGAACACCGCTCTGGCCCCTGGGATGCGGCAATAGGAGTAGTGGCGGGCCATAAAGTGCAGCTTCTGTCCGTAGGCGTCGGTCATCAGCTCCTCCCCCGCTTCCAGGAAGCCCCGGGCATCTGGCATGGAGCGGATCATGTCTCCATGGAGACGGAACATATCCATGTCCGATACGGGTCCCGAGCAGGTGGGTACCGTCTCATCCCCCACCTGGACATCCTCCCAGTACAGGGGTTCCGCCCCCCGGACCTTCTCATTGCGCCACAGGGCGCGGATGGTTTCCCACTCGGCCTGGGTGGTGACATGGACGGGCGGGATGTTGTCCAGCCACTCGTAGGTCTGCTCCAGCTCAGTTGGGACATAGCCATCGGTAATGCGCATCATGGCATTGCGGCCGTAGCCCTTTCCCACGCCCACCAGTCCTCCCTGGGCGTCCCGCATCTCCGCCTGGCCGAATAAGGAAAACTGCCGCAGGGGGGAGCCCTCTACCGGGGTGGTATCGGTCAGCTTCTGTACGGTGCTGTGAAAGGTCAGCACATCTCCGTCATATACCGGGCGGAACAGCTCGATGTCCCCGCCGTCGTTGGCGTAATAAAACACGTTGCCCAAATCGTCTCCCACATCATCCATCATGGGGAAGCCGGAGATGTTCTCTTCAAAGATATAGCAGGGCATGGCAGGCAGACGGCCCCACCGGGTCCCGGCGGCGTAGGCCGGGTCGTTATAGAGGGGGTCATAAGGGTTCCACAGCCGGGCGTAGTCCAGCATTTTGCTCTGGTCGGCCGTGACGGTCCGGTCCGCCATGGGGCCAACACCCCCCCGCTCGGCCACGGTTTTTCTCAGATCGTCCAGCGCCGCCTGCTCTTCCGGCGAATACTGATTGGGATAAAAGGTCTGAAATTTCTGATTTGTAATCTTCATAGCAGCCTCCTTACAGCGAATTGATCTCCGCCACATGGTGGCAGGCGATGAAGTGCTCCGGCACGATCTCCACCAGAGGAGGCTGTGCCTGCCGGCACAGGTCAGTGGCGTAAGGGCAGCGGTTGGCAAACCGGCAGCCGGGCTTGGGCTCCACCGGGGAAGACAGTTCCCCCTGAAGCAACACCCGGCGGCGCTCCACATGGATGCTGGGGATGGGGATGGCGGACAGCAGGCCCTTGGTATATGGGTGCAGGGGGTGATCGAACAGCGCATCGGAGGGACATTTCTCCACCACCGTGCCCAGATACATGACCAGGATATCGTCTGAGATGTGCTTGACCACGGACAAGTCGTGGGTAATAAAGATGTAGGTCAGCCCCTTTTCCTCCTGAAGATCCTGGAGCAGGTTGAGGATCTGGGCCTGAATGGACACGTCCAGGGCGGATACCGGCTCGTCGCAGACGATGAACTTGGGGTCCAGCGATAGGGCCCGGGCAATGCCGATGCGCTGCCGCCGTCCGCCGTCCAACTCATGGGGATAGGAATACGCCAGCCGACGGGCCAGGCCCACGGTATCCATCAGCTCGTAGACCCGTTTCTGCAGTTCCTCCTTGGTCTTGCACAGGCCATATATCTTCAAGGGGTCCGCAATCAGTTCCGACACGCAGTACCGGGGATTGAGGGAGGAAAACGGGTCCTGGAAAATGAGCTGCATGTTCCGCCGCAGCTCCTTCTGCTCCTTCTTGGACAGACCTGTGGTGGGCCGCCCTTCAAAGAGGATCTCCCCTTCGGTGGCCTCCTGGAGTCCCAGTACGGTCCGGCCCAGGGTGGATTTGCCGCAGCCCGACTCGCCCACCACCCCGAGGGTCTTGCCCTCACCGATGGAAAAGGATACGTCGTCCACGGCGTGGAGCATTCCCGCCGGGGTACGGAAATATTTTTTCAAATGGTTGACTTCCAGCAGTTTAGCCATGGTCTGCCTCCTTTGCGTCGCCCGATGCGGAAGCGGTCACGCCCTCCCTCTGACAGCGCAGGCATTTGACGAAGTGCCCCGGGGAGATTTCCGCCGCCTTGGGGTTAACGGTCCGGCACCGCTCCTCCGCGAAGGGGCAGCGGGGATGGAACTTACACCCCTCCGGCAGCCGAGCGGGGTCGGGCATCAGGCCGGCGATGGGCTTGAGCCGCCGTTCCTTCCGGTCCAGGCTTGGCAGGGAGTGGAACAGCCCTTTGGTGTACGGGTGGGCCGTCTCATCGAAAATGTGTTCCAGACTGCCGAACTCTACGATTTCTCCCGCGTACATGACGGCCACCTTGTCGCAGGTTTCCGCCACCACGCCCAGATCATGGGTGATGAGAATCATGGAAGTGCCAAATTCGTCCTTCAGCGTTTTCATCATATCCAGCACTTGGGCCTGGATGGTCACATCTAGGGCTGTGGTAGGTTCATCCGCCAAAAGCAGCTTCGGGTTGCAGGCCAGAGCCATGGCGATGACCACCCGCTGCTTCATCCCGCCGGAGAACTGGTGGGGGTAGTCCCGCCCCCGTGAGGCTGGAATCCCCACCTTCTCCAACATTTCCAGCGCGCCCTTAAGCGCCTCAGACTTTGAACAGCTGCTGTGCAGCCGGATGACCTCCGCAATCTGGTCATCTACCCGAAGCACCGGATTCAGGGCAGTCATGGGGTCCTGGAAGATCATGGATATCTTGCCGCCCCGGATTTTCTGCATCTCCTTTTCCGTCTTTTCCAGAAGATTTTCTCCGTCGAACAGCACCTTTCCGGACACGATCTTTCCAGGCGGGCTGGGGATCAAACGGAGAATGCCTTTGGCCGTGGTGGTCTTGCCTGCGCCCGTCTCCCCCACCAGTCCCAGGGTGTCCCCGTGCCGGAGAGCGAGATCGATGCCGTTGACGGCAGCCACATCGCCGTCCTCCGTATAGAAGTGAATGGCCAGATCCTTGATCTCCAAAATATTGTCGTTCATCTCCGGCCCTCCTTAATTCTTAAGCTTCGGGTCCAGCGCGTCCCGCAGTCCATCGCCAAACAGGTTGAATCCAAACAGGGTCAACATGATCGCCAGTCCCGGGAAGGTAGACATGGGCCAGAAGGAGCGGATCACCTCCCGGCCTTCCGCCACCATGGAGCCCCACTCCGCTGTGGGCGGCTGAACGCCAAGGCCGATAAAGGACAGGGACGAGATCATCAGGATACATCCGCCGATACGCAGTGTGGAATCCACAATGACCGGAGAGAGGATGTTGGGCACGATCTGCCGGAACATAATGCGGGCATTGGACGCGCCGGTGACCCGTGCCGCTTCCACATACTCCTGATCCCGGATGCCCAAAACCAAGGCCCGGAGCAGCCGGGCATAGCCGGGCACACAGCCGATGCCGATGGCCAGCGCCGTGTTGAAGATTCCCTGGCCCAGTGCCGAGGAGATACATACCGCCAGCAAAAAGCCGGGAATGGCCATGATCACGTCCATGACCCGCATGATCACGCCGTCATAGACTCCGCCGAAATAGCCGGCGGACACACCGATGATCCCGCCCACCACCAGGCCGAATACAATGGACAGAATGGAAACCAGCAGGGAAACCCGCCCGCCATAAATGATGCGGGACAGGGTGTCCCGGCCCACATCGTCCGTGCCCAGCGGATGGGCGAAGCTGGGATATGCCTTCATATTGGTGTAGTCTTGGACATCGGGGTCATAGGGCGCCACAAAATCGGCAAAGACTGCAGCCAAAACCAGCACCAGCACGATCACCAGGCCCAGCATGGCCAGCTTATTGCGGGTCAGGCGGTGGAGCACATCCCGCCACTGGCTGCGCTTGCGCCCGTAGTCCAGGCTATCCGTCGGCGGAGCCTGAATGGCGCGTTTGGATGTTTTAGGCATGGACCGCTCCCTCCTTTTCTCCGGCCGGGCCGCGCTTCTTTTTCTTCCCCGCCGTATACTGGGCCATAATGCGGGGATCTACGAAGCCGTAAATCAGGTCTGTGACCAGATTGATGATGCAGATCAGCGCTGCCAGGATCAGCACGCACCCCTCGATAATGGGGAAATCCTTATTGTTGATGGCCGTCATCATCAACGACCCCAGTCCCGGCATGCCGAAGATTGTCTCCACCACCACGGAGCCAGACACCAGAATGCCCAGCTGTGCCCCCACCGTGGTGATCACCGGGATGAGGGCGTTGCGCAGGGCGTGCCGGCGAATGACCACGCTCTCCTTCTGTCCCTTGGCCCGGGCCGTGGTGATATAGTCTTGGCGCACCACATCCAGCATGGACGAGCGGGTCATCCGCGTGATACTAGCGATGAAGGATAAGCCGGAGGCCAGCGCAGGCAGCACCCAGTCCCGAAGCTGTGGCGCCTGGGTGGTAGGAAAGGAGGCGTCAAAGATCTTCAAGTTAATGGCAAAGGCGATCATCAGCATCAGCGCCAGCCAAAAGCCCGGCACCGCGGCGAAGATAAGGGAAAAGAAGGTCACAATGCGGTCTAAGATAGAGTTCTGCCTGGTGGCCGAGATTACCCCAAAGGGGATGCCCAGGCCCACCGCGATGATAATGGAGATGATGGCCAGCTCCAGTGTCAGCGGGAACCGCTGCAAAATCGTCTGGCCCACCGGCAGACCGGTCTGGAAGGAGTCACCCAGATCTCCCCGGGTGATGATTCCCTGTAAATAGGAGAAGAATTGGACCAAAAATGGTCGGTCCAGCCCCAGCTCCGCTTCCTTTGCGTCATACTGCTCCTGGGTATAGGTTCCACCCAGCGCCGCGGCGACGGGATCGCCGGGACCCACGCGGTCAATGGTGAACACGATCAGCACCACACCCAGCATCACCGGGATGACCCAGAGCAGCCGCCGCAGAATAAATTTTGCCATACTCTCACCTCAGCGTTATGGTGAGGGGCGCGGGCCATCACCCGCGCCCCTGGTGCAGTTTCATCTCTCGGTTCAGGCGACGGTCACAGCCACGATGTCGATGCTGCGGGCGTTCAAGCCAGTCACATTCCCGATGTTGTTGTGGTAGAGCACCACAGCCTGAGCATAGCCGATGGGGAGGGTCCGGTAGTTGTCAAAGGCCCATTGCTGGACGGCATCGTATTCCGCCTGGCGGGTCTGTTCGTCCTTCGCCACACGGGCCGCCTCAATGTGCTCGTTAAACTCGGGATCTGACACACGGGCGCCGCCGTTGGTGGAATTCTGGCCAATCGTGTCTAGTACTTGGGAGTCCAGATAAGTACCTCCGCCGGTACCGAAAATGGAGATATCCGTTCCATTTGCCATTAGGATGGGAATCGCGGTAGCAAAGTCGTAGGACTCCACCGACAGGTTGATGCCTACCTCTTTCAGCATGGCTTGCACGATGGTGGCGCATTTGTCATTGGTGGGCATGGTGGGAATGACTACCTTCATCTCCATTCCGTCCCCATAACCGGCCTCAGCCAGAAGTTCCCGGGCTTTTTCCGGGTTGTACTCGTGGACGCCGATGGGTGTGTAGTAAGTAGAGCCTTTGATCAGGATGGAGTCGGCCACCTCGCCCAGAGAGCCAAACACGGCGGCCACGATGGAATTCGTATCCAGGGCCAGGGAGATAGCTTCCCGCACCCGGATGTCGTCAAATGCGGGATTATACTCCGGTAAGCACACCGCCAGCAGGTCCCACTTGGGGAACAGCTTGGTAGTCACCTCGCCGTAGGCGCCGTCCTGAGCCGCCAGATAATCGGCCTCAGCCACATCCAGAGCAATATCCAAGGCACCGTTTTCAAAATCAGCGATCATAGTGGTGGCCTCAGAGTAATGGCGGATGGTGACGGTTTCGGCGTCGGGCAGCTCGCCCCAGTAGTCATCCCGGCGGGTATAGGTGGAATGGGAGCCCTCCACGTTCTCATCGCACACATAGGGACCGGTGCCGCAGGGGGCGTTCCACCAGGCGTCGGGATTGGCCTTGACATATTCCTCGTTGACCACAGAGGCCCAGCGGTCGTTGGACAGGTTGTACAGCAAATCGGCAGAAACCGTGGTCAGCTTGAGGTACAGGTCGTTGCCCTCGATATAGCTGTTATCATAGTCAATGTCGTCGTAACCTGGGTCAAACTGGTTGTTCTCAAAGACGAAGCGGGACAGGGAGTACAGCACGTCCTCCGGAGTGAGAGGGTCGCCATTGGAGAACACCGCATCATCCCGGATGGTGAGCTTCAGCAGGTCGTCCTCCACCCACTCCCAGGAGGTGGCGATGCTGGGTTCCACCTCCATTGTCTCATAGTTGAGCTTCAGGATCGTGTCATACACCATGGTTAGCCCCAAGCCGCAGTTTGCGTTGCTGCAGGGGTCAAAGGTGTCCGTGGCATCCATGGTGCCTACGGTAAGCGTCTTGGGACCGGCAGGTTCGCTGGACTGCCCCGGCCCGTCAGAGCCGCCGGGGGCGGGACTTTCGTTGGAGGGGGCGCCGCACGCGGCCAGAGACAGAGACATTATCAGAGCCAGCGCAAGAGATGACCATTTTTTCCAGTGCTTCATGTTTGTGATCCTCCTTCATCATCATGTTCTGCTTTCTATTGCAACAGGCGGACCCAACCCGCTCTGCTACCGACATATTCAGGATATGTTTCTCACCGGACAGACATTGCAAGGCGGCTTGCCTTTGTGTTAAGATATTCTCACCAAACTGCTGGAGGGATCATATGGAGATTATGCAGCTACGCTATCTGAAAGAAGTCGCCCGCCAGGAAAGCTTCACCCGCGCCGCAGAGCTTCTGCACATTACGCAGTCCGCCTTGTCCAAGTCTATCGCCAAGCTGGAGGACGAAGTGGGAGTCAAGCTGTTTGAACGGGACGGGAACCGTATCCACCTCAATCCCTTTGGAAAGGCCATCCTGCGATCCAGCGACCAGGCTCTGGTCGATTTGGAGAATGGTTTGAAACAGGTGCGGGAAATGGCGGGGCTGGAACAGGGAACTGTACGGGTGGGCGTGGGTCCAGAGGTGTTTATCAAGCATTTGGTCAAGGATTTCCTGCTGCGCCACCCCAACGTCTCTATGACCTGTCTGCTTCACTCCCCGGAACAGATGACGGCCAATCTGGAAGCGGGAACGATGGACTTTGTCGTGACCACCGATCCTGTGACGGGCAGCGGCATCAACTGGGAGCCGATTTATTTGGACGAGCTGACGGTGCTCATGTCTGAGCGCCACCCTCTGTCCGGGCGAACAAGCATTTTCTTGGAGGAGCTGGCCAATGACCGTTTTGTCATCAGCAATATGGGGCCGGGGATGCGGAGCAACGCCTACGAGCTGTGTCGGAAGGCGGGGTTCGAGCCCAAGGTGCTCTACGAGGGATATGACACGGAAATGACCGGAGAGCTGGTGGCGCAGGGCGCGGCGGTGATGATCACCCCCCGCTCCATCACAGAGGGGGTCCGGCGCTTCATGGGGGCGCACGCTCCAAAGCCCGCTGTCGGCGTACCCCTGGCGGATGCCTTTACCCATCGGGAAATTGGGATTGCCGCCAAACAGGGGCACTTCCAATCTGCGGCGGCGCTGGCGTTCTACGAGATAATTGTGAATTATTTCACATCTATACGTTCAGTATAGGGCAGAAGAATCATGTTGTCAAATTCACAAAATTATGTTTCTCTATGAATTTCAGGAATAGTCTCCGTCGATATAACCCGATTGAACTTCTCCTCTGGTTCTCGCTTCCTATCGCCAGTCCACACCACTTGTCAGCCCCTACGGGCCTGTCCCCAAGGAGCGTTCCCTCGGATTTTCTCTTTCTGATTGGAACATACAGCCGCGCCGTTATACTCACGGCGCGGCTGTATGTTGTGTCCGGCTTGGATGCCAGTCTTTCCCGGACAAAGAAGCTCCCCGTCTGGGCAGCGGAGGCGGGCGCCAGAAAGCTGAGAAACCTCCACAGTCCTATGCCACTTTCCCTTTTGGCAGACAAAAAACGTTAAAAAATATCCCGAAGCGTAAATTTTTTCCTGTACCTTTCTTCCATTTTTCGCTATAATAGCTATTAGACCATATTCGACATCCATACCGGGGAGGCGCGCGTCATGTCAGATACCAGTTCTGTCTCATCCGTCCCCGCACCTGATCAAACCTTTTTATCCCATCTCACCCTTGCCGACCTGATGGGAGACTCGGTGCTTCAGGATCTGCTCCACTCAATCTACTCCATCTCTGGCCTGCGCATCTCGCTGACCACCTGCCAGGGGGACCGTATTCTTGCCCTCCATGAATATATGACGCCCTTCTGCATCCGGGCAAATAAGGACCCTGCGCTTCACCATGCCTGCCTTCTCTGCACCCAGGCCGCCGGAAGCCGGGCCGCCGCCCAAAAGGCCCCTTTTCTCTATCGCTGTTACGCCGGACTGGCCTGTGCCGCAATCCCCGTGTTGGTGGAAAATACCTATGTCGCCACCTTGGTCACCAGCGGCTTCCGGGTCGAGGAACGGGAAATGGAGCAGCTCGAGCAGATGCGCCCGGACCAGTCCCATCTGGTTTCCGAGAATGTAGACCTCAGCGCGCCCTTTCTACACCGCCAGCGTATTATGGACATCGCAAACCTCCTGTCTGTCGCCGCTCGCTACATTGCCGAGGCCGGCCTGCGCAACCGCATGCAGGGAGAACTCCACCAAAAACGGCTGGAACTCATGCGCCAGCAGCAGGTGCAGCTTAACACCGAAAAACTGCTCAGCCAGGCGGAGTTCAAGGCCCTTCAGTCTCAAATCAACCCCCATTTTTTGTTCAACACCCTCAACGCTATCAGCCAGCTGGCCATCTTGGAAGGCTGCGATCAGACGGCCGAGGCCATATTCTCCCTGTCTGCCCTTTTCCGCCGTTGTCTCAAGAAAAATGACTCCTTCCCCCCGCTCCGGGAAGAGGTGGACAATGTCTCGGAATATATCGCCATCAAGAAGCTGCTCTATCGGGACCGGATTCAGTATCGCTGCGATGTGGATTCCAGCTGTCTGTCCCTTCGTGTGCCGTTGTTTTCTCTTCAGCCGTTGGTGGAAAACGCTCTTCTCCACGGTCTGGAGCCGAAAAAAGAAGGCGGGACCCTCACCCTTTCCGTCCATCGGCAGGCCGGTTTTATCGTGGTCCGGGTGGAGGATGACGGTCTGGGGTGTTCTCAGGATTCCATAGAACGGATTCGCGCATGTCCTCCGGATCACAGTCGGTCCGATCTGACGGGGATCGGAATGGGAAATGTGATCCGGCGATTGTCCGACCACTTCGGCCCAGCGTTCCACTGGACCATAGACAGCGCTCTCGGCCAGGGCACACGAATCGCTCTGTATCTCCCCGCCGAAAAGGAGGATAAAACACATGCCCCTCACTGTTCTTGTGGTGGATGACCAGCCCTTAGAGGGCGAGATGATCGCTCTGGTCCTGAAACGGGATCGTCCTGATGCGGTCTATGTCGGTCAGGCCCTCGATGCTGCCGACGGAATCCGCATGGCCTCGCTGCTCAACCCAGGACTCATCTTTCTGGATATCAAAATGCCCGGAATGAACGGTCTGACCGCCATCTCCCATCTGCACCGCGCCAGTCCCGGCGTTCATATCGTCATGCTCACCGCCTTTGACGACTTTGAATTTCTGCGCACTGCGCTGCGAGCTGGCGCTCGAGACTATCTGCTCAAGCCTGTGCGTCCGGCGGACATTCTCTCCGCACTAGACCGTCTGGATGCCCCTGCTGTCCCCCTTCCGCCTGCCGAGGTCCCCCTTCCCTCCCCCGATCAGCTATGGAGCAGGCTGCGTCAGGCCATACACGGCGGCGATCCGGAGCAGGCGCAGCAAGCCGTCCGCGCTTGCCTGTCCTACTATGGCCCATTGGATCAACGTACTTTAATATACACCTGCGTACGCTGTATGGAATTCGCATCAGCACTGGCCGAGCAGGCCAGTGCTGTCCAGTCCGTCGACGGACTCCGCTTTTTGTACCAGGAATTTGTTCTGGAAGTATCCTCCCTGAAAAATCCGGACCTTCTGGAGCCCGCCTTTGCCAACTACGCGCAAAAAGCGGCGGATATCTTCAGCCACAGCGCCGGAGATACGAGCTACCGACAAATCGCTGCGGCCAAGCAGTATATCAACGAGCACTTTCACGAGCCGCTGCAAATGTCCGAGGTAGCTGGTAAGCTCTACCTGTCCACTGCCTATTTTTCCCGGCTGTTTAAGGAGAAAATCGGGATGACCTTCTCGGACTATCTGGCCTCCTGCCGGGTGGAGCGCGCCCGACAGCTGCTGGCCACCACTGATCTTTCTATTTCAGAGGTGGCCAACGCCATTGGCTACCAGGAGGCCAATTCCTTCTCCCGTCTGTTCAAGACCCGTACCGGCCAGTCTCCCTCTGAATACCGCGCATCCCGGATGCGAAACCCGGGATAACGCTGCGGCATGCCACCACCCCCTCTGCTGGGGGTGGTGTTTTTTCTTTCCATTCATCACAAAGTTGGATAGCCCAGGCCGCGTTTCCGACAAATCTTGATATATACAGGTGGATTCACGGCATTGTCCCCCTCCCGCACCCATGTCAAAATAAGTGTAATACGAGAGAGGAGGGACACAATGGGTACCGCTCGTCCCCTTTACAAGTCATTTTTATCGATTCTGCAGGAAGAACTGGTTCCCGCCCTCGGCTGCACGGAACCCATTGCCATCGCTTACGCCGCCGCCGTGGCCGCGCGCCGGGCGGGCGGTCCGCCCCGTTCCATTCTGGCTGAGTGCAGCAGCAATATCATCAAAAATGTAAAAAGCGTCACGGTTCCCAACTCCGGCGGAATGCGCGGAATCGCTGCTGCGGCCCTTCTGGGCGCCCTGGGCGGCGACCCGAACCGGCAGCTGGAGGTCTTACAGACCGTCTGCCCCCAGCAGATTGCCCAGGCGCGGGCTATGGAGGCGGCCGGGGTCTGCCGGGTCTCATTGGCCCGGGATCAGCCGGGCCTGTACCTGTGTCTGACCCTAACCTCTGATTTTCACACCGTATCCGTCACCATCTGCGGTACTCACACCAATATCACTCGGCTGACCCAGGATGGGCGGACGGTTTATCAGTCTGACGATACCGGCCAGGAATGCGTGGACCGATCCGCCCTATCCCTGGCCTCCATCCTGGACTTTGCACAATCCGCCCGGATCGAGGATCTGCGCTCCATTCTTCTGCCCCAGATTCAGTATAATACAGCCATCGCAGAAGAGGGCCTGCGAGGTGCCTATGGCGCCCAGGTAGGGCGGACCCTGATGACATACGCCCATGCCGGAGACCTCTTTGCCCGTTTGCGGGCCGCGGCCGCCGCAGGCTCCGACGCCCGGATGAGCGGCTGTACCCTGCCGGTGGTCATCAACTCTGGCAGCGGCAACCAGGGCATCACTGTCTCTGTCCCCGTTATCCTGTATGGGCGCTCCCAGGGCGTGCCAGAGGACATGATCTATCGCGCCCTGGCGCTGGCCAACCTGACCGCAATCTATCAAAAAACGGGAATCGGCCGCCTGTCCGCCTATTGCGGGGCAGTGAGCGCCGCCTGCGGCGCGGCTGCCGGCATTACCTGGCTGGCTGGGGGCGGCCTGCGGCAGATCGAGGATACGGTGGTCAACGGCCTGGCCAATGTCTCCGGCATCGTGTGCGACGGGGCCAAGGCCTCCTGTGCCGCCAAAATCGACGCCGCTCTGGAGGGGGCGCTTCTGGGCCACCAGCTGGCTATGGCCGGCCGGCATTTTTCCCCGGGAGACGGCATCGTCCAGCCTTCCGCCGATCAGACTGTATCCACGGTAGGTCGGCTGGGACGCGAGGGCATGCGTCAGACCGATCTGGAAATTCTGAACATCATGCTGGGCCGCTGACCCAGAAACAGCAGCGCGAGAGGAGTGCGGAACAAATCTATGGATCTCATCAAGCTGGCGATCATTTTTATCGTTATCATCGTCCTAATCAACTTCAAGATTCGCCTGAACATCGCCGTGGCGGTGGGGGCGGTGCTGGGCGCTATTCTATACCAGATGGGCTTTGTCCACTCCTTTGAAGTGGCTTGGCGGGGCGTGTGGAATGCGGACACCATTTCCGTCATCGTGATCACTTACCTTATCACCTTCCTTCAGCGGATGATGGAGCAGAAGGGCGATCTGCTCCTGGCCCAGCGCTCCCTATCCGGCATCTTCAACAGCCGCCGGGTCAACGCCTCTGTGGCCCCTATCTTCATCGGCCTGCTGCCTTCTCCTGCCGCCGCCTTCATCGCCGGCGATATGGTGAAAAGCTCCTGCGGAGACTATCTGGACAAAAATGAGCAGGCCTTCGTCACCAGTTATTTCCGCCACATTCCGGAAAGCTGTCTGCCCACCTATTCCTCCATTATCCTGGCTGTGAGCCTGTCCGGCGTGGCCCTGAACGGCTTTTTGTTGTCCATGGTCCTGCCGGTCGTGCTGCTGATCGTGCTGGGCTATCTGTTCTACCTGCGTCGGGTTCCCAAGGATACCGGCCTGCCCCCCGCCCAGAGCAAGGCCCGGGAGTGGCGGAACCTGGTAGCCAGCCTGTGGCCCATCGCCCTGGCCATTGTATTGGTCATCGCCGTCCCCTACATCCCCTTCTCCGCCATTTCCGGTTTTCCTCCCGCAGCGGCGGAGTTCCTGGGCAGTTTCCCCGTGTGGCTGGCCGTGATTATCTCCATCGTCCTGTATTTTTTCATCGGCCGGTTCCGATTCAAAGAGGTCACTCCCTACTTCTCCAGTGCCTTTGAGCTCAACATCATGCTCAACACCGTGGTCGTCATGATCTTCAAAGAAATTCTCACGGAAAGCGGCGTCATCGCCGAGCTTCCAGACACACTCTCCAAACTGCCCATCCCCACCTTTCTGGTGTTCGCCCTGCTGTTCCTCATCGGCACGATTGTGGGCGGCTCCACCGCTATTGTCACATTATGTACCGCCCCGGCCTTTGCCGCCATGCCTGATGGAGGTGTGCCTCTGCTGATGCTCCTCATGTGCTTTTCTTATGCGGCCATGCAAATCTCTCCCACCCATCTGTGTCTGACCCTCATTGCCGAATATTTTGACAGCAACTTTGGTGTCCTCGTGAAAAAAACCATTCCCGTCATTGCCATCTTCATGGTCCTGATCCTGGGCTACTACCTGCTGTTGACCCTCTTCCTGTAACTGCGGCGGCCGTCTGGCTAAGACACTCTCGCAGGAGACAGGAGATACCGAACGTGAAACATCTGGGGAGCTGCCGTTTCGGCAGCTCCCCAGATGTTTATCCGTGTCATTTCCACACCGCACCCTGGCCCAACTCATCCCATGCGGCGCTCCAGCTCCGCCATCCGCCACAGACGGGGATAGGCATAGGCGAAAAACGTGCGCAGAGCAGCGCAGTGATAGTTGCGGTCCATGCCGATCCAGTCCCGGCGGCAGCCGCCGTTGCACAGGGGCAGCCACTGGCAGCCCGCGCACTCCTGGGGCGCGCCCTGACCCTCCCGGCAAAAGCGCAGGGCGGTCTCGCTCCCGGCCAGTTCTTCCAGGGTGTGCTCCCCCAGCTTTCCCATCCGCCACTGGTCCAGCACAAAGAAGTCGCAGGGATAGACGCTGCCGTCCCCCTCCACCACAAAATAGCGGCCGCAGGTGCCGGCGGTGGCACAGGTACCCGCCCTCTGCCCGGCCAGCAGGTGGACATAGTCGTCAAACAGCCGGACGCTCACATAGTCCCCCTGCTCCCAATCCTGGTACCACAGGTCAAAGACGGTGCACAGGAATCTGCCGTACCGCTCCGGCGTAAGGGAGAAGGGGCGCCCTCCCCGCTCCTCCTCCATGGGGTCCAAACAGGGAATGAACTGGAGGTAGCGCCCTCCCAGTTTTTTCAAGTTCTGATAGATCGCCTGCCCCCGCCGGGCGGCAGGGCCGGTGACCACACACAGCAGATTCACCTCCACCTGCCATTTCTGGAGCAAAGTCAGGGTCCGGGCCACCGTGTTCCAGGTACCCCTGCCCTGAGAATCCACCCGGTTAGCATCGTGGAGATCCTTGGTCCCGTCCAGGGACAGGCCCACCAGGAACCGGTTGTCCCGGAAGAACCGGGCCCAGTCCTCGTCGATGAGGGTGCCGTTGGTTTGGATGGAGTGCTCCACCGTCAGCCCAGGCCGCAGGTACTGCCGCTCCAGCTCCACAAAGCGCTGGAAGAAGGGCAGCCCCCGGACCATGGGTTCTCCCCCCTGGAAGGCGAAGCTCACCCGGGACTCGGCTTCTTCCATGGCCTGGCGGATCATAAGCGCGGCGGTATCCTCGTCCATCAGGCCCAGGTCGTGGTCCTGACGATGCTCGGACACATCCTCATAAAAACAGTATCTGCATCGCAGATTGCACCGGCCTGAGGCTGGCTTGATGAGCATGGACACAGTGTTCACAGTCTGGCTTCCTCCTTGTTCTGGATCAGCTGTCTAGCCAGGGCTGCCAGCAGGCGGATCGACGGATTGGTGCCGGAACGGGACCAGACCATCCGCACGTGGATCCCCTGAAAAACGCCGTTAGCCCGGGAATATAAAGGGACGGTGACCAGCCCGGCCCAGCTGGGAATGGGAAATTCCAGGTCAATGATGGAAATGCCGTACCCGAGGGACACCGCATATACCCGGTCGGCGTTGGAATCCACGTACCGGGAGATTTTAGGATAAAATCCATCCTTCCCGCACAGGTCCACCAAGGTATACACCGAGGCGCCGCACTCATCCTGGCTAAGCACAACGAATTGTTCATCCTTGAGCTGAGGAACCTCCAACCTGTCCGCCAGGGCCAAAGGATGACGGGAGGGCATCAGAATGGAGGGTGAGTTCTGATAGACCTCCATTCCCTCCAGGTCGGGCAGGGAGAACAGGTCGAAGCCCTTTCCAAACCCCACGTCCAGCAGTCCTTTTTCCAACCCCTCCCGCAGTTTGGAAAAGCCGCATAGGGAGATGGACAGCTCCACCCTGGGATACCGCTCCTGAAAAAGCTTGAGCAGAGGTGAGACGAACAGGGATGGGTCGATGATGTCCAGTATTCCCACCGACAAGGTCCCATCCAGGCCCCGGTTTACATGGCGTGCCCGGTCGATGGCTTCGGTCAGGCGGTGCTCCACCTTTTCCATCTCTCCCCGGAACAAGCTGCCCGCCGGGGTCAGCCCCACTGTGCGGTTGCTGCGGTAAAACAGCTTCAGGCCCAGCTCGTCCTCCAAAAGTGCGATTTGCTTACTTAACGTGGACTGGGCCACAAACAGCCGCTTGGCTGCTTCAGTGAAGTTCAGGCACTCAGCGGCCTCCAGAAAAAAGCGGATCTGCTGTGTAGTCAAGCGGATTCCCCCTTTGTATGTCCTGTACAGCATTTTAGCGCAAACAGTGAACAGAAGCAACTATTTCCACAAAACAGCAATTCCTTTTTGGAATTTTTCCATTCCAAACCAGCCGAGAAATTAGTCTAATTGTCCAAAAATTCTATCTGCCTCCCATTTGTTTTTGGCGGCGGGCCGGCATAGACCTGTAACCCATAGGAAAGGCCGAGGATATTCATTCCAAACTGTAATCATGGTATCCGGATTCACCGTTTTGTACCCGAAGTCCCGGTCCGGTATAATGAAAATCGCTTTGGAGGACGCGTCCGGGCAAAAGAGAGTTTGGATCATTAGGAGGAATGGTAATGAGCACAAAAAAATCAGCACTGTGGTATCTTCACTTTGCAATCACCGTACTGATCATGATCTGCTTCAGCTTCATCCCCACCGTAGGGGAGATCACCCGCTATGGGATGCAGGCTATTGGCATCCTGGTAGGCGTGATCTACGGCTTTGCCACTGTCGGCACCATGTGGGCCGCCCTGGCGGGCATTGTGGCCCTGGGCATCATCGGCGTCATGGGCCAGGTGGTGGCCAGCGCCCTGGGTACCCCCATGATCTGGGGCGTCATCCTGATCCAGGTGATCATGTACGCCCTGGCCAAGGAGGGCGTCACCAAGTTCTTCGCCAACTGGATCATCTCCCGCAAGGTGGTGAAGGGCCGGCCCTGGCTGTACTCCTTCTTCGTGCTGCTGGGCGCCTTCATCGTGGCCATCGTGTCCCCCTTCCCGGCGCTGCTGATCTTCTGGGACATCGTGTACGCCACCTGTGACAACTTCAAGCAGCCCCACAACTGCCGCTGGTCCCAGTTCATGATCCTGGGCGTCACCTTCTCCGCCGGCCTGGGCGTGGTGTCCCTGCCCATGCTGACCTCCAACGGCATCACCGTGTTCGCCAACTACCAGGCCATCGCCGGTGAGAGCATGAACGCCGTGAAGTACGTCATCGCCCTGGTGCCGCTAATGCTGCTGTCCGTGGGCATCTACATCCTGCTGTGCAAGTTCGTGTTCAAGCCGGACATCACCCCCTTCAAGGCCATCGACGTGACCATCGCCGACCAGTCCGCCCTGAAGCTGGGCCGCCGGCAGGTCATCGTGATGCTGGCCATGCTGGTGCTGCTGCTGATCCTGTTCGCCCCCTATCTGCTGCCCGCGGAGTGGGGCCTGACCGCCTTCATGAGCAACCTGGGCCTGTTCGGCGCCTGCGCCGTGATCATCCTGGCCCTGGCCCTGATCAAGGTGGACGGTGCCCCCCTGCTGAACATCCAGGAGGCCGCCTCCAAGAACATCCAGTGGGGCACCGTGTTCATGGTGGCCCTGCTCATGCCCCTGGGCAACGCCATCAGCGGTGCTGACTCCGGCATCATGACCACCCTCACCAGCGTGCTCTCCCCCGTGCTTCAGGGCAAGAGCGTATTCATCTTCTCTCTGATCATTATTGTCATCGGTGTAATTCTCACCAACGTGTCCCAGAACCTGGTGGTCATCGGCATCCTGATGCCCATCGTGGGCGCCATGGCTGGCGAGGGCGTGAACCTGGCCGCCATGACCGTGCTGATCGCCCTGGCCACCCACTACGCAGTGCTGCTGCCCAGCGCCTCCTTCGTCACCGGCATCATGTTCAGCAACGAGAACGTGACCAACGGCTTCCTGTACAAGTACGGCGCGGTGATCTGCGTGGTGTGCGGCGTGTTCGCCGCCACGGTGGGCTACCTGTGGTGCAACCTGATCTTCTGATGTGACACACGACTGTGACATGAAAGGAGCCCCTATGAAAAATCCCAATATCATCCTGGTCCTGATCGACGATCTGGGCTACGGCGACGTGTCCTGCTTCAACCCCCAGTCCAAGATCCCCACTCCCAACCTGGAGCGGCTGGCCCAGCAGGGCCGGCGGTTCACCGACTGCCATGCTTCTTCTGCGGTGTGCTCTCCCTCCCGGTACGCCCTGATGACCGGGCGGTACAACTGGCGCTCCCGTCTGAAGCGTACCGTGCTGGCGGGCACCGCCCCCCACCTGATCGAGGATGGGCGGCTGACCATCGCCGAGCTGCTGCGCCGGGCGGGCTACCGCACCGCCGCCGTGGGCAAGTGGCACCTGGGCATGGACTGGCAGAAGACCGACCCCGACACTGTGCTCAACGACGACGTGTTCAACAAGGTCTCCCCCCTGCCCGACTGGGGGCTGGACTATGACAAGCCCATCCAGAACGGACCCACCGCCAAGGGGTTCGACTACTTCTTCGGCCTGACCGCCTCCCTGGATCAGCCCCCCTATGTGTTCATCGAGAACGACCTGCCCACCTGCCACCCCACCAAGACCCTGGGGGACGACGACTGCAACCACTCCTTCCCCGACTCCATGTTCAAGGGGGACCGGGGCCCCGCGGCGGAGGACTTTGAGTTCGTCACCGCCGTGCCCCGATGCGACGAGAAGGTGCTGGAGCTGGTGGACCAGTACGCCGGCGCGGAGCAGCCCTTCTTCCTCTACTACCCCTCTCTGGCGGTTCACAGCCCCCTGGCCCCCGCACCGGAGTTCCAGGGCAAGTCTCCCCTCGGAGCCTACGGCGACTTTGTCATGCAGATGGACGCCTTTGTGGGACGGCTCATGGATAAGCTGGAGGAGAAGGGTATCGCCGAGGACACCATCCTTATCTTCACCAGTGACAACGGCTGCTCCACCATCACTGACATTCCCGCGCTCCAGGCCCAGGGCCATTATCCCAGCGCCCAGTACCGGGGCGCCAAAGCCGATATCTGGGAGGGAGGACACCGGGTTCCGTTCATCGTGCGCTGGCCCGGCCACGTCCCCGCCGGCAGCACCTGTGAGCAGACTGTCTGCCTGGTGGATATGCTGGCCACCTTCGCCCAGCTCACCGGCCAGACCTACGGCGACGATGCGGGGGAGGATTCCATCTCCGACCTGCCCCTGTGGCTGGGCGGCGACGTGGCAGTGCGGGAGTACACCGTGCACCACTCCCTGTTCGGCTGCTTCTCCATCCGCAAAGGTCCCTGGAAGCTGGAGATGTGCGCCGGCTCGGGCAGCTTCAACTACCCCGTAGAGGGCAAGGACACCGCCGATATGCCCCCGGTCCAGCTCTACAATTTAACCGAGGACGAAGAGGAAATGGTCAATGTGTGCGACCAGCACCCGGACATCGTGGATGAACTGCGCACCGTACTGACCCAGTACATCGTCACCGGGCGCTCCACTCCCGGCGCGCCCCAGGAAAACTACCCCTGCGAGAACTGGCCCGGCCTGGACTGGCTCCAGCAGGCCAACTGACAAAAGAGCGGGGCCTCCCATCCGGGAGGTCCCGCAACGCTTGCGCAGAGGAGTCAAGCTGTGTTATGATAGGAAAAAGGGGTTTGTTGGAGGGGACATATTCATGATCTATCTGCTTTATTTCCTAATCGCCATTGGGGCTACCACAGTGGGTTCGCTTACCGGGATGGGGGGCGGCGTCATCATCAAGCCCCTGATGGACCTGCTGGGCGGCTTCGATGTGGAGACCATCGGCGTGCTGTCCTCCATCACGGTGTTCGCCATGTCCATCGTGTCCGTGGGCAAACAGATCGCCCAGAAGGCCAAGATCGACTTCGGCACCGCCATCCCCCTGGCCCTGGGCAGCGTGGCCGGCGGCCTGCTGGGGCAGTGGATGCTCAAGCTCATCGTGGCCTCCGCCCCCAAGAATCTGGTCACCGTGGTACAGAACGCAGTGCTGTCCGTGCTGATCCTGGCCGTGTTCCTCTATATGCGCAACAAGAGCCATATCAAAAGCATGTCCCTCCACGGGCTTGCGCCGTCGGTGCTGGTGGGCGTGTTTTTGGGCATCTGCTCCTCCTTCCTGGGCATCGGGGGCGGCCCCATCAACGTGGCCCTCATCATCTACCTGTTTGGGTACGACACCAAATCCGCCACGGTGTGCTCTATCGTGACCATTCTCTTCTCGCAAATTTCCAAGCTGGGCAGCGTAGCCCTGTCCACCGGCTTTGCCGTGTACGACCTGTCCATCCTCCCCGTCATGGTGGTGGGCGCCATCGCCGGCGGCTTTATTGGCGCCAGTCTGAGTAAAAAGCTTCAGGAGCAGACGGTGGACAGAGCCTTTAACGCCGTACAGCTGCTGGTTCTTGCCCTGGCCATCGTCAACATCATCCGGAACGCCGCTGGGTGATGAGCGTCGGCCGCACATCTGCGGCCAGACTGCTTTCTTCGCCCTGGCCGACTCTATGAACCATTATTTTATCCCCGCCGTCCGGCGGGCCGCTGGGAGGTTATCTGCTATGAACCACGCTTCTTTCCCCAACATCATTCTCATTCTGGCCGACGACCTGGGCTATGGGGATCTGTCCTGTATGAATCCAGCCTCCGGCATCCAGACCCGAAACCTGGATCGGCTGGCGGAGCAGGGCATGCGGCTGACCGACTGCCACTCCTCCTCCGCCCTATGCACCCCCTCCCGGTATGGCCTGCTCACCGGGCGGTACAACTGGCGCTCCCGTCTCAAGTCCTCGGTGCTCCCCGGCCAATCCTTCCCCCTGCTGGAGCCGGGGAGGGAGACGCTGGCCACCCTGCTCAAAGGCCGGGGCTACCGCACCGCCTGCGTGGGCAAGTGGCACCTGGGACTGGGCTGGCAGACCAAAGAAGGTTATGAGCTGCCCGCCACCTATCAGGATCCCAATGTGGACCAAGACCTCTGCTTTACAGGCATCGACTTCACCGCCCCCATCACCGACGGGCCCAACCAGCATGGGTTCGACTACTTCTACGGCATGCCCGCCTCTCTGGACCAGCCCCCCTTTGTCCACATCGAGAACGACCAGGTGCTCACCCCGCCGGACCACATGACCGGCGTGAAGGGACTGGTCCGTCACGGTCCTGAGCAGCCCTTCGACGTGGAGTACGGCCCGGCGGAGCCTGGTTTTGACCCGGCGGCCATGGTGCCCGAAATGGACGAAAAGGTACTCTCCCTGGTGGACGAGTACGCTGACGGAGAGCAGCCCTTCTTTATTTACTACCCCACCCTGGCCGTCCACGGGCCTCTGATGCCCGCTCCGCAGTTCCGGGGCAAATCCGGTCTGAACGCCTATGCCGATTTTGTCCTCCAGGTGGACGACTTCGTGGGCAGGCTCACGGCCAAGCTGGAGGAGAAGGGCATTGCCGACGACACCATCCTCATCTTCACCAGCGACAATGGCTGCTCTCCGGTGGCCAACTTTCCCCAACTCATCGCGGGAGGGCACAACCCCAGCTATCTTTACCGCGGCTGGAAGGCGGACATCTGGGAGGGAGGCCACCGCATCCCCTTCCTCATCCGCTGGCCGGGGCACATTCCCGCCGGGACAGCGTGCGGCCAGGTGGCCTGCCTGACCGACCTGTTCGCCACCTTCGCCCAGATCACCGGGGCCCAGTATGGCGACGGGGCGGGAGAGGACTCGGTGTCCCTGCTGCCCCTACTGCAGGGGGAGGACCGCCCCGTCCGGGACACCCTGGTCCACCACAGCGCCGACGGCTCCTTCTCCATCCGCAAGGGGCCGTGGAAGCTGGAGCTGTGCCGGGCTTCCGGCGGGATGCGTCCCCCCTGCACCGATGGCAGCCTGCCCCCCTATCAGCTCTATCGGCTGGACAGCGACATGGGCGAGCAATACAATCTGTATGAGGGCCAGCCTGAGGTCGCCCAGGCACTGATGGACCAGCTGGCAGAGTACATTCGCACCGGACGCTCCACCCCCGGCGCCCCCCAGAAAAACTGCCCCTGTAAGAATTGGCCCGGTTTGGACTGGATGAACCTAAACGTGTGAGAAATAGGTCTGGTTTATAAACATTAAGGGATTTAGGCGCATCTTACCGCGCCTAAATCCCTTTCTTTCTATTTGGCCCACACACCTCGATAAGGAACAAGCAGCTTGGATCTGCTGCATTTTCTCAAGGCCGAGATGCGCCACCCCTATTTCTCCATGCCCTATCTCTTTTTGAGATTTGTCTCGGATTATGCCTCTGCCAGATTGCGTTACATGGGCGTACATTTCTCCCTCTCTATCACACACTTCCGTGAAATAAAAAGTCCGGGGCAGATAATGCCCCGGACTTAGATGCGAATCGGCAACCATATACTTTGTGCCACACGGCGTGGCACACCCTTCCCGCAATCAAGATTTGGTGTACCCGGCCATCTCCTGAGCCGCTAAGAAGCCGCTGGCCATGGCCCAGCCCATTTCACCGAACTTGCCGCCCTCATCGCTCTCCTTGAGCAGGCCTCGACAGCAGTCTCCGGCGGCGTACAGACCGGGGAAAGGCTTCCCATTCCGATCCAGTACCCGCAGGTTGTCGTCGTTGACCAAGCCGCCCTCTGCGCCTTCATTGAACCGGGTCAGGAACAGAGCGTAGAAGGGCCCCTGCTCCACTGGTCGCAGGAAAGGCGCCGCCTTTCCGAACTGACTGTCCTGTCCAGCGGCGCAGTCTGCGTTGTACCGGGCGATCTGGGCCAGGAAGCCCTCCATATTCACCCCGGTCTTTTCTGCCAGTTCCTCCAGGGTATCCGCTTTTTTGGCTGCCAGATCGAAGGTACATTCCTCTTCCAGTTGCTCCCGCCAGGGGCGCATACATTCCACGTCTACCGGCGGGCCGGCTATATCCCCCCGGATGAGCTTATCACCCAGCAGTTCCAGCGTGGGTGTGTCCACCACAGCCCACCCGATCTTACCCGGCTGGTCCTCCATAGGGCCCACATGACGGCCCGGATCGCCTGGATCGCCCTCATTGGTAAAGCGCTCTCCCCGGGTGTTCACCATCACCATCTCCGGACAGCGGGCCAGGCACACAGAGCTGTACGCAAAGGGATGGTGCGTAGGTCCAAACAGGGGAATTTTCACATGCTTTAAGTCAATGGCCCCGCCGATGTCCTCCACCATGTGGATGGCGTCGCCGGTATTAGCCGCCATGGTGAAGGTATGGGTGGGGAATCCCTCGTTGAAGGCGGGCAGCACCCGGTCCATAATCTCCCTGCTGTTGGAGAAGCCGCCGCTGGCCAGCAGACAGCACTTGGCCTCTACCAGCGTCTCCCCCCCCGGGTCAGCGGCTAAAACAGCACGGAACGCGCCGCAATCATCCAGCAAGAGCTTCTTGGCCGCGTGCTCGGTGAGGATGGTCACTCCCAGCTCCTTGCACCGGGCCAGCATAGACTCCACCACAAAGGTGCCCATCCAGCCAGGACCCATGGAATGGTCCGTGGACTTGACGTTGGCCGTGCGCTTTGGAAAGTCCACATAGGCCTCCGCCCCCCAGGACATGAAGGCCGCCATGCCTGGGCTTACGTCGGCAAACCGGACCAGCTTGATGTAATCCTTCAGATCGCTGTAGTCGTACAGCCAGTCGAACATATCCGTGACGGCGTAGGTGGCCTTGTACACCAAGTCCCGGCTGAGCTCACCCTTGGAGTTCTCCCACAGCCGCTGGGCGTGCTCGGCCCGGTGGTCGGGATAGCCGGCGGCGGCGTGAACCTTAGAGGAGCGCAGGATAAAATTGTGCCCCAGCGTGGTGTTTCCGCCGGGCTTTTTGGCCTTTTCCAGCACCACCACCCGCTTCCCGGTAAGCTCCGCATAGCGCACGGCGGCCACCAGTCCGGCGCCCCCGCCACCGATCACGACCGCGTCGCACGTTACGGTGCGCAGATCATGAGGCTCTGGTTTGGGTGACTCGGTGTTGGTGATGGCTCCGGCGGGGCACACCTTTTCACACTTGCCGCAGCCGATGCATTTGTCCTGGTCGATGGCATATTCCACACCCACAAACCGGATAGCGTGGACCGGGCATTCGTTATAGCAGTAGTGGCAGGTGGAGCAGTGTTTATCAATAATATAAGCCATAGGTTGATGCCTCCTTTGGGAAACGCGGCGGGACGATCGTCCCGCCGCGCGGCAGAATCATGCGAAATTAGTCGGTAACCCAGATGCGGGCCAGGATCTGGTTAGCATTCCAGTTCTTAAACAGCCGCTCGCCGGTGTAGCCGCCAACCCGGCCGGAGATAAAGGTGCTGATGACCTCAGCGCCGCCCAGGTACAGGCACCAGTGTTGCTCGGCCCAGTAAGTATCCATCTCCTTACCGATGCGCTCGGCCTCCTCCATGGTAGTGGCGTTCAGGAAGTCCTGCACCATCTGATTAAAGGTAGCGTCATTGATGGCGGTGGAGTTCTCTCGTCCGTCCGCGGTAAAGTAGGCCTGGACCTGAGAGATACGGGACTGGCCGCCGGAGACGAAAATGGAGACCTCATTGGTCAGGTCCTTGCCGATCTGCTGCATCTCCGGGGGAGAATTGGCGATGGAGATGTTCATGGTGACGTTCAGGTTCTGCTTGAGGTAGTCGGCCACCAGCTGGAACAGGTCCGCATCCAGAGCGCCGAAGATGGTCACGTCAAAGGTGAAGCCGTCGGGATAGCCGGCATCCGTGAGCATCTGTTTAGCCGTCTCCGGATCATACTTATAGTAGGAGTCCTTCAGCTCCTGGCTCCACTCGTCGACGCTGCTGTACTGGGTGACCAGGGACCACACGCCGGGCATGTTCAGATCCATGTCCTCATAACCGAAGTACTCGGTGTAGATCTCCTCGGAGTTGACCGCCATCTGCATGGCCTTGCGGACGTTGACATCAGCCAGGGCAGGGTGGGTGAGCTTCAGGCCGATCCCCACAGGGGCGGAGGCGAAGTCATAGCGGGTATAGCTGCCCTCTTCCATGGACTCCTCCAGGATCTGGGCCTCAGTGCGGGTGAGCACATTGCCGCCCCAGGCCACAATATCCAGATTGCCGGCCATGAACTGGGTCTGGACCTGGGTGGAGTCGGCCACCAGCTGGAGGGTGATGCTGTCCAGATAGGGCAGCTTGTTTTCGGGATAGCGCTCATCGTAGTCGTAGTAGTTCTCGTTGCGCACCAGCAGCATGTGGGAGTCGGGCACATACTCCTCCAGGATGTACGGGCCGGTACCGGCGGCATAGTGCCAGTCGGCCTTCTGCTCGGCGGTGAGCTCATCCCACTCGTGGCCTGCGATCATGACTTGGTTGATCATGAAGTTGTTCAGGGCCAGCTCGGAATCGGTGTTGAAGTGGAATACGACGGTGAAGTCGCCGTCCGTCTCGATGGACTCCACCATGTTCAGCAAATCAGACCAGGGGTTCATGCACTCGTAGGGGGTGTCATAGCCGGAGCCGGTGCCCAGCAGCCGGTCATAGGACCACTTCACGTCCTCGGCCACCAGTTGACGGCCGTTGTACGGCTCCTTGTCCTGGAAGTACACGTCCTCCCGCAGCTTGACGGTGAGGTCGCCATTCTCAAAGGTGTAGCTGTCGGCGATCTGGCCGGTCATCCACTCCATGGTCAGGTATTCGCTGGTGTAGATCTCACCGCTGTCCTCCCTGGCCCAGTCGATGCCGAACAGAGGCTCATACCACAGGTTGTAGTTGCGCATGTCGGCCACAGAGGGGTCATAGTCGTTGTAGAACTCCTGGAAATAGACAGTCAGATTGCCGCCGTACTGGGGTTCCGTGCTGGCGGGGGTGCTCTCAGAATTGGCCGGGGCTGGGTCCTGGGAATTCCCCCCGGGTGCATCGGATCCGGTCGGCGCAGGGCTGCCGCAGGCCGCCAGGGACAGAGCCATGGCCAGGGTCAGCAGCAGGCAGGTGAGGCGTCTTGCTTTTTTCACGTTTCATTCTCTCCTTCATAGTTTTTTCATGTCCACGGCGGGCGCCGTTCAGGCCTCCGCCGGGTATGACCGTGTTATTCCGCGGCCGCCTTTTGGCGGCTCAGGCGCTCCGCCGCCCGGCGGAGCTTCTTGGTGCTGTAGCTACCCACACCGCCCTTGAGCCTGGGGTCCAGAATGTCCCGGACGCCGTCGCCGAACATGGCGGAGGAAAAGACCATCAGGGCAATCAGCACGCCGGGGGCAATGGCCAGCAGCGGGTGGATGAGCATATAGTCCCGGCCCTGGTTGGTAATGAGGTAGCCCCAGGAGGGGGTGCCCACATTCACGCCGTAGCCCAGGAAGTTCATGGACGCCTCCATCATCACCACGCCGCCCAGGGAGCCGGCCATGTTGATGATGATAATGGGCATGATGTTGGGCAGCACGTGCTTGACCATCTCCCACAGGGCGTTGGAACCCAGCATCTGAGACATTTTGACGTATCCGGCGTCTTTCACGCTCATGGCCGCGGACCGGATAATGCGGGAACCGGCAATGCCTCCCGGCACCGAGATGGCAATGATCATCTGAGGCATACCGTTGCCCAGGAGCACCATGAGGATCAGCAGGATCAGCATGGAGGGAATACACTGCCAGGCGTCCACCAGGCGCTGGATCAGCAGGTCATAGCCGCCGCCCAGCACCGCGCTGCTCACGCCGATGATGGTGGAAATGATGGTGGACAGGATGGTGCAGGCGATACATAGGATCACCGAGGTCCGGGCGCCATAGATGAGATAGCTCAACAGGTCACGGCCCAGGCCGTCGGTTCCCAGCAGGAATACCTTTCCTTTTTCTATCGCCTCCGCCTTTTCCTCCGCGTCCAGCAGGAAAAACGGGTCCTCCAGCTTGTCAATGACGCTGGTCGTCATCTGGCCGTCCACCATGGGGTAGGGGGCCAACACATCCGCAAAGATGGCTACCAGCACCAGCAGAATCAGAACGATCAAGCCCAGCCCAGCCAGGGGCTTGGTCTTGAACAGCTCCTTCAAAAAGGATGAGCTGTGCTTCTTGGGTTTCACGCCTTCTTGCTTGCTCACAGCCGTCACCTCCTCAGTCCAGCTCCACCCGGGGATCGATCCACTTATAGGCCAGATCCACCAGGAGATTGACAATCATTACGAAAATGGAAAATACCAGCACGCAGCCCTGGACCAGAGGATAGTCCCGGCTGTCCAGAGCGGACACCACCTGGGCGCCGATGCCGGGCATATTGAACATAGTCTCCAAAATAACGGAGCCGCCGATCATGCCCGCCACCGCGCCGCCGATCATGGTGATGATGGGGATCATGGAGTTGCGCAGGGCGTGGACAAATAGGGTGCGCTTTTCTCCCACGCCTTTGGCCCAGCAGGTGCGGATGTAGTCCTGGCGCATGACCTCCAGGGTCATGGTGCGCACGGTGCGCAGCTGCATGCCCGCCTGGGTCAGCGCGCCCAGGAGGGCGGGTACCAGGAACATACGCATATTTTCCACCGGGTCCTGGAAAAAGCTCACATAGGTCATGGGCGGCGCGTACCCCCACCACTTGGCCGGGTAGACCAGCACCATAGTGGCCAGCCAGAACACCGGCAGGGACAGCAGCAACACGCTGATGGTGCGGATGACATAGTCTCCGATGCTGTCCTGGCGGGCCGCGCAGTAGATGCCCAGGGGAATGGAGATCAGGTTGGAGAAAATGAGGGTCAGAATACCCAACTCCAGCGTCACAGGCAGCTGGCGGGAAATGATGTCCCAGACGCTCTCGGTCTGGAACAGGGATTCGCCCAAGTCGCCCCGGAAGATACCGAAAAACCAGTCAAAAAACTGGATAAGGGCAGGCTTATCCATGCCCAGCATATGCTCCACTTGGGCCGCGTCCACCGTGATGCCGGCGGTTTGAAACTGATAGATCATGTAATCCACCGCGCTGGTGGGCACCGCCCGCAGCAAGATGAATACGATAACGCATACCAGCAGCACCGTGGGGATCAGCAGCAGAATGCGCTTGAGGGCGTACCGAGCCATGCCGTTGCCCCGGTAGGTCATCACCACCAGGAAAACCAGCAGGGCTGCGACACACAGCAGTACAATGATTGGGACCATCAGCGCCCCCCTCCTTTCGCGGCGACCTTGTGACAGGCGACAAAATGTTGGTTGCCCACATCCACAAAGGCCGGTTCCTCGGTGCGGCAGCGCTCGTCGGCGTATTTGCAGCGGGTGCAGAAGTTACAGCCCCGGGGCGGATGGATGGGGCTGGGCAGGTCCCCTTCCAGCAGGATGCGCTCCCTGGCCCGGTCCACCGTGGGATTGGGAATGGGCGCGGCGGAGATGAGCGCCTGGGTATAGGGATGCAGGGGATGCTCATACAGCTCATCGCTGCCAGTCAGCTCCATAATCTTCCCCAGATACATCACAGCCACATTGTTGGAGATGTGCCGGACCACCGACAGGTCATGGCCGATGAAGATATAAGTCAGGCCCAGCTCCTCCTGAATCTTCATCATCAGCCCCACAATCTGGGCCTGGATGGACACATCCAGGGCGGACACGATCTCGTCGCAGATGATGAAAGAGGGATTCATGGCCAGGGAGCGGGCAATGGAGATGCGCTGGCGCTGGCCGCCGGAGAACTCATGGGGATAGCGGTTGGAAAAGGCGGGATTCAACCCCACCAGCTCCAGCATCTGGGCGGAGCGCTCCAGCTGTTCCGCCTTGCTTCCGGCGATCTTGTGGATCTGCGGCCCCTCCATGATGATCTCATGGACGGTCATCCGGGGATTCAGGGAGGAATACGGATTCTGGGTGATCATCTGCAGCTCCCGGTGGAGTTGGCGCAGGTCCTTCTTTCCCATATGGGTGATATCCCTGCCGTTGTAGGTGATCTGTCCGGCGGTGGGAACATAATTGCGCATCACGCAGTTTCCGATGGTGGACTTTCCGGAGCCGGACTCCCCTACGATGCCTAGGGTCTGCCCCTTTTTGATCTGGAAGGATACCCCATCCACCGCCTTGACCACCTCGCGTTCCCGCCCGGGCAGCCCGCCCCGAACTGGGAAGTGCATCTTTAGGTCGCTCACCGTCAGGATCGGCAGGTTGCTGAGGATCGGCTCGTCTAGGTCATGCTTGGGGGGTGTCTGCGCTTGGATGCGCTCGTCCAAAATCTCCTTGACGTCCTCTCCAATGGGCAGATCCGCCGTGGTCACTTTGTCGTGATAGGGCCGGGGCTTGATCTTTATGCTCATACCAACGCCTCCCGTTCCGCTTTTGTCTCGTCCATATGGAAGCAGGCGCACTCATGCCCCTCCCCCACCGACACGAAAGGAGGCCTCTTGGTGTGGCACTCCTGCGTGGCGTGGGGACACCGCCCGGCAAAGGCGCAGGACTGTTCTGGAATACGGCTCATATCCGGCGGCTCTCCGGGGATGGTGTGCAGGCCGTGGCTCCGGGGCAGGTCCAGCCGGGGTACTGCCCGGACCAGGCCGATGGTATAGGGGTGCTGGGGATTTTCAAAAATGTCAAAGGGGGTGCCCGACTCCACAATCTTTCCGCCGTACATGATCTTCACCGTGTCCGCGTACCGGGCCACCACCCCCAGGTTGTGGGTGATAATGATCAGCGCGGTATTGGACTCCTTCCGCAGCTTATTGAGCTGTTCCAGTACTTGAGCCTGGACGGTGACGTCCAGGGCGGTGGTGGGTTCATCCGCAATGAGGATCTCGGGGTCGCAGCTCATGGCCATGGCGATCATGGCCCGCTGCTGCATCCCGCCGGAAAATTCATGGGGATACTGTTTGACCCGCTGTTCCGGATTGGGAATATCCACCCGGCGCAGCAGCTCCACCGCCTTCTCAAGCGCCTCTTTTTTCTTCATCCCCTTGTGGATGCGCAGGGCTTCGGCGATCTGGTTCCCAATGGTCATCACCGGGTCCAGGGCGGTGGATGCCTCCTGAAAGATCATACTGATCTTACTGCCCCGAATCTGTCGCATCTCCTGGTCTGACATCTGCAGCAGATCCTGTCCATGAAACAGAATCTGACCATCTACGATCAATCCGGGAGGATAGGGGATCAGGCGCAGGATGGACAGAGCCTCCACTGTTTTCCCGGATCCAGATTCTCCGATAATGGCCACACATTCCCCCTTGTGCACCTGGTAAGACAGGTCATCGGAAGCTCGCAGCTCCTTGCCATCGTTATAGAAGTAGGTTTTTAGGTTTTTGACCTCTAGGATTGCTTCTTCCATATCGCATCATCTCCTCCATCCATCGGCCTTCTGGCAATTTTTCTCGCCTCAGCGCCGCTGTCATCTCCCTCTGCCGTTGTCCGTAAAGCACAAACAGAAAAGAATTTTTGGTCTGCGCTCACAGCTGGGTTTCTATCTACTATTTATGCAAATCAGATGCCAAAACTGCCTGCTTTTTCGTCAAAGTGTTGAGTCAACTCAAAAAAGAATTTTTCCACAGCCAGAAAACATTCGGTCAAGAGAAAAAATAGCTGCAAAAAGAAAAACTCTGAATCGAAATTGATTCAGAGTTTCCTTTTTCCTATAAAAATACGAAAATTTCGCGAATTGATTTTGATTCAGTATTCGATGGTTGGATCCCGATAAATTTTATATTCCTTCAATCTTCGCATCAGGGCAGACTGCGAGATGCCAAGGGCCTCCGCCGCCTTCCGGGTAGAGCCGTGATGGCGCAGCGCCTGGAGGATGGCGTCCGTCTCCACTGCCTGGACCAGTTCCGGCAGGGTGGAGTGCTCCGGCTCAAACCAGCGCAGAGGCGTTTCCCGGTCAAAACGGGTGACCATCAGGATGTCGTCCCGGCTCAAATGCTCACTGGTCCCCCACACCACCAGGCGCTCCACGATATTCTCTAGCTCACGGACATTGCCAGGCCAGTCGTAGGCCCGCAGGGCATCCAAGGCGCTTTTGGTGAAGTCTTTAAAGTTGTCGTATTTGGCGCAGTACCGTTTCAAAAAATAATCTGCCAGTACTGGGATGTCCTCCTTCCGCTCCCGAAGGGGGGAGAGGAACACGGGGATCACATTGAGTCGAAAATAGAGATCTTTTCGGAATTTTCCCTCATTGATCAGCTGGCGAAGATCCTGGTTGGTGGCCGCGATGATCCGCACGTCCACAGGGATAGGCTCTGTCCCACCCACGCGGATGATCTCCTGTTCCTGGAGCACCCGGAGCAGCTTCGCCTGTAAATAGACTGGCAACTCCCCGATCTCATCCAAGAATAGGGTTCCGCCGTTGGCCGCCTCAAACAGGCCCTTTTTCCCCTGCTTGGACGCCCCAGTAAACGATCCCGGCTCATATCCAAAGAGCTCCGACTCAAACAGGGACTCGGGAAAGGCCGAGCAGTTCACTTTGATGTAGGTCCTGTCCCAGCGCATGCTGTACCGCTGGATCTCTTGGGCAATCAGTTCCTTCCCGCATCCAGTATCCGCCATGATGAGAACGGGGGCATCTGTGTGCTGCAGCCGGAAAATCAAATCCCGGATCTCTCGAATCTCCCGGCTAGTTCCCACCAGCGCATTCTCCTTGGGGTTGAAGCCGCGGCGCTCGAACTTATCCTGCCGCAGCTTGAGAATCCCTTGCTTTTGTACCCGGATGATGGATTCATATTCCCGCAAGATCTCCAAAACGTCCTCGTCCACCTCTACCGGCGCTGTGCCATGCAGCAACAGATTGGTGTTTTGGATTTCCTCCGGAACTACATATCGTTCCATGTTTTCCCCTCCCGCCTCATTTGCGCTCCGGCCCGGCGGATGCGCTCATCCGCACGTCTCCGCCGCACGTTTCCATACTCTTCCAGATCGAACGGCCTGTCCACTCCTTGTTTCTCCCTTCCATATCTAGGGCGCAACCAGGCTAGGGTAGCTGTGTATGCTTGAATCTCGGATTAGCATTCGGGTAATATTCCAAAAATACATCCAAAAAATGAGGAACCGCGGGATTGGGGTTGTCCTTTTGCCACCCCAGCATAAGGTGTGGCCCGTCCCCCAATCCCACGAGCCGAATAAAGCGCGGCTTGTTTTCACCCACCGTCTGCCGAAAGCTGGGCAGGATGGCAATCCCATAGCCGGCTTCAATCATTGGCATCAGTGCATCGTCCGAATAAATCGGCGGATGGGTGGAGTGCAGGAGAAATACCGGGTCGTTGATCCTCAGCGCGTCCAGCTTATCAATATTTTGTTCCGCCTGATTTCCTGGCATATATCCGGATAACAGCTTTTCGCTGCGGATCTCGTCCCATTCTATTACATCACGGCCTGCCAATGGGTGCTCAGAGGAAAGCACGACGCACAGTGGATATGTATCCAGCTCCAGCCAAGTTGTACTTCTGTCATTCAACAGGTGGTCCGTAGTGCGGCAGAAGGTAAAGGTGATATCCAGCAGCTCCCGCTTCAACGCCTGCTGCAGCACCTTGTTATCCTCGATGCTCAGCGTAAGCCCAATTTCCGGATATCTTCGCCTGAACAGCTTCAGCAGCCCTGTCAGAAACTGCATGCCGTGCTTGCCTGGAAAGCCCAGATTTAAAAATCCTGCCGCTCCGATTTCATACTGCTTGGCCTTAAACGTGGCCCGTTCCAGCTGCGCCAAAACGCTTTTTGCCTCCTCATAAAGCGCTTTGCCCGCCGCTGTGAGATGAACCGCCCGGGTGGTCCGCGTAAACAGTGTCACATCCAGCTCCCGTTCTAGGGAGGCAATTTGCTGGCTGATCGCCGTTTGAGCCACAAATAGTTCCCTAGCCGCCTGGGTAAAGCTTAGAGTTTCTGCCACGGCAATAAAATATTTCAGCTGTACTGTATTCATCTGCAGCTCTCCCCTCTAAAGGAGAATTATAGCATATGCCCAGATTTATGCAAGTAAGCAGGCAATGCAATGGTGATTAAGCATAAATCCTGATAAGTTCAGCGAGATTACATGTTTCACTTTGCCCAGCTCCATTTGCTAATATGAAGGCATGGAACCGCAAAACATGGGGCGTGAACAGGGCCGGAAAGGAGTTATCAAATGGAAAGGCCGATTCTGGAAATCAAAAATCTACAGACTTATTTCTATGTGGACGGCAAAGTGCTGCGGGCCGTAGACGGTCTCTCCTATTCTGTAGGCCGGGGAGAATGTGTGGCCGTGGTGGGAGAGAGCGCATCGGGAAAAAGCGTCAGTGCGCTGTCTGTGCTTCAACTGGTGGCCGACCCGCCCGGGCGAATCGTGGGGGGGGAGATCCTGCTGGATGGAGTTGATCTGCTCAAGCTGTCTGAGCGGGAAATGCGGACCATTCGTGGGAATCGAATTGCCATGGTATTTCAGGAGCCGGGGACAGCGCTCAATCCCGTACTGACCATTGGCCGGCAGCTGACAGAGGGGCTTGAACTGCACAAAGGTCTCTCCCACAAAGAGGCACTGAAGGAGGCCATTGACTTACTCGGCTTAGTCGGAATCCCAAACCCAGAGCAGCGTATCAAAGACTACCCTTATCAGTTTTCCGGTGGTATGCAGCAGCGCATCATGATCGCCATGGCCATGAGCTGCAGCCCGGATGTACTCATTGCAGACGAACCTACTACAGCCCTGGACGTCACCGTCCAGGCACAGCTGCTGGAAGTGCTCAACGGCCTGCGCCGCCAGTATGGCACAGCTCTGGTCATCATCACCCACAACCTGGGCGTGGTAGCCCGATACGCGGAGAAAGTACAGGTGGTCTATGCGGGCCGTCTGGTGGAGGGTGGAACTGCGGAGGATATCTTTCAGCGGACCTGCCACCCCTACACAAAGGGATTGATTCGGGCCGTACCGCGGCTGGATATGCCCCAGGACCAGGAACTGGTGGGGATCGAGGGTTCTCCTCCTGATCTGAGAAAGCTCTCTCCCCATCTATGCGCGTTCAGTGACCGGTGCAGATATGCCACCGCCCAGTGCCGCTCCCAGCGGCCCGAGCTGGAAGAGGTGGCCCCGGGACATGTCGCCGCATGCTTCCACGCCAGGGAATTGCGGAAGGAGGTTTCCCCACGATGAAAGCAGAACATTTGCTGGAAATCAAGGACCTGAAGCTGCACTATCCCGTCCAGGCCGGCCTGCTGCGCAAGCAGGTGGGCAGCGTAAAGGCTGTGGACGGCGTGACGCTGGAGATTCGGCGCGGGGAGATCCTGGGCCTGGTGGGGGAAAGCGGCTGCGGGAAAAGCAGCTTGGGCCGCTGTATCCTCCAGCTGAGCCGGGCCACCTCCGGACAGGTCCTCTATCGGGATCAAGATCTCGTCCCCATGAAGAAAAAACAGGTGCGTGCACTGCGCAAGGACCTGCAGATGATCTGCCAGGACCCCTATTCCTCCCTGGACCCTCGGCAGACTGTGGGCAGCGCCGTTGGAGAAGGTCTGTTGATCCATGGTCTGGCAAAGGGGAAAGCGTGTCAGGACCGGGTAGAGGAGCTGTTCACCATGGTAGGGCTGGACCCATCCATGACCAGCCGGTATCCCCATGAGTTTTCCGGCGGACAGCGTCAGCGGGTCGGCATCGCCAGGGCCTTGGCTGTGGATCCGGAGTTCATCGTATGCGATGAGCCTGTGTCCGCCTTGGACGTATCTATCCAGGCGCAGATCATCCATCTGTTGAAGGACTTGCGAAAGGAGCTGGACCTGACTTACCTCTTTATCGGCCACGACCTGTCTGTGGTCCGTTCCTTCAGCGACCGGGTCGCAGTCATGTATTTGGGTAAGTTGATGGAAGTCACCGCCAGCGGAGATCTGTACACCAATCCGCTGCATCCGTACACCAAGGCGCTGTTGTCCGCAGTTCCCATTCCAGACCCGGTGGCAGACCGTCAGCGGGAACGTATCTTGCTCAAAGGCGAGGTACCAAGTCCCATGCATCCCCCCAGCGGATGCCGATTCTGCACCCGCTGTGATCACGCTAATGATCGGTGCCGGACAGAAGAGCCTGTATTAAAGCCGATCGGGGGAGATCACTGGGTGGCATGTCATCTGGTCCAGGGAAAGGAGGAAACTGTCCATGGGTAACTATATCCTAAAGCGAACCCTGCTGGTCATTCCAACTATGTTTTTGGTCAGTATTATCGTTTTTCTGCTTCAGCGCTTCATCCCTGGCTCCGCAGTAGACGTGATTGAAGCACAATTCATTGCCATGGGGCAGACGGATATCGACCGGGCCGCCATCATCCATCAGTTGGGGCTGGATGTGCCCATCCTCCAGCAGTACATCAATTGGATCGGGGGCATTATCACCCGCGGCGATTTTGGCACTTCCATGCTGCAAAACAAGCCTGTCCTCGACCTTATCGCCAGCCGGGTCGGCCCCACTCTGGAGCTGGGCTTTATGAGTGTAATTTTTGCCAATCTGTTCGGCCTTCCCCTGGGCATCTACACTGCCGCCCGGCAGGGAAAGCTGGCTGATACTCTGTTCCGCCCCCTGTCCGTCCTGCTCATTTCTATCCCCAGCTTCTGGCTTGCAACCATGGTGATGATCTATCCTGTGCGCTGGTGGGGTTGGTCGCCGTCCATGGAGCTGATCTCATTTACGCAGGATCCATGGGGAAATTTTGTCCAGTTTGCCATTCCGGCTGTCATTAACGGAGCCGTCATGTCCGGCGTCACGATGCGGATGGTCCGCACACAAATGCTGGATGTGCTGCGGCAGGACTACGTCCGAACCGCCTGGTCCAAGGGATTAGGGGAAAAAACCGTGATTATCCGCCACAGCATCAAAAACGCATTTATCCCTGTCATCACCGTTATTGGCGGCCAGTTGGCCAATGTGATCGGCGGCACCGTTATTATGGAGAATATCTTCAACATCCCTGGGATGGGGCAGCTGGCGCTGACCGCGCTAAATGACCGCGATTATCCCGTGGTCAGCGCCATTGTTCTTCTGGTGTCTCTGGTCGTGCTGATCTGCAACCTTCTGGTGGATATCAGCTACAGCTGGCTGGATCCCAGAGTGCGTTATCAATGAGGGGGTGGCCATCCGTGAAAGAGAAACAGACCGTCCGCCTTCGGGACCGCTCCATGTGCAAGCTGATCCGCCGTATGGCGGCAGAGCGGCCTATGGGGATCATTGGAATGGTAATTCTGCTGGTTCTTTTTATCACTGCCGTGTTCGCCAACCAACTGGCTCCCTATGAGATGAACCAGATCGACCTGCTCCACATGTTGGACGGTGCAACGCCGGCCCATCCCCTGGGCACAGATAATTTGGGCCGGGATATTTTGAGCAATATCATCTATGGAGCCAGAATTTCCGTCATCATCGGATTTGCCGCGACTGCCGTGATGCTTCTGATCGCCGTGTTGATCGGCACGTCCTCCGCAGTCCTGGGCGGTGCTTATGATATGGTCGTCCAGCGTTTTGTGGACGCCTGGCAGTGCATCCCTAATATGCTGGTACTTATGATGGCCATGAGCATTGTGGGCCGGGGGACACCCCAGCTGATCTTGGCCATCGGCATCCCCATGGGAATCAGCACCTCCCGTGTGGTGCGCAGCGCGGTGATCTCGCTGCGCTCCAACTTGTACTTAGAGGCGGCTGACATTCTGGGAGCCTCCACCTGGCGGATCGTTTACCGCCATATCATTCCAAATATCGCGCCCATCCTCATCATCAGCGCGGCCACTCAGATCGGGCAGGTCATCCTGATGGAGTCCAGCATGAGCTTCTTGGGCATGGGCGTTCCCCCCGGAGTACCCAGCTGGGGCAGCATGCTCAGCCAGGAGGGCCGGGCTTACATGGAGCTGGTTCCTACTCTGGCACTGTGGCCGGGCCTGGCGCTGACTCTGACCGTATTTGGAGCCAACATGTTCGGCGATGCGCTCCGGGATCTGCTCGATCCCAGGCTGAAAGGGGGCGCGGGGCGCTTCGGCAAACGTCACACCCGGAAAAAGAAGGAGGCCATAACGAATGAAGCTAGTTGATCTGAAGCAGTGCCAAGGGCATACGCCCCCTCATCACTTTGATATGCGGACCTTTCCCCTTGTGCCGAAACAGGCAGGGCAAGGCGACCTGGCGATGAGCCTCTCCTACTATCTGCCCGGTGGCGGCGCCGAATTCGGCCCTCAGCCGGTAGAGGTTATCTTCTATGTATTGGATGGGACCATCACGGTCCAGTCGGATGGCGGGACCGTGACCGTGGAGGCCGGCCAAGCCGTCCATATTTCAAAGGGAGAAAACAAAGGCGTTCGCAACCTGTCTCATACCACGGCCACCATGCTGGTCATTGCCTGCGTCCCAGATTCTTTTCCCTAACAGCAACATGGCAAGGAATTGAACATAGAAAAGGAGGAACCATCGTGAAAACAAAATTCCGTACGCTGCTCTCCCTGTCTCTGGCCGCATTTATGTTCCTGTCTGCGTGCAGCAGCAGTCCTCAGGGCTCTGCCTCTGACCCCGGGGCCGATCAGAGCGCTCCTGTCAGCCAGAACCCAGTCATTCCGGACAGTGGTGACGGCCCCTGGTACGCCGGCTACGGCGAACCAGAGTACGGCGGCGAAATCGTATTCGCCTCCAATCGTTTCACAGAAAAGCTGGATATTTATAACTCCGGCTATTCCATCAACTTCTTTTTCCTGGAACCCCTGTTTATGCCGGATTGGACTGTCGACCGAAATGAGTACGGCTTCACCACCAACTTTATCCCCACGGAATACTACAAGGGCTGCCTGGCGGAGTCCTATGAGCAGCCCGACCTAGAGACGGTGATCGTCCACCTCCGGCAGGACGTGTATTGGCAAGATAAGGAGCCGGTCAACGGCCGGCAGTTTGTGGCCAACGATGTGGTTTACCATTATTCCCGCCTAGCCGGAATCGGCCCATTTGAGGGACAGGACCCCAGCCCTCAGTGCGGCGCACGGCTGGAGTCGATCGAGAGCATCACAGAGCTGGACACCTTCACCGTGGAATTCAAGTTCAAGGAGGCAACCCCCAACAACCTGTCCCTGCTGCTGGATCAGGACTCCTACAACTATATCATGGCCCCGGAAGTCATCGACGCAGGCTTAGGCGAGGACTGGGAATATGCTGTGGGCACCGGGCCCTGGATCTTGACGGAGATGATCCCCGGGAACATGGTAACCTTTGAGAAAAACCCCAACTACTGGGGATATGATGAGCGCTACCCGGAAAACCGCCTGCCCTATGCGGACACCCTCAAGGTCATGTCTGTCTCCGAGTCGTCCACCAAGCTGGCCTCCCTGCGCACCGGGCAGATCGACTTCGCTGATGAGCTCACCCTCCAGCAGTATGAAATCCTGGCGGAGAGCGACACCGATCTGCTCATCTACCAAGTTCCGTTCATCGCCACCAACGGCCTGCAGCTCAACATGACCCACGAGCCCTTTGATGACATCAATGTGCGTAAGGCGCTCCAGATGGCCATCGACCGAGAGACCATGGCCGCCCAGTACTTCGGTGGCACGTCCCCGATCCCCGCCGGCTGGGTGAACCCGGACAATGCGGATTATGCCTATAACTACGAGGAGTGGTCCCCGGAGCTCCAGGCCGAATACTCCTATGATCCGGAGCGGGCAAAGTCCCTGCTGGAGGAGGCTGGATACCCCAATGGATTCTCCTTTACCGTCCTGGTGGGCAGCAATGAGGACGTGAGCGTGTTGGAGATCCTGAAGGCATACTTCTCCGCCATCGGCGTGGAGATGAGCATTGACGTCCAAGATCCCACCACTGCCCAAAACCTGGCTGCGGCCAAGAACTATGAGGCATACTGGACCAAGAATACCGCCTCCGGGGCCATTCCTGCCACCATGGTGCGCATGGACTATTCCACCGCCTCTACCAACTATGTCCAGGCCAATGACCCGGAGTTTGACGCGTTGTGCGACGAGTTGGGCGCGGCTACTACAGAGGACGACATCAAGCGCCTTTGCACCGCCTGTGACCAGTATGTGCTGGAACACCACTGGGGGATCCGGCTGTTTCCTACCTATGTTTATAATGTATCTGCATCTTATCTGCACGGATACAGCGGTGAAAACCTGCTGCGTATGGGCAGTCCCGGCGGTTGGTTCTGGGCCAGGATCTGGACTACAAAATAAGATCACATGAGTGAAGGAGAGAACTTACTATGAAGTGTGCCATTGTATACCTGTCGATGACCGGCAACACAGAGACAATTGCCATGGGCGTGCGAGACGGGATTCTATCCGTTACGGGAAACTGTGATATGATTAAATTCCGGGATGCATCTCCCTACGAGTTTGGAAAATACGACCTGATTGCCTTCGGGACCATTGTAATGGGCTATAAAGACCCGGATGTGTTTGGCTCATTCATCAAGAGCCTGCGTTACGTAGGAGGAAAGCACGCCATTGCCTTTGCCACCCACGGGACCCATGGCGAATACTTCCCTGCCCACATTGCTCAGGAGTTGGTGGAGCGCCAGATGAAAGTGCTGGGTGTACGCCGTTGGTATGCCAACTCCTACATTCCCGGTCACGCCAACCCCTACCCCACCGCAGGCCATCCGGACAAGATCGACGTAGAAGAGGCCAAGGCATGGGGGGCTGAGATGGCCCGTCTGAGCGAACAGGTCTATGCCGGCGCGGAGGATCTGATTCCGCCCTTGCCCGAGGCGCCTGAAGTGAGCCTGAAGGATTTTTTGGACGAACTGAACCGCAAAGAGGACGAGCGCAGCGGAGGGACCTTCGGCTCTAAAACTCCTCATATCCAGCTGCCCAACCAGTATATCAAAGAAACCTGCCGGTATCCAAAATGCAGCATCTGCATGGACAACTGCCCTGTGCACGGCATTGATCTCACAATGGATCCGCCGGTGTTCGGCGATCCCTGCTGTCACTGCATGCTGTGCGCGAAACTCTGTCCCACCGGCTCCATATCTCCAGACTTTTTCTATACGACTCCTGGGGAAAAAACCATGAAGCTGGTGCCGGAGTTCTACCTGGAGCGGCTGGCCATTGATGAGAAGGAAGGCCTGTTCCGCCGGAAGGTTCCTGTGGAAGAGATCGGCTGGGACAACCCCTACTACAAGACCTACAATAAGCACCCCTGGTTCATCAAGGGCAAGGGTCCCAACGGACCCAAGAGCAAGTACTGGGGCGAGGGACTTGCCGAGGCGGATGCGGCGGCAGAGGCAGAGGCTTCCGGTTCTGACCCGTCATGATCGATGTGTGTGACGCGATCCGGGCGCGTAAAAGTACCCGGAGCTTTCTCCCAGACCCTGTTTCCCGGCAGCTTTTGGAGCGGATGCTGGATACCGCCCGCTGGTGCGGCTCTTTCGTCAACAGCCAGCCGTGGAAGTTCACCGTTTTGGGCGGCTCGGTGATGGAAGCATGGAAGCATCAGCTGTGGCAGGCACACTGTACAGGTCAAGCAGAGCCGCGGGAATATTCCATTGGCCCTGTTCCTCCCCCCAGCCCCTGGGGAGAACGGGGAGAAGCGTTCCGCACCGCTATCGATAACCTGATGTTTCCCCCGGGAATCGACCACTGGCAGGAGCGAAAGGATGCTTATGTCCGGAGCGGGATCATCGTCCGTGACGCTCCCAGCGCAGTTATCCTTCACATGGACAAGGAACTGGCACAGTCTCCGCTGCATCTGCTGGCCGCAGGGGGAGTCACCCAAGCCATCGCACTGGCTGCGGAGGGTCTGGGACTGGGCACCTGTATTATGGGTAAGCCTGTGGAGAGTCCCAACCTGCTGCGGCGCCTGACCGGCATCCCTCAGTCTGACCTCATCTTGTGCTGCATCGCTGTGGGCTATGCAGATCCCAATGGACCGATCAACAGCCTGCCCCGGACCCGGGCATCTGTGGAAGAATTGACCGTCTGGCATGGCTTCTAAACGAAACAGGAGTCCCGGAAACCGCACGGATGCGGTTTCCGGGACTCCTTCCTTTTTGGCGCGGATGGATCACCACAGTATCTGCCTGGCTGTCAACGGGGCAACGAACATGCCGCGGCGCATCGGACTTCCCCAATTTTCTGGATGCGTCAGATATACAGTTCCGGCTCCCTTCTTTCCCTGCAGGCTTTGTTCAGCATTGCAGTGAGCGCCGTCAGCCTAACATCGCTCCCCTTTCGGGCCGTATGGGGGCAGATAGCCACACAGCGCATACAGGAAATACATGCTTCCCGGTCTATTTTCCGGGGGTCCTGGGCGTCGATCGCCTGCACCGGACACCTCTCCGCGCACAGTCCGCACTTCACGCAGGCCTCAGAAGGCTCCGGCACAATCCTGGACACATGGCTTTCCCGGTAAGGGCGACTGCCGGGAATAGCTGGTTCCGACTCGTCGCCAGCGGTCAGTTTTTTCCGAATCTCCTCGGCAAACTCCGTCAGCCTGGCCTGGTCCTGGCTGTCCGGCCGGCCAGCCGCAAATTGACGGGCAATGGAGTGTTCTGCGACAGCGGCAACCGCGCAGATCACATGAAACCCAGCCGACTGCGCAGTATCCCGCAATTCCGCCAATGTATCCTCATAGGCCCGATTGCCATAGACGCAGACCAAAATTGCGCTTGCTCCATTCCCTTTTATAACGGAAAGCCGCTGCACCGCTGTACCCGGCGCTCTTCCCCCGTAGGAAGGCACTGCGATCACAGCCACATCTCCCTTTCCCAGAGAAATACTGGAAAAATCTTCCCTTCCATCTGTCAGATCCACCGGCACAATCGCATCGAGCAATCTTTCCGCCAGTATGCCTGCCGCTCTTTGGGTCCCTCCTGTAGGGCTGAAAGAAATTTCATATCCCTTCATCTGAAGCGCCCTCCTTCTTGTCTGTTTTTCTCTTTCCTCCAATGAATCATCCATTGGGGTTAATTCAGAATATCGTCCATCACTCGTCTTGAAAAAATCCTTCTATCCGATTTTCCCCTGCAAATCCGTCTCGCGGGCAGCCTGCCTGCGGTACTCCATGGGCGAGGTACCGACCAGGTGCTTGAAAACCCGGCTGAAATAGTGCGCATCTGGATAGCCCACACCCTCGGCGATGGACTGGACCGTATCTGTGCTGGCACGAAGGGATAACTTGGCCTGTTCAATCCGCAGGTTTGCAATATAGTCCGTCACAGAAATCCCCGCCTTCCGCTTAAACCTGACACTGAAATATTGGCTGTTGAGGTGGGCATGGTCCGCAATCTCAGACAGGCACAGCTTGCGGGCATAGTTTTCCTGGATGTAAACCTTGGCGCCGACAAGCATTGAGGACCCGCCTTCCGGAAGGTAGGCGCCATAGTAATCGCATAGCGCAGTCACGCCATCAATAGTAAGCCTGCACAGATCTTCCAGGGAAAGGCAATCGTCGATCCGTTGGCGGCGGAGCCTCAATAAGTCGGAAAATTTAGAGGATGTAGAAATATTATCACTGATGACAGAGGCGGTCAATTCCAAGATTCTATGTGGCAGCTAATAGGCAAGCCAGGGAAACAGACGAACCTGCTGTTGGCTGCTGTCGAAAAACTCATCCAAAAGGCGTACTAGCTTATCTAACCGAAGTGTTTCCACATATTGCCTAATCTGATTGATTTGTCTAGAGGTCAGAATGGAGAGGATATCGTGCAATACTTGAATCTGCTCATAGCTGTCATACCATCAGTTCAGACCATACAGGGCGCCGTAACTCATAGCCTGTACTTCTCCGTCGCTTCGCCCGTTGCGGAGCAATGTTCTTTTGAGCCCTGTTTCAATATCAGGCCAGCGCCGGGAACCATTGCAACAATGCGGTGACAATCACCAGGCCAATCGCCGTGTAGAGGATGGTCGTACGGAAAATGGGTGGATAGCCCTCCTTCATCTTGATGTTGGTCATGGCCATGATCATCACACAGCCACCGCCAAAGGGCAGAGTGTCCAGGATCGCCGTGGCTGCCACAATGATGCGGTGGCAGGCGGCAGCGTCGGCTCCAAACTGGGGCACCAAGGTATTGGCCACCAGCATGGCGCAGATCACCACACCACCGGGTCCACCAGAAATGCCTACCAGAATGGTGGCGCTGATGGCCAGAATGATGAGAACTGGCAGGTTCAGCCCTGTCAGGAAGGAGGCGATGGTCTGGAAAGCCGGGGTTTCGCTGACCACCAGGCCCAGGGAGAAGTTGAACAAGAAGATGGCAGCAATGGCGGCCAGCATAGTGCCGGCGTTCAGTGAGTTGACCAAGCCCCAGAACTTTGCCACAAAGCTACGTGCGTCCTTGTGGTCCTCATCTCTAGGCATCCAGGGGAAGAATATCACTATGGACGCAACTAATGCAATGGCAATGGCGGCCCAAGCAGGTACCTTCACTGCATTGTATAGAATTGGAATCAAGATCAGTGGAATTGCAGCCAGAACCGGGTGGGGTGCACGGCTGACATCCGTATTTACCGGCTCAAGGGGACCATATTCGAACACTTCGCCCCCCGCAGCCGCCTTCTTGACGCTTTTTTGCAGATAGAGCACCGAGGCCGCAAATACGAACAAAGAGCCGATTAGCCCAGGGATGGCGCCGGACATGGAACTTGTGCCCACCATCCCCCCAATCATCAGCGGGATCATGTTGGCGGAACCGGGCATGGTAAAGCCCACCGTTGTGGAAACAATAAGGGTCACGGGGAGGAAGCGCCTGGGGATGTTCGTCTGGCTGAACAACCCCGTGGCCAGTCCGATCATGGTTACCATGCTAGCGTTGGTATCTACCCCCACGTAGCACATGACAGCACCAATGAGGATCATGACCATAATAGCGGTGGTGCGTTTGCGCTCCTCCGAGGCATTTTTAGACAGCAGCCGCATCAGGCCGTTGGTAAGGGACTGCGCCGCTCCCGTGTCGATGAACACCTTTCCAAACAGTGCGCCGAACAGATAGACCGCCATCAGGGTTGCGGCTTGCTGGCCGATGCCGGTCATAATTACCTGCTCAAAGGTCTCTATCATTGGCAGGTCATTGGTAACGATCACCACAAAGCATGCGGCAACAATAACGTAAACCAAATTCATGCCCTTATAGGACAGATAGATTACCATGAAAAAGGCGATGGCAATGCCTAGTAAGCCCAATATGTCTCGCATGGGAAAACCTCCTGTTTATATTTACTTCGGGGTTTCCTAGAAAACTCAGATCTGCGACGCGGTGGCAAAGGCGCTGCGCGTACAGCTCTGGATACTGCCAGGGCGTTCGCAGTCACCGACGAGGTAGAAGCGGTCCGCGCTTCCATAGAAGGCCATAGCCTGCTCTATCCGGGGCTTGACTCCCCCGGATAGAACCACATCGTCGCAAGTGAGCTTATGCTCTCTGCCTTTCCCGTCCACATAGACCACGCCGTCTGGGTCGATGCGGGTGGTTGTTGCGTGGATGATGTGGGAGAAATTAGGTTCCCGCTTACAGGCGTTATGGAGCATCTCCACATAGTGGACCTGCGCTGCCTCCGGCGCTAACACGCCCTGACGGGTCAGCACCGTCACCTTGTGCCCGTTCATGGCCAGGTACAGGCCGGTCTCTGTCCCAGTCTCCGATCCGCCGATCACCACCACGTTCTCTCCCAGCCGGCTGTGGTGTCCATAGACGGAAATAGGCATGTGGACGTTGGGCCCAAACGCGCCGGGAATATCTGGAATGTTGGGCTCAGAGCCCACGGCGACCAGCACCACGTCGAAGCCCTCCGCCTTAACGAGCTCTGGGGTAGCGCAGACGTTTAGGCGGACTTCCACCCCCAGCTTGTCTATCTGGCGTATCTGCCAGGCTTTGAAGTTGCGAATAGGCCACTTGAAGGAAGCGTGGTCCGCATAGATCATCTGCCCGCCCAGATGGTCCTCCCGCTCAAACACGGTGACCTGATGTCCCCGCCGCGCGGCGACGATGGCCGCCTCCATGCCGGACACGCCGCCTCCGATGATGGCCACCTTGACCGGCCTGCCTGGGGCTTTCACCAGGCTTTTCAGCCGATGAGCCTGGCCCAAAGCGGGATTAACGGAGCAGATGTTGTGCCAGGGGCCGTTGATGTAGGGAACATGGCACTTGTTGCAGCGGATGCAGGGCGTGATGTCCTCTCCCCGGCCCTCATAGAGTTTTTCGAAGTAGTCTGGCTCACAGATGAAGGCCCGGGCCATACCGATGAGATCGCATTTGCCCTCCGCCAAGAACCGCTCGTTCAAGTCGGCATCCTGATAGCCGCCCACCGGCTCTACCAAGACGGGGACCCCGGCCTTTTTCATCTCTTGGCAGTAGCGCAGGGTCACCGGCTCTCCCTCCACCGAGTTGAACCCGGTGGGATGGGAGTCAGTGTCGTTCCAGGCACGGATCTGGAAAATATCGATCACGCCCTCTGCCATCCGGGCAAACTCAATGACCTCGTCCAGCCCCATGCCGCCCTGCTTCTCCTCACCGGAGATCTCGATCTCAATGAGGAAATCCCTGCCGCACAGCTGTTTGATGCGCCGGCAGGTCTCCAGTGGGAAGCGGACCCTATTCTCTAGACTACCGCCGTAGGCATCGGTCCGGTTGTTACACAGCGGGGACAGGAATTGGGCGAAAATGGGCAGGCGGTAGGCCATATGGATGGTGCACATGTCAAACCCCAACGTCTTGTAGAGCAGGGCTTTCTGTGCGATGTCCTCCTCCACCATTTTGATTTGTTCGGCGTTCATAGCTTTGATCTCCCCGAAGTCCTCAGCAAACAACTGGGGCAGCAGGTCCTGAATGGCATCCATGTCTGTCAGATCAATGTCCTTGCTAGTGTCGATGGCGGGCTTGTCCTTCACCCCCCATCCCTTCCGGCCGAACTCCATCAGGCACACCGAGATCTTGGAGCCATAAAAATGCACCGCGTCTGCCATCTGGGACATGTAGTTGTGCACACTGGGGTCGGTCAGGTCGAAGGACGGCATTCTCCGGCTAGAGGGATCGATAGCGGTGCGCTGGTTGGGGTCCGCCCAATCGCCGAAGCACACGATGGCCGCGCCATTGCGGGCACAGGAGGCCACATGCTGGATGACCGATTCTGCGGGAAATCGTTCTGGTCCCATCAGGTAGTGCGGCAGGGCGTTGGTGGACACCATACGGTTTTTTAAGTACACATTTCCCACCTTCAGGGGCTGAAGCAAATGGGGATAATGGCTCATACAATCACTCCTCACTTCAATGTTTTATCCGGGTTCATTATATCGGCAGGAAGAGGAAAAATACACAAACAAAAAGTAATCCGTCCATGCGTTTTATTAAGGCCGGTCAAATTGCCTGTTGTCTTTTTTCCCCGCCGGATTTAAGATAGAATCACCATGAGAGGAGTGGTTGGATGACAACGGTGCAAATGCATTATTTTATCGTCGCAGCGGAACATCTCAATTTTACCATGGCGGCGGAGCAGCTCTATATCACTCAGCCTGCGCTGAGCCGGCAGATCGCGGCCATTGAGGATGAGATCGGCACCAAGCTCTTCTCCCGGTGCAATAACGTGCTGTCACTCACTAAGGCGGGCAGGGTGCTGCTTCACCAGCTGTCCGGCCTTTACAGCGACTATCAGAACGTGATCAAAAACGTGCGGGATGTGGCCGCCGGCATCGAGGGGCATATCAATATCGGCGTTTTGGAGGATCAATATATGGACGCCTCCCTGTCCGCCGCCATCCGCCGCCTCATTCAAAACAATCCCCTGTGTGAGATCAATATTACCCGGCATGACTCTTCCTCCCTGTTCGCAGGGCTGATAGAAGGCACTGTGGATGCCGGCGTGATGCTGGTCTATGACGAGTTTGACCACTTCGGCTTCGCCTCCCTACCCCTGGATATAGCTCCGGCCCGTCTGGCCATTCACCGGGATCATCCCTGTGCCTGCCGGGAAAGCCTGTCCTATTCCGATCTGGACAAAATTCTCAATGACATTCCTCTCGTTATGGCCGATCTGAGCCAATTCCCAGAGCCGCTTCAAAACTCCTTGCTCCGCTTCCCTCCATTCGACGGTCTGGGGCCAAAGACCGGACAACTCAAGCTGTTGTCTGCCATCAGTTCCGTCTCTCTGTATGTAGCCCTTGGTCTGGGTGTCACTCTGTCCAACCGGGGTAACCTGTTGGCCAACGACCCCAATGTGGTGATGCTTCCGGTAAAGGGAATCCCGTCCATTACCCAGGGTTTGGTATGGAGAAAAAACTACTCTAATCCCCTGCTTAGCCAGCTCGTTACCTTACTGGAAAAGTATCTTTGATTTCCTTTTTTCTACTTTTTATAAAGCCGTAGCAAAAGGCCCAGATGGGAAATCCCGTCTGGGCCTGCTCCATTTAAAATTTCAGACGATTGTATTCGATAAAATGATGCTTCTGGTTTTTTCCGCTTATCCTAAATCGGCGGGAAGGGTCTGGGGCGGGAATCATAAAGAAAGGGCAGTGAGATAGCCCTCGGAGACCGCATCATAGATTTTCCGGGCCCGGACGCAGTCGCCGATCTTATGGCAGGGCACGCCCGCCCGCTGGACCAACGCCTCCAGCTCCCCGGTGTCGTTGGCGCGCATCCCCAGAGCGGCCACCACCGTGTCCGCGGGGATGAGCTGCACACTCCCGTCTGGCCCCTCCACCTGAACGCCAGCCTCTGTAACCGCCAGGCATCTGGCGCCCATATGGGCCTTCACATGCTGGGCAATCAGCTCCCGCAGGCGGCGCTTGTGCAGGCGGTAGGCGTCCGGCGCCAGCTCCTCCCGCATCTCCACCAGCTCCACCTCATGTCCCTGCTTCCACAGGTGGACCGCCGTCTCGCACCCCACCAGACCGCCCCCCAGCACCACAACTTTATGTCCCAGTCTGGCATCGGGAGCATAGGCGTCCATGGCCAGGACCACGTTGGCCCCGTCCAGCCCCGGAATGGGGGGCTGCAGCGGGTGGGAGCCAATGGCCAGGATCACCTCGTCCGGACGGATGTCCGCCAGCCGTTCTCCCGTCAGGACGGTATTGAGCCGGAGGTCCGCCCCTTTGGCTCTTGCCTGGGCCTCCATGGCGCGGGCAAAGCCCGCCAGGTCGTTCTTGTCCGGGTCGTGGACAGAGAAATTCAAAATTCCTCCCAGCTGGCCGCTTTTCTCCAGCAGGACCACCTCGTGGCCCCGGTCCCGGGCGGTCACCGCCGCCTGGAGCCCGGCCACTCCCCCGCCCACGATGAGCACGGTTTTCTTCTCCTCTGCCGGCTCCACCCGCCACCGCTCCGGGTGATCCGCGCAGGGATTGATGGAGCACCCCTCCGGAAACTGGCCGTTCAGCTCCGCCCAGGCTTCCTCAAAGGGACCCGGGAAGCACCGCATACACCGCAGGCACCGGCGGATCTCCTCCGGCCGGCCCTCCCGGACCTTCTGGGTGAAAAAGGGGTCCGCCGTCAGCTGCCGGCACAGCACCACCAGGTCGCACTTGCCCTGGGCGATCAGCTCTTCTGCCTGCTCCGGCGAGTTGATGCCCCCCACCACCGCTACCGGGATATCCACCGCCGCCCTGATAGCCGCGGCCACGTCCGCGTTGCAGCCGTGGGGCTCGTAGAGGGTGGACTCCTGCCAGGTGCCCGAGGGGTCCTGGTACAGCCCGGCGGACACGTGGATCAGGTCGGCGTACTGGGACAGGTACCTGCAGTACCCGCAGATATCCTCCAGGCTATATCCGCCGGGCACGTGCTCGCTGCCCGACACCCGGCATTCCAGGATGAACTCTCGCCCACAGGCTTCCCGCAGCGCCTGGAGCACCATCACGGACAGCCGGGAACGATTCTCCAGGCTGCCGCCAAAGCGGTCTATCCGCTGGTTGGTCCGGGGCGACAGAAACTGGTGGAACAGCCAGCCGTGGCCGCAGTGCAGGCACACCCCGTCAAACCCCGCCTCCTGGCAGAACCTGGCCGCCTTGACGAAGTCGGCGCACAGCTGCTCCACGTCCTCTTCCGTCATGGCCCGGATGAATACCCCGTCCCCGTTGGTCAGCTCCATGGGGCCGATGGGCTGCTCCTCCCCCTCGATCTCGCTCTTGGCCTGCCCCACATGGCACAGCTCCACCAGGGCCAGCGCCCCGTTGTCATGGATGCGCTGGGCAAACTGGCGGTAGCGCCGGGTGTGTTCCTCCGACTGGTCGTCAAAGCCGTAGAACTCGTTGGCCCCACGGCCTCCCGCCGCGGTCACCGGCGTCTCCCCCACGAGAAAGGCCGCCTGTCCGCCCCCGGCCCGCAGGTCAATCTCCGCCAGCTGTTCCGGGTCTGCGTCGTGGCACTCCGGGTCCTCGTTCCAGATCCCGCCCCTCGGCGCGCTCACTACCCGGCTCCGGTATGTGTGCCCCGCTATCCTTATCGGAGCCAGCAGATGGGAATAGCGTTCTGCTTCACCGCTCATATCCTTCTTCCTTTCCGTCTTGGGCTGCGCTCCCATTGGGACAGCCTCTGGTGCCGAACCAGGACGCACCCATTCGTCGACTATGATTAGACGGGCGCGGCCCGCGCCCGTCTAATGTGTATTTTATGTGTTTCGCCACTGAGGAGCGCTTGGCTCAAGAGATGGAGATATATTGGGAACAGACCTGCGCCCGCTTTCCATCATAGGTCATGAAATAATCCTCCACCAAGTCGCACACCATGGTTTTAGCCCGGTCAATATCCCGCTGACAGGGATGATTCCAAGGCTGTCCGTGGAAGAAATACGACGAAGTGACCTTTGTTCCGTCCGCCAACTCGTAAATCTTGGGATCCGGCATCTCGCCTGGCCCCATGAGACGGGGTTTTTCCCCTTCCTCTAGGCCAGCGGGGCCAAACTCCTTGCCACAGCAGGCGAACTGTCCCAGTACAGTGACGTTGTTCAGTTCCAAAAATAGCTTGAGCGCCGCCAGGGTAGCCAGGCTCTCATTGGAGCCGTGGAACCCGCCCCCATAGGTCGTAAACACGATGCCCAAAGGCATGTAATTGTCCCCGGACGGTCCGCCGGGATAAGGGCACAGACGGCGGCGCCACTGGGCGCCGATGGCGGGCTTGGGCGGCTTTCCGGGACCGCCCGGACCACCAGGACCGCCAGGACCGCCAGGACCACCAGAACTCTCACCGCCGGGAGGTCCCTTCATAGTGTCCGCATTCATATGGAACCCCTTGCCGGCGTCCACCTGCTTCTGCACATTGGCCTCCAGCTGTCCGCCGGCCCCCAAGGAAAACACTTTGTTTACCACAGTCAGCGGATAGCCTGCCACAATGGGGGACCCTAAGCAGACCACATCGTAATCATCAAAATAAAGCTGGTCCTGCATCCCCTCCCAGTCAGAGGGTTTCAAGGTCATTTTGAATAGGGTGGCTTCCCAGTTATAGTACTCAAAGGTCTCCGCCATGGCCTTAGCCACCCGCTCGGTATTCTTGGTCATGGAAGCGTAGAGAATCAGCGCCCGGCGCTTGGTCTTGGGGGTGAAGGTACATGCCTCCAGGTCGCTTTCAATGATTCTGCCGTCATCCTGATGAACAATGGCATGGCCGCTCACCTGGTCCCTGTCACAAGTCAAAGAAATCTCCTGTCGGCATGGACCGATCACAGCCTCAAAACAGAACGTGTTGCCCTTAGTATGTACGTTTTCCATCAGTTCACAGCCGCCGTGGTCGGCGATGACCTCGCCCTCATAGCCCCGGACACCCTGCCGGACCACTGCGGTGGTGGGCCGTTTTCCGCTTGGGGTGTCGGTAAGGTAGACGAATTTACCTTCAAAGTTCATGTTGAATTCCTCCTGTATCATGGATCAGACCTTCGTGGCAGGCCTGTTCGCTCTGCGCTGCTCTCTGGCCTGCTTTCTGGCCATCTTCCGGTCCGCCTTGGCGGCCAGCTTCTCGATCTTCTTGCTGTTGTAACTGCCCACGCCGCCTTTCAGCCGGGGATCCAACACATCCCGGAGGCTGTCGCCAAACAGGTTGGCTGCCAGCACCATCAGCGCGATCAAAATACCTGGGTATAGGCACAGCCAGGGGGCAGTATACATATTGGCCCGCCCCTGATTGGTAATCATATAGCCCCAAGAGGGCGTGCCCACGCTGACGCCGTAGCCCAGGAAGTTCATGGACGCCTCCATCATAATCACGCCTCCCAATCCTCCGGCAGAGGTAGTGATGATCAAAGGCAGTGTGTTCGGCAACACATGGCGGACGCTCTTCCACAGCAGTCGAGAGCCCATCATCTCCGCCGCCTTGACATATCCGCTGTCCTTTACAGACATGGCCGCAGACCGAATCATCCGTGAGCCGCCGATTCCGCCCGGAATGGACATGACCAATATCATCTGGAGCATCCCGTTGCCGAACAGGCTCATCATCAAAATGGTAATCAACATGCCGGGGATACATTGCCAGGCATCTACAAATCGCTGCACAATCAAATCGAACCAGCCGCCGATCACTGCGCTGAGGGTGCCGATCACCACAGACAACAGGGTGGATAAGGCTGTGACAGCCAGACAGAGGATGACCGAGGTCCGTGCTCCGTAGATCAGATAGGACAACACATCCCGGCCCAGATTATCCGTGCCCAGCCAGTAGACAGCCCCGCCCTCCCGGGCGGCGGCCCGTCCCGCGGCATCCATGAATAGATACGGCGGCTCCAGCTTATGAATGATATCCGTGGGCAGTGTCCCCCCTACCATTTTGACCGGGGCGATCACATCCGCAAACAGCGCAATCAAAAGCAACAGCAATAAAAAGACAATTCCTGTTGTGCCAAGGGGCCTGGTCTTGCAAAAGTGCAGAATGCTTTGCCAAGCGCCGTGCTTCGAACGTTTCATCTCAACCCACCCCCTCTTTGTCCAGGGACACTCTTGGGTCGATCCACTTATAGGAGATATCCACCAGCAGATTGACCACCATGGTGAACAGCGCAAACACCAGCACGCACCCCTGAACCAATGGATAATCCCGGTTTCCGATTGCGGAAATCACTTGGTTGCCGATTCCAGGGATTCCAAAAATGTTTTCCAAAATTACGGACCCGCCGATCAGCCCGGCCACCGAGTTGCCGATGATGGTCACCACGGGAATCAAACCATTTCGAAACGCATGCCGGAACATGACTCTCCGCTCCGGCGTTCCCTTGGCCCAGGCGGTGCGGACATAGTCGGTACGCATCACATCCAGGGTCACCGTGCGGACCGTACGCAGCTGCATCCCCGCCTGAGTCATGGCGTTAAGCAGCGCCGGCATAAAAAACATCTGCAGGTTCTGGAACGGATTTTCCAGCAGGCTTACATACTGTGTCGGCGGCGAATAGCCCCACAAAATAGCAGGGTACACCAGCACCAGCGTGGCCAGCCAGAACACTGGCACTGACATCAGCACCAGAGAGAGCACTCGAACCAAAACATCTCCTCCGCTGTTTTGCCTTGCGGCGCAGAACAACCCCAGGGGAATGGAGATCAGGTTGGTCAAAATCAAGGTCAGAATGCCAAGCTCCAGACTAGCTGGAAGTTGGCGGCCAATGGCAGCTAGTACACTCTCACTTTGGAACAGGCAGTCGCCTAAATCTCCCCAGAGCGCACTGCCCAACCAGATGAAAAACTGGGCAACCGCCGGCTTATCCATGCCAAGCATGGCCTCTACCTCTTCCCGTGTCACATCATAGGATCCTTGACTTTGCAGTTGATACTGCAGAGCATCCACAGCGTCACCGGGCAGCATGCGTAGCAGCGCAAATATAATCACACAAACCAGCAGCGTAGTGGGGATAAGCAAAAGCAACCTTTTGGCAATATATTTTCCCATGCTCTTTATGCCTCCTCATTCACACGGTGGCAGGCCACAAAATGGCCGCCGCCCACATCCAGAAAGGGCGGCTCCTCCGTCCGGCACCGCTCATCCGCATAGCGGCAGCGGGTGCAGAAGTTACAACCCAGCGGAGGATTGATCGGGCTGGGCACCTCCCCTTCCAGCAGGATGCGCTCCCGAGCCAGGTCGGCCTCCGGGTCTGGGATGGGCGCGGCCGAGATGAGGGCCTGGGTATAGGGGTGGAGCGGATGGGCGTACAGCTCGTCGCTGCTGGTCAGTTCCATGATTTTTCCTAGGTACATTACCGCCACCTGATCGCTGATATGCCGCACTACCGATAAGTCGTGCCCGATGAAGATGTAGGTCAGGCCCAATTCCTCCTGCAAGCGCATCATCAGCCCGACGATCTGGGCCTGAATGGACACGTCCAGAGCGGAGACGATCTCATCACACACCAAGAAAGATGGGCTCAGCGCCAGCGCCCGGGCGATGTTGATGCGCTGCCGCTGTCCGCCGGAAAACTCGTGGGGAAAGCGGTCGGCAAATTTGGGATTCAGGCCCACCAGCATAAGCATCCGCTCCGCCAGTTCATCCAACTCAGTCCGGCTCATCCCCTTGTCCATCCTCTGGATGTGGTGCCCCTCCAAAATGATGGAGCGCACGGACATCCTAGGGTCCAGCGCGGAAAAAGGGTCTTGGGTAATCATCTGCAGCTGCTTGTGCAGGTGACGCAGCTCGCCCTTGCCCGCACGGCTGATGTCCTGCCCGTTGAAAATGATTTTACCGGATGTAATGTTCAGGTTGCGCATGACGCAGTTGCCCACCGTGGACTTGCCCGACCCCGACTCGCCCACGATGCCCAGCGTCTTGCCACGGGCGATGCGGAAAGAAACGCCGTCCACCGCCTTGACATAGCCTACCACCCGCTTCAGTAAGCCTTTGGTCACGGGAAAATGCATCTTTAGGGTTTCTACCGTCAGAATGGTTTCCTTGGTATCCAAAGGCACGGAGGGCTGGGCCTTGATATCCCAATCCAGCATGCGGCTGATTTCTCCGCTGCGCGGCATCTCCGGCGTGGTGGCCGATCTCATTCTTTCGCTCACCCCAGCCGCCCCCTTTCCTCACGCGCCTCCTCCATGTGGAAGCAGGCGCAGGTATGGTTCTCTCCTACTATTGCATGCTCCGGCCGGCGGGTTCTGCACTCCTCGGTGGCGTATTTACACCGGGAGGCAAAGGCGCAGGACTGGGCCGGAATCTGGCTCATGTCAGGCGGCTCGCCCTCGATGGTATACAGGCTCTCTGTTCTGGGGCGATCCAGCCGGGGCACCGCACGGATTAACCCCATGGTGTAGGGATGCCGGGGATTGCGAAAGACCTCCCGTGTGGGTCCCTGCTCCACCAGCTTACCCCCGTACATGATCTTGACGCTGTCCGCATACCGGGCTACGATGCCCAGGTTATGGGTGATAATAATCAGGGTCGTCCCAGTCCTTTTCCGCAGTTTATCCAACTGCTCCAGAACTTGGGCCTGGACCGTCACATCCAAGGCGGTGGTGGGCTCGTCGGCAATGAGCAGCTCCGGGTCGCAGCACATGGCCATAGCGATCATGGCCCGTTGCTGCATCCCGCCGGAAAACTCAAAGGGATACTGGTTCACCCGCTTTTCTGGGTTGGGGATGCCCACCATATCCAACAGCTTGATGGCCCGCTCGTGGGCCTTCTTTCGGCTTAGATCGCTGTGCAGCTGAATTGTCTCCTCGATCTGAGTCCCAACGGTCATAACTGGGTTCAGCGCAGCCGACGGCTCCTGAAAAATCATACTGATTCGCTTGCCACGCAGCTTCTGCATTTGTTCGTCGCTGTATTTCAGCAGGTTTTCCCCGTCAAAGAAAATTTCGCCTGAGACGATCCGCCCCGGCGGATAGGGGATCAGCCGCAGGACCGACAGGGCGCTCACCGTTTTGCCAGATCCGCTTTCGCCAATAATGGCGGCGCACTCGCCCCGTTCCACCGTATAAGATAAATCGTCCACCGCCCGCATGGGAGCTCCGCCTGTCATAAAGTAGGTACTCAAGTGCCGGACCTCCAGAATGTGGTCTGCCACAAGGCCCACGCTCCTTTCCATCTTCCTTAACGCCACCTGCGCGCCCCCACGCTGGGGGCGCGCAGGTGTAACGCTTCCTTATCCGTTGGCCTCGGTATTCCAAATGCGGGCAGACATCGTCTTGAAGAAGTGATAGGCGCTGAGCAGCTCCCCATTCTCCATTCCGCCCACACGAGTGGAATAGTATTCCTGCGACTGCGTCATCCCACTCAGTGCGATGAGGAAGTGGTTCTGGATGTAATACTCCTCGCATGCCCGGGCGGCTGCCGCCTGCTCATCCGTGGTCATAGCGTCCCGTACCGCCACGAGCAGCTCGTCAAAGTGGGTGTCGTCTGCAAAGTTGCAGTAGGCAAACCCGGTCGTGGCATAAGTCTGGAAAACGAAGCCCGCATCTGCACCAGTCCCCATCTGGAGATTATACTGGCGCGGGTCGTCCCGGCTGCTCTGTACCTGCCGCCCCTCCGACATGTCGGACAGAATGGTGATTTCCATATCAATGCCAACCTCGGCAAAGTAGCCCTTGGCCAATTCAAAAATTTCAGGGTTGGCCATCGCATCAATGGCTACCGTAAAGGAAAAACCATCGGGGTAGCCCGCTTCCGCCAGCAGCTGCTTGGCCCCCTCGGGGTCGTAGGTGTACTCATCCATCAATTCGTCGTCCCAGGTGCCTACTGTGCTCCAGCTGGTCAGGGCTGGATCCCAAAGTCCGGGCAGAGTCAGCTCGTCATACCCATAGTAGGCTGTGGCCACTTCTTCCAGATTGATGGCTTTTTGCATGGCGATGCGCACCCGAATATCGTGAAAGGGCTCCTGGTTCATCTTCAGGCCGATGGCTTCCGCCGCGGCATCAAATTGGTAGGCCTGAGTCTGGGCGGAGCTGGTCAACTGGGTGGCTTCAGAGTCGGACAGTCCTGCGTTCATGTTAATGTAGTCCAGCTTTCCCGCAATAAAGTCAGAGAGGATGGCAGTGGTGTCTCCATATTTTTGCAGGACCACCCCATCCAGATAGGGCAGCTTGTTCTCCGGGTAGCGCTCATCATAGTCATAGTAGTTTTCATTGCGGATAAAGGTGTAGTGGTTATCTGCCACATAGTCTGTGAGCATGTACGGACCTGTACCGCAGGCATAGTGCCAATCTAACTTCTGGTCCTCTGTCAAGGTGTCCCACTCTGGTCCAGTAATATTCACCTGGGCAATGACGAACTCGGACAGCTTGGTTTCGGAGGCGGTGTTCATGTGGAAGGCCACCACATAGGTGTCCAGCACCTCCACGGATTCCAGCATATTCAGGCGGTCCCGCCAATTGGCGTCGATAACGACCATATTGCTTTCGTCAAACCCAGAACCCAGGCCGGTCACCCGGTCATAGGAGTATTTCACATCCTCCGCCGTCAGGTTGCGGGCGTGGAAGATGTCGTACTGTTCCTCCTTCTCCTGGAAGTAAACGTCATCCCGGATAGTGACCGTAAAGGTCATGGTTTCCGCATCCCACTTCCAGCTTTCCGCGATTTGGCCCTGGGCGGTGTCCAGCGTAAAGCTGTTGGTCTTGAAAGGATAGGCTTCCGGGTCGTCCAGCCCCCAATTGGGTGCAAACAGATATTCCAACCAGAGAGAATATGTATACTGTTCGCCCATGGCCGGGTCAAACACCGTGTTAAAATCATTGTATGAAAGAGTCAGAGTGCCGCCGTACTCGGGCTGGCCGGGATCAGCAGGAGCCACGGAGTTGGTTCCCACTGGCTCCGAGGCATTTCCTGACGGAGAATTGCTGTCCTGCCCCGCAGGGGAACCGCAGGATGTCAAACCAAAAAGCATCCCCGCCGCAAGCAATCCCGACAACAGACGTTTCGCTTTCATGTTTCTTCCTCCTGTTAACAGTTTTATATTCCGTCTTTCGACGGCAAAACGATTTCAGAGGGGCAACCCTGGACGATGTTGCCCTCCAGATCCTCGCCCCACAGCATCACTTCGCAGCAGTGCTCGCCCTGGTCGTTGATGTACTTGTCCGTGACCACTGCCCGGCCAATGCAGGTGTCGCCCTGGCTGCCATGGCGGTCGCAGTCCCTGCCTTCCATGCCGGGCACCTTCATGAACTCCGCCTTGCACATATCCCAGTCCCGCAGCTCCTGGAAGAAGGGGAAGAACCGCCAGCTGAACCGGGACACCCGGCCCTTGTTGCCCACAAAGTTGGTCAACGTCCGGGCAATCAGCCGGGCGCCGGTGTCGTTGTACCATACGCCCCGGGCCCCGTCGGTGTTGATGTTCCGGTTGCCAAAATGGAGGGCCGTCTCGTCCAGGAACGCGCCATAGCGGTCCCGGAAGGTTACGGCCCGCATCTTTGGATCCATCAGTTCCTCCCGGGAATAAATGGACAAATCCCCAATATCGTACCAGTACATCATGTGCATATAAGTCACCGGGCCATCAGAGCAGGTCTTGGGCAGCTCAAAACCCACAGGCACATCCTCCCAGAAGGGAGTGTCGTCCCCCATGATCTTCTCCTGGTCCCAGATCTCCTTCATCCGCTCATAGTCCGCGTCAGTGGTGTAGTGGCCGGAAGGGGCGTACTTGGTCCAGCTTTCTTGGTTTTCCGAGAACGTGGGGCGCTTGCTGTCGTCCAGCAGCTGCCGGTAATATTCCCGGACAGAGCCAGACAGGTGCATGACCACCTTGCCGCTTTCGTCCACCTTGTCCGCCTCGCCTCCCATACACCAGCGGCGCAGTTCATCGTTGGGGTGGGTACGCTCCTCAAAGAACTTTCTGACATTGGTCTCTCGGAGCAGATCACCCGCATAGATGTTGCGGTTGTAGTGGATATCCGTACCGTCATTGGTGTAGTAGAAGCGGCTGGCCATATCCTTGGGGAACTGGGGCACCACCATAATGGGGGGCATGGCCTCAAACCCGGGGTAGGCGGGTACGCTGGGATGTCCATGGGCCCGGGCATAGGCCGGGTCGTTATAAAGGGGGTCATAGGGATTCCACTTCTTGTTGTAGGCGATGATCTCTTCCTCTGTGTAACGTCTAGGCCTCATGAACGGAGGAAGGGAGTCCTCGTCATCCGGGTCCATGGGCGGCATCCCCGGCGGTCCGGGCATTGTGCGCTTGCCATGATAGATGTCCCAGCGCAGTTGGACCTCTTCTTTTTCAAAGTCCATATATTCTCCCGGCTGGAACAAGCAGTATTCACTCATTGCATCCCACTCCTTTTTGCAGTAATATGCCCAACTTTTTACTTTTTTTCACATGCTTTTTATTCATTTCCTCTAGTCAACAGCTTACATGATTCCCTATTCCCGCACAAGACACAACCTTGTCATTTTTGCGTCAAGTAGCACCAGTAAAAAACGGGATTTTATTTGTTTCCAATTTGACATGTCGTGCAAAAAATGTTATAAACAGATGAGCTTTCTGTCATTTTGGGGTGATTACTTTGAATCAGGCCGCTTCTGACCGTGCGGAACAACTGGCACATCAGCCGCTCTCCCTCTCCGAATATCGAAATCAACTGGTCCGCTTAAAGAATATGGCTTTGCTGTGTCATTGTTCTGCTGAACTCAACCAAGGCACTCTTCTTTTTTTCAGCGTCAACAATATGTTTCTGGGCAAGGGAGACTGCTTTGTAATCTTGTTCTCTGAATTGGGGAGTCCTATCCCCAAAAAAGAGCATGGGGAAGATCTGTACGGCCGGGTCTATCTCTATGCTCTCATTGATGAGATTCTTTCTGAGGTGCTGGGCGGTCACTTTTCCTATTACAGCGCGGAATTGGACGGCCGGCTGGTGGCCATCATCCATTTCCCCCTGGGGCTGCTTCCCTCCCATGCCGACGATCTGCCTCTTCTCCTCCAAAGCAGCTGCGGAGAGGTTACCCAGCTGTGTCGGGACCGTTATGATTTAAATGTGGCGGCCTATGTCAGCGACCGCGTATCGGACATCACCTCTATCTCCATGGTCTACCACAAACTGCTCAACCTGGTCACGCTACACCGCTATTTGCAGTTCACCCCCGCCACCCCGGTTATTCTCGTCACACCGCCCCCACCCACCGAGCAGATGGAGCCATTTCCCGTGCGTCAACTGGCGCAGGGGCTGGCCAATGCGGTCCTGGATGGCGAAGGGTATCATTCGTTTGCTGACCAGGCCCTCGATCAAATCTCCCATTTCACCCTTTTTTCTGCGGATGAGCTGCGTACCCGGTTTGGCGATTTTTTTGAGGCATTTTGCAGTGAGCTTCGCTTCCGCGGCGTTCCTTTTCAAAATGACCAGCTGAGGATGGAAAACTTTTCCCTTATTAATGAATCCCACACCTGGCAGGAGCATGTGGCATGGTTCCACTCTGTTCTGGACCGCATCGAAGCCTCGTACAATACCCAGTCGTCAGAATTTCGTCAAGCCTGCCTGGAACAGCTTCTTGACTGTGTGGACCACCATATCGGCGATGTAAACCTCAACACCGCTATGTTGGCGGAATCCACCGGGTTTTCTCTGCATCAGGTCAAGCTGGCATTTCGCCAGCAGATGCAGACCTCTCCCACCCGCTACATCCGGTCCTGCCGCCTGGCCAGATCCGCTCAACTATTGCTAGACAGCGACTACAGCGTGGCCCAGATCAGCGCCTGCTGCGGGTTTGGCAGTCTGGAGACCTTTCACCGGGTATTTCGGCAGGAGTACGGTATTTCCCCTGGAAAATTTCGAAAGCTTCGTTCCGTGTCTCAAGAAGCTCACCCAGCGTCCCACCTGTAGAACGCCGCCCACAGGATATCCGGCCGTCCGCCGCAAATAGGCCGGCACCAAGGACGGATGCCCCGGGCTGGCGAAACATTGTGCGCGCTCATCTGCCCGCCCTGCGCATTTGCGTTATACCCCCTCTTCATCACAGGCAGTATTAATTATCACCTCATGAGGTGCCCGTCCACGAATCGGAACGCCGTCGCATACTGGTTCAGCGCCCGCTTCTGGGGAATCAGCTCCTTAGTCCTGATACCCCCCATTGGTCAGGTGCTCCAGTGCGTCGTCAAGCCCCCATCACATATACATCATAATGGGGTTAATACTAATTGGGGGGAATGATTTTATTCCTATTATTTAGACAAAGGTGCAGAAACACGACACAAAATTCGAAATAAGGCTGCGTAAGAAAAGCTGACGGATATTAAAATATGGGAAGCAGGTAGTTTATGAAGCAACTGATATTAAGCGATAGACCATTGAATTTGCCTGAAATGAGCCATACTTCTATAGAGTTTGTAGACCTGTCTAAGCTAAAAATCGCCAACTGCATTGGTTGTTTCGGATGTTGGACAAAAACCCCTGGAAAGTGTGTCATCCGGGATGACGCAGTTAAGGTCTACCCCCGGATTGCGGAAAGTAATCGTGTGCTGTATATCAGCAGAGTGAAATACGGGAGCTATGACACTGTCATGAAAACCGTACTGGAACGGGCAATCCCCATCCAGCAGGCATTTATCCGTTTGCTACATGGAGAAACACATCATATCCAGCGCAATGTGGTTCCCAAGCAAGCCACAATTATCGGATATGGCGAAATTTCCAAGGAGGAGCAGGATATTTTCCGTCAGCTGGTTATACGCAACGCAAATAACATGAACTTCGAACACTATGAGGTTGTCCTTGTATCAGAGGATACTTTGGAGCAAGCGGTCAAGGAGGTGTTGTCGGCATGGGAAATATAATGATTATGAACGCAAGTCCCAGAGCGCCAAAATCAAACTCGAAGCAATACGCCAGAATCTTTTCTGAGAACTGCCATATGCAGACAGAGTATTTTAACCTCACTAAAACAAATCATATGGAGCTCGCCCACACAATGGAGAGGTTTTCCGATGTTTTGTTCGTATTCCCGCTCTATGTCGATGGAATCCCTGTAACTCTCCTAAACTTTTTAAAAGCATTGGAGAATAGCCCCCCTCAGCACAAGCCAGTTGTATCTGTTTTAATCAACTGCGGCTTTTTGGAGCCAGAGCAGAATAGCATTGCTGTTAAAATGATCCAACTGTATTGCAGAAACTATGGCTATCCAATTGGCTCCGTCCTAAAGATCGGTGGCGGAGAGGCCATTCTAACAACTCCCTTCCGCTTCCTGGTAAAGGGTAAGATAAAAAAACTGGCGCGCTCTATAACCTCTGCCAACTATCGGGAACTGCGGGTTACTATGCCGCTCCCCAAGAGCATCTTTATCAAAGCCGCTTCAACATACTGGGAAAACTACGGAAAGCGAAACGGCATTACCAAAGAAGATATGAAAACCATGCAAATTGAAGCGTGAAGCGTTGGCGGCAGGCCCTATCGTGGGATGGAGCGCCCCGCCTACATAGCCAGTAAGCCAGCCGTACTTGAATGCAATTACAGCCGAAAACAGCCATGGAGCTATTAAAATAATGCTCCATGGCTGTTCTTGTAGATACATGCTATATGTTATAGTAAATGGTATGGTGCTTTCCGTTTAGGAACAGGATTATCCTCCGGCCGCAGCACCAAGCCTATGCTATTTTGATGGCCTGACGGCAGAAAAGATAGAGGAAGAGGTACAGGAATCCCCCGCTCTCCAAGAAATGATAACTTGGCGGGAACAGCTGGGCGAAAAATGCGGCCTGGATCTGACCGCAAAAAAGCGGATGACCTTGATAAACTGACCCGACTCATCGGAATAGCCCAATATTTTCCCCGAAGAAATTGTTCGCTACTATATGTTCTGCAAAACTAGCGCAGATCTAGGCTATGACAAGTCAACTGCGTTCCTCATCCCAGTGCGGCAAAGTCCTTGTCCGGTAGAAGCAACGGCTGGCACTGGCAACATTCGCTTCCACAACCTGCGGCATGCTTTTGCTACTCTCTCTGCAAAACGGCTTGGATGTATCGGCTCTGTCCCATACTCTGGAGCACTTCGCTGGCTTCACCCCGGACAACTTCACCCAGCCCCCTGCAAATGCGGCGGGAAGCGGCAGCGTCATTGACCAGACGATGTGGGACTACGCAAAAATATAGGCCCGGACGGGTATCCATCCGGGCCGCACTGCGGTTTCGGGCCATTATACTTGAACCAAATCGTTATGCTCCCGTGCTTCTAAATCTTGGATCTACCCGTGGTAATAGCGATGGCCGTAATCGAAGAAACGACACGCCAGACAAAATCGGAGCACCACTTATTGATTGCAATATGCTGCGATATAGCGGGCGATCGCCCCCTCCACCTCCTCCTGGCACAGGGGATAGACCATGCCGTGGCCCGCCCCGGCGGCTTCCAGATACTCCACCGGCCCGGCGTACGTTTCGGCGAACTGCGCCACCGTCTGGGTATCCACGATCGTGTCCGCCCCCGCCGCCAGCAGGAGGATGGGGGTCTGCGCCCCCTGCGTGGCCTCCACGGCGGAGAACTCCCCCATAGAGCGGCCGTCCGGCAGCACCTTCCGGGCGTTCCAGTCGATCAGGGGCATCAGCAGGCCGGGGATGCCGAACTGCTCCCGGAGCAGATAGCGCGCCGCGTCGTACAGCTCGATCACCGGGCTCTCCGCCACCAGGAAGGCCACCCGCTCCTCCCCGGCGCTCCACAGCGCCGCCGAGGCGCCCAGGTCCTGCCCGTGGAGGATATAGGTCTGTCCGCCATAGCGGCTGTCCAGATGGTCCATCCAGTCCACCAGGTCCCGGCTCTCGTACTCGCCCCAGGTCACCTGGTATCCCTCGCTCTCCCCATGGGAGCGCAGGTCCGGAATAAAGATGTTGTACCCCTGCTCCGCGTAGAAGGGCACATAGAGCAGGTCGCTCTCCCGGCTGCCGTCAAAGGGGTGCAGGGCGATCACGGTGACGTTGCTCCCGGCGTCATAGAAGTCGCCCTCCAGGGCCAGGCCGTCCGCCGTGGCGGAGATGGAGAGGGTCTCCCGTAGGTGGGTCTGCCGCCAATCGTCGTACTGCTGCTGGAGGGGGAGCAGCAGCTCCTCGTCCTCCTGGGTGCGCGCCAGGCCGTCCATCTCGGTCAAGATGGAGGTCGTCCCCTCATAGTGCCCCAGGAACATATTCACATAGCCTTGGGGATACCGGACCAGCCAGACGCCGCCCAGGATCGCCACGATGGCCACAATGAAGATGATCCGGAAGCGCCGCTGCCGCCGCTTGTCCGTCTGCTCACCGGGGGTCTCCGGCTGGGGGCGCTGATCCCGTTGCTTTTTGAATCTCATCCTGGCTGCCTCCTTACAGTGCGATGGCCATGCCCAGCGCATGGGTGGCGGTGGTCCGGTCTGCCTGCCGCTGGGCGCGCCACTGGTCGTACCGCGCCTGCCACAGATCCTGTCTGGCCTGGATCGCCCGCGCGTCCTCGCCCTGGCCCAGGTAGCACACGGCCCACCAGCCCTTCTCCCCCTGGAGCAGGGCGGTCTCTCCTACGGCGGGCTGCCCCTGGAAGCACCACTGGGCCACCTCGTCCTCCAGGTCATCGGCGGCCATGTCCGTCCAGACGCCGTCCTGGGGGACCTCCTCCGCCCTGGTATAGGCCACGGCCATGGCGCAGAACCGCTCCGTGCCGCCCCCCTCCTGGGCCCAGCGGTCCAAAAAGGCCTCACCCAGCGTCTGGGCGTTGTCCCACTGGCGCTGCTCCGGCTGGCCGGACACCCGGTCGGCCTCCGCCTCGAAATAGGCCAGGGAGAGGTCGGCGGTGTAGTCCGCCGCCGTGCCCAGGGCGGCCACATAGTCCTCCACGTCCGCCTCGGAGGGGCCCAGCTCTTCCTCCAGGGCCTTGCGGTAGGACTCCGCCAGGATCTGGCCGGAGTACAGCTCCAGATACAGGTCCTGGGTCATACCCGTGTCATAGTAGGAGGTGAAATAGTCCCCCAGGCTCTTCAGCCCGGTGTCCACGCAATACTGGCGCAGCTCCTCCAGCCGGGCGTCGCAGGCCGCCTGGACCTCCTCCTGCGCCGTATAGCCGGCCTCTTCCGCCGCCTCCAGCAGGAGGGTATCCTCCTCCAGCGCCGTCAGGGCCTCCGCCTTGAAATGGTCCTGCCAGGTCTGCTCCCCGTCAAAGCTCTGGTCCTTGAGGGCCTTGCTCACATCCAGGCCCAGCTCGGCCAGATGCTCCGCATGCTCGTTGACGTAGTCATAATAGGCGTCATAGAAGTAGTAGCGAAACTCCAGGGCAGAATAGGACTGTCCATACACTGTAACAGCGGGAACCATCCCCTGCAGCCAGCCGGTGTTGAGCAACAGCAGAACCAGGATCACCGGAATCAGAATGATCAGCGCCACATGGGGGGGTAGCTTGCCTTTCGCAGCAGTTTTTTTCATAGCGCACTCCTCTGTCATCGGGATAAGGGGTCAAGTCATGCAGAACCGGAACGCCGGATGGTGCCGGCGTTCCGGTCCCTTGAAGTGGGAGGAATGGAAACAAATCAATAGAACAGGATCGCGCCGATTACAGCCACCAAGCTGAAGATGACAGGGAACACCACCGTCAGCACGAAAGTGTATTTGTAGGACTCCTTGTGGTCGGTCTTGAACAGGGCCAGGCCCTGGGCGATGTGCGCGGAGTGGGGCAGGGAGTCAAAGGTGGTGGCGGCGGACACTGCGATGCGGTGGACTGCGGCCGGGTTGACGCCATTGGTGTTGCCCACGCCGTACTCAGATCCGAAGATGGACAGCCACATAACCATGCCGGACACGCCGTCGGCACACAATCCCGCGATCAGGCATACGGACAGCCATACGGTAAAGTAGGGGTTGATGTCGATGGACAGGATCAGCTCCTGCAGCGGCTGGAAGCAGGCCGATGCCTGGGTCACCAGGCCAAAGCCGTAGACAGCGCCGCTCAGGACGATGAAGGGGAACATTTCCGTCATGCCGCGGCTCAGGGTCGGGATGACGTGGAGCTTGTTGTGGACGGTATCCCAGTTCAGGAAGATCGTCACTGCGGAGGTGATCCACATGCTGAACACCAGCGCATTCATGGCGGACAGGTTCTCCACGCCGAACAGCGGCTTGAGGGCCAGCTGGAAGAAGGCGCACAGCACGATGACCAGCACGATGGGCACGATGGCCTTCCAAAATGCGGGAAGTTGGATCTCGCCGCCGCCAAACAGCTCACGGGAGGCAGCCACCTTCTCGTCGCCCCGGGGCTCATAGCCCTTGCCTTCTTTTCTGGCCTTGTGGATGACGTGCTGGAGGTAGCACACGGCCAGCACGATGCCCACTGCGGCGCAGGCCAGGGACAGGCCGGGGGCCGCCCAGGTGGTGGTCCCCAAATAGGTGGTGGGCAGGACGTTGGGCATGGCGGTCACGCCGGGCAGGGTGAAGCTGACGATGGGGGACACGCCCACGCAGGCCGCATAACCCAAATAGATAGGTAGGTTCGCCTCTTTCATCAGGGAAAACGCCATGGCTGAGACGATGAACATATAGCTGCTGATACCGGCCAACTGCAGAATGGCCGCAGTGGCGGCGATGATGTAGGGGGCGTGGTCCGCGCCGGTAATGCGCACCATGCGCATGGCCACCGCCTCGCCCGATTTCGTCTCACGCATCAGATAGCCGAATAGGCTGGCAGATATGAACGCCAAACCATTTTGGGTGGCGAACTGGCCGATGCCAGACACCCATGTGCTGGTAATGGTGGTGATGAAGCCGTCTGTCGCCGTAAGTGCCACCAAGGCTGAAGCGATCAGCGCGGACACCGCCGTGTGCATCCCAATATAGCACAGGACGATGAACAGCACGATCCCCAGCACCAAGATGACGGCCGCCACAGCCACATTGGTCCCAAGGATCGGGATGGCGGTACCGGTCGCAGCAGTTGCTCCAGGCATTTGTAGACCTCCTTCTCTACTTTCTTTTATTTTGATCCTCATCCCGAGGGGACAGACTT
>OGYF01000198.1_pt1 | contig 68133 bp, 43 predicted proteins | sample 1576451 | NCBI WGS metagenome assembly OGYF01 (sample SAMEA3541505, study PRJEB24748) | human gut metagenome | biome: human gut; feature: human-associated habitat; material: faeces | place: China | collected 2012
GACCGGCGCTGCCGGGGGTTGGGTGGCGGCAGACGCGGGGGGCTGCGCGGCTTCCAGGGCGGCGATATAAGCGTCGATGTCAAAGATCCGGATGCCCGCGGGGGAATCCTTGCGGACATGGTTTTCATACGGGTCCCGAAAGCGGAAGGGATAGTTTTTCTCTACGCAATGCTGATGCGCTTTGGACCCCTGAACGACATAGAAAGTGACGCCGGGCGAGTGGTCGGACAGAGAAGGCTCAATGTACATGGAGAACTGGTCGTTGTCCGGCAGGGCGATGCCGACAGGGTTTTTGAATCCGCGGCACAGCTTGTAAATCGTGCGTACGCTGTCGGGAATGAGAATCCACTCCGCCTGGCTGACGCTGGCGGGCCAGCTCCCCTCGTATACCCATCCGTTCCCACGGTCGTACCATCCGCCGTCAAGCAAAACGTCATCGCCGCCCTCCGGGCTGTGCAGCGCCTGCAACCGATAGTTGACCCCGTCAATCCTCAACTGTTCCGGATAAACCATGACGTTGCCGACGTATGTGCCGTCACCGGCCGCAACGATTTCGGCGCTGCCCAGGTCCTCGTTGACAAGGAAATCCGCAATTTCGCCGGTGCTGTACCCACCGGTGATATAGGTGATATAGTCGTTGTAATACGGCGCGCCTTTTCCTTCCCAGTTCTGCCAGTAATCCCCCTGGCTGGTGTAGACGTTGACGGGGAAATTGTAATCCCAGGAGCCGTTCACGAGCGGCCACGTGAAATAGAACGGACTGTCCGCCGCACAGGCGCTGCCGAGCAGACAGACCAGCAACAGAGCAAGCAGCAGGCAGACGCCCTGCCTGAAACGGTTGGAAACTGAATTCATTTTTCCTTCCCCTTCCACTTTTGCCTCAAACGGTTGCCCGGGAATCGTCAATAGTAAGCCGGCCGGCAGAATCCGTAAACATTTGACGAACCATTTCTCCAGGAAACGGTTCTCTGGTCGATCTTGCTTATTCTGTTGCTTCCGGACCCCCGGACCGTCGCGTTGCCCTCCACGAAGGTCACTTCGTTGTCGTTGGGCACTTCCACGACAATGCCGATGTGATCCGGCCCATTGTTCCAGTCGCCGGTTTCAAACAGGATGAGATCGCCAACCTGCGGCATGAAATCGGGCGCATGGCCCAATTCGTAGCTTTCCGTGCTGGTGAGCTGGACACGGCTGGAATTGTTCCAGGTCGCCTGATTGCTGGTATTATAGAAACGGTGATTTTTGGCATAGTCTACTGCCAGAACTGTGCAGTGTGCCGACGAACTGTACATGCAGTCGTTGACTCCCGCGATGCGGGAGCATTCCTGAACAAACGCAGCGCACCATGGTTCTCCTGGCAAATAGGGATTGTTATATTCGAACCAGGTTTGTCCCTTGTGGGTCCTGTACTGGTCCATGGCGGTGTCTGCCATGGACTGCTGCCTGGCTTTGATCTCCGTGGGCTTTTGGGGAACGGAGATGCTGAGCCACGGCGAGTAGAGCGAGCTCTGTTCGCCGGACGCATCCGTAACGACCGCGTACACCATATACGTTCCGTCCTGAAAAAACGTCTTTATCCAGCCAAAGCCCATCGAGCTTGTGGGACCGATATGGGCGAAATCAACCGGAACGCCATTTGAGTCGATGAGCTGCATGTCGCATACATACGGAGGCGTGCCGCCCGTCAGCTTTGCTTCAAACTTGACGTCTTTTCCGCTCCCGGTCTCTTCCTCTTTTTCAATATGAACGCTGGTCACGGAAAGCGGCTGCGGCACAACCGTAATATCCAGATAGTTCTCATAATCCTCCGTATTCGCCTGCGGGGTGGCCGTCGCCTGCGGCTGCGTGATGTCCAGAACGGTGCCGGCATGAATATGGAACCAATCGGAGGTGTCAAAGCACATCCCGCCGTTGATGTCCGTGACGGTTGCCTCGATGCGGTAATCGCCGCTTTGCGTGACGGTTTTGTCCCAGTGGAAGGAATCGGTGTGGCCCGGGATCAGAAATTCGCCGTCCACATACCCTGAATCAGCGCTGTACATGCCCACGATGCAGGCATACGGGCCAACGCCGCCGGCAATATTGATTTCAAAGCTGACGGTGTTTCCGTCAGGCGTCGTGTCCTCGGATGCAATTTGGATTGAGGTGATTTCCAGCGGGGCAGGCACGCTGTCCGGCTGGTCATCGGGTTGCGTGATGTCCAGGGCCGGCTGATCCTCGGCGGCGGGCACGTCCGCGGCGCCCGGATCGGGGGAGGGTTCCGTAATGTCAATGATGTTTTCCGTCACGTCAATCCACACCCAGTCCGATGTGCAGCGATGCATTTCCTCACCCGAATCGGACACGGTGGCTTCGACCAGATATTTGCCGCCCTCGGTGATGGTAGCGGACCATTCGAAGCTGTCCGCCTGCACCGGGCCGATATCCGTGCTGCCTACGGGAAACAGGGTGCTGTCATAGAGCGTCATGGTGCAGCGATAGGGGCCCACCCCGCCTGTAAAGCTGGTTTGAACCCTGACCTCCGTACTGCCGGGCAGCATGTTGCCCGAAGCGATGCGAACCTGCGTGATTCTCAGCGGGTCAGGCGCGCCGGCCGGCTGGTCGTCGGATTGCGTGATGTCCAGGGCCGGCTGGTCCTCGATTGCGGGCACGTCTGCGGCACCTGCATCCGGGGCGGGTTCCGTGATGTCCACGATGTTTTCCGTCACGTCAATCCACACCCAGTCCGATGTGCAGCGATACATTTCCTCGCCCGAACCGGACACGGTGGCCTCGACCAGATACTCGCCGCTCTCGGTGACGGCGGCGGGCCATTCGAAGCTGTCCGTCTGCACCGGGCCGATATCCGTGCTGCCTACGGGAAACAGGGTGCTGTCATAGAGCGTCATGGTGCAGCGATAGGGGCCCACCCCGCCTGTAAAGCTGGTTTGAACCCTGACCTCCGTACTGCCGGGCAGCATGTTGCCCGAAGCGATGCGAACCTGCGTGATTCTCAGCGGGTCAGGCGCGCCGGCCGGCTGGTCGTCGGATTGCGTGATGTCCAGGGCCGGCTGGTCCTCGACTGCGGGCACGTCCACGGCGCCCGGATCGGGGGCGGGCTCCGTGATGTCCACGATGCTTTCCGCAGCGTCAATCCACATCCAGTCCGAAAAGGCGGAAACCGTTTCCCCGTCCGCACCGGTAATGGCGGCTTCGATCAAGTACTCGCCGCTCCGGGTGATGACGGTGATCCAGCCGAAGCCTTCCGTCTGTGACGGACCGATGGGCACTTCGCCCAGCAGGGTGGTATCCTGATCATACAACCTCATGATGCAGGTATAAGGGCCATAGCCGCCTGTAAACTTGACCTCGAATTTGACTTCGTTGCCGTCTGATGTCATGTTTTCCGATTCGATATGGATCAGCGTGATTTCCAGCGGATATACGGTGATGTCGATATCCGCGCAGGCCGTTGACAGGTAAAGGACCCCCGCCATCCAAAGGCACAAGAACCATTTGATGCTTCGCTTCAATGCCGTTTCCCTCCTGATATGTATGATTTTATACGATTGATAAATAAATGACTTCAATTCCAATAATTATTATACAGCATCGTGCAACAAAGAGTCAAACAGAGCCAGGAGACTGCTGGCAAAACGCGCGTATTCTCAACAAACGCGATGTGCAAGCGCTTTATCCATTCCAACGCATCCCTGCACATCTTCGCAAGCATGAATAAGCAGTTTTCGGAGCGACTTCTTCCATTGTCATGAGCAGTTAAGGAAGGCGGCAGCCACGGCGCAAGGATGGCGCGACGCCTGCCGCATCAAATGAAAGGGCTGTAAAAGGCGTTTCGGGCAACGCTCCACGGCCATGGAGCATATATATAATACAGATAAAGGAAGCAAAATATCGCCAAATAACACCAAAAAATGATAAAAGTATTGATTTATTTTCATGATTTGGTACAATAAACCAGACTCGATGAAGATTGGAAGATTGCGGCTTCCAAACGGTGATGGAGATTCACCAAATACATCCTTGAAGCAAGGGGGTCCATCCTTAATGAAAAAATCGTTTGGCATCAGACTGCTGCTGGTTTGCCTGCTGTTGTTGACCATGTTGAACGCATCCTATGCAGTGGCTGATGACGTCGGAGCGGATGACCGAAACCCTTCCAATGATATTGTGATTGTGCTGGATCAAAGCAACTCGATGTCCAACGCCGATCCGCAGAACCGCAGACTGGACGCTGCGCAGATGATCGTCGGCATGTGCGACATGGAAAACTCGCGCGTGGCGATCATTCCTTTTGCCGGGAAGATCCAGGCAAGCGCGGATATGGGATTCGTCCCCATCAACGAGGCCGAGAGCCGGCTCAACAAAATGAACGCTATTTCCGGCCTCACCAGGCTGGTTGGCGATACCGACCTGGGCAACGCGCTCAACCTAGCGGTCAAGCTCCTGTTGGAACGTGAGGACAAAACCAACAACCCCATGATTATTGCGCTCACGGACGGCGAAAACAGCTTTCTCAACAACGCCGACAGCGACGATATCTATCTGTGGGACCGCAACAGCAATACCTATCAGAAAACGAAGGTCTACAACTACGGCGCGACGGTCGATAACGCCAAAAGCAACAACGGCGTAAAAATCAATGCCGAAACCCAGCAAAACAACGCGATGGCCGCTGCCAAGGCCAACGGAATTCCCATCTATACCGTTGCCCTGAAAGATCCCCAAAAGAAGGACACGCAGTATATTGACGGCCTGCGCAACCTGTCCGACCAGACCAACGGCGATTTCCATCTGATTGACATTCAGAACGACGGCGCCGATACGCTGCCCAGAATTTTCGGCGAGATGTTCGCCTCCCAGATCGGCAGCTCGCTGCTGGAGCAGCTCTCTCCCCAGCCTGTAAGCGGGGCGGAGAACCGCTATTCCGTCAATCTTCCCATCCTCAACCAGTCCGTGCTCGAGGCCAATGTCTATATTCCGCTGGCCACCATCGACGCTACGACCCTGCGCCTTTACGACGCCGGCGGTACGGACCGCACCCGCGGCGCTACGGACGTGGTCTATCTTGAAAGCGACAATTTTGTGCTCTACAAGATCTGCTCGCCCCGTACCCTGGGCAACTGGACGCTGGAATTCAGCCTGAAGGAGGATGCGGCCTCCGTTTCATCCATCTCCTTCAGCCTGCTGTACAACTATGATATCACGTTCAAAACCCGTGTCGGCAACACCTCCGCCAACCTTCAGGAGCCGGGGGCCGGCCTCACGGTGGGCAAGAACGAGCATCTTTTCATCTCCAGCAGCTTCTATGAGCTGGACGACGCCACGCAGACGGAAGTGCCCTCCCGGGATATGAACCTCTATGCCGTACGCGATGGGGACGAATGGGAAACCATACGCGCCACCTGCGAGCTGCGCGATGCCCATGGCAATCTCTACTATACCGGCCAGATGATATCGGATGAGGTCCGGCAGTTTACGCTGGACATCAATCTTCCTTCCGCGTGCCAAACCGGGGAGGGATTCAACAGCCTGCGCGCGGGCGCTTATCAGCTGACCGTCAAGGTTGAGGGAGCAGGCCTGCGCCGCGAAAACAACATCGCGCTGGATATTGTCAACAATGCGCCCGTCCAGCTGCTTTCCGGCTCGGAACGCATTCTGGTCAATGACCCGTCGGACCCCGCCACCACCAGCGTGCAGCAGGGCGTCCCCCTCAACCTGGCCAGCTTCGTTTCCGATCCCGACAACGACAAGCTGGTTTGCCAGTTCAGCCCGCAGAACAACGCGGACGCCATCCTGAAGGTATATGCCGTCGAACAGGAGGACGGAACCGTCGAAGCCTTCTATGACACGGTGATGGACACCACCGCCGGCAAGATCAAAAGCGGCACAGCCGAATATATCCTGACCGTGACGGACTCGCCGGATGGAACGACCCTGACCATTCCCTTCACCTTTGACGTGGTCTCCGTGGCCGACAGTACCATGAGCGCGTTCCAGTGCGCAACCACCGTTTCCGGCGTGGATACGGATGGAACGGCCGACAAAAACAGCGACATCGTATTTGAAATGAGCCTGAAAAATACCGACGGCACGCCCGATCATACCGGCGCCATTCAGGGCTATTCAGGCCATATTTACATCAATGATGCCGTTGGCGCGGGCCGCGTAGCCGATATTGAAATGCTGCCGGACAAGACCGGAGCCAAGCTGGTGGGGGTGTATCACACCGGCAATGCCGGAGCCTCCCTCAGCGCCGTGTGTACCTATAAATACGGCGAATATGCCGTGCCTCAGCAGGACGCTACGTTTGATATCGTCATTCCCAATTCCGCGCCCGTCCCCGACGAAGAGGTGCTCAAAGCGCTCACCACAACCTACACTTGCGATCCCCTTCCTGCATTCCTGAGCTTTTTGGAAACGCCCACGCCCCAGGAGGAACGCACGCTGGACCTGACCCAGCTGTTTGTGGATGCGGATCACGAAGCAGGGCTGATCTATGCTGATCCGGTGCTCAAGGATGAAGCGGGGAACACCGTTTCTTCGCTCGCGGTGAACCGCTCGGACAACCTCGTGGTCATTACGGCCAATACTCCCGGATCGGCCGTGCTTACGCTGTCGGCGACGGATGGCGACGGGGAAACGGCCACCATTCACCTGTCCATACGCTCCGTTAGTCTGATCCAGAAATGGCTGATGATTCTTGTGATCGCCATCATTGCGGTGGTGCTGCTGTTCATCCTCTATATGGTTACGCGCCCGCGCTTCTTCCGCGGCATTCGCCTGAGCGTGTACGCCAACAATACGCTGACGCCCTATCAATACGCGGAGGGTATCGGTGGCCAGAAGGCGGTTTCGCTGGGCCGGTACGTCAACGAACCCCTTGCGCTCCAGGATGCCGGCGTGACGCTGGAGGACCTTAATCAGCTTTCCATCAAGCCCATGCGTGGAAAGGCAAAGAGCGTGTCGCTCATGCGCACGTCGCGCAAGAACACTGTCAGCCCGCTCGTGGCGCAGTTGGAAGGCGTAACGGTAAGCGGCAAGCCCATACCATGGAAGACGGATGCGGAGCTCACCCTGCGCCATTCGCCTGATTCGGCCAACTTCATGCGCATTGTGCTGGAAGTGGAAGAGGTGCTTTCCGCCGGTAGCAACGCGGACAGCGCGTTTTCTGACGATGCCGGCGCTTTTGGAGGCCAGGCAGCGCAGAACCACGCTCAGACGGACTTCGACACTCCCGAGGACTGGTAAGATGTGTAACGGCCCGTTTTGCAAGGGCAATTGCGACAATGGCACCTGAAACGAATCAATATAGTCAAAACAGCCGAAGCAGAAAGAGGGGGTTCCTATGTCCGAAACAACGGTTCAGGGCAACATCGTCATGAATGAGCAGCTGAATATCGCGATCGACCGGGTGGAAAAGCTGGATGATCCGCTTCTGGTAATCGGCCTGGGCGGCACAGGCGCGGATATCCTGCTGACCATCAAGCGCATGTTCGCCGAGCGCTTTACCCTGCCCAGAGACGAAAACGGCAATCCGATTCCTATTCCCCGCCGCACGGATTACCTGGCGATCGACTCCAGCAAAGCGACGTTCATGTCCTTTGAGCAGTCCGAATCGCTTGATATCAGCGTGAACGGACTGGACAACATCCTGGCGCCGGACAAAAGAGACGTGCTGCTCAACCCCTGCGAACGGGCGTGGCTGGACCCCAAACTCAACGCCGCTTCCAACGGGATAGGCGCAGGCACATACCGTCAGGCCGCGCGCCTGATGCTAAGCCGCAACTACAGCCGCGTATACAATACGCTCAAAACCAAGCTCACCCGTCTGGCCTCTGTGGAAGTCGGCAGTGCAAGAAGCACAACGATGCGCATGAATGTGGTGATCGTGACCGGCATCTGCGGCGGTACAGGCTCGGGCACCTTCCTGGACGTGGCGCAGATCGTGCGCAAGGTGCTGGCGGATGACGCCGCTCTTGCCAACATGAACAAGCGGATCACCGGCTACATCGTGATGCCGGACATCTCCTGCGCGCATGTCACCAGCGGCGGCGAACCGATGCAGGCCAGCCTCAAGGCCAACGGATACGCCGCGCTTAAGGAGCTGGACTTCTGGATGAATGTGGGCACGCACAAGACCCCCTACACCATCCGCTACAGCGACGCGCCCGGAGACGCGTGCACCTGGAACATGCCGCCCTTTGACGCGTGCATTCTCATGAGCGGCACCACGGTCAATGGCCATCTGTACCAGAACAGCTACGATGTGATGCGCACCACCATCGCTGAAAACCTGCTGCACTATCTGGCCTATGAGCAGAAGAAAACGGAAGGCGACAAGGATGTCGAATATTCCTATATCAGCTATGAGGACAATCTGGCCAGAATGGTGATCATGACGCCCAAAAAGATGCCGCTGTATTACGGCTACCGGGCGGTGGGCGCCTATACCAAGCGCATTCCCAAAACGGAAATCATGTATTACGAGGGGGAGAAGCTGCTGCGCAGCTTCGTGCCCCCGCGCGATCCCAACGGCAACCTCGTGCCCAACCGGCAGCTGCTTGCCGACGGGCAGAACGTGATTCGCGCCCAGAAGATTGCCGGCAACCTCGTGGACCTGGAGAGGAACGCGGCCACCCACGTGGCGCTTCCGGCCTTTTTGAGCGCGGAGCCCGAGCAGCTGCGGAATCTGAATCCAGCGCCGCATGACCGCGCGGATTTTGCCTGTCCCACCCGCTGGGAGAGCGACGTGCTGCCGCCCGCCATGGCCAGGCAGGCCGAGGCGTATCTCAAAAACGCCTGGGAAACCTTTCAGTCCTTCGCCACGGCCGTCATCACCGATCCTGCGCAGGGCCCCTTCAGCCTGAAGGCCTACCTGGAGGACCCCGGCGAAAACGGTCTGCTCAGCGCGCTGAGAATGCTGCTGAACGACTGGAAAACCAAGCGCGGCAACTTGGAATCCAAGCGGACTGCGCGGTTGCAGAACTGCAAGGACGCCTATTCCGCCTTTCTCAAGCCCCCGCTCCTGGGAAAGCAGAAGGCAGAAAATGCATATATGGATGCGCTCAAGGGATTCTATGGCCAGGTGCGCGCACAGGCGTTCCTGAATGCCTTCATCCCCGCGCTGGAAAAGCTGAACCTGCGCATTCAGGAATACCTGAGCTACTCGCTCAACAACATGTGCGAGGACCTGCTCGGCTATTACGACATGTTCGGCGGCGGCGTTTCCGAGGGGGACCAGCGGCTGGTCAGCAACATCTATGATCTGCGCCAGATCAGCGAGAGCATCGACAATGACTTTGCCATCAACAACGTCAACTTCAAATTTGAACGCATGCTCCTGGGCGCGCTGTGCACGGCGAGCCTGAAGACGGAAGGCAACGTGGACCCGCATTCCTCCGGGGCCAGCTTCCCCTATCAGCGGGAGCACCTGCGCGTGCTGTACCGCGAGCTGCGCTCCGTGCTGGACCAGTGCTTCGGCACGGCCAACGGCCAGTCCCTGGACGCCATCATGCAAAGCCAGGCCGGAGCGGACGTGAACGCGCAGAACAGGTATATGGATGAGCTGGCGGAATCCCTGCTCAACAGCTCCGTGCCCATGTTCTCGCAGAACCCGTCCTTTGCCGCGGAGGACAAGGCCGCATATAGCTACCTGTCCGTGCCGGATGACGCGCCCAAGTTTATTCAGCGGTATCAGAACACGCTTTCGCAGCAGCTGTCCCCAAAGGCCAGCAGCATCCATGATCACATGTACTGCGTGACCGCCTGGGACGGCCTGCCCCTGTACCGGTATTCCATGATGGAAAAGCTCTCCGAGGCCTATGAATCCTCCCTGAACGACCGGAAACAGGCAATGGGCATCCATCTGGTATTCGACCCCGATAAGAAATACGCCAACAACTGGGTCCAGCTGCCCGATCCCTGCCCCTACTACCTGTTTGCCATGAGAAGCACCTCGAGGACCCAAAAGCGCTACGAGGAGATTCGCAAGATCGTCATGCGCGCCATTGCCTGCGGCATCATAACCGTGAACGATGATACGGAGTATCCCACCTACAGCATCGGACTGCATTACACCGACGCGCTGAAAAACAGCTACAAGAGCAGCGCCACCATTCAAAACGAGGCGAATGCGCTGATGGCGGAGCTGGACCCCGTCACCAAAACGCAGCTTGCGCCCGACCAGGTCAGGGAACGCCTGGAGGGCCTGCTGGCCCAGGCGGTCAAGATCAATATTGCGCCCGCCTGTTCGCCCACCATTTTGGCCAGCAGCCTGGGGCTTACGGACAGCGATACCAACCCGTGGAACACGGACGTCATCAGCGATCCCGCGCGCATCGCCCAGGCGAAAAAGAATTTCCATATGCTTAGCCAGGAGCTGGCAACCGTGGTGCTGGACCGCTATCCGCTCCTCTTTTCCGGCATCGAGGTGCAGATAGAGGGTGTGGAGTATGTGCGCGCCAAAATCGCGGAAATCAACCAGAAGAAGCAGATCTGGGAACCCCGCATCGCGTTTGCTCCCACATTTGCCAAAATGTATATCCACGGCGTAGTCCTTCCGGGCCTCAAGGGGTATCAGTACGTTGACCTGGCGGGCCAGAAGGTAACTATCATCGAGGAGCAGCTGCTGGCCGACGACCTGAAAGCCGCCAAAAACCTGCTGAAGAACGTAGCCTACCTGGCCGACCTTGATCAGACGCATACGGTGCGCCAGGACCTGCTGCTGCTGCTGGAGCAGAAGGAGCGGGAGCTGGAGGAAAACGCTGAAAGCGAACGGCTGACCGCCGATGATCTCACCGCGCTGATTGCCAAAATCAGCAAGCTCGTCAGCCTTTGCGACAAGGAAAAGCTGGAGAATATGGCCGACAGGCACAAATCCGGCGTCGACAAGGAGCGGCTGGACAAGATCAACCAGTTGTATCAGGCAATGCTTGATATGGCCCACAGCCTTGAAAGCACCTATCAGGATGTGCTGGACAATATGGCGTAAGCCCGGTTGCCGGCGGAGCGGTATGGCGCTCCGCCGGCAGCGTCGCATATCTTATGGAGGCGGTACAGTTGGCAGTAAACGTCATTTTTCTCCATGGCCGGCGCGTGTGCGCGCAGTTGGACGGAATGCTTCGCTACTGGAATACCCTTCTTGAAGGCGATGAGTGGTCCGACTTTCTCTTCGTGCTGTTGGACCCCCACGAGCCCGCCCTGTCGGCGGAGATGGCGGCCATGCACGGCAACCGCTGCCTGCGGCTTTCCGATGCGGCTAAGGCCGATGCGGGACAGATCATTGACGCCGTCATGCGGGGAATGCTTCACTCCTCCGAGGTGTTCATGCAGTGCCTGTGCGAGGCATGCGACATCGAAGGGCTGGAGCTGGTCAAGGCGCTGATCCAGCAGATGTGCCACCACTTTTCGGGAAACGATTTTCGCTACCAGCTGTTTTTGCTGCTGAGCCATGAGGCGGCCCGGCAAGGCAACCAGGCTGCCGTCTGTACGGATTTGATGGATACCCATCCCCACGCCTGTTACCTTGTAAGCACGGTCAACCAGATGGGCGCGAGCGTTCCCTTTGAAACCATGCTGCATGCTGTGTACAGCGAGATGTATGCCGTGCTGAAGAAGAAGCGCACCCTGATGAACAACACGCGGCTGTACAGCATCGGCTGCTCCTCCCTCAACGCCGGCAACCGGGAACTGACCCGAATTTTGGAAAACACCGCCGCACAGCAGATGCTCAAGCGCGTGGATAAGCCCTACTCCCATGAGGAGGCATGGGAAACCCTTACCGGTCGACCCATGAGCACCTATTCGCAGGCGGGGCTGCGCATGGCGCTGAGCAGCTGGCTCAACGACCTGAGCAGCGCAGAAATCCGCCTGCCCACTCCGGATGAATTGCGGACAGCCCGCGTGTTTGCCTGCCTGTACGATCGGGATGCCACGGAGATCCGTCAGGCGGTGGAGCGGTTCTATCTGCTCAACACGGGCACGCAGGAGCAGATGCGCAGCCAGGCGCAGCAGCTTGCCCAAAAGCTGGAAACCGCCATGCTTTCGCGGATGTCCGTGAGGCTCAACGCGGCGGGGTTCCCTCTGGACCTGCTGGAGAACGTGTGCGGCGAACTGCGCGCAATGGTGGAAAAGGGCGTGCATCCGTCCATGGTAACGCTGCCGGACCGGCCCGCGATGCCATGGGCGCGCCACAAATATATCGATGCAAGCTGCGCCGCCTTTGAAAAGGCCCGCGAGGAGGAGACGCGCCAGCGGTTTGCGCTGGAAATCGCCTCCGCGCTGATTCCGAAGCTGGAGGCATTGCCCGCGTTTGTGGAAAATGCCGCGTGCATCCGGGACACGCTCGTCAAGCTGTGCCCCGACATGGGCGAGGTCAACGCGCTGCGCAGCAAGTATCCCAAATTTTCCGCCAGCCTGGACGAGGCGGCGAGCAACCTTACCCTGCAAATCGCGGACTTTCTGGAAAACAGGAACAAAGCCGTCTTTCTCACCTCGCGCGACGGAAAGCCCCGCGAAAAGGAGCTGCTTGAGCTCAGGGATGAACTGATGCGCATGATGGAAAAAGACATGCCCATGCCCTTTCAGGGAACGTTCTGGCAGGCGCTTGCGCTGGAATGCGAAGGAAGCGGGCAGCTGGAGCGGTTCTTTGACAGATTCCTCACCCCCGGCGTGCGCCTGTTCCGCTCGATCCTTGACAACCCCGGCCACCCGGACAGCGTGTACCTCGCGGATGCCGCCTTCAAGGACAATCCCTGGGTGCGGTATCAGACCTCCGTCATGCTGGCGCACAACGACAACATTGAACGCATCGACCTTTATCTTCTCACACGCGACCTTCAAAGCTATCTTCAGGAGCAGACCAGCAACTATTTTTGCGCGATGGATTCCTTCAGCGGAGGCGGCTTTACCACGCTGGGAAGCACTCCGCCCGATTCTGAGGCGCCCGCGGTATTCGCCGGGAAGCAGCCTGTTCAGGAACCCTCCGGCCCGGAGCCTGATCAGAGCCACGGCCTGAAGGTATCGCGCTGCGGCAGCGCGCGGTATGTGCTCAGCTGGGACTGGAAACGCGACGAGGCCGCGGCGCTGGTGAGCATTTCCCAGGGCGGCAGGTCGCTTGGAAAGCGCGTGGTGACCAGCGCGGAGTATTACTCGCCCGTGGGCAATGCCGCGCTGGGCGTGGATATCACGGAATCCCTATCCGTCATGGGGCCGATTCAGGTGCGCATCACGTATGATGGCGTGCTGTATGCCCGGGCGACCGTGGCCGGAAGGCAGCTTCCCGTTGCGTTTTCGCACACGGTGGACCGCAAGGGCCGCCTCGTCTATATCTTTGAGGGCGATCCCGAAAACATCCGGAAGGTCGTCATGCGCGGGATCAGCAATGGAAGGGAAATCTACTATCCGGTGTACGCGGCAACAAACCAGCAGACCTTTACCGGCGTGCAGAGCCAGCTGGTGCCCTGCGTGGACCCGAGCGAAGAATACCCTTCTGTCTATATCCAGACGAAAAACTGATGCAGGAGAGGAACGGAAGATGTCCAACTATATCTGTCCATTTTGCGGCAAAGAAATCGTGGGCGATGAGGTGCTCTTTATTGATTCCACCTATAATACGGCTTTTTTCAGGGACCAACGGCGCTACAACTTTCTCTTCAAGTGCAGCACGGACTATCCCTTTGAAGAAGGCGAAAACTTTCGCGGCCTCTATTTTCGCTGCGAAGAGCCCAACGAAATCGTTACCCGGGACGAAAACGGCTTTCCGGCCGAACTGCGGGTGAGTCCCTGCAACGGCTTAACCCCCGACGAGCTGGAAGGCGCTGCCGCCAATGAGGCGGAGAACAAAAAAAAGTCCGCCAGCACGGAGCAGGTCGTTCTTCCCACCAGGGCGTGCCCGAACTGCCACTGCATGCTTCCGCTCGGCTTCGGCACCATTCCCAATTACAGCGTGTGCCTTTTCGGCGGCCGCGCCGCGGGCAAAACGGCGTACCTGGTCGCGCTGCTGCAACAGCTTTCCATCCAGCTGTCCGCATGCGGCCTGGGAAGCGTGTCTATAGTGGCGGAGAGCCTGCGCTATTTCGTTCCGCAAATGCAGCTCTACAGCGATACCGGCATCACGCTGCCGACCCCTGTGGACAGCAAGCTGTTCCCGCTGGTACTGCGCTATACCAACCTGTCCTGCAGCCCCCCCAAGGACTGCTTCTTCACCCTGTACGACATCGCCGGAGAAGGCATCATTGACAAGAGCGGGCTGATCGACGAGGCGTACCTTGCCGGCCACGACGGGCTGAAGAAGGCGGAAACCGTCATGCTCATGCTGGACCCCAATATGCTGTGCAACGGCGCGTATTTTCATGATTCCAAGATTCAGGAGGACATCGGCAGCCCCGAGGAGGACAGCCCTGCGGTTGAAGAAAGCGGAAACGAGCACGACTTCTGCTCCGTGCCGGTGACGGCGTTTCTGTCTCAAACCTATGTGATCAACAGCTATTTGAAGGATCTCAAGCATATCATCGCCGTGGTTACCAAGATGGACCAGCCGCTCACCGTCGACGAGATACTGTTTCGCTCGCCGCAGAGCCGCCTCAAGCAAAACAATATCAAGGAATGCCACCAGCGCGCGGTCGATACCGGCGAACTGGCAGCCGTCAGCTCTGAACTGAGCAGGTTTTTTGATTCCAAGCTGGGAAGCGGAAGCATCCGCGAGCAGATCGTCAACGCCTTCAACGGAAAGGTCAAAAAGCCCCTCATGCTCGGGGTGAGCACCTATACCCGCATCTCCGATCAGAACGGAAAACCCTGCTTTAAAAACATCCATTCCAAAGAAGCATCCAAGCACCGCATCATCGAGCCTTTTCTGGCCCTGCTCTACTTTTACGGGCTGGCGGACAGCAAAAAGCCCCCCGTGCAGGAGGCACCGCAGGAAAAACCCAAAAAACGATGGCTGTTTGGAAGCCGGTAAGAGTGCGGAAAGGGGAGAAAACAGCTTATGCGCGCCTATCATCGCATCGTTGGCGACCCGCCCCGCAGAGGGTTTGGTAGCGACATTGCTTCCGTAGGGTTTCCGGGCGGAAACTGGGCTGCCGGCGTTACAGGCCGGCGGCTGCCGCCTGTGGACGGCGTTCCGTTTTTTGACGAACAGCGCAGGGATCAGGATGCACTGAGCGAAATTCAGTGCGCCTATGAGTTGCAGGCGCTGGATTTTCAAAAGGTAGCAGTCGTGTATTCCGCCGAGGGCATGCTGCTGCGCAACGGACGCGTGGAGGGCCGCCCGCATGGCTACAGCGACATCGTGGCGCTCACGGGCGACGGTCCCGATGCCGCCCTGACCAGCGGCACGCCCCGGGACTGGCTGTCCTACAGCGGTTTTTTGACCCTGGGCGCTTTCTGGACGCTGTCCCCCCAGATGGAGAGCATCGAAGCGGAATCCTGGACGCCTTCGTCTGCTGCGGGCCCTGCGTGGACCGCCGCTCTGCCGCAGGGCATGGCGGAGGCCCTGCTCATCCGCTATTGGCGCAGCGCAACCACGCGCGCATTCGACCGGGAAACGCACACTGTGCCGGTGCGCGTTTGCCTGGGCCAGGAGCGGCGCTGCCGGGAGATCATTTCACTGGCAAAGGCGTTCTTTCTTGACGTGCTGCTGCCCGTTTTGCCCGGAGCGGCGCTGCACATTCTGAGCATGAGCGCGCCGGTGGCCATCCGGCACATCCAGAAGTTTGATCCCACGGCGCTGGTTTTCGTCTATCCGGAAAACTACGTGGGCGAACCCAACGAAAACCTGTTCGACCTGCGCACGAATGCGTTTGTGCCGCTTGCGCCCGGAGAGGCGGCGTTCGCCAGGGCGGTCATGGACGGCCAGACGACCCCTTCCCTGCAAAGACTGTACGATGTGAGCGCAGCGGAGCTGGGCAATGCGAAACCGCCTCAGGACACGCCCTTCATGGCCGATTTTGATATTGCCTTTGCCCTGTTCCAGATGGACCATGAAACGCTGGAGCCGTTTGAAAGGGTCCGGCTGTGGCGCACCGTGAACCAGCTGCTGATCCGCCGGCACGGCTATACGCCTACCGATGCCGACAGGCTGCTGCGGGTGCTGGAGGAGCGGTGGCTGTCCCAGATCGGCACGGCGCCGGTTCCGCTGACGGACGCAGATGTCGTCTTCCTGATGGAAAAGGCGCTGCGTGAAGCGGACCAGCGCCTGGCCATGCAAAAGCTGTGGATCGTGATACGGCATCAGAAGGCACGGATAGCCCCCTTCTTTGCGCCGATGGTCAGCAGGCCCATGCTGGAGCAGGCGGTGGGCCACAAACGGATCACGGAGGTCTTTTCCACCCTGCTCAGGGAGGCGTGGCTGGACCAGCCCATCGGCCAGGCCGAGCTGGACGCGCTGTGCAACGAGGCATTCAGCGCGCTGTGCGAAGCGTTTGCGGCGCTCAGAGAGGCGATGGTGGACTATCTGGCGGCGTTTGGCAAGCTGCATGCAGAGATGGCGCTGTTCATCATGCCGCTGGCCAGGCGCTATCTGGACCGGCGCGGGGTGCTGTCCCTGTCGCTCAACGAGCTGATGAACAAGTATATCATCACGCTGCCCAATGCGGCCATTCAGCACCGCATACGGGAAGCCGCCGACGCGATGGATGCGGACAACAGCGAGCTGCTGGAGCGCTATCTCGTGGCCGCTTTCTGCGCCCATGCGGGGGAAGGCGAAGCCTATGCGCAGATGTGCCTGGGCATGGGCTACGATATGAGCAGGACGCTGTGCCGCATCCTGTCCCTGGATGCGCAGGCGGACTGCCCGGTCGCCATGCCGCTGGACAACGCACAGCTGAACGTGCTTTTGGAAAAGCTTCTGCCCGTGTCGCGCGATCACAGCCGGGTGCACCAGGCGCTATCGGACTATGCGCAGCGCATGCTGGACGGCTTTGCCCGCGAGGGACGCTGCGCGCTGGGCTGGTATGTGGCGCTGGACGCGCAGAGCCGCCTGATTGACGCGCGGGAGCGGATGAGCTGCGGAATCGCCCATTACGTGAAGGCGTATCTTGCGGCCAATACCCTGCCCGCCCAAGGCGATTTTGCCATCGTGTGCCAGTGGGTTCGGAGCGCCGCGTCCGACCAGCTGGCCGGCGCAGAACCCCCGCTCAAGGCGCTTTACGAAGCGCTGGGCGACGCGGGCGCGCCGCAGGTGCGCTGCCTGTGGAACGTGTTTTCCACCCTGACGGATACGCTGAACCTGCGCCGCCTCTATCTGCGGGATTTGCAGCGCCAGCTCATGGAAGACTGGAAGTCCATGGATTACTTTGCAGCGATTGAACGTCAGCGCGGGGCCTGGACCAGGGCCGCCCTCCAGCCGGATGAGCTGCTGGAGGGCAATACTCGAGCCGCAGCACAGGCGAAACTCATGGAAGAGATGGCACAGATCAAGCGTGGCAGGCAGATTGAGGAGTGGTTTAACAGCCGGCAGGGAAACAACCAGAACGCTTTTGTGCGCCTGTGGCATGAAGCGCTCAACCGCAGGTTTGCCGAATGCTTTGAGGCGCTGCTGCTCAATGCCGCCGGCATGGACGGCATTGCCAACATCGTCGGGCTGGCCAAGAAAACAGGCGCGGAGGCGGGCCTGCAATCCAGGCCGGCGTGGCAGTGCGCAAACGCGATCCTTGGGGTGTGGCAGGTAATCCGCCGGGAGCTGCCGGTGACCGGGGATGAGCAGCTGGTGGAGCCATGCAGGAACGCGATTGGCGTCATCAACCGGCTGGAACAGACGCAGCTCACCCGCCACCTGTGCGAGACGCTGGCCCGCGGCACCCTGGAAGGACTGAAAACGCTTGCTTTTCGCAAGCGGATGGCGGCCGCCTTCATCACGGCCGCCGTCCCTGGCGAGGCGCCGCGGATGGACGGGGTGCTGGCTATCCTTCCCTGGGACAAGCAAAGGGAGAAGCCCTTCGGTGAGGAGGGCGTGGTGCTCCTGACGCAGATTTGCGCGCTGTTCAGCTTCGCGCAGCAGCTCCATTCCCGATATCCCGACCTGCTGCATGCGGCGCTGCTGAAATCCCATGGGGACTATACTGTACGGCTGCGCGGCGCAATCAAGGATGCCCAAAGGATGATCCCCTGGCTGTCCGGCGCCGGGATAGGCGATCCCGCACAGGCATTGGTTGCATGGCTCAAGGGTTAACCGCAATAGTAAGGAGGAATCTGTTATGACGCGGAGTCAACAAAACTGGGTCGCCCTGGGGTTTGCGGCCGCATATCTGGTATGCCTTCTCTTTTTGCCGTTCTATCGTGTGATTGTGGTGGGCATGAGCGGCCTGGTGCTGATGCAGTACGGATATGCCGTGATGTACCTGCCGCTGGTGCTGTCACTGGTGATGATGCTGGCAAGCGTCGTGCTGGATGTCAAAATCAGCATTGGGGTGGGGGCGTTTACCTTCCTGGTTACCTTTGTGCTGCTCATCGCCGGAAACAGCGTGCTGATGAACGGAAACGCCTTGGCCGCTCTGGCCGGAACCGCCATTAACCAGAGCGTGGGCATGGGAATCACCAGTATGATTCCCGTTTCGGCCGGCGTTGGCTGCATTCTGTGTCTGGTGCTTTCCGCAGGCTTCGTTGCGGTGGAAATCCTGCTCAATCAGCCTGCCAAAAAGACGCCCACCTCATCTTCCAGCCCTATTGATGAGGACTTTTTCTAAGCCGCCGGCTAGGGGGATCGAACATGCGAAAGCTTCAAACCGCTATGGCGCTGCTGTGCGCCGTATGCCTGTGTATGGCGGTGGCTGCATCGCCCGCCGAAAATACGCTGCCGCCTCAGGTGGAGACGTCTGCCCCGGCCGCACAGCAGAAAACATATTTCTTTGCCTTGGGCTTTGGACGTCCGGGGAATAGTTCGAATGATCTGATGCCGAAGTGGGAAACGGGACAGCTGTTTTTGCAGTCCTATCTGTTTACCCATGCCCGGGACGGGGCCAGGGCCATGGTTGCCTTCGTGGAGGAACGCGCCTATGTTTCGTCCGAGATGCAGCTTGACCAGCCCGACGGACTGCACGAAGCATCCGTCCAGCTGCTTGGCGCAGGACGCGATACCACTACCACCAACCAGAAGTATGCGACGCGCTTTGAAAAATTCGTCGGCGGGCTTGAACAGTATCTGCCTGCCACGGGCGAGGTGGAGCTGTGGTTTGCCGAAACGCGCACACCGCTACAGGCTACGGAAAACGATGCGGTTGTTCAACGTTTGGTTCAGATGCTGGATCAGAATCCGGACCTGAGCATTCATTTTCTGTTCGTGACCGACGGCACCGAGGCGGACAACGGCACGCAACGCCTTGATGCCTGCCTGGACATGCTTCGCCCCGGCAGGGTGACGATCTGTGAGCTGCCCGCAGCGGCCACATTGCCGCTTAAGCTGAACGCCGGGTACCTGAAGGGCGCTTCGCAGCTGTCGATAGACGCTGGCGCCGTCGAAGCCGAGGCGGTGGACGAAGAAGCGTATGAATGGCGCTTTTCCTATACACACCAGCCCTGGGGCGAAAAGAGTGACGCGCTGCTGTTTGTCAGCAGCGACGTGCCGCTCAAGCTGGACACTGAAACGGCGTGGATTACCACTGCTCCGCCAGAAACGCCGCAGTCCATCGGTTCAGACGACCCGGCGGCGACGGCGACGCCCGATGGAACGGACGACCCGGCGGCGACAGCAACCCCGGTGCCGGTGTCCGGCACGACGGTTGCGGTGCTGGAAAATATCGCTGTGGTGTATGTGCAGGATCTGCCGGCGGGCAGCTATGAGATCCATGTGCGCTTTGCCGGCCGCCAGAAGGAATCGCCGGCGCTGACGATGTATCCCTATCTGCTGATTCCGGATGCCCGGGAAACGTATCATGCCTGGCTGGAAAGCGAAAATCAGGACGTGTCCTGGAAACGGGACGAACAGAGCCTGAAGCTGTACCTGCACAATGAGCTGGCGGGAATGCCGTCCGCCGAACAATGGATTCCCGGCCTTTCGGTCAACGGCACACCCCTTGTGGCACAGCAGGATTTTACCTATGAACCGGCTGGTGAAAACGAGCAGGGCGATCTGTGCTGGAACATCCGCCTTTCGGGAAGCGCCTTGCTTCCGGGAGAAGCTACGCTTGTGCCGTCTCTGAGCCTGACGGGGCAAAGCGGCGTCGTGCTCACGGGCGACGCGCTCAACGTCACGATCGAAAACCGCGCGCCTGAGGCGCAAGCCGACGTACCCGCGCAATATGCTTTTATCAACGTGCCGGGGCAAAGCGTGCGCGAGCTGACGGTGGATGCCGCCATGCTGTTTGAAGACGCCGACGGAGATGCGCTGACCTTTGAAATCGTCAGCTGCGAGACCGTCGACCCGCAGGGAAAGGCGTTCGACAGCATTTCAAAGGACAGCCTTTCTTCGGACCAGCTGGCGCTGGCCCTCATAGATGGGGTGGTGCACTATTCGCCCAAAGCGGGAGATCAGATCAAAACCACGCTGGGGCTCGTAGCTACGGACCCCTATGGAGCCGTGTCGGAGGAGGCAACGCTGGTCATCGAACAGCTGGATTTTGCAAAACTGCTCATCCGGCTGAGGATGGAGCCCGTTTCGGGCGGCGGGGTGACGCTCGCCGGAGGGCAGGCCACGGCCGCAATCGGAGAGGGAAACAGCCTCTGCCTTGAGCTGAGCGACGATACCCTGGTCCAGCCCCTGTTTGACTGCCTGGAGCAATACGGCCTGGGTGATTTTGCCTGCAACGTTGACTACACCATTACCAGGGTGCGGCAAGACGAGGAGGAGGAGCAGGAAACCGCCACCGCCACCGTAACGCGGCAGGAGGACGGGGAGGGGATGATCCTGCGGATTCCTCTGCCCACCACCGACGTTGCAACCACATACACCATCCGCTTTGATTCGGACATCCAGTGCTACGGCGCACAGCTGTCGGGCCTGATGAGCAACGTGCCGGACGGGGGCATCACCATCGAGGTTGGCAACCGCGCGCCCAGGCTGCGCGATGGGGTAGAGGCCGTCCAGCTTGCCACCTGCGAGGCGCAGGACCTGTTCGGACAGGCCTTCGCCTGCAATCTGTCCCAATTTGTCGCGGATGGGAACACGAATGTTTCCGAATGGTTCGTGGACGAGGACTGGGCCGAGGGAAAGGGTCAGCCGCTCAAGTATACGTTGACGGTGACCGGCGGCGCGCAGGACGCGGTGACCGTAACGCAAAACGAAAAAGCGCTGCCTATGCAGGAAAACGGCTACACACTGGCGGAGGAAGACCCCTTTGACGTCGTGTTCACCCGTTGCGGCGACTACGAGGTCACCGTTCGCGCTTTTGACGGCGACGCCGAGACCATCCGAACCATCCAGGTGTCCATCACGTCGCTGATGATGCGGGTCCTTCTGATCACCGGCGTCATCCTGCTCGTCTGCGCGGCGCTGGCAGCGCTGATTCTGCTGATTCTCTGGTCCCGCAAGCCCTCGTTCCAGGATCTGTGCGTGGGCATGTATATCACGGACGACCTGGAATACGCGCATCAACCTCAAGCCATGCTGCCGCTTCGCAGATATGGCAAAAAGGGCGTATCCCTGCTGGAGCTGGCCCTTGCGGCCCAGCAGCCGGTATTCTCCGCATCCCATGCGCGGTGGCTGCGCAGCGCGACGCTCCTGCCCGCCAACAGAAAGGCGCTTGCCGTGCTGAATGTCGGGAGCAAAACGCCCGGCGCCACCGTGGGATGCAGCGGCAGCAGCATCAGGGCGGCGGGCCGGATGCCTTTGAGCAGCTCTCCGGTATACATCCGCATCGACAATACCTGTACCGTGATTCTGACGCTGACACGTTCATTCAATGAAAACTTCTAATGGAAAGGTTGCTTTGCCATGAACGCGAACAACGGATGGTTTGATTCTGATTTCTCTTCTTCGGATGCGGGAGCGTTTGGCACGAGCGCGGGCGGAGACGGGTTTTTTGACGATGGGTCCTCGGCGCCTCAAAAGCAGCAACGGAACGGAGGAGGAGGGCTGCACATCCCCCTCGCGCTGCTGTCGCTGCTGCTGACGGCAGGCGCCAGCTTTGGCATGGCATGGCTTACGCGCGATATCCCCCAGCGCGGGGCGCTGCTGTTGGGCTGCACATTCGCGCTGCCTGCGCTGACGGTGATGCTGACGGCGCTGGTGCTGGAAAAGATGAACTCCGCGATGACCCCAAGCTACAGCCGAAAGGGACAGCTGGGTGTGGCGGCGGTAACCGTGCTGGTATGCTTTATCATCGGGTGCTTCGGAGAGGTTGTCAGCGGATTCAGCATGTACAAGCCGGTGGAGGCAACGCCTACGCCCACGCCTGCTCCTACGCCCACGCCCTATGTGGCGCCTCCTCAGTACAACTATATCCTGCTGCTGGACAAAAGCAGCTCCATGCTGGGCAGTTACAATGCGGAATGCGTGAATGCAGTGAACGCCTTTCTGGAAGACACGGCGGATGATGTGTATGTGGGCGTTGTTGCGTTTTCGGACGAAATTATAGGCAGCTCCAACCCCGTACCCATGGGAAACCGGAAGGACGCGGATCTGCAGAGCGTTATCAGACAGACTCCGCAGGGGCTCACCGACTTTGTGCTGCCGATCCAGGAAGCGCTGCAGATGATCAGTGGCACGGACCTGCCCGCCGACAGAGAAACCCGTGTGATCCTTGTCACGGACGGCAGCTCAGACATTGAAGATGAGACGGCGGAAACCTTCATACAGCTGTTTCATGACAACAATGCCAGCTTGTCATGCCTGCAGATTACCACCTATACGACGCCGGCCGTGGAAAAAATGGTGAAGGAAACCGGCGGCATGCTGCTGGAAGTAAAGGATGTGGACAAGCTGCATGAAACCCTCTTGCTGGCCAGTCAGTCCGAACCCACACCCTCGCCTACGCCTACGCCGGCGCCTACCCCCACACCGGAACCTATCATTGTTAAAGATGTGCTGCGGGAAGTGTCGTCCCATTCGCGGTCGGAAAGCTGGCGCTCCTCGCTGTGGACCAGCGCGATCATGCTGGTGGCTGAGGGACTGGCGATCGGTGTGGCGCTGACCCTGATGCTCAGCCGTCGCGGGCAGCGGCGCTTTCAGCCGGTGCTGTCCGTGCTCATGGGCGTCGCGGCAGTGCTGCTGCTGATCCTGCCGGAGACCGGGACCTGGCTGAACGAGGCGGCCGCGTTCTCCTGCTTCGGTCTTGTATTGATGAAGAAGAACCGTTGAACCATCAGGAGGCAGCATGGACGAGTGGGGTTTTGAGTCCGGTGAGGAGCTGAAGGTACTTGAAAAGAAAAGCGGGAAGCGTTCTTCGCTTCCCCGCTTTGCGTTGCCCGCGCTGCTCATTGCGGCAGGCCTGCTCGTCGTGCTGGCCCTTCTGTGGAGCGCCCCGCTTGCCCGGGAAACAACAGCCTTCCGGAACCGGACTGCCCAGGACGGCCTGACCTATTCCTATACCATTGACCAGGGCGTGGCGACGGCGTGCGGCGTGCTGGCGGTGGGGCCGGACGGCAGAATCACAGCGGCCGATACGAATGGAATCGTCTCCCCGGAGGCGGACGGCTGCGCCTTTTCCGGAAAGCTGCCGGATGACGCCGACCGCACACAGCTGCGGGCCTGGGCCGTGATTGGAGGAGAATTGCTGATCGAGGCCGCTCCTGAGGCGCAGCGGGCCGGGAACGACGTTGTGGTACGGCAGTTTGCCGGCGATGGAGGGTCCATCATCCTGGCCATAAGCTATGAGCTGGACGGGCTCGACCCCAACATGGTCTACCTGGGCGGCTTCCTGCTGGGCGGCGAGGGAGAGGAGAAGCAAAACATCAGCGCCGCGGAGATGATCTTCTCTCAGACAAGCGCCACGCTCACCGCCTCGGTCGCTATGCCCGGCAGCAGAGCCGGAGAACAACTACAGTGCATGGGCTTTTACTATCCGCTCAATGGCGCTGACTTTGTGCTGAGCAGCCCGATAAACGTTACGCTGCTCTCGCCGGAAACCCTTGAGACGCCGCCGGCCGTCCTCGCGCCCACACCCACTGCCACGCCTACCAGCACCCCCGCCGTCACGCCCACCAGCACCCCTGCGCCCGTGATCACGCGCAAGGCGGCGATATCCACAACGGCTCCGACCGCCTCGCCCTCGCCCACCGCCGAGCCGGCGCTGGCCACCGAGCCGTCCTCCCGGCAGTTTTCCCTGTATCCATCCAGCCTGCGCTACTATTACGGGCAGCTTACCCGCAGAGAAAAGCAGCTTTTCAGCCTGCTTTATGACGGGATCAGCAGCTTTGAAGAGAAAATCTCCGCCGTCGGATACGACTTCACCACGGAAGAATATAAACGGGTCCATGATGTGCTGATCTATGATTGCCCCGAACTGATTCAGCTTCAGGTGGAGGGCTCCTCTTCCTACTCCACCAACGTGCAGACCGGGCTGTTTGCGGCCTACATGCCCGTGTACAGCCTGGAGCAGGAGAAATTCGAATCGATTTACAAAGACCTGCTCGACAGCCTGGCCGGGCTGGCGCTGCGCAGCGATTTTGGACTCACGGATTATGAGCATGAGCTGTCCATTTACAGGTATCTGATTGAATACAACGATTATAGCATGGAAGTGGAACGCAGCGCCTTTGCGGATAACGCGTTACTGGGCGGAGATGTGAAATGCGCCGGTTATGCAAGGGGATTTGTGCTGGCGTGCCGCTACTATGGCATCGACAGCTGCACAATCTGGGGAAACACCATGGAAAACGGAATCGTCTCCCCCACGGGGCATATGTGGTGCTGCGTCATGCTGGACGGGGCGTGGTACGCCTGCGATCCTACCTGGGATGACTCCACCTGGGAGAATGTTGATGAAGCGCAGGTTTCCATCCTGAAGAATCTGAGCCTACAATATCTGCAATATTTTAATCTAACGGATTCACAGATGAATATCGGCCGCATCATTGACGAGGAGCTCGGGGAACGGTGGACGCTGCCGGTCTGCAATTCGACCAGGTATGATTTTTATCAAATCTCCTGCCCGGAAGGCATGGTTCGCGGCGATTGGAAAACCGAGTACAGGAAGCGGCTTGACAAGATGGCAGCTCAGGGAGACGGGTCCTTTGCCATGCGCTTTGAGAACCGCAGCGATTATGAAAACGCAGTGATCTTGCTGCCGCAGGTCACGGAGGAATGGCTAAAGACGCAATCCGGTGGTTTCAGCAGCGCCTGGTATAAAAACCCGCAGGCGATGCTCATCGTTGTCTACCGCTATGGGTCCGACTGAAATGCAAACACGAAGCGCTACCCCGTTGCGCTGAAATGGGCAAAGAGAGGAAACTCCACCGGCTATGGCTGCATGAATCGCTGTGTTTGCGCAACAGCTTTCATGACGATATGAGGGATATGAAGAAAAAGAATCCCGATTCAAACATGACCGTCATTCGGGACAATCAGACCCGGTAGCGTTCCAAAGGCATTTCTCCGGAGTCAATGAATGCCACATTGCACGATTTCCATGTAAAGCATCTTCATGAAAAAAGACAACTCTCCGCTGGAGAAGATTGCTTCCAAAGGACTGGGTAACCGCCTTGCAGTTAAACGCGGCACTTGTTGCCGCCGTGCGGGATCGGGCTGTTGCCGATCGAAGGGAGGGCTGTGACGCAATTTGGTCAGCACTCTCAAAACAGAAAAGCGGCGACCAAAATTGCAAGAAAAATCCCTTGCTCTTCAGACGGATAGTGGCGGTCGCAAGAGGACTCGAATCTGCGACCCCATCGATACAAACGATGTGCTTTACCCATGTGGTCAGATGAAACAACTGGCTATAGGGTTACCGATTGACCATGCTCACCGGTTCTGACGGTTGAAAATGGATGATTCAACTTGTGCGGCTGTACATTCTGCCGCAATCCAAAGCATCCGTTTCTGGAAAAGCCATGGTCTTGAATATGGATCTGATTGCGCTGTGTTTATGAATGCAGAGATGAAAGGCTGCGTGTTTCCGGGCGAAGAAGCCGGTGAGCGAGGGCTGATGCATGTTGCAAATGCGACGAAATGATGGAAAAAATGGGAATGGAGCGACCGGGTATTTCGTTTCCTAAGTGGAAGAAAAAACGGTTTTTGAAATTTCCTGTGTTCCAATGATATCTTGCGTTCAAGTGCAACCCGCCGCCTCGACGAAAAGGAGGATCTCACATGAAGAAACTTGGCACGGTCATATGCTGGCTGCTGGTGGTTGCCATGCTGCCGGTTGTCGCCTTTGCGCAGGCACAGCAGGACAGCCGTGACGCGTTGGCGCAGTCACAAAGGAATCAAAGCGAAAATTTGTCCCAATTCAAGGCGCGGCTAAAGCAAGAGCAAGAAAAAACAGGTTTTTTGGACAAATGGAATGACGAGAGCATCGATCTCTTTGCGAGCATCGCCAAAGATAGTGGCATTGTCATTGGGTACATTGATCCTGACAAGTATTATGATGGAGAATGGTTAACACCCTATCATGCACTTCAAAATGTATTTGAAGAAGTATGGGGAGATAAAACGACATGGTCCCTGGAGCAACAATACGAATACGCCCATTTTGAAATAGAGATTGGAGTAAGCGACCAAACCGTTGCTGCGTTACCTGCGGCAGGAGACCTTTCGGTTGATGAGGCAAGAAGGCTTGTCCAGGAGAAGCTTTATGCAGAGCTTGCAGAAGAAAGGGATGCGTCCCGCATTGACCTTGGCAACTATCATGAAAGCGTACATTTCTGGAGGTATCCCGATGATGGTGGCGCCTGGGTTTTTGAATATTATGGCGAAGATAGAAAAACACCGGAGTTTACGGGAACCTTCAGCCAGGATACTGACATCATTTCCATAGATATTCATGACAAAAACGACTTGCAGGCACTATATCAATATCATTGCGCTCTGCATCATTTTCAGACCTTCCGCTGGTGGGGGCTGGACGAGCAGTATGCGTTCTATACGTTGGTCGTTTCGCTTCAACAGCGGCAGATCGAAAAGTACGGCGAGCTTCCTCCCTTTGCGAAGCAAATTCTTGAGCATCAGCATGTGCTGCCGACCGATCAGATGATTGGAGCGGATGCCGCGATGGAAGTTGCACGGAGCCAACTCGATCCCTCCTCCGAGCAAAAGGCATACGTTACTTTATATAAAGACTCGGAGGACAGAATTGTTTACGAAGTCGGCTTTGATGATGCGCAATCAGGTTGGGTCCTCATCGACGCATTCAGCGGAGAGGTATATGCCGGGGAACTGTAATGTCAGATGAAAAAGGGACCTCTCTTTTTCTCGCATTCAACCATAACCGCCCGTTGTGAGAAAACGGCGGCCCACTTGTAGGAAAAAAGAACGGTTTCTCCTCTTGCGCCTGCGGCGTGCGGATGGTACAATCAATTGAATATTTGGCCTAAAGGACAAGGGGAGAGACGATGAGCATTACCGTGGCGGATGTCATGAAGCTGCCGTCCATGCGCGGGGCGAAGGTGCTTGGCGGCGCAGACGGGCTGGCAAGGGTCGTGTCCTCAATCTCCGTATTGGAATATGCGCGGCCCACCGCGATACAATCCGAGCTGTTCGACCGCATCGAGTTTCTGGGCAACGAGCTGGCCATCACCGGCTTTATGAACGACCCCGACGACGTGGAGCTGCAATGCACCAACCTTCGCCGCCTGGCCGGCATCGGGGAGGTCGGCGTCATCCTTTTCTATGTCGGCATCGTGATGAAAAAGGTGGACCGACGGCTCATCGATGTGGCCAACGAGCTTCACTTTCCCCTGATCTGCATGCCCGTGGGGCAGATGAACCAGCGCTACAGCGAAGTGATCTGCGAGGTCATGGAGCTGATCTACCGCGATCAGATGGCAGGTACAAATCTGGTCAGCGAACTTTTGGAGCAGGCCGTCGGCCTTGCGCCGCACCAGCGGACCGTGGACAGCATGCTGCGCCTGCTGGCGGACCGGCTGCACGCTTCCGTCGTGCTCATGGACCGATCCCGCCGCGTGCTCAACGAGGCCGCCTGGCCCCGCTCCCTGGATCAGGCCATCAAGGACCGGCTGAGCGCGGCGGAGTTTCCCGTCTGCGGCTCATGGGGATGGTGCGGGGAGCTGGACATCCATATCTACCGCGACAGCATCCAGACGTGGGAGCACCATGCGATGGACCTGCTCATCTTTAAGGAGGGCGAAGCTCTCGACGTGGTGCTCACCCGGCAGGCGGTGGAGGTCGTGCAGCTGACGGTGAGCATCTGGTCGGACAAGCACGACCGCATCGTCATCGGCGAGCTGGTGCGCGCGATTCTTCAGGATGAGCCGATGAAGATGCGCCGTCTGGCGGATATTTTTCACGTCGACATCGCCTCCATCAACTCCATGTGGATCATCAGCGGGGACACGGCCGGGGACCGGGAGAAGCTCCCGGACATCCTTGAGGCGGTCCTGCGCGATACGCAGGCGTACTCCAGGGCCGCAATCGCCGATATCTATGAGGAAGAAATGGTGCTGTTCATCATCGGCCCGGACAACATGCAGGACGTCCATGCGCTGACGGAAGCCGTCGGCAATGAATTGTCCGGGCGCCATATCCGCGCCACGCTGACACGCTGCCATGCGCTGAACACGACCACGCGCGTGCGGGAAGCGTTTTTGAGCCATCGCGTGGCGCTGGCTGCCGCAAAGCGGATCTTTCCGGGGCAGTGGGCCTATACGCTGGAACAGATTGATTTTGCGCGGCAGTGTCAGGAGCTGATCGGCCGTGGCGAACATGCGATGGAGGAAGCGCTGCGCTGCGTCGGCGCTCTCAAGCACGGGGACGATGGTCTCCTGGAAACGCTGGAACACTACCTCCTGGACGCGCGGATGCATGTGACGCGGACGGCGGATCTCATGTTTCTGCACAAAAACACGATTAAATACCGTCTCCAGCGCATCGCCGAGCGCCTGGGCTTTGTTCCCGGCGACCTTCCGGAGAGCATTCCGCTGTTCACCGCCTGCGCGCTGGAACGGCTTCTGCGCAAGCACTGATGCCGCACGCCCGCCCTGTTCCGGCGGCGTTCCTTTGTCCTTTTGGACAAAGGAACGCCGCTTTTTTTCTGCCTTGCGGATAAATACATTCACCGGGAAGCACGCTATAATTCTTTCATTCTGTATTCCGCGTGAGCGGCACAAGGAGGAAGGTTCCATGACTCAAAAGAATTCCGGCTTTGAGATCAAGGCGGAACAGCGGCAAAGCTGGCTGAGCATCGCCATGGTCTGGGCGGGCGGCATGATCTGCGTGCCATGCCTGATGATCGGCGGCGTGCTGGTCAGCGGCGGACTCGGCTTTGGACAGATCATCGCATCCATCCTGCTGGGGTACGGCATGATCTGCATCTACATGATCTTCATCGGCATGCAGGCCTGCGATACCGGGTTGCCGGTGTCGGTGATGGCCTCGGGCGCGCTGGGGGAAAAAGGCGCGCGCTACATTATTTCCACCATTCTCGCCATCGCCTGCATCGGCTGGTTTGGCATCCAGTCGGGCGTGTGCGGCAGCGCCTTCGCCTCGATGGGCGCGAACATGCTGGGCTACGAATCGGCCAGCCCCACCGCCGTGACGATCTGTTCGCTGGTCTGGGGCGCGATCATGCTGCTGACGGCCTGCCTGGGCTTCAAGGGGCTCAAGTGGCTCAACTACATCGCCGTTCCCGCGCTGGTGGTGGTGTGCCTGTACGGCATCATTGCCAGCATGGTGCGCAACGACGGCGTTGCGGTGCTCACCGCCTATAACCCGCCGGTCTCCAGTGGGCTGGTGTTCGGCATGAGCATGGTGGTGGCGTCCTTCGCGCTGGGCGGGCTGATCTCCGCCGACTATTGCCGCTTTGCCAAAAATCGCGGCGATGTGGTCAAGTCCTCCATCGTGGGCGTGATTCCCGCGGGACTGTTCATGCTGCTGACCGGCGGCGTGATGAGCATCGTCACGGGTCAGTACGATATCTCCATCATCCTTTCCAACCTGGGCGTTCCTTTCTTCGGCCTGCTGGCGCTGGTGTTCGCCACATGGACCACCAACGTGACCAACGCCTATTCCGGCGGCCTGGCGCTGTCCAACCTGCTGGGCTTTGACGAGAGCAAGTTCAAGATCACCACGGGCATTGCGGGCGGCGTCGGCACGCTTTTGGCGGCCTTCGGGCTGCTGTCCCGGTTTGAGGCCTTCCTCAGCCTGATGAGCGCGCTCCTGCCGCCCCTGGCGGGCGTTATCATCGCCAACTACTGGATTGTCTCAAAGGGCCGCAGGGAGGCGTTCAAGGTAAGGGACGGCGTCTCTGCGCCGGGGCTGATCGCCTATCTGGCGGGCGCCTTCGTCGCCTGTCTGACGGGCGGGACGTTCGCCTCCTTCTCCTTCCTGGCCTGGCTGAACGTACCCTTCTTCGTCGGCCCGGTGAACGGTATCATCGTATCGCTGATCCTTTACGTCGTTCTCGCCAAAGTGATGAAGAAGGACTTCGGCGAGAGCTCCGCTGCGGCAGCAAGCCATAAATGAGGTGAAAGCATTGAGAAAGCTCGGTATTCAACAGATTGAGGACATCGCGCTGGGCGCGTCGCTCCTGGGCGCGGGCGGCGGCGGGGACCCCTACATCGGCAAGCTCATGGCGATCGGCGCGATTCGAGAGTGCGGCGAAGTGACGCTCGTTTCGCCCGAAGAAGTGCCCGACGATGCGCTGATCATGCCCATCGCCATGATGGGCGCCCCGACGGTGCTTTGCGAAAAAGGCATCGGCGGTACGGAATACAGCCGCATCTTTGAAATGGTGGAGCGCTATTTTGGGCGCAAGGTCTACGCGACGATGCCCATGGAAGCCGGCGGCGTCAATTCCATGCTGCCCATCGCGGCGGCGGCGCGCCTCGGCCTGCCCATGGTCGATTGCGACGGCATGGGCCGCGCCTTTCCGGAACTGCAAATGGTTACCTTCACCATCGGCGGCGTATCCGCCACGCCCATGGCCCTGACGGACGAGAAAGGCAACAGCGTCATTTTCGAGACCATCACCAACCAGTGGACGGAGGAGCTGGCGCGCGCCGTCACCATGTCCTGCGGCGGCAGCGTGACCTGCTCGCTCTATGTCATGGACGGCAAGACGATGAAGGACTACTCCGTGCACGACATCGTCACCCGCAGCGAACAGCTCGGCAAGGCCATCCGCAATGTGAAAAACGCGACAGAGGGCACGCCGGAAGAAAACTTTCTGGCTTTTTCCGAAGGTATCCGGCTGTTCAAGGGGAAAATATCGGACGTGCTGCGCACCACCAACGGCAAATTCAACCTTGGCAGGGTGCAGCTGGAGGGCATCGGCGATTGCAAGGGGCATCGCGGCGAGGTGACCTTCCAGAACGAGAACCTCTGCGCCAGCGTTGACGGCAAGATCCTTGCCACGGCGCCGGATCTGATCTGCCTGGTGGATACGGAAACCTTTATTCCCGTCACCACGGACGGCCTGAAATACGGCAAGCGCGTGCTGGTGGTGGGCCTGAAGTGCTATCCCATGTGGCGCACGCCCAAGGGGATCGAACTGGTGGGCCCGCGGTATTTCGGCATCGACGCGGACTATATCCCCGTGGAGGAGCGCGTGAAGGGAGGTGCGGCAAATGTATAAGCTGGGCATCGACGTGGGCGGCACCAACACGGACGCCGTCCTTATCGACGAACATCTGAAGGTTATCGCCGAGGTCAAGTATCCCACTTCGGGAAATATCTTTGAGGGCATCATGGGCGCGGTGCAGAAGCTGCTCAAGCAGACGCAGGTGGACCGCAGCCAGATCCGCCAGGCGATGCTGGGCACGACGCAGTGCACCAACGCCATCGTCGAGCGCAAGAACCTGGCGAAGATCGGACTTTTGCGCATCGGCGCCCCGGCGACCGTGGGCGTGCCGCCGATGGTGGACTGGCCGGAGGACATCCGCTTCATCTGCGAAAAGAGCGCGATCATCGGCGGCGGCTTTGAATATGACGGCAAGGAGCTTGCGCCTTTGGATGAGGCGGCCGCGCGCGATTTCTTTGCGCAGCTCAAGGGCGTTGTGCACTCCGTCGCCATCTCCTGCGTCTTTTCCACGGTGCGGGCGGACCATGAGCGGCGCGCGGCGGAAATCTGCCGCGAGGTCATGGGGGAGGACGTCCACATCTCCATCTCCAGCGAGATTGGCTCCATGGGCCTGATTGAACGCGAAAACGCCACCATACTCAACGCCGCGCTCTGCCGGGTGGCGGAGCGCTTCACGGAGGGATTTGCCTACAGCCTTGCGCAGGAGGGCATCACCAACGCGGAGGTCTACCTCTCCCAGAACGACGGCACCCTCATGACCATGGAGCATGCGCGCCGCTATCCGATTCTGACCATCGCCTGCGGCCCCACCAACTCCATCCGCGGCGCGAGCTACCTGAGCCATCTGGACAACGCCATCGTCATCGACGTGGGCGGAACGACCACCGATCTGGGCGTTATTCAGTCGGGCTTCCCGCGTGAATCCGGCGTCGCGGTGACCATCGGCGGCGTGCGCACCAACTTCCGCATGCCGGACGTCTATTCCATCGGTCTGGGGGGCGGCTCCATCGTCCGCCAGCACGAGGACGGCGCGGTTACCGTCGGCCCGGACAGCGTCGGCTACCGCCTGACCGAAAAGGCGCTGGTCTTTGGCGGCGATACGCTGACCGCGACGGACATCGCCGTGCGCCTGGGCATGGCGGATATCGGCGACCCGGCCAAGGTCGCGCACATCAGCCAGTCGCTTGCCCAAAAGGCGATGGCCGCCATGCGGGAGCTGGTGGAGGAAAGCATTGACGTCATGAAGGTCTCCAGCGGCGACATCGACATCATCCTTGTCGGCGGCGGTTCCATTCTCCTGCCCGAAACGCTCGCCGGCGCGCGCAGCGTGACCAAGCCGGAATTCTTCGGCACCGCTAACGCCATCGGCTCCGCCATTTCCAAGGTCAGCGGCACGTACGAAGCCCTGATCGACTACAACGAGCTTCCCCGCGAGCAGGCCCTGGAAAAGGCAAAGCAGGAGGCGATCGAAATGGCCGTCAAGGCGGGCGCGAAGCGCGAAACCGTCGAAATCATCGAGATGGAGGACGTTCCGCTCGCCTACTATCCGGGCAACACCTGCCGCGTGAAGGTCAAGTCCGCCGGTGAATTGCAATAAACTCATAGATGGACCGGTTTTTAACAACGGGCATCGCAGGCAAGACTGCGATGCCCGCATGTTCTATATCAGGCGATTTTTCCATTGCCCGTCTCTGAATTCTGCGCAGCGATGATGGACTTTTGCCATAACCCCTCTGAAGAGCCGCCATGATCATGCGGCAGCGAATCCCGAAAGGTTTTCTCAAATGGTTGGATTTTGTGAAAGCCGTTCCGTCTAATTCCATGAAAGAGGGTGAATGGCGGATGAAAAAAGCAGAACTGCATGCCGGGCATCTCGGTGGCAGATGCAGGGCTTGTTAGAAGCTTCAAAGAAACAGGGAAGGAAAAGTATGGGAATTGCGTTTTTTTAGTAACGGTTGATTTGCGATGCGGGGGTATCAACCTTGAAAAAAGGGTGAGGCACGGGATTATGAGCCGGTTTGGCTGATGGCGTTCGATGCTCCAGTATATGGCGCCAGAGCGTATCCTATGGAATTGTCCCGAAGGGATGAGGGCCTTATCGATATGGCCGAAGCGGGGCAGGCAATGGACGATGCCATGACGCTGACGTGCCGGTACATCCTTATTCATCAAAATGAAACCCCATGGTTAAAGCGTACCTGGAATGCAAAAGAGCAAGGGGGAGAAGATCATGAAACTGAAACGACGGGTTTCAATCGCGGGGGTTGTCCTGCTTGTGCTGCTGGCCGCAGGCGCCATCGCTTATGCGGATGCAGTGCCATTGCCCAAAGCGCTGACCGCATTTACATCGAATGATTTATCCATGAGCGAAGCGATTCAAATGGCTCAAAGCGTTGCATGCGAGAAACGAAAGACAACGGTGAGGGATATGGCGGATGAAACCATCAAAGCAGGTTTTGTCCTGCTGGATAACGGGCAAACCGCGTGGGTCGTTACGCTTTTTGACGACGCGTTTCGGGACCCTACCGATATTTCCATATTGATTTCCTCACCGGATGGGGCAATTCTGGATGTGCAGACGACGAATATTGGTTACTTCAAAACCATAAGAGACCGATGGCAGGAGAAAATGGGGGATGCCGATACCTGGCCTCTGGAAATGAAAGCGCTGTTCGATAAACTATATACCGTGCATGGCGACTCTGCCGTTCCCGATGATACGATGATTCAACAGGAGCAGGCCGCCGGTATCGCTTTGCAGGAGATCCCGGACGATCTGTCCGTCGATCAAATCCTGTACAGCTTCTCTTTCAACTCATCGGCGGAGGAAACAAGGGAACAATACGTCTGGAGAATCACCATTGTAAGCGAGGGCAGAAAAAGGTATCAGGTGAACCTCTCGGCTATAGATGGAAGTGTTCTTGATGTTTTTTCCCTGGACGAGGGATTGGGAAGGATCAAAAACGGATATGGGAATGATAGCGAGGGCGCAGGTTTTAACCTTGAAGTGGCAGCTGGTGAAACGCATTCCCAAGCACGGATCGCACCTGATTTGAATCGGAAAGGAAAAGTAACATGAAAAAAGAAATTATTGTTTATGGATTGATTCTTATCTTCTGCATGGCGGCCCTTCTTCCCGCGTTTGCTGAAACGGCACAAAGCATTCCGGATATCCTGCAAAACGCCGTGCCTGCTGAGCCGCTTCCTACCGACATCCAGAAGGAAGAGATCCTTTCCGCCGCACAGGAATGGCTCGTTGAGGATCAGCTGTGCACCGCACAGCAGGCGGCGAGCCTTGAATATCGGGCGTTTTTTCTCTATCATGAGCAGTTCAACCAGGGAACCATCCCGGTTTGGATCGTCTATATGCTCAGCGAAGGGGCTGTTGTCTGGAAGGCGGCGTATGGATACAATGGCTATCCCATGTCGCTGGTTCCTTATGAACAGGATTTTGAGTGCTTTCAGTTGCCCAATGAAAATTTCTGGGACAATACCTATCCCGGATGGGATCGCTGGACAGAGCTGCAGGCGTTTGCAGCGCTGTTTGAAGGAACGTTGTCATTTGAACAAAGGGTACAGACCGCAGAAAGGTGGAAACCCTATGTAGAACAGTGGATCAAAGATCATCCCTATTACATGAATCAGCCCGGTTTTGAGTATACGATCACTATGGAAGAAACATACGGCATTCCTGATGAAAATGCGCTTTCCGAGCAGGAGGCCATCAAGCTGGCCAGGGCGGAGGTGATCAGAATGGGCGCTGATACCGGCACGATGGATACGCGCACCGTGAAAGCGGATTATTTTGTAACGGACCCTCAAAATCCCGTCTGGGTATTGTGGTTTTCTTCCGTGCGAGCAAAAGGTATGAGCGTAGAGGAAAAAAGAAGCGATATCACAAACGTCTCCTCCTTTGAGGTAGAAATTCATGCTTATTCGGGGACTGTGGTTTCCTCATATATGGATTCTCCGATTTAATCGGTGCGAATGACCGGGGGAGCGTCTTTTCACCTGCGCGGTCCGCTCAAAGAGACAAATGCAATGAACAGGAGGGGTTAGGTCATGAGACGTCATTTGTTCTGCCTGCTTTGTGGATTCGTCGCATGCCTGGGATGGCACATGGCGCAGGCTGGCGCTCAGGAGCTTGAGATCAATCTGCCCGTGGAATTCGAAACCCTGCAAATCATTATGACGGATGAGCGGCAAACCTGGCTGGCAGGCTATACAGGCGAGCCCATGAGCAGCAAGCCTGCGGTCCTGCAAGTCACATCGGAAGGAGAAATGCGTTGTTTTGAAGAGGATGCAGCAGATTCCTCCTTTTTCTTTTCAGCCTCTCTGTCGCCCGACCGCTGGATTCTTCTGCGCAATGAAGATGGTCCCACCAGCCAGACAGAAGCTGTGGTGATGGAAAACGGAGAGGTCAAACAGCGTATCCGTGGTCTGGGAAAGGCCAAGGGCGTTTTCCCTGTCGAAGACGGCTACCTGTTCACGACTGTGGCCAATGCAGGCAACGGTTCCGTTGAGATGCGAGATGCCCAGGGGCACAAGCTATGGCAAATGGAACTGCCGCATATGTCGTGGGTCCGAGATGTGGTCGAGGAAAGCGACGGCTTTTATCTGACGGGAAACTACCAACCAGGCCTGGAGGATGACCCTTTGGGCGTCGTCATCAAGCTGGACAAGGCGGGCAACGTGCTGTGGCGGTATGAGAGCGAAGGAAGCGAGCAATACCATCAGGGCTATCTTGCGGAGGATCATGATGCCGTTGTGGTTCTGGGAAGCGCGTACCCCGCCCTTCCCAAAGGCAGCGCCCTGTCTCCCGTCATCGCCAAAATTCAGGCGGGAGAGGTGATCTGGCACGAAGCGTACATCGATCCCGAAAACCCCTATCCCCTCGATCAGAAGTTCCTGTTTGCCATCCGGGTCGGGACGGACTTCCTCATCGCGTCGCAAAAGGGCAACGCATCCGGCACCCTCTCCATGCTGGCATATGATGCCCAAGGACAGCTCACGGCTGCTTGGACCGAATCGGTCCAGCCCATCCATCGCGCCGGAAACGTGATGTTCACCCTGGAGGGGGATTCCCTGTTTCTTACGGCAGAAGGCACGGCGAATCATTTCCAAAACGCCGTGCTTCGAAAGATCCCGATGGCAAGGCCGGATGACACCTAAGATTTGCAGAGGCGTTGCTCTGCAACCGGGTTCAGGGGAACACCGTCGGAAAGGGCAGATCTGCACAGATGCAGCGTATCTGATCCCCCAAAAGCGGGCCCAATAGAAAGGAGCCGCCACCGCCCTGACCGGTACCGTAAAGAGAAACCCGATCCTGCCGCACCTCTGGCTGCTGCATTGGCCGGCGCAGCGCCCGCCTGCAATCCCCATTGCTGCGTGGCGAAGCAGCGGGCAGTTTCCATCATCCGTGGACGGCTCGGTGCAATATCGTCCAGAGACGAGACATGCAAAGGTTGATCAGAAGCGACGCGGGTGATTTCACAGCGGACTGCCAGTAACCGCAAAAGCTCCGCCGTCCGTCACAATCAAAGGGATACAGCGGATGATTCATACGTTTGGGCCATTTCCGAAGGAAATGCAGACAGGCATGTTATCGCAGAAGGCTGTACAAACAGACAGGGTATCCGCTTTTGCAAGCAGCCTGTCCCACCAGGTATCTGCCTGCTGTGCGGTCGGATAAAATGCGAAAGCCTCCTGAGCGGAAGGAAAAGCGCCGCGCATGGCGTTTGATGCTTCCTGGTTTTGAATTTGTGTTTTTGGTGCTTCAGGTATTCAGCCGATGCTGGGATGGTTGACTTGACCATTTTACAAAAAAACGATCAATATATGGTTGAAACCCTTCTGTTTTTGTAGTATCCTCCATTCATTGAATGAAAGGAGCTGAGCTTGTGGACCCCATATACAGCAACTATTCGCCAATCTTTTTATATGTGAATCAATACAGTTTTTCAGAAAAATGGGTTTATCAGGAGAGCCATGTACCCTATTCGCTGGTGCGGTATATCTGTTCCGGGTCGGCAACGTTTGAAGTCAATGGCGTTGCCCATGAAGTGCATAAGGACAGCGTTTTCTATATTCCACAGGGCTGTACGCTCAACTGTGTCGCCCATGAACCGCTGGTTTTTATCAGCGTGCGCTTCATCGGCTCGATTCAGTTGCCAGAGACGGACATGCTCAAGCAGCTTTGGAATATCGGTCAACTGTATGATTTTTCCCAGCATGCGCAGATGAAGGGCTGGTTTCAAAAGATACATGTATGTGCCATCAAGCGCAATACCTATAAGCGGCTGGAGACACGCGCCTACCTTAACCTGATTCTGGCGGCTATGGCGGAGCGTTCCGTATCGGAAATATATGAAGAGGATATCGGCTATCTGGAACCTCCTTCCTTTGAGACGATGGACAGCATGCGCCACAGAGCCAAAGCGTCCCACATCCATAATGACCCCCGGATCCGTGCGCTGGTGGATTATCTGACGCTGAACCCACAGAAAAATATGAGCCGGGAAGAGATGTGCAAGTTGTGTGGAGTGAGCGCAAGCTCATTACGGCGCCTGTTCCGTGAGCAAACGGGGAAAACCATTCACGACTTTGTCAAAGAAATGCGGATGATCTATGCAGCGCACCGGCTGGTGACCACCAATGACCCGATTTCTACAATTGGCTACGAACTTGGATATGAATCTTCCAGCTACTTTACCAAAATATTCAGGGAAACCTTTGGCGTGAGTCCACAGTTTTACCGAAAGCATTCGGCGGATAATTGACTATAATAAAACGATTGGATTTACATCGACTTTTTTTATATTCTTATTCTAAACAATCATATTGTAATCGATTTGTTATATTATTGATTGGAATTTCTATATCGCGGAATTGTGCTTTGTACTACAATATAGATGACCGATAAAAAGCTGCGCCGCTTTCATGGAACAAGTGAACCAACTATGGACGACCATTTTTTGAAGGAGGAAACGCAATGAAACGGTTCCTGACTCTGGTTCTGGCTTTCGCTCTGTGCCTTTCCATGATACCCCTTGCGATGGCAGAAGCACCGCTGGAGGGAGAGATCACCTTCTGGCACTCCTTCTCTCAGGGCCCCCGCATGGAAAACATCCAGAAGGCTGCGGACGCCTTTACCGCGGCCAACCCCGGCGTAAAGATCACCATCGAGACCTTCTCGTGGGCTGATTTCTACACCAAATGGACCACCGGCCTTGCCAGCGGCAATGTACCGGACATGAGTACCGCTCTTCCCAACCATGTGGTTGAAATGATCGATGCCGAGGCCATCATCCCGCTGGATGATCTGATTGACAAGCTGGGCCGCGAACGTTTCTACGAAGCCCCCCTGACTGAAATGACCGTGGATGGCGCCTGCTACGCCGTGCCGCTGTATTCCCATGCGCAGGTGATGTGGTACCGCAAGGATCTGCTTGAAAAGTATGATCTGGAAGTCCCCACCACGTGGGATGAGCTTTACGATGCGGCGACCAGGATCACCGAGGGGGAAGGCGGCGCTGTGTATGGCTGTTCCGTTCCCATGGGTACCAGCGATATGATGGCAACCCGCTACCTCAACTTCTACGTCCGCAGCGCTGGCGAGCGCCTGCTCAATGATGACAATTCTGCCAACCTGACCAGTCAGGCTGCCATCGATGGCATCAACTACTGGATCAAGATGTACAAAAAGAACTCTCCCAGCGATTCCATCAACTACGCTGTGCTGGATCAGGCTACCATGTACTATGTTGGAACCAATGCCTTTGACTTCAATTCCGGCTTCCAGATCGGCGGCGTTGAAACCAACGCGCCTCAGCTGCTGGATGAAATCAGCTGTGCTCCCATGCCCACCCTCAACAAAGGCGACGAACAGGTCGGCCTGGAAACATCCAACATCCCCATGGTGGTGTGGGAGAATTCCAAACATCCGGAAATCTGCAAGGCTTTCATCGAGTTCCTTTACCAGCCCGAATATTATGTGCCTTTCTTGCAAAGCGTTCCCGTGGGGATGTTGCCTGCGCTCAAGGAAATCGCCACCGATGAAACCTTCCTCAGCGATCCCATGATCCAGAAGTTCCAGAAGGAAATGGAGATCATTGCCAAGGCCGTCGGCGAAGGCACCGCAATCGGTATGGAGAATGGCCCCTGCGCTCAGGCCGGCCTCATCGTGAGCCAGCACGTGATCGAGGAAATGTTCCAGGATATCATTCTCAACGGAACCGATGTGCTTGAGGCGGCCAAGGCTGCGGAAGAAAAGCTCAACGATATCTTCTCCACGCTGGAATAAGCGACAAGCCACGTAAAAACAGCGGGAACGTCCACAGCGTTCCCGCTGTTTTCAGAAAGGAGATCTTTTATGAAACGCATCAGGAAACGCAGGAATCTGACCGGATTTCTGTTCATCCTTCCGGCTGTGCTGGTTGTGGGTGCGTTGCTGTTGTATCCTGTTCTTACCAGTGCATTTTATAGCTTTACCTCCAGGCATCTCATCAAGCAGAAATGGTCTTTCGTCGGACTGGATAATTACGTCCGCGTCCTGACGGACAAAGCCTTCTACCACGCCTTCTTTGTCTCCCTCAAGTGGACTTTCCTCTCGCTTGCTGGCCAGGTGCTGGTTGGCTTCACCGCAGCGCTTGCACTGAATCGGATCAGGCGCTTCAAAGGCCTGCTGCGCACCATGCTCATCGTGCCGTGGGCATTTCCCTCCATCGTCATCGCCATGTCGTGGAAGTGGATCCTCAATGGCGTATCGGGCTTTTTGCCAAATTTTCTGGTTGAAATCGGTCTTTGCGAGACTGCGCCGCAGTTTTTCAGCAGTGCTGAGCTGGTGTTTGGCACGCTGGTGTTCATCAATATATGGTTTGGCGCTCCGCTGATCATGGTCAATGTGCTGAGCGCATTGCAGACCGTGCCAAAAGATCAGTATGAAGCCGCGCAGATCGATGGCGCAAACGCCTGGCAATCCTTCATACGCATCACGGTGCCGCACATCCGCGTAGTTGTGGGACTTTTGGTGGTGCTACGGACAATCTGGATTTTCAACAACTTCGACACCATCTACCTTATCACGGGCGGCGGGCCTGCCAACCTGTCGAAAACCCTGCCCATTTACGCTTATGATGTGGGCTGGGGGCTGAAACAGCTGGGACGTTCCTCCGCAGTAACGGTGCTGTTGCTGGTTTTCCTTCTGCTTGTGTGCGCCGTGTACTTTAAGCTGCTTAACAAATGGGAAAGGGAGGGAGACAGGGTATGAAAAGACGTTGGCTCAAGCGCGGCTGGGCGTCTGACGCAGTCAGCTATCTCTATTTGATCGTGCTGGCGCTCATTGCGGTTTTCCCGCTGGTGTGGGTTGTGCTCTCCTCCATAAAAAGCAAGGGAGAAATGACGACGGATCCTACGGCTTTCTGGCCCAAACAGCTTACGCTGGATTTCTTCCGGGTGGTGTTGGAGCAGATGAAGTTCACCACCAACATCGGCAACAGCCTTGCCGTTGCCATGGGTACGACCACGCTTGGCATCACTATTTCAGCGATGGGGGCCTACGGTATCGTTCGTTTCTTTCCCCGCTTTGGCAAGGCCATGACGCGCGTGCTCATCACCACGTATATGTTCCCGCCCATTCTGTTGGCGGTGCCGTATTCCATCCTGATGGGGAAAATCGGCCTGATGAACTCCCGCGTTGGGCTGGTGATTGTATATCTTTCCTTCTCGGTTCCCTATGCCATTTGGCTTCTGGTTGGCTTCTTCAAAACTGTTCCGCTGGAAATTGAAGAGGCTGCCCATGTGGATGGCGCCAACAAGTTGCAGGTGTTCATCCGGGTGGTGCTGCCCATCGTAGCCCCTGGCATTGTGGCTGTCGCTATTTATACGTTTATCAATGCCTGGAATGAATTTCTCTATTCGCTCATCCTGATAAACTCTTCCAGCAAAATGACCGTTTCGGTCGCGCTGAACTCGCTGGAGGGACAGGAGGTGCTGGACTGGGGCACGATGATGGCCGCCTCCACCATCGTAGTGATTCCCTCTGTTGTGTTCTTTATGCTGATTCAGAAGCGTATTGCCGGTGGATTGGCTCAGGGTTCCATCAAGTAAAACACTCAACTTCGGAAGGGGAATTTGAATCATGTCTACCGTTGGATATGCAATCGTAGGAACCGGATATTTTGGCTCGGAGCTTGGCCGCATCATGAAGGAGCAGGAGGGAGCAGAGATTGTTTGCGTGCTGGACCCTGAAAACGGCCAAGCCATTGCCGATGAACTGGGCTGTGATCTGGAAACGGACCTGGAGACGCTCTGCTCCCGCCCCGATGTAGATGCGGTCATCGTGGCGACACCCAATTATCTGCATAAGGAGCCCGTGCTGACAGCGGCAAAGTACGGAAAGAACGTATTCTGTGAAAAGCCCATTGCTCTTTCTTATCAGGACTGCGATGAAATGGTCGGCGCTTGCGAAAAGGCCGGCGTCACCTTCATGGCAGGCCATGTGATGAATTTTTTTCGCAGCGTGCGGCATGCCAAACAACTGATCAGCGAAGGCAAGATAGGCCGCGTGCTGTACTGTCATTCCGCTCGCAACGGCTGGGAAGAACCGCAGCCCTCCATCAGCTGGAAAAAAATCCGTTCCATGTCCGGCGGCCATCTGTATCATCACATTCACGAACTGGACTGCATCCAGTTTCTGATGGGCCCTGCAACGACTGTCACTATGACCGGCGGCAACGTAGCGCATACCGGAGAGCAGTTCGGCGATGAGGATGACATGCTCTTCCTGCTGCTGGAATTCGGCAACAATACCTATGCTGTGGCTGAATACGGCTCCGCTTTCCATTGGCCTGAGCACTATGTGCTGGTACAAGGAACAGAGGGGGCTATCCGCATTGATATGTGCAATGTCGGCATGACGGTCAAGCTGGCAGACGGCACGGAAGAACAGTATCTGGTGCATGAAAATGAGGATGAGGATGAACAGCGCCGACAGATCTATCATTCTACAGAAATGGATGGGGCGATCCAGTACGGCCATCCCGGCAAGAAGCCGCCACTATGGCTGCATGGCATTATGAAAAAAGAGATGAAGTACCTCAACCGCATCATGCATGGCGAGAAGCCCAGTGAGGAATTCATCCCGCTGCTCAACGGCAAGGCTGCCCGCGCTGCGATTGCCACTGCTGATGCCGCTACGCTCTCCCTCAGGGAAAATCGCAAGGTTTTCATTGCGGAAGTGATTCGCTAAATCAGGAGGATCAAATGTCACTTGAAAAATACCATGGCGTCATCCCTGCGTTTTACACCTGCTACGAAGACGACGGCGCGGTCAGCGTGCAACGCACGCGTCAACTGGCGCGTTATCTGGTGAACAAGGGCGTCAAAGGACTGTATGTGGGGGGCTCCTCCGGAGAATGCATTTATCTGGAAAAAGAAGAGCGCATGACCATGCTGGAAGCGGTCATGGCGGAAGTGAAGGGCGAATGCACCATCATTGCCCACGTTGCCTGCAACAACACCCATGAGAGCTGCCAACTGGCTTCGCATGCGGAAAGCCTGGGCGTAGACGCCATCGCCAGCATTCCTCCCATCTATTTCCATCTGCCGGACCATGCCATTGCAGCCTATTGGAATGCAATTTCGGCTGCCGCGCCCCATACGGATTTCATCATTTACAACATTCCACAGTTGGCCGGTGTGGCGCTCAGCGTGGAATTGCTCAGGGAAATGCGCAAAAATCCCCGCGTTATTGGCGTGAAGAATTCCTCTATGCCCACGCAGGATATTCAGATGTTCAAAGCGGAACTGGGCGACACAGGCGTGGTGTTCAACGGCCCGGACGAGCAGTTTGTCTCCGGACGCGCTATCGGCGCGCAGGGCGGTATTGGGGGCACCTATGCCGTGATGCCGGAGCTGTTTGTGAAAATGGATGAGCTGATTCGCGCGGGAATGCTGGAGGATGCCTGCAAGGTGCAGTATGATATCAACGGGATTATCCATGCATTGTGCGCCTGCCACGGCAATCTTTACGCCGTGATGAAGAAAGTGTTGGAACTGCGCGAAGGGCTGTGCCTTGGCGGCGTTAGGGCGCCGCTGCCCGGTGTGATTGGGAGCGATCTTCCGCAGATTGAGAAATGCGCGCGGACAATCAGCGAAGCAGTCCGAAAATACTGCGCGTAACGAAATTGCAGAGGAGGAATGCCTGTGATCGTCGATAAGCTGGCTAACTTCGCCCGCTATGCTCATCTTGGAAAGCACTTTGAAACTGCCGTAGCATTTGTTGAAGCGACTGACCTGACGAAACTGCCGCTTGGACGGACAGAGGTGGATGGAGACAACGTATTCATCAATGTATTTGAAACTGTCTATGACCGGCCCGATTGGTTCTGGGAAGCGCATCGGAAATACGCGGACGTACAGATTGTGCTTGCTGGATGCGAACGCTTTGGCTGGGGCGGCGAAGTGACTTTCGGCGAAATTCAAGGGGATCTGATACCTTGCAAAAACGTCGTTGGGTTCGACTTTACCCTGACAGAAGGCCAGTTTGCAATCTTTCTTCCGTTGGAACCCCATTCTCCCGGCAATCCTGCGGGGGAGCCTGCACCTTGCCGCAAGGCGGTCATAAAAGTGCTGACGGCAGAAAACGGATGATGAAATGCTTGGCAGCATGATGGTTCAGAAGAAGCCGGGCGCAAGGAAGCCTGACAATGTCCGGTGTGTTCCACTGCTAAAAAGCAGGAAGAGCAGTTCGCGGAAAAAAGCATTGAATTGCATCCCAAAAGATGGACAAGCGAACCAATGAAAGGGATGCAGAAATCCATGGGCGAAAGAACCATCGGGCCGGCGCTTCCCTCCGGCACCGGGCGGGGAGCTTGCGCTCCCGGGCGAAACCATTTCTTAAGCTTCCGGCGGAAAAGGCCGCCGCAGACGGACTTTTTGGGCAATCTGAACCGGGGTTCCTGTTCACTCAAAACAGGAACCCCGGTTTGATGTTCTTTGCAGAATTCACTGACGGATAACGCCTTTTTTGAGAATGACGCAGGCATACAGCGCGCCCTCACCCGTCTGGATGGTGGCGAAGGCCCTGCGGCTGCGCTCATAGAAGGCGAAGCGCTCGCAAAAGCCGATTTTTGCCGTCGGCTCGTGTCTTGCGATGATCTCGCGGAAGGTTTGCCAGATGGGCGGCTCACCATCCGGGACGCTGCCGGGCACCACCTCCATCAGCGTCACCGGCTCGGCCACGAAATCGTCCAGCGGAAACAGCTGCAAAATCGCATCCAGCAGCTGCGGCACGCCATGGCCGTCGCACCGCACGCAGCGCTGCCCCATGGAGCGCGCGGGAAAGTTGCCGTCGCCAATGACGATTTCATCGCCGTGGCCCATCTCGGATAGAATCTGCAACAGTTCGGGGTTGATGAGGGGAGAAATGCCCTTGAGCATGATGTGCCATCCTTTCTGTGCCGCGCGCGGGCGAGGAGGCCCGGCGGCGTTCTTTCTGTCGCCGCAGGGCCGTCAGCTGTGCCGGTAGACGTCCCAGCCAAGATAGTTCCCCAGCGCCTCCTCCAGCACGTCCGCGCAGGCGTCCTGCACCAGCGCCACGTGATGCTCATAGCCGTTGCCGGCGATATGCTTCATCAGGTCGTTGAGCCGCGGCACCTCGCATACGGCCACGCCGCCGAAGGTGGGCAGCGGGTCAGCGGTAAAGCGGCCCTCGCCCAGATAGCAGCGGATGCGGCCGTGCCTGTCGTCGGTGGACACTTTCAGGAACGTCATCACCGAGGGCCGGACGCGGCCCTTGAGGGCGCCGAAGCTCACGTCGGTTCCCAGGGTGGTGGCCAGGATATCCAGGTTCCCCAGTTCGGGCTTGCCTTCAAAGGCGCACGCGGGATAGTTGCTGCAATGAACGTTGATGCACTTGTCCGGCTCGTTTTTGTAGTTGTTGTTCCAGTCCTGGTAGATCGGCGCCACGCCGCTGGCCCTGAGCAGCGCCAGCATGCTCACCGCGCCCATCACATCCGTTTCGCAGGCGCTGGGCATGCCCTTTTGCCCCATCATGCTCATCACCAGACACATGGCGCAGCCGTAGTTGGCCTCGGGGGTGTCCCAGCACTGGATGGCGCTGGCGTCGCAGTGATGGTCGCGCATCCAGTTTTCAATGGCGATGCACAGCCTGGCCTGCTTGAGCACCTTCTCGTCCCCAATGCCGGGCACGATGTTGGCATAGGCGCGAATCTCATCCGCCTTTGCCGCCACCAGCGCGTCGTCGTCGATGGCTTCGATGTCCGCCATGATTTCGCTGAAATCCTCCGTCTCCACGGTGATCCCGCACTGCTGGAGCAGTTTTTCCGAATAGCGCACCGTGCGGAACGGCATCACGCGCGCGCCGATCTGGGCGATGCGCGCCGTGCGCATGGCCTTTACCACGGCGCAGATCCTGGCGAAGCGGCTTACGTCCGCGTGAAACTCCTCTCCGTCCACGGGGCAGGTGTGCCGCGCCGTCAGGGTGTATTTGATGCCGTACTGCCAGAGGTTGTTGCACAGGCTGAGCTTGCCGCAGAAGGCGTCGCGGCGGTTCTCCAGCTGGAGCTTGTCAAAGTCGTCGTCGCAGGCCTGAATCAGCACGGGGCAGTCCAGACGGCTCCAGCGAATGGCGTCGGCCACGCCGGTTTCCTCGCCAAAATTGGGCAGGCAGACGATGATGCCGTCGATCTCCTCCGCGTGAGCGCGGAAGAGCGCGGCGCATTTCTGTGCCTCGTCATAGGTCATGGTTTCGCCCATACAGGTATCTTCCGTTGAGAGAATGATGACCTTGTGGCCCCACTTCTCCATGCTTTGAAGCAGCTTTTCGCGCGCGGTGAGGACCAGATGGTCCGGGAAAAAAGACCGGTTGGAAATGATAACGCCAAAAGTAGCCATAGGGATTCCTCCTTTACTGCCCGGACAGGGCGCGGCGCACGGCCGACTTCCACGACTGCCGGAGTTCGTTTCGTTGCGCGTCCGTCAGCGTGGGCTCATAGGTCCTGCCCTCCGCCTGACGCGCCGGTATGCTTTCAAAATCGCGGTATACGCCCGTCTGAATCCCCCCGATGTAGGCCGCGCCCAATGCAGAAAGCTCGCTGGCGACGGCGCTGCGGATGACGCAGCCCGCATAGTCCGCCTGCATCTGCATCAGCAGCGGGTTGCGGGTGGGTCCTCCGTCCACGAAGAGCCATTTAGGCCGATAGCCGCTTTCCTGCTGCATGATTTCCAGGATGTCGGCGTCCTGCTGTGCGATGGAAGCCAGCGCCGCGTGGGCGATATGCGCCTTGGTGGTGCCGCGGTTCATGCCGGAGAGCAGGGCGCGGGCGTCGGAGTCGAAGTATGGCGCCCCAAGGCCCGCAAACGCGGGCACCAGTTCCACGCCCTGCGCGCTGTCCACCGTTCCGGCGAGCCTTTCGATCTCGTCCGGGCTTTCAAACAGCCCGGCCGTTTGGCACAGCCACACCAGCGTGTCGCCCGAACACGTCACATTGCCCTCAAGCGCGTAGTGCGTCTGCCCGCCGGCGGAAAACGCCACGGAGGCGGACAGCCCCCGGCGGGAGATCACGGGCGCGTCTCCCACGTTCATCATCACCGAGGACCCGGTCCCGTAGGTCGCCTTAGCCATGCCGGACGCGTGACAGCCCTGCCCGTAGAGCGCCGCGTGGCTGTCGCCCAGCACGCCCGTGATGGGAATCCCCCGGTAGCTTCCGAAGCTGCCGTCGGCCGGCAGGATGGTTTCGGGCATCATCTCCGCAGGAATCCCAAAGAGCGAGAGCAGGTCCTCGTCCCACCGCAGGCGCTTGAGGTCCATCAGCTGGGTGCGGCTGGCGTTGGTGGTGTCCGTCACATGCAGCCCGCCCGTCATGCGGTATACAAGATAGCTGTCGATGGTGCCGAGCTTGAGTTCCCCGGCCTGCGCCCGCTTCAGCAGCCGCGGGTTTTCCTCAAACAGCGCGCGCAGCTTGCCCGCGGGAAAGTAGGGCGAAAGCGGCAGGCCGGTGACATCATGAATGTGCTCCGCGCTGGCCGCGAGCGCACGACACGCCGCCTCGCCCCGCACATCCTGCCACACGATGGCGGGGCATACCGGCTCGCCGGTGACGCGGTCCCACACGACGGTGGTTTCCCGCTGGTTGGAGAGCGAAATCGCGGCGATCCGTTCTTTTTCCAGTCCATCGCTCACCTCGGAAATGATGGCTTCCACATTGCGCCATATCTCCTGCGCGTCATGCTCCGCCCGTCCGGGCGCGGGATAGTACTGCCTGTGCGGCCGTGACGCGCGCCTGACGATTGCGCCCGTCTCATCCACCAGAAACGCTTTGGTCGCTGAGGTGCTCTGATCGACGGAGATCACGTATCTCATCGCAGCAGCGCCTCCACATGACCGGCGATGCCCGCGGGCGTGAGGCCGTAGTGCTCGAAGACCTCCTGGCTGGTGCCGCTGTAGAGCGTTTCATCCGGCAAGCCCAGAATACGCATCCTCACAGGGCTGTGCTGGCAGACGACCTCCGCCACCGCCGCGCCCAGTCCTCCGCACACGCTGTGCTCCTCTACCGTGACGACGGCGCCGGTCTGGGCCGCGGCGAGCACTGCGTCCACATCCAGCGGCTTGATGGTGTGCATGTCGATCACGCGTGCCCGGACGCCGCGCGCTTCAAGGCATTCGGAGGCCTTGAGCGAGGGGGCCACCATTTCGCCGCAGGCGATGATGGCGGCGTCGTTTCCCTCCCGCAGCACGTTAGCCTTTCCGATGACAAACGGCGGGTCCGGAGGATACACATCCTCCACGGCGCCGCGGCCCATGCGCACATAGGCCGGCTCCCCGGAGCGCGCGAGCGCGCGGGTCATGGCCGCCGCCTGATTGGCGTCCGCGGGAATGATCACCTGTAGGCCGGGCACCGCGCGCATGAAGGCCACGTCCTGTACCGCGTGATGCGTGCCGCCCAGCGCGCCATAGCTCACCCCGCCGGAGACGCCGATGATTTTGACGTTCGTGTGCGAATAGGCCACATCCACCTTCACCTGCTCGGCCGAGCGGGTGGAGTAGAAGCTGGCGGGGCCGCACACAAAGGGAATCAGTCCCGTACAGGCCAGTCCCGCCGCAATGCCGACGGCGTCCTGCTCGGCGATGCCGCATTCCACGAACTGGCCGGGAAGCTCCCTGACAAAGTCGTTGAGCGTAACGGAACCGCGGCTGTCCGTCGCCACGGCAAAGACGCGGCTGTCCTGCCTGGCGACCTCCAGCAACGTTTCCGTAAACGCCTTGCGTGCCGCTTTCATGCCCAGTCAACCCCCTTTACGCCCAGCGCCCTGTAGGCCTCGAGCACCTGTTCCGCGCTTGGCACATGATGATGCCATTCCGCCCTGTTCTCGGCAAAGGGCAGCCCCTTGCCCTTGACGGTGTGCATGATCAGGCAATGCGGCTTGCCGTGGTTTTGCACATGATCGAAGTAATCGCACAGGGCCTGCATGTCGTTCCCGTCCACTTCGGTAACTTCCCAGCCAAAGGCCGCCCATTTGGCCGCAAAGTTTTCCAGCGCCATCACGTCCTCGGTGGAGCCGCTGATCTGAAGGCCGTTGCGGTCGATGAGGGCGAAGAGATTATCCAGTCCGTAGTTGGCTCCGGCCATGGCCGCCTCCCACACGCTGCCCTCGGCCTGCTCGCCGTCGCCCATGACCACAAAGACGCGGCTGTCCCGGCCCTGCCGTCGTTCGCCGAGGGCCATGCCCACCCCGATGGGCAATCCGTGGCCCAGCGCGCCGGTGGACATTTCCACGCCCGGCACCTTGTTGTTGGGGTGGCCGATCAGGGGACTTCCGGCGCAGGAGAAGGTTTTGAGCGCCTCTCTGGGAATTTGCCCGCGGTCGGCCAGGATCGCCCAGTAGCCTTCCACGGAATGGCCCTTGCTGAGCAGAAAATGATCGCTCTCGTTCATCACGTGATAAAACAGGCAGGTCAGCGCGTCCAGACAGCTCATGGCGCCGCCCGTATGCCCCGTGCCGGCGCGGGCGATCATGGTCACGGCGTCCGCGCGGCGCTGGTTGGCGATTTGCTGTAGGGTTTGCACATCCATTGACGTTTTCCTCCCCTCCGTCCTCAGGCAGGCGCTTACTTGGCGCGCGCAGCCAGGGCGGCTTTCTTTTGCAGATCCTTTTGCACCAGGTCGATCACAACCGCCACGATGATGACGATTCCCTTGATAACCATCTGCCAGAAGGAGCTGACGCCCATCATGATCATGCCGTCGTTAAGCACGTTGATGACCAGGATGCCCACAATCGTGCCGCCAATGGTGCCCAGGCCGCCGGACATGGAGGTGCCGCCGAGCACCACGGAGGCGATGGCGTTCATCTCCCACGACTCGCCGGTGGCGGGGTGCGCAGCGCGCAGCTGGCTGGTCATGATGATGCCCGCCATGGCCGCGCACACGGAGGAGAACACATAGACGGAGATCTTGACCTTGTTGATCTTGATGCCCGACAGCGTCGCGGCGCGCTCGTTGCCGCCGACCGCGTAGATCTGGTTGCCCATGGGGGTTTTCTTCATGATGAAGGCGGCGATGGCGGCCATCACCAGGAAGATGATGATGGAGTAGGGCACGTCGATTCCGGGAATCGCGCCCGAACCGATGACGTCAAAGCCGAGGTTGCCCTTGGCGGCGTCGCCGAAAAGGTTGGGGAAGGTCGCGCCGCCGCTTCGCAGCATGGCCGCGCCGCGGCAGATGTACATGGTGCCCAGCGTGGCGATAAAGGCCGGCACATTGACCTTGGCAATGAGAAAGCCTGCCACGAGGCCGATGATGATGGCCACGGCGAACACGATGACCAGAATCATGGGAACGTTGGGGTAGATGGTCCCAGCGATCCACGGCAGGCGAATGCCCTCGATCATGAGTCCGCCGGCGATCATGCCCGAAAGGCCGGCTACGGCGCCCACGGAGAGGTCGATGCCGCCCGTGACGATGACCAGCGTCATGCCCAGCGCGAGCAGTCCGTAGATGGAGGAGTGCTTCACCATGAGCACGATGCTGCTCCACTGCGTGAAGTTGGGCGCCTTAAAGCTGAAGAAGATCAGCAGAATCAGCAGGGCAATGAACGTCCTGCCCTTGAGAAGCAGCATTCCAAGGGACGTGCCCCCCGTCAGCTTGTTGGAAATTTGTCGGCTCATACCGCAGCTCTCCCTTCCGTTGTAGTGGATTTCCCCGTGTGCAGGTTGGCGGCGGAAGCCTTCACGAGCGCGTCCTCGGTGATGGCCTCGCCGGTGAGGTCGGCGGTAATCATCCCGTTGCTCATGACCAGCACGCGGTCGCACACGGAGATGATCTCCTTGAGCTCGCTGCCCACGAAGATCACCCCGTTTCCCTGAGCGGCAAACCTGCGCATGAGGATGAAAATATCCGTTTTTGCGCCCACGTCGATGCCGCGGGAGGGTTCGTCCATCATGAAGATTCTGGCATTGGCCATCACGCACTTCCCGATGACCACCTTCTGCTGGTTGCCGCCCGAAAGGCTGGTGATGAGGTGCCTGACGTCCGCAACCTTCACCTGCATATCCGCCACGGTCTTTTTCACCGCCTCGCGGCAGCGCCTCCTGTCAATCATGCCGTTGCGCGTAAAATGACCGATGCTGGTGAGGAGCAGGTTGTCGGAGATGGACATGGTCTGCACCAGGCCGTCCTTTTGACGGTCCTCGGGTACGAGCACCATGCCGCGGGCGATCTGGTCGGTCACATTGGGCCGGGTGATCGTCTCCTCGCCGATGACGATGGTGCCGGTGGCTTCCGCGTGCAGGCCCATCAGGCTTTCCACCAGCTCGGTCCGGCCCGCGCCCATCAGCCCGTAGATGCCCAGCACCTCGCCCTGATTGAGCGTAAAGCTCACGTGGTCCACCGTGTAGCCGCCGCCCAGCCTCGGCAGGCAGTAGTCTTTCACCTGCATGATTTCCCTGCGCTCGCCGGCATAGGGAACCTTTTCGATGGTCAGGTTGGCGTGCCCCACCATCTTTTCCACAATCCAGCTCACCGAAATATCCTTCACTTCGGCGTTGGCCACCCAGCGCCCATCCCGCAGGATGGTCACGTAGTCGCCGACGCGGATGATCTCCTCCAGCCGGTGGGAAATGTAGATGATGGCGATGCCGCGCTTTTTGAGATCCTCGATCAGCTCAAAGAGCACCTCCACCTCGGCGTTGGACAGGGAGGAGGTCGGTTCATCCATGATGAGCACCTTCAGCTGGTCGTGCAGCATGGTCTTGGCGATTTCCACAATCTGCTGCTGTCCCACGCGCAGGTTGAGCATCAGATCGCCGGGATCGATGCCGGGCTGAAGCTGGTCAAGGATGTTTGCGGCCCGGCGCACCTGCTCGCGGCGGTCGATCATGCCGTGCCGTTTGAGCTCCTTGCCGGCAAACATGTTGTCCACGACCTTCATTTCGGGAAACAGGTTGAGCTCCTGATGGATGATGCCCACGCCCGCCGCGCTGGCGTCGCGGGTGTTTTGAAAGTGCACCTCTTTGCCGTCCAGAAGCACCTTGCCCCCGGTGGGCTTTTCGATGCCGGCGAGAATCTTCATCAGCGTGCTCTTGCCCGCGCCGTTCTCGCCGATGAGAACGTTGACCTTGCCGGGGTAGATGTCAAAATTCACCTCGTTGAGCGCCAGCGTGCCGGGATAGCGCTTGGAGATGCCGACGGCCTGCATGACAGGCTGCATATACTCAACCTCCCGTCACATTCATCTCTACAGGGATGATGACATAGTTTTCAAAACCCGCCGCCGTCATGGAGATGCATCCATAGAGCGACAGCTCGCATCCCACCAGATCCTGGGGAGCGTAGGCGGCATAGATGCTTTCCTTGACCTTGTTGTTGAAGGCGGTGGTCAGATCGGCAAACTCCACCTGGTTGGCGAAATCATCCAGTTTGAGAAACGCCACGCCGTCCCGGATCGCGTTTTTGATTCCGGAGGAAAAGACTTTGCCAAAGTGCAGCATGCAGTCCGCCTGGCCGTCATAGGGCGCAAGGTCCAGCACGAGCTGCACCTTGTTGGCCGAGTCGGCGTTGGCCAGCTCCAGCACCTTCGCATCCGCGCTCACACAGAAGCTCCAGGCGCTGGTTTCGTTGGCGCGGTAGCCGTATTCAGCCCCCGCCGCGCCCAGATCCTCGTCCGCGTCGGCAATCAGCTCGCTCATGGATACTGCGCGCTCCTTCACGGTGGGCACAATTTTGCTGTCCCAGTTGTCCAGACAGTACTGCTCCGCCACCGACAGCGCTTCCACCACAACCTCGTTTCCGTCGGCGTCAATCATGGTTTCCACCACCGGGTCCGGGATGATGGTGACGCGGCAGGTACAGGCGATGAGCACCACGACGGCGGCCGCCGCGAGCCACTTGAAAAGGCTGGTTTTTTTCTTCATAATCACATGCGCCCCCTGTGCAAAAGAGTGAAAAGGGGCGGACGCGGCTAAACCGCGTGCCGCCCCAGCAAGGCTTTGGAAAGGATTACTCGGCCATGGCGAAGTTGTCCAGCTGCTCCGCGTTGTCGATGGTGATGAGCACGCAGTCCATCAGCTGCTTTTCTTCCTTGTCGGTGGAGCCGGTCTTGATGTACTGATCCGCCTGAATGACGGCCTGTTCGGAGATGTAGGCGATGGGCTGAAGGCCGGTGGCCTTGATCTCGCCGCGCAGGATGGAATCGCGCACGTCGTTGGAGCCGTCGAAGCCGCACACCACAACGTCGGTCATGCCGGCCTTGAGGCAGGCCTCGATGACGCCCATGGCCATGGTATCGTTGCCGCAGATCACGCCGTCGATGTTCTCGGCGCCCTGGGCCTGAATGATGGATTCCATCTTCTCATAGGCCTCGGTCTGCTCCCAGTTGGCGGTCTGCTGCTCGATCATCACAAGGCCCTCGTACTGGTCGATGACGTCATGGAAGCCCTGGGAGCGCACGCCGGCGTTGGTATCGGACTCCTTGCCGAGCATCTCGACGTAGTTGCCTTCCTCGCCCATGCACTCCACAAAGTACTCCGCTACGAGCGAGGCGCCCTGATAGTTGTTGGAAACCATCTGCGCCACGGCGTCGCCGGTGGAGTTGATCTCGCGGTCCACCAGGAAGGTGGGGATGCCCGCTTCCTTGGCGGCCTGCACGGGGGCGATGGTGGCGTCGGCGCCGGCGTTGTCGCAGATGATGGCGGCGGCCTTGCGGGCGATGGCGGTATCAAACGCCTCGGCCTGCTTGGTCACGTCGTCGTCATGCTGAATGACCAGCGAATCGTACCCCAGTTCCGCAGCTTTGGCGGAGGCGGCGTCGGCGACGGTCTTGAAGTACGGGTTGGAATGGCTGGGCGTGATGATAACGATCAGGGGCTTTTCCTCGGCCATCGCGCCGGCGGCAAACAGGGATACGACCATCAGCAGAGTCATAAGCAGAGCAACGATTTTCTTCATGGGACTTCCTCCTTTATGTGTTGGTCCTATTTTCAGCACGGTACGCCCCGTGCAGGAAACCTATGAAAAGAGATTTTCCGGCGCGTGTGCCGCGAGGGATTCCGTCGCGCCCCTGTTGATGGTTTTATTATAATTGTGAAGCAACTAAATTTATATAAATAATTTAGCGTTTCTTGACTAAAATAGATAAATTGTTTATAATTCAGCCATGTTAAACAAATAGGAGGCTGGTCCTATGGGGATTACGGCAAAGGAACTGGCGCGGCTGCTGAACCTGTCGGAGGCGGCGGTATCGCTTGCGCTCAACAACAGGCCCGGCGTGAGCACGGCGACCCGAAAGCGCATTTGGGACAAGGCGCAGGAGCTGGGCTACGATTTCTCCCGCCGCGCCATCTCCCGCATGGAGCTGAAGGGGACCATCTGCCTCGTGATTTACAAAAAAAGCGGCGCCGTAGTCGACGACACGCCTTTTTTTTCCTCGCTGACCGAGGGCGTTGCGATCGGGTGCAAAAAATGCGACTATGATCTGGTGATTCGCCATCTCTATGAGGATGAGAATCTTGACGAGCAGCTCTACCTGCTGGAGGCCGCCAAGTTTTCGGGCATTATTGTGCTGGCCACGGAGATGAACATGCTCTCCATGCAGCCCTTTGCGCAGTTTAAAACGCCGATTGTGATTCTGGACTCCTATTTCGATACCCTGGATTACGACTGCGTGCTGATCAACAACATTCAGGGGGCGTTTGTCGCCACGGACTATCTGATCAACAGGCGCAAGCAACAGCCCGGCTATCTGCGGTCCGCCTATTCCATATCCAACTTTGAGGAGCGTGCGGATGGATTCTACAAGGCCATCCGCACCAACGGCATGTCCACCTCCAAGTGTATCGTGCACCAGCTCGCCCCCTCTCAGGAAGGCGCCTGCGCGGACATGCGGGCGCTGATTGCGGCGGGAGAGGAGCTGGCCGGATGCTATTTCGCCGACAACGATCATATTGCCATCGGCGCCATTCACGCGCTGTGCGAAGCCGGCTACCGCATCCCGGAGGACATTGGCGTCGTGGGCTTTGACGATCTTCCTCTGTGCGAGTACCTTTCGCCGCCCCTGACCACCATCCACGTGCCCAAGCAGTACATGGGCGAAACCGCGGTCGCGCGGATGGCGCAGATTATTGAGGAAAAGTCGCACTCCCCCGTGAAAATCGAAATCGAAACCACGCTGATCCGGCGAAAAAGCGTGTGAAAACACCTGCTTTTGGCCGGTCATTGGTTGGCTTTGGACCGTTTCGCGCCGTACGGAGAAGAAAAAGAAACCTCCCGTTGCAGAATGAGAGAGAAACTGCAACCGGAGGTTTATCGCACAAGACCAATACATGCCGAAGGGGTATGGAAGCCGTGCGCGAGCAAAAATCCATTGGCAAACAAATCGCGGAATCGCAGCCGATTTTGGGGGCGAACGCTGAAACAGGCGAAGCAACTCATTCGTCGGAAACGGCTGCTTGCGCAAGGTTATGCACCACGCCCTCAGGGTTGTCCCCGAAGATCACAGGAAAGCGTGCAAGCACAGCGCAAGAACGGGCTGGCGAAACCGCGAATACGGCCGGCTTTTGGGAAAGGAATCAGGGCTGCTTGCCGATGTAGGCCAGGATGCCGCCGTCCACGTAGAGCACGTGGCCGTTGACGAAGTTGGAAGCGTCGGAGGCCAGGAACACGGCGGGGCCCTGCAGGTCATCGGTCGTGCCCCAGCGGGCGGCCGGGGTTTTGGAAACGATGAACTGATCGAAGGGATGGCGGCTGCCGTCTGGCTGGCGCTGGCGCAGGGGGGCGGTCTGCGGCGTTTCGATGTAGCCCGGCCCGATGCCGTTGCACTGGATGTTGCAGGCGCCGTATTCGGAGCAGATGTTGCGGGTGAGCATCTTCAGGCCGCCCTTGGCCGCGGCGTAGGCGGAAACGGTCTCGCGGCCCAGCTCGGACATCATGGAGCAGATGTTGATGATTTTGCCGTGGCCCTTCTCGATCATTGCGGGGATGACGGCCTTGGCGCAGATGAAGGGGGCGTTTAGGTCCACGTCGATGACCTTGCGGAAATCCGCTGCGCTCATCTCCGTCATGGGGATGCGCTTGATGATGCCGGCGTTGTTGACCAGAATGTCGATGACGCCGACCTCCATTCGCACTTTGGCGACAAGGGCCTGTACCGCGCTTTCATCGGTCACGTCGCAGACGTAGCCATGGGCCTTGACGCCCTTCTGGGCATAGGCGGCCAGTCCCTTGTCCACCAGCTCCTGAGAGATGTCGTTAAAGACGATGGTCGCGCCCGCGGCGGCAAATGCTTCCGCGATGGCGAACCCGATGCCGTAGGAGCCGCCCGTGACCCAGGCGATTTTGTTTTGCAGGGAAAAAGCGTTCATATCCATGAAAATCGTCCTCCTTCTCAAAAGTCAGCGAAGCTCCGGGGTGGGAATCACATCCATGTCGTCAAACGCCTGGTTCTCGCCGCCCATGGCCCAGATGAAGGTATAGTTGCTCGTGCCTGCGCCCGCGTGAATAGACCAGGACGGGCTGATGACGGCCTGTTCGTTGCCCATGACGATGTGACGGGTTTCCTGTCCTTCGCCCATCATATGGAACACCACGTTGCCTTCGGGCACCTCAAAGTAGAAGTACACCTCCATGCGGCGTTCGTGCGTGTGGGCGGGCATGGTGTTCCATACGCTGCCGGGGTCCAGCACGGTCATGCCCATGGAGAGCTGACAGGTTTTGAGCACGTCGGGATGGATAAACTGGTTGATGACGCGTTTGTTGCTGGTTTCCATCGACCCCAGGGGCTTTTTGGCAGCGTCGGCAATGCGGATCAGCCGGGTTTCGTAGCTGGTGTGCGCAGGCGCGGAAACCATGTAAAACTTGGCGGGAGCCTTGGGATCAGCGGTTTCGAACACGACGTTCTCCGCGCCCATGGTAATATAGAGGCAGTCCTTGTATCCCAGTTCGTATACCGTGCCGTCCACGGTCACCCTTCCGCAGCCGCCTACGTTGAACAGTCCCAGTTCCCGGCGTTCCAGAAAATACCGCGTGCCGAAATTGTGCCAGATATCAATCCCCTTGTCCAGCGGCACTTTCTCATCCACGGGCATGACCCCGAGCGTCACCATGCGGTCCACATGGGAATACACGGGAACAACCTGGTCGGGTACAAACAGATTTTCGATCAAAAATTCCCGGCGGATTTCCTGGGTGGTGTAGCGCTTGAAATCGCGCTGATTGCAGGAATAACGGATGTCCATGATTCATTCCTCCCTGATTGGTTCGTCGGTGCTGCCGGATTCAATATCTCTGCCAAATACCTCGATTTGCCGAAGCGCGGGAAAGGCGGAGGGATCGTCGCATTTGATCAGGCGATGCAGCCGGAGCCTGCGCGCCCGGTGCGCTCCCAGCGCGATGCGCTGCGCTCCGTCCCGTCCCTCCAGCGAAAAGGTCTGCTCGTGGCCGTCATCCAGCGTGACGGTTGCCTCGATCCAATACGCGTCGTGCGGAAAATCCGCGCGCAGGTAGAGCGACAGCGCGTCAATCTCCACCACGCGGCCGAAATCCAGCGTCAGCTCCGCGTCCGTTCGCGCGCCGATCCCCCAGCTGCCGTAGGGCCACTGGCCATGGCCCCCGGCGATATGCTGGCCGTCGAGCACGTTGCGCGCCGCAAAAACGCTTTCATTCCGCGTTTCCACGTTTGCGGACGCGTGTGGATAGGCGTCGGTGGCGCCGCGCTGATCGGCAGGGTTGCAGGCGAGGTTGCGCCAGGCGTTATCGTCGTCGGGCCGGATAAAGAGCAGGTGCCCTTCGCCCGTAAACGCGCCGGGAGGATAGACCGCCAGTCCGTCGCCTTCCAGCGGCGGCCGGAAGGTGAACCGGCGGCGCGGCAGATAGACGCGCGCGGGCATCAGCTGCTGGTCCACCTGCACGACGGCATGGTCTCCGTCCGCCTGAAACAGGATCTGATCCCCCGCCTGATAGCTTCCCTCATAGAGCAAGGAGGCTTCCTGCGCGCCTTGCGTCCGGGCGATGACCTGTCCGTTGCGAATGATTTCAATGCTTGCCATACGCCCTCACGCTCTGGCCATCCACAGCCGCGCGTCCGTGCCGCGCAGCTTGCAGAGGGCTTCCACGAAGAAATAGTCGCCGTAGAGAATGTTGACATGACGCCCCGCGCCGTCATCATGGTAGGAGGCGGTACACTTTTGAAGAATGCCGCCGCTGGCCTGCGTAAAATCGGCGCACAGATCGTACTGCGCCTTGAGCAGCCGCAGGGCCGCATCGCGGAAAAGCCGCGCCTCGTCTTCCTCCACAATGCCGCTCAGCTCCAGCAGGCCACAGGCGGCCACCGCGCCCGCGATGTTGTCGATGCGGTCCTCGTCCGGGGGCTGGCAAAAATCGCTGTCGGTCAGGCCGTCCTCGCGGATGTGGGAAATAAAGTAGCGGGCCGATTTCCGGGCGGCATCCAGATAGCGGACCTCCCCGGTGTTGATGTGGCTTAGCGTAAAGCCGTACAGCGCCCACGCCTGGCCGCGGCTCCAGCTGGAGCCGGGCGCGTAGCCCTGGCCGGCGGGACGGTCCAGCGCCTTGCCGCTCACGGGATCAAACACCACGATGTGGCAGGCGCTGCCATCTTCGCGCAGAAACTCGCGCATGGTGGTATCCGCGTGGATTCTGGCAATGGCGGCAAAGCGGGGATCGCCGGTCTGCTCGCTTGCCCAGTAGAGCAGGCTGAGGTTCATCATGCAGTCGATGATGGCGTAGCCCACGCGTTCCCTGCCCGGCCAGGCGCGAATGAAGCCCGCCGGATTAAAGCGCCCCGCCAGCAGGGTAGCCGCGTGCAGCGTATCGGACAGGGCCTGCTTATCGCCCAGAAGGCGATAATGGGCGCCGGTGGAAAGCAGGTACATGAACCCCACATCGTGGTTGAGCAGGTCGAAGGCGCGCAGCTCGCGGGTGAGAAGGTCCTCTACGCGAAGCGCCTCATCACGATAGACCGCTTCGCCCGTCGCGTGGTAAAACTGCCACATCATTCCCGGCCAGAAGCCGCCCGTCCACCAGCTGTTTCCGTCAAATGGCGATACGACATAGCGGCGTCCCTCGCTTTTATAGGGGATAATTCCCTGAGCGGCGGCCTGCTTTGCGCCGAGGGCAAATTTCACGGCGGCCTGCTCAAAGGCCGAATCAATCCAGTGTTCCATAGTCAAGCACCTCCGTCGGCGGATTTTCCCAAAGGGCGCGGCCGCCCGTCACCGTACCCAACACGGCGCTGATGAGCACGCTGTCGCCTGCGGGCAGCGCGGCCCTTAGCGTGGGCAGCAGGGTGCGCGGGACCATCAGATTGGTGTTGGGTTCGGGGATGATAACTTCGCCGGTTTCAAACCCGGCCAGCGCGCGCACGCCGCTGACGCCCCACGGCGCGATGACCGCCGCGCGGTCCCGCTCCTGTATGGTTTCGGGGAATATGGCGTGCTGACTGAAGGTTACATCGCCCTTCCAGCCGTCGCGGCAGATGGCGAATCCGCCCTCGGCTGCGTAAAGCGGCCGGTCCGAATGAATGCGATGGATGCGCACATGCCATTCGCCGAAGGGATGGATCTCCGTCCGGACGGTTACGCCGGCAAAGGGGCGCCAGACGGAGCACACGCAGTCCGCGTTCACCTCATAACGATCGCAGCCGTAACGGGGGTGGAAGGTATCCCCATCCTCGCTAAGGGCGAGCATGTTGTCAAAAGCGCCGTCCTTGAGAAGCTTCTGGGCTTTGCATACGCTGAAGCCAAAAGCCGTGGAATAGACGAATTTTTCGTACTTGGCCTCGTCGTGGCTGTGCTCATGGGCGTGGTTTCCCGCGGTAAAGGCCGTTACATGGCTGCCGTCGGCGCTTCGCACAATCAGCATGCGCGCATGCGGCTGAAGGGAGCGCGACGGCGTAGCGTAAGGCTTTTCCTGCGCCTGCCAGAAGGGGTGCTCCGCCGGAAGGGCCAGACAGGCGAAGGCTTTCATCGCCCAGTAGGGAGAGCCGGGCGCATTATAGCCCTCGGCCATGAGGAGGTTAGGGTATCCGTAGCCAATGGTGAGCACGCCGTCGCGCGTGAAGATGGGTTTTTGGAACCAGCTGCGCATGTTGGACAGCAGCAGATGCTTCATCATGCCGTTGTCGAAGTCCTCCGTGGCCCCCTCCGCCAGCGCCAGCGCCGCGTAAAACGCGCCCTGGGCAAAACGGTAGGTCAGACTTCTTCCGTAGGGCAGGGCCTCTCCGCAGCTATCAAACCAGCAGGCAAAATCCTTCGCCATCAGCCTGCCGCGTTCAAGAAAGACCTCGCTGCGCCGGGGATCGCGGTCCTTCATGACAAGGGCGTAGATCAGGCCATAGTAGTGAAAGGCCCACATGGTGTAATACTCGCGCTGGTTGAAATAGTCGAAGTACCACCCGTCGCCCTCGTAATGGGACTCGATCAGTTCAAAGTCCCTGCGCATCTGATCTTCGGGATAGGGCAGGCCGCAGGTTTCAAAGCCGATATTGACCAGCACGCGGAAAAAGGTCCAGTTGTTTTTGGGCATATCGTGCCGGTTGATCTGGTCGAGCCACCGATAAAGCTGGGCCTGCGTCCGTTCGGGCAGGGAGAAGAAGAAGGCTTCTGGCGCAAGGGCCATGCCCATGCCGAACACGGCCATCTCCACCAGCCGTTGATCGTAATCTGTCACCTCGCCCCAGTATTCGGGTGAATCGGGATCGACCCCATGGATGATTCCCTCACGCCAGCAGTCCCACAGCGGACCGACGCTTGCGCAGCCGCCCGCCAGCATGGGGACGATGGCCCAGAGGGGACGCGCAAAGGCCTCCATCTGCGCGATGTCGTCGGGGTATACGGCGCCGGTGTCCCCCAGATGCAGCCGGGCCTTTCCGGGACTTAGCAGGGGCAGCAGCGGTTCGATGAGCGCGACCGCCGCGCGCTCCACATCCGCGCGCGTGCGCAGCGGATTGTCCTTGACACAGTTCCCCATGGTTTTCAGCTCCTTTGAAATGCAAATGTCCGGTGGTGCAGCCGTCCGGCGGGCGCCTCAAGCGCGAGCCGCCAGACGCTTCCGGGAAAGTTTCCGGCTATGCGCGAATCGGTGACGGGGATTTCCTCCACGCGCTGCAACAGCGTGGAATCGTGCAAAAGCAGCAGTCCCCCGAAGGACGCGCTCCCCGGAGAGAGTTCGGGGCGGTCGCGCAGCATGAACACCCAGGTCACCGGCTGTGCGCGGTCAAGCTCTATGTCGTCCGTGAGAGTCATGCCGTTTCCGTCGATGGCGAACGTGCGGCAAAGCCTGCATACGCCCGCCTCCTTCGGATAAGCGGCTGCGATGTCGAGGCGCAGGCCGTGACAGTCTGCGCTGACGTCCGCCGCCGCATGCTCACGGCCGGCCGCCTGCTCCATTGCGCCGATGAGCGGCACGTTGTGATTGCGCGAACGCGTGTTCATCAGCGTATAGCGTTCCGGGCCGAACGTTTTGGCCGTGTAGACGCAGTTGCCAAGGTCTATGACCCGGGGCTGTCCGTCGGTATAGAGAAGAAAGGTGCCGACGTCGTTGTGGTTGTGGCTTTCGCCGTTGTGCCCTCCCTTGGCAGCCAGATACATTCCCCCGTGGCGCCATGAAAACACCTGAAGGTCGGGAAGCGCCAGATAGGAGGGGGACTGCGTGAGCGCAGGCTGTTCAGGCGCGGCCGCGAACAGCGTAAACAGCACGCGATTCATTTGAGGGGTATCCAGCGGCCTGACGTCGTTGCGGCGCGCCAGCGCCTGCGCGCCCAGAGCCGCCAGCGCAGGGTTGTCCGTGCGCTGGCCCATATGCAATAGGCGCTCGCCGTCCATGCGCGGCATGGCGTCGCAGTCGGCAAAATTGATGAAATACGGGCCGTCGATGTGCGCATGCAGCGGGAAGGCAGCGATGCGGCGGATCAGCGGTTCGTGGTAAAAGCTCACGCGTCCGCCGGTGGCGGCATAAACGCTTTGCAGCGCATCGGCAAGCGCCGCCCCAGCCATGTTGAAATACCCCGCGCCCTCGTCGCAGCCGCCGTCGGGCGGAAGTACGGCCAGGTAGCTGTCCAGCATGCGCATCCCGCGCGCAATGCCTTCGCTGCGCCGGTGCGCGTCCCGCTCCAGCAGCAGAAGAACGTCGATGACATTGGAAACGATCCAGGGGGTCCAGTTGTTGACATCGCGGCGGATCATCCCCATCCACCAGAAGTCGTCATGGGTCAGGAAGGGCGTAACCACCCGAAGGTCGATCTCCCTGCGCGCACGGCGTGCAATCAGCGGCGAAACCGCGTCCAGCCTGTCTTGCAGAAGGTAGAGCACGTCCGCCAGCGTCGCCGCGGTTTGGGCCGCGAACAGGTCGACGTAGGGATTGGTTACATCCGGCAGGGGACGGGCGGCCATGGGGGGCGCGCCCGGATGATCGCTGCCGTTATGGGCGCTGAGCACCCAGGCGCTTTCCTCGCAGATGCACCAGATTCCGTCGATCACCGCGTCCAGATAGCGCCCGTCGTCCGCCGCGCATTCCGCCAGCGCGGCCCCCATCAGAAGGCTGCGCCTGGCGAAATACGGCTGCTCGTACACTTGCCGGTTGCCGGTGCGGGAAAACGCCAGAAACTGGGTTGCCGTGAGCATGGGATAGCCCGCAAGCGCCTCGTTTCCCCAGGCCAGCAGCTGTTCCCGCTTCTCTCGCGCGATGCCCGTCCAGCGCGCCCGATCCGTCCTTTTGGGAAAAGGATGGTAGGCGCCGGGCGCACAGAGCAGCGCGTGCAAGTCATGCCGGCGCAAGTATTCCGTAAACATGTGCGTGTGTTCCTTTCGGCGAAACGGCGGCTCAGCCCTTTAGACCCGTTGTCGCGATTCCTTCGATAAAATACCGCTGTAGGAACAGGAAAATCACCGTAACCGGCACCAGCGAGCACAGCGACGCCGCCATAATCAGGTTATAATCGGCGGAGTACGCCTGAATGAAGCGGCGCAGGCCCACCTGAATGGTTTTCTTTACATCCGTGGTCAGGTAGATCATGGGCCCCATGTAATCGTTCCAGGTGTTGACGAACGTAAAGATGCACAGCGTGGCGATGGCGGGCTTGGCCAGCGGCAGCATGATTCGCGCCCAGATGCCGTATTCGCTCAGGCCGTCGATGCGGGCGGCCTCACTAAGCTCGTTGGGAATGCCCAGATAAAACTGACGCATCAGGAACACGCCGAAGGCCGAGAAGCTCTGTAGCACGACCAGCGCCCAGATGGTGTCGTAAAGTCCCAGTGCGCGCATCATGATGAACTGCGGCACCATGTACACCTGCCACGGCACGGCGATGGTGCCGATATAACACATGAACAGGATATCCCGGCCTTTGAAGCTCATCTTTGCGAAAGCGTAGGCCGCAAAGGAGGAGGTAAGAATCTGCATGAAGGTTACGATGACCGCCAGTATCCCCGTATTCTTGAAGTAGGCCAGCAGCGGCACGCGCTCCCAGATGCTGACGAAGTTTTCCCAGTGCAGGGTTTCGGGAATCCACTTCATGGGGATGGAAAACACGTCCACACTTGTTTTCAGGGAGGCCGATACCATCCATACAAACGGGATCAGCGCCATGACTGTCAGGAACAGAAGCAGCGCCCATTTGAGAACGGTGATTGCCACCCGTGGCGCGCTGACACGCTGGCGCCCCGGCTTTTGAAGTTCGATGGTCGTCATAGCTGCTCCTCCTGACTTACATATAATTGACCCATTTTTTCTCGCCTCGGAACTGCACAAAGGTCACGAGCAGAACGATGACCAGCAGCACCATGGACACGGCGCTGGCAACGCCGTACTGCGCGGAGGTCGCAATGCCCTCGCCGCCGAAGCTGAGCTCAAAGATGTAGGTGACCAGCATCTTTGTGGAACGCCCCGGTCCGCCCTGCGTCATAATGGCAACCACATCATAGATTTTGAAGCAGTAGATCACCATCATGATGGAGCAGAAGAAGGTCGTGGGGGTGAGCATGGGCATGGTGATTTTTCTGAACTGCTGCCAGCCGTTTGCGCCGTCCATGGTCGCGGCCTCGTAAAGCTCCGTGGGCACGCCCTGTAGTCCCGCCAGATACATGACCATGTAGTACCCCGCGTTGCGCCACACGCTGACGACGATGATGGCCCAGATGGCCAGCTCCCGGCTGGAGGTCCAGCTTTTGCTGAAGCCCAGGCCCACATGGCTGAGCAGCTGGCTGAAGGGACCGTTTTTCATCAAAAGAAAATTCCAGCATACGCAGATGGCCACCAGCGAGGCCACATAGGGGAAGAACAGCACCGCGCGGAACACCTTCGCGCCCCGGATTCCCTTGTTGAGCAGCAGCGCCAGTCCCAACGCGCATCCCAGCGTAAGGGGAACGGTGACAATGGTGTAATACACGGTATTTTTGAGCGCAATGCCAAGATTGCTCTTGGTAAAACTGAAGTCGTGAAAAATATAGCGGAAGTTTTCCAGGCCGACAAAGGTAATGTTCTGACCGCCGCCCCAGTCCATGAAGGAGAGCGCGACGGAAAACACGACGGGGATCATTGTGAAAACAAGGAAGCCGATGAAGTTTGGCGCCAGAAACGAATAGGCAATGAGCGTATTGCGCTTTTCCAGCTTGCTCATGCGCCCTTTTTTCGCAACAGTTCCCTGTGCCATTGGCATACCTTCCTCTCGTGGTTATTCGCGGCGGCCGCCCGCCGCCGAAGATGGAAACCGGGGGAGAGCGGCCGGCGCCCTCCCCCGTGGGTGAAATGAAGGATGTTACTTTGCGACAAACTCGGCAGCGCGCTCTTCCATCTCCGCAATGCCCTCGTCAACCGTGAGCTCGCGGGCCATAATCAGGGTGTGCTCCTCGTTTACGATGGTCTTGATTTCGTTCACGCCTTCGCCGATGGGCCATTCCAGGGCGATGGCGCTGGGAATCAGAGCGCCCAGGCTGGTTTCGTCGCTGGGGAAGCCCTCGGCGGAAGCCATCACGCTGGCGACCTCGTCGCTCACATAGGCGGGACGGGTGCCGGTTGCGGCCACGGCCTTTGCGCCCTCTTCGGAGCACAGCCAGGAAGCAAACGTCCAGGCGGCGTCGGGATTGGCGCTCTTGGCGCTCACGGCGATGCCGGTGGGGGAGCCGAAGGAGGAACCGGCGGGAACGCCTTCCAGATGCGGCACGGCGGAGATGCCCCAGTCAAATCCGGAAGCGGTGCCATCCTTGAAATAGCCAATCAGGGTGGATACATACCAGTAGCCCATGGGCATCATGGCGATGTTGCCCTGCGCAAAGGCGCCGGAGTAATGCAGGCCGGAAGCCTTGAGCTCGTCATAGGTCATGACCACGCCGTCATCCTCAAGGGCAAGGACCAGGTCGTAGAAGTACTTCAGGTCGCTGTACTCGCCGTCGGCCAAGGTGTTTACGCCGTCGCACACGGCCCAGTTGGCCACCGCGGACAGCCAGGTGTGGTAATGCGAGCCGTAGGCGCCGGTCTTTTCGTTGACCTCGCGGGCAGCGGCGGCATAATCATCCCACGTCATGTCGTTGGTGGGGTAGGCAACGCCGGCCTGGTCAAACAGGGTCTTGTTGTAGAACCGGGGTGCGTCCTTTTGTTGTGCGCGAAAACGGGCGCACGGGCGAGGAAGGGAAGGAACGCGCGATGAAAAAGGGATTGCGGGGGCTGGCGTGCCTGCTGGCGCTGGCGGTGCTGCTGCTGGCGCTGCCCACGGGCGCTTCGGCGGAGACGTGGACGGCGGACTGGACGGGCAGCACCATGTTTACCCTTACGGGCACCATCTCGAATGGTTCGATCATTTTGGTGGCAGAACTATATCAGAACTTGGGCAAAATATATATCAATGGCGTCCATGGGGACAGCGGACCGCTGGGCGATCTGGTCATCCCGACGATTATCAGTGGTGCTAATTATAATATCACCCTTGCTGCGAGGGCTTTCAGCGGTAACAAAACGCTTACCTCCATTACAGCCTCCTCTGCTGTATCATCGATTCAATCCAATGCGTTTCAAAACTGCGCCAACCTGGTCTATGCCGATCTGTCCGTATGTACGAATATGACAAATGTCAACCAAGAATTATTCGAGGGCTGCACCTCCCTTGAAACCGTCATTTTACCGTCGAGCATAAAGGAAATTTACGGGGAAGCATTCAGGGACTGTAGTAACTTGAATACCATCTATATCCTGTCGAAGGACCCGCCGACATTTTCCCAAAGCAACTACTTTTACGGTTGCCCCGATGGCATGAAAATCGTTATCGTCAACGGCGACGTGGCGACATACAAAGCAGCTCCCGGCTGGAACTTCTACGCCGACCAAATCGTCGGCGGTTCCCTGCTCACCGCGTCCCCGGCCTCCAAAGCGTGGACCGTGCAGCGCGGCGAGCAATCCCAGCCGACATCCTTCACCCTCACAAACAAAGAGGGCAGCGACATTAACTCCCTCTCCGTCACCCTCACCGGAACAGATGCGGAGAAATATTTCGAGCTGAACACGAGCAGCATATCCACCCCCCTGTCCGTCGGTGCTTCAACCAACTTCACCGTCACCCCCAAAACGGACCTGCCCACGGGCACGTACACCGCCCATGTGCAGGTGAAATCAGGCGACGTCATTTACGCCACCATCCCCCTCACCCTGACCGTCGAGGGCGCTCCCCTGACCGGCGCGCAGGTGGAGGTGGAAAACAGCGATTCCATCTATTATACCGGGCAGGAGCAGCAGCCCAACGTCACCGTCACCCTGAACGACAACCCCCTGACCGAGAATCGAGACTACACCCTTTCCTATTCCAACAACACGAACGCGGGCGAGGCCACCGTCACCGTCACCGGCAAGGGCGACTACTCCAAAACGGCCACCGGCACCTTCACCATCCAACCCGCCACCCTCACCATCACCGACGCGGCCCTCCAGCCCAAAACCTACGACGGCACGACGGACGCCACGGTGACAAGCGTCGACTTTGACGGCCTTGTGAACGGCGAAACGCTGGACAGCGACACCGGCTACACCGCCACCGCCGCCTTTAACGACGCCAACGCGGGCGAGGGCAAAACCGCCACCGTCACCATCGAGCTGAAGAACACCAACTATACCTTCGCGGGCGGCGATACGGCGGAGCACGAACTCACCGGCCTGACCATCGCGCCCTGCCCGGTCACCGTCACCCCGAACGCCAAGTCCAAAGCCTACGGCCAGAGCGACCCGGCACTGACCTATACCGTGAGCGGTCTGGCGAGCGGCGATTCCCTCATGGGCGCGCTGTCCCGCGCCGAGGGCGAGAACGTGGGCAGCTACGCCATCAAGCAGGGCACCCTCACCGCTTCCAGCAACTATACCCTCACCTTTGTTGACAACATAAACCTGACCATCAAAAAGGCGGACGTGACCCTGACCGTCACGGTCGATCCCGCGAGCCAGAAGGCGGGCAACCCCGTGACCGTGACCGTCACCGCCCAAAACGCCGAAGAAAACCTCATGGATACCGGCTGGGACCAGCCTGACGGAAATGTGACCGTCACGGTGGGCGGCGTTACCATCCCCATGACCCGCGAAGGGGACGCGTGGACCGGTACCTACACCATCCCCGCGAGCACACCGGCGGGGTCCATGACGTTTTTAGCCGAATACGCCGGAAACGGCAACTACAATGATAAAACCAATACCGCGACCCTCACCGTCAACGACAAGGGCGCGGTCACGGTCACGCTCACCCCGTCCGCAAGCAGCGTCACCTACGGCGATTCCGTCACCCTGACCGCCGACGTGGCCAAGGCCGACCCCGGCGATCAGGACGCGCTCACCGGCACGGTGCAATTCTATCTGGACCACATCGACGAGGCCGGCAAGGTGGGCGATGCGCAGGACATAATAGACGAGAAACCGTCCGTCACGCTGGACCGCGCGAAGCTCACCGCGGGCAGCCACACCGTCTACGCCGTTTATGAGGGCAACAACGCCTTTGCCACCGCGCAGGCGCGGGCGGGCATCGAGGTGGCCCCGCTGACCCTCGCCTGGGACGCCTCGGAGCTGACCGCCTC
>OGYF01000206.1_pt1 | contig 67134 bp, 64 predicted proteins | sample 1576451 | NCBI WGS metagenome assembly OGYF01 (sample SAMEA3541505, study PRJEB24748) | human gut metagenome | biome: human gut; feature: human-associated habitat; material: faeces | place: China | collected 2012
TTGGGGCGGCCGTAGTTGCGGTGGTGATAGCCAACCGCCCATACACAGAGCTTTTCACAGGCCTGAGCCAGAGCGATCAGACGGCAATCCTTACATATTTTGCGGACAATGGAATCACGGATTACCGGGTGGAGGACGATGCCATCCTGGTGCCGGAGAATCAGAAGGCGTCCTTGATGGCCAAGGTCCTGGTGGCGGGGTATCCCTCCTCCGGCTATGACTACGGAACCTACATGGATCATGTGGGGAGCCTGACCACAGAGTCGGAGCGCAATCAGCTGGTCCTGTATGATTTGCAGGATTATATGGCTGCGGTCATCTGCAATATGGACGGCGTGGAAAAGGCGAGCGTGCTTCTGACTCCGGGCGAGGACCACACCTATGTGCTGGACAGCGATGACCAGGTAGACGCCAGCGCCGCTGTACAGGTGACCATGGAGGACGGCAAAACCCTCAGTGACAACGAGGTGAAGGCCATCCGCAATCTGGTCAGCCACGGCCTCTCCGGACTGAATGTGGAGAACGTGGAGATCAGCGACACCTACGGCAACACCTATTCCACGGATGCGGACTTCTCCGATGCAGAGAGTGCTTCCCAGCTGAAAATGGAGCTGGAAGAGAAGTATAACAACCTCATCCGCACCCGGGTGATGCAGGTGCTGCTGCCGCTGTACGGTGAGGATAACGTGCGGGTGAGTGTCAACACGGTGGTGGACCTGGACCGCAGCTACACGGACTCCACCGACTATTCTCTGGAGGACTGGGCCAAGGGCAAAGATGACGGCATCATCGGCACCCAGATCTGGGACGACAGCATCGTCCGGGATGACGGCCAGACGACCGGCGGTGTGGCCGGAACACAATCCAATTCAGATCTGAATACATACGTGGAAAATCAAGTACAGCCGGACGGCACAGAGTCCAATGTCACCGCTTCCGGTGAGACGGACCGCCTGGTGGATACCACCAAACAGCAGGTGGAGCATGTGGCTGGTTATATCTCTGACGTAATGGTGTCGGTGACCATCAACCAGTCTGCGGCGGGCAGTGTATCCCAGGATGACCTATACAGTCATGTGGGCCGGGCGGCCGGCATCAGCACGGCGGATCAGCAGAGCAAGATCTCTATTTTGGTGTCTCCGTTCTACGAAGAGCAAGCTGCATCCCAGCCTGCGGCCAATATACCGTCTTGGGTTCTGTATGCGGCCCTAGGTGGTCTGGGTGTGTTCCTGATTTTGCTGCTGGTGATTCTTCTGATTTCCCGCAGACGGAAAAAGAAACGAGATGCACAGCAAGAGCCTCAGAGCGTGACCGTCGAGGCCCCGCCTCCGGTTCAAAAAGCCGATATTATGGAAATGCAGACAGAGCGGAGCATGGAGTTGCGCCAGGATATTCGAAAGTTTACCGAGGAGAATCCTGAGATTGCAGCGCAGATGGTGCGAAACTGGCTGCGGGAAGGTGAGACAAAATGAGCGAGACCAGCAAGGTTTCCGCCCCGGAGGCATCAGCCCCTGAAAAGCAGCCGGTGGCCCCCAAACGAGAGCTTACCCGCCAGCAAAAGGCGGCGGCTATCATTGTGTCTCTGGGAACGGAGAAAGCCTCTCAGCTCTATCAATACATGGACCCGGAAGACGTGGAGCAGATCACGTTGGAGGTAGCAAAGCTGGGACATCTGGATTCTGCTACTACGGAGGATGTGCTCAGCGAGTACTATCAGATGTGCCTGACCAACAAGGCAGTGACGGAGGGCGGATTGGAGTATGCCCGTGCGGTGCTGGAGCGGGCATTCGGTTCTCAGACGGCCAATCAGCTGCTGGAGAAGGTCACTAAGTCCTTGAAAAATCGGGAATTCTCCTTCCTGGACAAAGCAGATGAGAAATCTCTGTTTGCCGCTTTGCAGCATGAGCGGCCCCAGACCATTGCACTGGTGCTGTCCTATGTGGATCCGGAAAAATCTGCCGCCGTGATTGACGAACTGGATCCGGAGCGCCAAGTGAAAGTGGTGGAGAGTATCGCCAATATGGAAAGTGCTTCTCCGGCTGCTGTCAAGATCATCGAGGCAGAACTGGAAAAGCGGTTTTCCAGCATTGTCACCACTAACAATGTCAAAGTGGGCGGTGTGGATTACGTGGCTGGCGTGATGAACAATCTGGACCGGGCCAGCGAAAAGAGCATTTTCGACCGGTTGTCTGCCCACAACGAAGAGTTGGCAGATGAGATCCGCAAACGTATGTTTGTCTTTGAGGACATCGTTACCATGGATGACCGCTCCGTACAGCGCTTTGTGCGGGACTGCGATCCCAAGGACTTGGTGTTGGCCCTCAAGGGTGCCAATCACGATGTGGCAAACAAGATCTTTTCCAATGTTTCTGCCCGTATGGCCCAGAGCATCCGGGACGATCTGGAGGTTACCGTCAACGTCCGTATTCGGGACGTGGAGGCTGCCCAGCAGCGTATCGTGGGCATCATCCGGGATCTGGAGGAGAAGAACGAGCTGATTATCCTCAAGGGTGGAAAGGACGATATCATTGCCTAATATACTCAAGCATTTTCTGGGGCCGGTAAGCGATTACGTCTTTCCGGAAGCGGAAGACCTTCCGGTGGAGGATCCCCCCATGCCGCAGGAAGACCAGGAGTCGGCACAAGGGGAACCGTCCACTGAAGAGGAACCGACCGCCGAGGAAGAACCAGCAGAAGATACCGGCGCCGGTGCCGCTGCCCTATTCTCCTACGCCCGTGTTCAGGCAGATGAGATTGTAGCCCAGGCCCGCCGGGAAGGTGAGGCCCTTTTGGAACAGTATCGAAGCCAGGCGGAACAGGAGGCGCAGGAGGCCCGGGAAACCGCCCGTCAGGAGGGTTACCGGCAAGGCTATGCCGACGGAATGAAAAAGGCCCAGGCAGAAGGTGCGGCGGCCATGGAGGACCAGCGCCGGGAAGAGCAGCAGGAAGTGCGTGCGTTCCTGGAAAAGGCCATCCAGGCCCGGGAAGATTTGATGGAAAAAGCACAAGACGAGCTGTGCGATCTGAGCATCGCGGTGGCGGAGAAGATCATCCATATCAGCCTAAAAAGCAGCCGAGACGTGATCGCCCGTATGATTCAGATGGCTACCGAGCGGCTGAAGCGGCGGGAGTGGGTCCGTATCTATGTGGGCGGCTGTGACGCCAAGGAGTTGGCCCAGATCACACCGGAGCTGACAGCCACTTTGGCAGGGCTGTCCGACCACATCAAATTGATTCCCCTGGCAGACGATGAGTCCGGCACCTGCATCATCGAGATGCCGGACCAGATCATAGATGCCAGCGTATCCACCCAGATCCACAACCTTCGGGATATCCTCCACGGAGGCTGAAAGGGGAGACTCTGGTTTTGTTTGAAAAGATGATCCAGCAGGTGCAGCAGGCGGAGACCATCAGCTACACCGGAAAGATCGAAAATATCGTGGGCATGTCCATCGAGGCCTCCGGCGGTCGGGCAGCCGTTGGAGACATCTGCCGCATTTATAACGGCGAGTCCGGAGGCCAGGTGATGGCCGAGGTGGTGGGGTTTAAAAACGACCGCATTTTGTTGATGCCCTACGCCAGTATGAGCGGCATCTCTGCGGGAAACTTCGTGCGCAACACTGGACGGCGGCTGACGCTTTCCGTAGGGCCGTTTCTCAAAGGGCGGGTCATTAATGCGCTGGGCCAGCCCATTGATGGCAAGGGACCCTTCTCGGGAGGAACGCCTTTTTGCGTGGAGAAGGAGCAGTACATCAATCCCATGACCCGCCCGCCCATCCGGGAGCGGCTGGAGTTCGGCGTCAAGGCTATTGACGGGATGCTCACCATCGGAAAAGGTCAGAGAATCGGAATCTTCGCCGGTTCCGGCGTGGGCAAAAGCACCCTGATGGGCATGATCGCCAAGCACGTGAAGGCGGATATCAACGTCATCGCCCTGGTGGGCGAGCGTGGCCGCGAAGTGGTGGAGTTTATGGAGAAGGACCTGGGGCCGGAAGGCATGAGCCGCTCGGTTTTGGTGGTAGCAACATCCGACCAGCCTGCGATGCTTCGTAAGCGCTGTCCCTCTGTTGCCACTGGAATCGCCGAGTATTTCCGGGATCAGGGAATGGATGTGCTGCTGATGATGGATTCCCTGACCCGCTTCGCCATGGCCCAGCGGGAGATCGGTCTGGCGGTTGGGGAGCCCCCTGTGGCAAGAGGCTATACGCCCTCCATTTATGCAGAGCTTCCCAAGCTGCTGGAGCGCAGCGGCAACTTCCAGAAGGGCTCCATCACCGGTGTTTATACCGTGCTGGTGGAGGGCGACGATACCAACGAACCCATTGCGGATACTGTTCGCGGTATTGTGGATGGGCATATCGTGCTCTCCCGGAAGCTGGCCAACAGCAACCATTTCCCTGCCATCGACATCAGCGCCAGCATCTCTCGGCTTATGACGGACATTGTCTCGCCGGAACACCGGGCACTGGCCTCCCGTATCCGGGATGTGATGGGGACCTATGAGAAGAACGCGGATTTGGTGTCCATTGGTGCCTACAAGGCAGGCACTAATCCCAAGCTGGACTACGCCCTCAGCAAAATTGACGGTATCCAGCAGTTTTTGGCCCAAGGCGTCGACGAGGGATTTACCTACGAGGAAGACCTGGAGGCCATGCGCAGGCTTTTGTAAAAATGAGGTGTAAGACATGAAGAAATTCCGGTTTGGTCTGGACAGTGTGCTGGATTATCGCCGGCAGGTCCTGGACGGCTGCCAGGGCGAGTACGCCCAGGCACTGGACCAGGTCCGGCAGCAGGAGGCACGCAAGGCGGAGACCGAGGACCGCTATCGCCGGCTCAACCAGGAGTTCCGGGACACAGCGGCCGCCGGCATTACTGCGGCGGATGCACTGACCTATGAAGGCGGACTGCGGCTCTTGGAACGGGAGATCGCTCAAGAGGACAAGCTCCTGGAGGATTATCGCCGTGCCGCAGAGGAGAAGCGGGAGCAGATGATGCGCGCCCACATTGACAAGGCCGTGTTGGAGCGCCTGCGGGAAAAGAAATGGCAGGATTACAACAAGGAAGTCCAAAAAAGTGATGAGTTGTTCATCGATGAGCTGGTCTCCGCACGCCGGGGAACTGCCGGTTGATCGCGGACATCCAAATCGCCGTGAAAGGAGGTGAATGTCATGATGTATGCAGCACAGCTTTTGATGCAGATGGCAGGAGCCAATACTGCTGCGTGGAATCCTCCGGCTGTGTCCGCCGGGAAAAATTCCGCTCAGGATGCAGGAACGTCCTTTCAAACGCTGCTCCAGCAGCGGCAGGAACACACCGCCCAGAGTGGTACGGACACGGGAGATGATACCGCTGATTCCCAGACTCCAACGGAGGATGCACTGCCCCGGCAGGACGGAATAAAGAAGGACAAACAGATTGCAGGCGTGGACCTGGCGGCTCTGGGTGCGGCACTTCTGGCAAATGGAATCTGCCAGATTGAGCCGGAAACTGGCGAGACGGCGGTTCAGCCGCAGGAGGCAGTCCAGTCCATTCCTGCGGAACTGGTGCTCTCCGGTGGGGAGACTGCACCGAATCCCTCTGCGGTATCGGTGCCGGACCAAACGGCGGCAATGTCTCAGATGGCGGTGCCTCAGACGGCGCAGCAATCTTCCGATCCGGTGCAGGACGCTCCGCTGGCGGAACTCCCCACACAGCAGGTACAGATCCAGGAAGCATCGGTGCAGGAGGGAGCCTCCGATACCGCTCACAACGACACATTTGCTGCCGCTGAGGACCGGCAGGGAGAGCAGACCGCCCGACAAACAGATTCCCCTCAGGTGACGGACAGCGTTACCGGTTGGGAGACCCAGCTGTTTGGGCAGACGGAGCAGATACCGGTGAAAGTGGGGGAGACGGTTACAGTAGATACCACCGCTCCCGCTCCTGAAATGGAGCAGTCCCTTGGGAAGGCTTTGAACCGTGGATTGGAAAACGGCGCACAGCACCTGGAGATCCAACTCTCACCGGCCAACCTGGGCACGGTGACGGCAGAGTTTATCCGCTCCCCAGAGGGGGCGCTCCATGTGGTGCTGCGGGCAGAGAATCCCGAGGCGGCCAAGCTGCTGGGGGATCACGCCGGTGCGCTGGGGCTTTTGCTCCAGGACGGAACCCACAGCGAGGTCCGCGTGGAGGTTCCACAGCCCCAGCAAAATCAGCAGCCCTGGCAGCAGCCGGATCAGGAGGGCGGACGTCAGCAGCAGCAACAGCAGCAACAACAGCGGCACGCTCCCCAACAGGAGACGGAATCGTTTCTCCACCAGCTGCGGCTGGGCCTTGTGGAAACGGGACCGGAGGAGATCATGTGAGGAAGTGAACAAAAAATCATGAGCAGCGAGTTTATGCCTCTTTCCCTGGACACGCGTTACGCCGCCAACTCCTACGCCACTGACGGAAGCAGCGCCATCATGTCGAAAGAGGAGCTTGAGAAATTGGGCTATACCGTCAGTGATCCCAGTGAGGACCTGGGCCTGGATTTCACGGATTTTCTCCAACTGATGGTGGCCCAGCTGCAAAATCAGACCATTGACAGTGCTGCCGATACCTCGGATATGCTGAATCAGCTGGTGCAGATGTCCGTGGTGCAGATGATGAGCAGCGTAAAGACCAGCCTGGATAATCTAACGGACGCCAGCACCATGACCTATGCTGCCTCCCTGGTGGGCAAGACTGTCACTGTGGGAACCTACGATGATAGTGGGAATGTGCAGGAGATTGTGGGAACGGTCACCGGGACCGGTACCTATCAGAATACGCCGGTGATTTTCGTCAACGACCAGATGTACCCCCTGAGCAGCATTATGGCAGTGGGGACGCTGCCGGAGGTTCCTGACACAGGAGATACCGGTGGAGACAGTCAGACCGGAGAGAACGGCGGAGATTCGCAGACTGGCGGGGAGACCACGCAGGCACTGTGATAAAACCGGAAGGAGGGAATCCAATGGTTGGATCTGTCCATTCACCCGTTCCGGGCTCCGCAGTGCCAAGCAGTGCCGGACGCAGCACGGGTGCGGCGGATGGCGGCTTCGGCGCAGTGTTCCAGAAGGAGCTGGAACAGGCGCAGGCAAAAACGGTGGAATTTTCCAAACATGCTTTGAGCCGGGTCGAGGAGCGGGGAATCAACTTGACCCCCACGCTGCTGGAGCGACTGAGCGATTCCGTGGAACGGGCGGAGGCCAAGGGCGCTAAAAATATTTTGGCCCTGGACCAGAGTCTGGCGTTTATCGTCAACGTTCCCAACGGACGGGTCATCACCGCTTTGTCGGAAGATGAGATGAAAGAGAACATTTTTACCAACATTGACGGCGCCGTGTTCCTGTGAGATGCAGAGGGCAGGACCGCAAGGAGGCTCTGGGGACCGCCCGAATGACGGTTTCCCGGCGGCGTTCGTCTTTTTGAGACCAAGATAAGGAGCAAGATACACCATGTCTATGACAGGAGCAATGAGCGCGGCGATTTCCGGCATGAAAACCCATATGCAGGCGCTCAATGTCGTGGGTAACAACATCGCCAATGTCAATACATATGGCTACAAGGCCCAGCGCGTTACGTTCAAGGAAAGTATATACAATACCCTCAGTGCTGGTTCCGGCGCAACCACCACCATGGGCGGTACCAATCCCCAGCAGATCGGTTATGGCTGCAGTGTGGGAACCATTGACCTGGACATGTCTACCGGTGACCTGAGTCCCACGGGACTGGCTACCGACTGCGCCATCAAGGGAGATGGATTCTTCCTGGTGGGGCCGAACGGCCAGAATATCGACAGCATGGACGATGTAAAGAGCTTATCCTTGACACGTGTTGGAAACTTTGAATTTCGCAACGGTTATTTGGTGGATAAGACCAGCGGCAATCTGGTTTACGGCTTTTTGACCAGCTCCCTGGACAATCCCACTGCCGGTGGTGACGCCGGGACTACCGTGGGCAACGCCAGTACGGCGCTGGCCCCCATCCGACTGCCCATGAAGTCCACCGCTACCGATACGTTGGGCGATGCCGTGTACGTGGGTGTGGATGCTGACACCGGTAAAAACGTAGATCCCACCACGGATGTGGACGGATTTATCGACTATGAAAACCTCAGCATCGACGCCAACGGCAAGATTACCTGTACCAATAAGGATACCGGTGACCCGGTGGTGGTAGGATATCTGGCTCTGGGTACTGTGGATAACCCCAATGGACTTCTCCATACAGACGGCCCCTACTATACCGCCGGAGACGCCGCCGGTGACATTACCCTCAGTGCACCCAACAGCGCCGTTACCGGCTATCTCAACAACGGCAAGATTGAAAACGCTGCCGGTGATACCGATCCGGCTACGATGCTCTCCGCCAAGAGCGGCACTGGTATCATGACTTCTTATCTGGAGGGGTCCAGCACAGACCTTGCCACGGAGTTTTCCAACATGATCGTTTACCAGCGCGGCTATCAGGCCAACACCCGGATCATTTCCGTCACCGATTCCATGCTGGAAGAGCTGGTCAATATCAAGCGCTGATAAAACCTGAAACATCCCGCCCGGATGTGCCGGGCGGGGTGTATGAGAGGAGGATGCCCTATGATCGTACTAAAGAAGATGAACAATGAGCGGTTTCTCATCAATCACAACCAAATTGAGTGCATTGAACTGATTCCGGAGTGTAAGGTCGTGATGATGAACCACGATTATTACATTGTGCGGGACACCGTGGAAGAGATCATTCAGAAGATCGCGGAATACAACGCCAAGGTTCAGGACATCCACCGGGAGATTTCGGTGATTGACCGGCGTTGACCGCACCCGCCCTGCGGGGTGAAAGATAGAAGGGATCGACAGTATGAACATCGTGTATTTAATCGGAATTGCCCTGGCACTGGTTTTTACCGTGTTTGGCATTATCGTCAGCATTGGCATCCATCCCGGGCAAAGTCCCATGTTTACCTTCGGCTTCTCACCAGACAGCCTTTGGAACTTTTTTGACTTGTCCAGTATTCTGATTGTCGTGGGCGGTACGCTGGCGGTTGTGATCGCGTGCTATCCCAAACTGGCCAAGTCTTTTCCAAAGCATATCAAGATCATGCTCCGGGCCCAGGCATTTGATCCTGCTGCGTATGTGGAACAGCTGGTGGAACTGGCGCAGATCGCCCGGAAGAATGGCCTGCTGGCACTGGAGGAGAAGGCCAACGAGCAGACCGATCCCTTTTTCAAACAGGCCATCATGCTGATTGTGGATGCCAATGACCCGGATCGGGTGCGCAGCATTCTAGAAAATGATATCGAACAGACCTCGGCACGCCACCAGGAGGTGGTGGCCATGTATGAGCGGGGCTCCAACGCTGCTCCTGCTTTTGGTATGATCGGTACCCTGATCGGTTTGATCAATATGCTCAAAACGCTGGATGGAGCGGATATGGACTCTTTGGGGCCCAACATGTCCGTGGCTTTGATCACGACCTTTTACGGCTCCTTTCTGGCCCACGTGATCTTCAATCCCATCGCCGCGAACCTGACGGCCCGGGACGAAGAGGAGGTTTTGTGCCGGCAGATCATTGTGGAGGGCATCATGGCCATTCAATCCGGTGAAAATCCCAAGTTCCTGCGGGAGCGTCTTATGACCTTTATGAATCAAAAGGACAGAGAGGAAGGCGCGCAGGGTGAGAATGAAGGCGGCCGCAAGAGAAAACGCGGCAAGTAAAAAATTGCCCCCGCAGGGGAAGGAGGTGCGGAAATGAAGAAAAAACATAGTGGCGGTGGCGGTGCCAACTGGATGGACACCTACGGTGATATGGTGACGCTGCTGCTGTGCTTTTTCGTCATGCTATACTCCATGTCCTCTATGGATCAGCAGAAGTGGATGGCCCTGGTAGAATCCTTCAACCCTGATGCATCAACTCAGCAGACTTCTGGAGGTTCCCAGTCTACGGACCAGCTGACCCAGGAACAGGTGGACGCTGACATCGAGACGCTCTACCAGGCTATGGAGCAATATGTCAAGCAGGAAAACCTCACCAGTCAGGTCAGCATTACCAAGGGCAGCGGATACGTTTTCGTCTCCTTTGATGATACTGTGTTCTTTGACGGTGACAGCTATGTACTGCTGGATGAGGGAAAGAAGATTCTGGACCAGGTGGCACAGTCCATCGCGGGCGTAAGTGAATCCATTGATGAGATCCGGGTGCTGGGCCACACAGCCCAGGCCAGTGCCGATAAGCCCAATCGCCCGGAGGTAGACCGTTTCCTGGCGACCAATCGTGCCGCAGTGGTGACGGTTTATCTTCAGGAGAAAAACATCATCGATCCGGCAAGACTTGTCAGCGTGGGTTATGGACAGTGGCGTCCCGTAGCAGACAACAGCACGGCTGACGGTCGCGCCCAGAACCGTCGGGTGGAACTGCTGGTGACAGGATTGGATCTCCAGAGCGGAGGCGGAGATGATATCACTCAGTATTATACCATGCGGTCCGGTGAGGACAGCGGACTGGGCGGTGGCGTCAGCGGCTCTTCCGGCCAGGAGGCCCAGGAAAGTACACAGACCGGCTCCGGCCAGGAGGAGTAGCCAATGGCGGAAGTATTATCCCAAAGCCAGATCGACGCGCTGCTGAGCGCGGCCCGCAGCGGCGAGATGAATCTTGGCCAAGAAGAGCAGAGTGCAGAGAAAAAGTACAGAAAATACGATTTTTACAGCCCGAGAAAGTTTACAAAAGACCGGCTGAAGATGATCTGGGGCGTTTTTGAGAACTATACCCGCATGATCAATTCCCGGATCAATGGCCTGCTGCATACCACCTGCGAAATCGCTGTGGAATCCGTGGAGGAGCAGCGATACTATGAATTTTCCAACGCCCTGTCCGACGGCGATGTTCTGACGCTGGCGGATGTGGAGATGGATGGGAAAACCCAAAGTGAGGAGGCCCCCATACTGCTCCACTTCAGTACGGCGCTGATGCTCAATATGATGGATCGCCTGATGGGCGGCGAGGGCGACGGCAGCGACGCTGTCCCCTCCGGCTATACCTTTACTACGGTGGAACTCAAACTTTATGAGAACATCGTCAAGGACTTTATCAGTGTGATGGGGAGCAGCTGGGAAAATTACATTGATTTGACTTTCAACTATCGTCGAGTAGAGTCCAATCCCACACTGGTGCAGTTGATCGGCCTGGACGAGACCGTAGTGATCATCGGAATCAGCCTGCGGTTCCCAAATGCCTCCGGCCGCATGAATATTTGCCTGCCTGGTACGATACTGACAAGCATTTTCGCCAAGATCGCTGACATGAACCAGGTGGGTCGCGGCTCGGGAGAGGACAACTCTCAGGAGATTCTGGGAATTCTCCGGGATTCCGATTTGGAACTCACGGCGGAACTGGGCCGTACTAATGTGACATTGCGGGATATTTATAGCTTGAATGTAGGGGATGTGATCGACCTGGGACACTCCACCCAGGAACCCATCCACCTGTATATTGGCGGGCAGCCCTGGTTCAGCGGCAAGCTGGGAACTCAGGGCGGAAATATGGCCGTTAAAATCGCGGAGACCTGCCATATCCAGAAAAGAGAGGAGAAATAAGGAGCATGAGTCAAACAGTCTTTAATTCGATGGAGCTTGACGCCATCGGCGAGCTCATGAATATCAGCCTGGGTTCCTCGGCTACCGCTGTCTCCAACATGCTCGATCACCGGGTGGATATCACGACGCCCAAGGTGCAGGTGGTCTCCGTGGAGGATTTCAGCATTGGAGAACTGGAACCCGCCATCGGCATCGAGATCAAGTATGTCTCCGGCCTGGAGGGCAGCAATATCATGCTGCTCAAGCGCAGTGACGTGAAAACCATCGTGGATATCCTGATGGGCAGCGAGACACCGGATGATGAGTTCGAACTCAACGAGCTGACTATCAGTGCTGTGTGCGAGGTCATGAACCAGATGATGGGGGCGGCCTCCACTGCTTTGTCGGATTTTCTTGGCTATCCCGTCAATATCTCCACACCCCAATCCTTTGCTCTGGACGATATTGAACAGTTTAAGAAGGATCATTTTCCTACTGATTCCGGAAACCTGGTGGTGGTCCGGTTCATGCTGGGCATCGAAAACGTGCTCAAAAGTGAGTTCGTCAACGTGATGTCCGTGGACCTGGCCCGGGAGCTGCTGGCGGGATTCGAAATGAATTTCGGTACTCCTGAAGAACAAGCCAAGACGGAGGCCACCCCTGCATCTGCGCAGGAAACTCCGGCGGCTCAGTCCGCACCGGTACAAGAAACTTCGGTGGCCGCTCCCGCGCAGGAGAATCCGGCGGCCCAAAGCAGCGGGGCAGTGCTCAGCCAAGCGGAAATCGAGCGGCTGCTTGCTGCAAACGGGTCTCCGGCTGCCAGCCAGCCTGCGGTTCAGGAGGCGGCGTCTCAGACGGTTCCCACTGCACAGCCCACTCCGGCTGCACAGATCCAACCTGCTCCCGTACAGGCGGTTCCGGCCGCGCAGGCGCAGCCCGTCTATGTGCCGGAGCCTAAGGTCATCAACAGCAAACCGGTCCAATTCCCTGAATTGGATGCGGGAGAACGGCTGGGTAAAGAGCAGGCCGACAATCTGGAAATGATCATGTCCGTCCCGCTGGAGATTTCTGTGGAGATCGGACGTACCCGCCGGAAGGTGGAAGATATTCTGGCCCTGTCCAAAGGATCTTTGGTGGTGCTGGATAAATTGGCGGGCGACCAGGTGGATTTGTTTGTCAACGGGCTATGTGTTGCCCGGGGCGACGTAGTGGTGATCGACGACAATTTCGGCGTCCGGATTACCGAGGTACTCAAGCACGCAGAACTTTTCAATAAGAATTGACGAGGAAATAATCCGTCAAAACAAAAAAATGTAAAGGATGAAAAAGCATGGCTAAGATTCTGGTTGTGGACGACGCGGCGTTCATGAGAAAGGTAATCCGGGACACGCTCACCAAGAGCGGCTACACGGATATTTACGAAGCAGTGGACGGCAAGGACGCGGTGGAAAAATACTTTGAAATCAACCCCGATCTGGTGCTGATGGATATCACCATGCCCAACATGGACGGCCTGGAAGCGCTCAAGGCCATTCGTGCCAAGGACAGCAATGCCAATGTGGTGATGTGTTCCGCCATGGGCCAGGAGGCCATGGTGGTGGAGGCTGTGCAGGCCGGTATCAAGGACTTTATCGTCAAGCCCTTTAAGCCTGACCGCCTGCTCAAAACGGTGAGCTCCATCGTGGGCAATCCCTGAGGCACGTAGCTTGAAAGCATTGGAAGCGATTGGCCAGGTGCTTTGGGCCCTGATCCTCACCTGCGGGGTGCTGGTACTGGCGTACTGGTCTACCCGTCATGTGGCGGGCCGCCTGGCAGTAAAGCGCAGAATCGGCGGGCGCATGGAGGTTTTGGACCAGATGGCCCTTGGGCGGGACCAGAGACTGGTCCTGGCCCGGGTGGGGGAGACGGTTTATTTGCTGGGGGTTTCCTCCGGTAGCATCTCCTGCCTGCGGGTTTTGACGAAAGAAGAGGCGGAAAGCTGGCTCGCATCTGGTCCGGAGCAGAACGCAAACGGAAACGGCGGCGAAGGACTCCATTTCCGGGAGGCGCTGCGCAAAGTGCTGGAGCAGCGCAGACCGTGAGGAGGTAGGAAGTTGGATAGCTTAATCAATGTAAACGGGGAGAACGTACAGACGCTGCAGATCCTCTTCATGACCACGCTGGTGATGCTGCTGCCTTCTATCGTGGTGATGATGACCTCGTTTACCCGGTACATCATTTCCTTTTCGTTTCTGCGTTCTGCCATGGGCTTGCAGCAGAATCCTCCCAATATGGTACTGGTGGGCATGGCGCTGTTTCTCACGCTGTTCACCATGTCTCCGGTCATCACCGAGATCCAGACCACGGCTTACGAGCCCTATGTAGAAGAGCAGATTACACAGGAGGAGTTCGTAGCACGGGCGGAGGTGCCCTTGAAGGAGTTCATGCTGCGCAATACGGAGCAAAGCTCCCTGAAGCTCTTCTGCGACCTGGCCGGGCAGGACGTCCCGGAAGACCAGGACGGTGCGGTGGCTCTGCCGCTGCGGATTGTGGTGCCCTCTTTTATGACCACCGAGCTCAAGCGGGCTTTTGAGATCGGCTTTTATCTCTACATCCCCTTTTTGCTCATCGATGTGGTGGTCGCATCGGCCCTGATGTCTATGGGAATGATTATGCTGCCGCCATCCATGATCTCCATGCCGTTTAAGCTGCTGCTGTTTATCAGCCTGGACGGCTGGCATCTGCTGTTTTCCACGCTGGTGCAGGGATTTCAATGACGCAGGGAGGATAGGCCATGGATACGGTGGATATTCTGCGGGAGGCTGTCGTAGTTGCCCTGAAATTGGGCGCGCCCATGCTGATTTTGAGCATGCTGGTGGGCATCCTGGTGGCGATCTTCCAGGCGGTGACTCAGATCCACGAGCAGTCTCTCTCGTTTATTCTGAAACTGCTGGTGGTGATTTTGATCCTGCTGGTGGGAGGCGGCTGGATGTTGGAGACCCTCCAGGATTTCACCCGATATTTGTTTACGCTGATGTAAGGAGCCTATGGCATGGATTGGAGTGCCCTGTACCTTTTCGAGCTGATTTTGATGCGGGTGAGCGGATTCGTGTTTACAAATCCCCTCTTCGGCAGGACAAATCTGCCGAGCCTCGTAAAAGCAGGACTGGCGATGGTCCTCTCCGTCTTTGTCTGGGGTACGGAAGACGCCTCCGTGACACCGCCGTCCACGGTGGTGGAGCTGGTGGTGCGGCTTTTGCTGGAACTGTGCGTGGGACTGGTATTGTCCTTTGTGATGCAGCTCTTTTTCTCCGTAGTACAGCTGGGCGGTGAGGTCATTGATGCCCAGATGGGATTGAATATGGCCCAGGTGTACGACTCCAGCAGCCAGGTGAATATGACGGTGACCGCCTCGCTGCTCAACGTGCTGCTGGTGCTGACGTTTTTTGCAGAGAACGGGCACTTCACCCTGCTGCGGATCTTCCTCTCCTCCGGCGAGGTGGTCCCTTACGGCACGGTGTCCTTGGGTGAGGCAGTGGCATCGGGCATGGTGGAGGTGTTTGTGACCTGCATGGTGCTGTCGGTGAAGCTGGCCTTCCCCATTTTGGCTGCTGAACTGCTGGGAGAGTTTGGAATGGGGATTTTGATGAAGGCCATCCCGCAAATCAACGCCTTTGTCATCAACATGGAGCTCAAGATCATCATCGGTCTTGTGCTGCTGCTGTTGTTTCTCACGCCCATCAACGAGTTTTTACTGGACATGGAGGCAAATATGCTGGATACCCTGGGCGAAATGCTGCAGGTGATGGCAGGAGCCCAGTGAGCAGCGCGAACTGCGGCGGGAGGTGACAAGCGGTGGCGGACGGCCAGAAAACCGAAAAGGCAACTCCAAAAAGACGTCGGGACGAACGCAAGAAGGGCAATATCTTTTTCAGCAACGATGCGGTTTCCGTAGCGGTCCTGCTGGTGGGAATTGCGGTGCTGGCACTGAGCGCACCGGAGGCAGGGGAGCAGATCAGCCGGTTTTTCCGCCTGTGCATCTCCATGGCCGGTCCTGTGGAGTCCCAGGAATTTTCCGGCGCCAGGCAGCTTGCAATGCAGTTTCTCAAAGCACTGGCCTGGTCTGCCGGCCCGCTGCTGGGGGCTTCTACAGTGGCCGGTGTAGCGGCGACGTTTTTGCAGACCAAAATGCTGGTGGCTGGGGAGGCCCTGCGGCCCAAGTTCAGCCGCATCGATCCCATTCAGGGGTTCAAGCGCCTGTTTTCCCTGCGCAGCCTGGTGGAAGCGTTCAAGGGAATTTTGAAGATTCTGGTGCTGCTTTACCTGATTTACAGCTTTCTCAAGGGCGTGGTGGACACTTTCCCGAAACTGATGTTTACGGATGTGGCCACCGGCGGGGCGTATCTGATGGATCTGGCCGTCCAGATGGCCATTCGGATTGTCGTTGCCTATGCGGTATTGGCCGGCGCGGATTTCCTCTATCAATGGTGGGACTATGAACGCCAGCTGCGCATGTCCAAGCAGGAAATTAAAGAGGAGTTCAAGCAGACGGAAGGCGACCCACAGGTAAAGGGGAGGATCAAGGAACTCCAGCGGAAGATGGCCCAGTCCCGCATGATGCAGAATGTGCCGCAGGCAGATGTTGTCATCCGAAACCCCACTCACTTTGCCGTGGCCCTGCGCTACAAACCAGAAAAGGACTCCGCTCCGGTGGTATTGGCCAAGGGCCAGGATTCCCTGGCCCTGCGCATTGTCAAGGTAGCGGAGGAGTCCAAGGTGGCCGTGGTGGAGAATGTGCCCCTGGCCCGGGCGCTCTATGCCTCTGCGGAAGTGGGACGGGAGATCCCACCGGAGCTGTATAACGCCGTGGCAGAGGTGCTGGTATATCTCTATCGCCTCAACGACAAAACGTAACATACAAGACAGATTACAGAGGGATTATGAAGCGAATTTTGAACAATGCCATATCGCTGATGGTGGTGGTCATCGTCCTGTTTCTGGTCATTCCGCTGCCGGCGCCGGTGCTGGATGTACTGATTATCCTGAATATCTCCCTTTCCATCATGATTTTGATGATCACCATGAGCATCTCCGAGCCGCTGGAGTTTTCCATCTTTCCCTCGCTGCTGCTGGTGACCACGCTGTTCCGGCTGGGCCTGAATGTTTCCTCCACCCGGCTGATCCTCCGGGACGGCGGTGAGGCCGGCATCGTCATCAAGGCCTTCGGCAACCTCATTACCCAGGGCAATATCGTGATCGGCGTGCTGATCTTCCTCATCATCGTGCTGGTGCAGTTTATCGTTATCACCAAGGGTGCCGAGCGAGTGTCCGAGGTGGCGGCCCGCTTTACGCTGGATGCCATGCCCGGCAAACAGATGGCCATTGACGCGGACCTGAGTTCCGGCCTCATCGACGAAAAAGAGGCCCGGCTGCGCCGCTACAAGATCCAAAAGGAAGCAGACTTCTACGGCGCGATGGACGGCGCCACCAAGATCGTCAAGGGCGATGCCATCATGTCGCTGATCATCACTGCCATCAACTTTGTGGCGGGACTGATTATCGGTGTGGTCCAAGGCGGAAGCGATATTGCCACGGTGCTCAATGTATACTCCATTGCCACCATTGGTGATGGCCTGGTGTCCCAGCTGCCCGCGCTGATGATTTCCACTGCCACCGGCATGATCGTCACCCGATCTGTGTCCGACGGCAGCCTCAACACCGATGTAATCAGCCAGTTCAAGGCTCAGCCCCGAGCCATCCTGGCCACCGGTGTCATTTTGCTCCTGCTGGGATTTTTTCCCGGAACCCCCACGCTTCCGCTGCTGTTGGTGGGCGGCGTACTCAGCGCCGCCGGCGCGGTGGGCAGCAGGAAAATGGAGGAGACCCAGGCGCAGGAAAGTGCGCAGCAGGCCCAGAGCGAGCAGCCTTCGCCTGCGGCGGAGCCTGCGGGAGGAGAAGCGGAGTACTTCAAGGATATCAGCAATGTCTATTCCCTTTTGCCTGTGGAGCCCATCGAAATGGAGTTCGGTTACAGCCTGATCCCACTGGTGGATGAAAACAGCGGAGGAAAGCTCATCAGCCGCATCGTGATTTTCCGGCGGCAGTATGCCCAGGATATGGGCTTCGTGATCCCGTCCATTCGCCTGCACGATGGAGCGGCCCTGGGGACCAACCAATATGTGATCCGCATCCGGGGAGAAGAGGTGGCGCGGGGCGAGGTGCTGGTGGACTACTACCTGGCCCTGGAACCGCCAAATCCCAGCGGAGAGATCGACGGCATCGAGACCATCGAGCCCGCCTATGGCATTCCTTCCCGGTGGATTTTGCCGGAGAACAAGGAGATGGCGGAGATTTACGGCTATACCGTTATCACGCCGCTGACGGTGATGCTCACCCACTTGACGGAGGTCATCAAAGCGCATGCCTACGAACTCCTGGGTCGGACCGAGACCATGCAGCTGGTGGAAAATCTGAAAAAGACGGAGCCCGAGCTGGTAGCGGATGCCATTCCGGGGGCCATCTCTTACAGCGGGCTGGAAAAGGTCCTGCGGGCGCTGCTCAAGGAGGGCGTCCCGATCCGGGACCTGGGCCTGATTTTGGAGGCCATCGTGGATGCGGGACCCAACCGGGACCCCGACATCGTCACCGAACAGGTCCGCGGCCGCCTGAGCCGCACCATCACCCGGCGCTTCTGCGAGAATGGGCAGATGCGGGTGGTGACGCTGGATGCCGAGGTGGAAAAGAAGATCCTCAGCGCCCTGACCAAAAACGACCATGGAGTTTATCTGGCCCTCAGCCCGGATGTGATGCAGCAGATCATGACACAGTTGGGCGAGCTGCGCAAGAAATTTCAGGAGCTGTCCCAGACGCCGATCGTGCTGACCAGTCAGGTCATACGGGTGTACCTTAGCCGAATGATTTCCCAGTTTTATCCGGACATTTATGTACTGTCCTTCAGTGAGATCACCAACAACGTACAGATCCAGGCCATCGGCAACATTACCCTGCAGCCCCAGCAGGCACAGACCTAAGGAAAGGAGGGACGGGGACAAATGGAACAGACAGCGGCCCTACAGGCCCCCCAGGAAGAAATCCAGGCCTCTCTGTCCCGGGAGGAGGCAGAAAAGCTGGACAACCAGTCTTTGCTGCTCCTCTATAAAAAGACTGGCGATCAGGAGCTCAAATGGATGCTGGTTCTGCGGTTTACCGACCTTGTGCGCAGAACTGCTGCCCAGGCCACAGGTATTTACAGCAGCTTTGCCCAACTGGACGATATTGTGCAGGAAGGGCTGCTGGTGCTGCTGAATGCGGTGGATAAGTTTGATCCCTCCCAAAATGTCAAGTTTGAGACGTATGTCTCCAAACGCTTGCGGGGGATGATTCTGGACCTTGCCCGCAAACAGGACTGGCTGCCCCGTCAGGTGCGCCAGAAGGCCACCCGGCTCAGCCGGGCGGTGGATGAGCTGGCTGTCAAGCTGGGCCGGGACCCCGAGAGCGGAGAGGTAGCAGAATACTTGGGACTGACCCGGGAGCAGTATGACGCACTGGTATCTGAGACTGCCGTAACCAGTCTGGTATCGTTTGAGGCAGTCCTAGATGCCTGCGGCAGCGCCGCGGAGAAATCTCTGGCGCAGGGAGAACAGGTGGATTCACCCCAGGAGGAATTTGAGACCCAGGAGTTCCACAGCGTCCTGGCACAGAACATCTCCGCCTTGCGGAAAAATGAGCAGATCGTGCTCTCGCTCTACTATGAAAAGGAACTGAGCATGAAGGAAATCGCCCAGGTGATGGGTGTCAGCGCCGCCCGGGTCTCCCAGATCCACAGCCGTGCGCTGCAGCGCCTGCGGACGGGAATGAAGCAGTATCTGGAAGCCTGAGGGCGAAGGAGAAAAGGAGCGGTGTGATATGACAAAGGGCTTTTATAATCTGACATCCGGCATCTTGTCCCAAACTCGGCGGCTGGATGTGATCGGCAACAATATGACCAATCTCTCCACTGCCGGCTACAAAGCGGAGACCTACACAGACCGGACTTTTCGGGATGTCCTCATCAGCCGGGTTGGAAACAAGGACAAAAGCGGTGCTGCGGAGATCGGCAGAGAGAGCTACATTCTGGCGCCGGATCAGCTTTATGTGGATTATACCCAGGGCAGCTTCAAGGAGACGGGGATGCCGCTGGATTTTGCCATCCAGGGGGATGGGTTCTTTGCTGTCCAGACGGACAACGGTGTGGAGTATACCCGGGACGGGAATTTCTCTCTGGACGAGCAGGGAAGGCTATGCCTGTCCGGCCACGGTCTGGTGCTGGGAACAGATGGCTCCCCCATTACACTTTCCACCGACCGCATCCATGCCGACGGCAGCGGCAGACTCTATGACGAGAGTACAGGCAGCTACCTGGGACAGATCGGTGTGTATACGTTCCCGGATAACGGACAGCTTGCCAAGGGAACGAGCGGGCTGTTTCAGGCAAATGGGCAGCAGGCCCAGTCAGCCCAGACGCCCTCTGTGCTTTGGAAATATACGGAGGATTCTAATGTGGATATGCTGCGTGAGATGACCCAGATGCTCACAGCCCAGCGGGCGCTGCAAGGCGGTGCCCAGGTGCTCAAGCTTTACGATTCCCTGCTGACCAAGGCCACCACTGAGGTGGGCAGACTCTGAGAAAGGATAGCGATCAACCATGATTCAGGCATTTTATAGTGCCGCCGTGGGCGCACAGCAGCAGATGCGGCATCTGGACGTCCATGGCAACAATATTGCCAATGTCAATACCTATGGCTTTAAAGCCCAGATGCCTGCATTTCAGACGCTGATGTATGGAATGCTGGGCGGTGCGGACGGAAACCAGCTGCCTAAGGGGAGCGGCAGTGCCCTGGCACTGACCGGCAGTGATTTTTCCTCAGGCCCTCTGGAGCAGACCGACCGTGATCTGGATTACGCCATTGTGGGAGATGGTTTTTTCGCGCTCTATGACCCCACCAGCGGCGAGGTCTCCTTCACCCGGGACGGCTCTTTTACCCTCTCCCCCCTTCAGGTGGAGCAGCAGGCGGACGATGGTACCCAGGGAACTGGAGATAACGGCGCCCAGGAGCCGGTTTTGGAGACCCGTTATTATCTCTCTGATGGAGAGGGACGCCAGGTGCTGGGGGCGGACGGCTATCCCATTGAAGTGACAGACCCGTCGGCGGATCTTCCGATTGGCGTGTTTGCCATCCAGTATCAGGACGGCCTGGAGCGGGTTGGCAGCGGACGATTCGTCATGAATGCCAAAAACGGATCTGTTTGGGCGAGCACCGCAAAGCTCCAGCGGGGCTATCTGGAAAGCTCTAATGCAGATCTTGCCACAGAGCTCACCGGCGTCATTGAAGCGCAGCGCTCTTACAGCTACGCGCTGAAGATGGTGACCACGGCGGATGAGGTGGAGACCACGGTCAACGGCCTGGCTAACGTATAACGGGGGATGGCAATGAAAACGTATGAGGAATTGAACGGCCTGGAATTGGATGCTATCCGGGAGATCGGCAGCATTGGCACCGGCAATGCTGCCACGGCACTTTCCAGCATGCTGGGCTGCGAGGTGCGCATCAGCATGCCGGAGGTGCGGATCATGGGATACAATGAGGCCATCGACTGGATCGGTGGACCGGAAGTCATCACCGCTGGCGTGCTGGTCCATATGTCCGGAGAGATCAATGGCATCATGCTTTCAGTCCAGCAAATGGAATTCGTCAATCTGGTACTGGAGCGGATGGCAGGCCGGACGGTTTCCAAGTATGAGGAGCTGTCAGAGTTGGACCGCTCGGCGCTGGTGGAGGTGGGAAACATTATGATTTCCACATTTATCAACGCCCTTTCCGGTCTGGCGGAGATCACCACCCGGCTGACTGTGCCTGCGTTTGCAGTGGATATGCAGGGGGCCATTTTAACGGTACCCATGGCGGAATTCGGCGGACAGTCCGACTACATTATGACCATCGGTGCAGATTTCATCTGCGATGGGCGGAAAGTTCCGTGCCGGCTGCTGCTTTCTCCGGATATCCGTTCACTGAATTTCCTTTTGAAAAAGCTGGGGGTTTTGGATGGATAAAAAATTGGTGGTTGGCATCGCGGATATGAAAATGACCCGCGGAGAGGGAATGCTTATCACGTACGCGCTGGGGTCCTGCTTGGGAATCTGCTTGTACGATCCACTGATCCGGCTGGCGGCGCTGGTGCACGTGATGCTGCCGCTGAATATGGAAACCAATCGGAAATCCCCTTTGAAGTACGCGGACACCGGCATCCGGGCGACACTGCGGCAGATGGAGGAACAAGGCGCCATGCGAACCCGGATCGTGGCCAAGATGGCCGGCGGGGCCAGAATGTTCGATGTTCCGGGGGGCGGAAACCTGGGGAATATTGGTCAGCGCAACATTGAAAGCGCCCATATGGTCCTGCGCAAAGAGGGGGTCCGCCTGCTGCGGGAAGATGTGGGGGGGAGCGTTGCCCGAACGCTGCTCTTTGACCCGGAGTCCGGGCAGGCCTGCGTACGCAGTTTTGGAAAGCCGGAATTGATATTTTAAAGATTCCCCTGGAAGGAACATACATAGAAAGTTGGGATAAGCATGGCAAATGAAAAGAAAGATGGCATTTTGCTGGAAACCGGTACAAATGAAATTGAGATCATGGAGTTTACCATTAATGACAATCTCTTTGGGATCAATGTGGCAAAAGTGCGGGAGATCATGCTCTCCGATACCGTAAAACCCATGCCGCATGTGCATCCGGCGGTGGAGGGGATTTTCAAGCCCCGGGATATTGTCATTACCGTGGTGGACCTTCCCAAATACCTGACGGACAAAGAATGCCCCAAGGGACCCAAGGATCTGTTCATCATCACCAATTTCAACAAGATGTTTGTAGCTTTCCGGGTACACAGCGTGGTGGGAATCAGCCGCATCTCCTGGCAGGATATCCATAAGCCGGACAACACCATATCCGGCGGTGTCGACGGCGTGACTACGGGCATTGCCCAGTGCGACGGGAAGCTGGTCAGCATCCTAGACTTTGAAAAAATCCTGGCGGAGATTGCTCCTCAGACCAGTATCCAGCTTAGTGAAGTAGATTCTCTGGGAAAAAGGGAGCGCAGTACCAGTCCTATCTGGGTGGCGGAGGACTCCATCCTGCTCACCAAAATGATTCAGACAGCACTGGTTCGGGCGGGGTATGAAAATGTGACCATGTTCCCCAACGGCAAGGAGCTCTGGGATGCTTTGCGTCAGCTGGAAGGGTGTGAGGATCTGGAGAACCGTGTAGCCCTTATCATCACGGATCTGGAAATGCCGGAGATGGACGGCCATCACCTGACCAAGCTCATCAAGACCCATCCCAAGTTCAAGTTTATTCCGGTGGTGATTTTTTCCTCTTTGATTACGGAGGAAATGCGCCGCAAGGGAAAAGAAGTGGGTGCAGATGAACAGCTCAGCAAACCGGAGATCGGACATTTGATTGAAATTTTGGATGAGCTTTTGAAAAAGAGTCAGGATGGCCAAAAGGGAGGAGCAAATCAATGAGCAGCAAGTACATCGTACGTCAGCCCATTAAGGACCCCGCCAACCACATCGTGGGATACGAGATTCTGTATCACGGAGAGAACCAGGCTTTCGGCAGCGGTGAAGCCGCGGAGCGTGCCAACGATTTTGCAGCGGCAGATACCATTTACAACTTTTTAACCCTCAACACCGATAAGCTGCTGCGGGGGCCGCTGAATTTTATGACCTTTACCACCACGCTGCTGATGAAGAAGACACCGAGACTGTTCAACAAGGACGAACTGGTGATTCAAATTGATGACAGCGTCATCATCCATCCCTTGGCTATGCATATGATTCACCAATATGCCAAGGACGGCTACAAGATTGCGGTCAATGAGTTTCAGTTCGTGCCCCGGTATCTGGCCCTGCTGGACAGTATTGACTACATCAAACTTAACTTTGCCAACACACCTGAGCTTACCCTTAAAAATATCATTGAGATCGCCCACAGTATGAATAAACAATGTGTGGCGGTGGGAATTGACACCGACGCACTGTATCAGCGGGCTTTGAAACTGAAAGCGGACGCCATGGAAGGTTCATTCGTGGCGGAGAAAATGATGCAGAAGACTCACAACAGCGGTTATCTGCAGAGCAACTTTTTCCGGCTGATGGTAGCGGTGCTGGAAGATGAACCGGATGTAGAGGAGATCGAGCGGATCATCTCCGTGGATGCCACACTGACCTATGGCCTTTTGAAGATCGCAAATTCCCGGTACTTTTCCATGCGCAGACGGGTTACCTCTGTCCGGCAGGCCATTATGACCGTGGGATTGAAGGAACTCAAGCAGTGGGTCTATCTGCTCAGCGCCAGCAACGCGGAAAATCCGATGGATGAGGGCGCAGAGGAGTTCTTGCGGTTGTCCTTTATGCGGGCCAGCTTTTGCAGCAGCCTGATGAATTATGCCAAGGATATTCCCATTTCCAAGCCGGAGGCCTACCTCATGGGAATGTTCTCCACACTGAATTGTCTCATTGACGCCCCTATGGAGGAGATTTTGGAGCAGATTCCTGTTCGGGAGGAGATCAAGGAAGCACTGCTCCACCGTACGGGGCGCTGTGGAATGCTCTATGACCTGGCCCTGAGCTATGAACGGGCGGATTGGGGAAAAATCGACCAGCTGGCCGATGAGCTGGAAATTCCTACGAATCTTTTGACCAGCCTGTATTTTAGCTGTATGGAAGAAGTAAATCATATCTGGACGGAACTGACGCAGCAAGCCGACGGACAGAGTAAAGACGAAGCGCCCCAGAAATGATTTTGAGACAAGTGCCTTTCCGGCTGCGCGGATAGGAGGAATCGAGTTGAAGATGCGGCAGGAAAGGAGAGGTTCTTTTTGGAAGCCAATGAAAAAGATCGCGAAGCGATTCAGACGCAGCTGGAAATTCTGCGGTTTTTAAGCGACAGCACGGATGATTATCTGTTTTCCTGGAATTTTCAGTCAGATCGAGTCTATTTTCCCGGACCAATCTGGAAGCGGTACGCCCTTATGGAACCGGGACAGACTATCTGCACCGTGGAAGACTGGTGCAAAGTCGTTTATGAAAAAGACCTACCCATGCTGCAGATGGAGTTTGAACGACTCCGTCGCGGAGAAGTGAAAAAGCACAATATGGAATACCGGTTGGTAGACCGGGAGGGCAATCGGGTTTGGATCAGCTGCCGTGGCCAGTGTCAGATGGATCAAAAAGGGCATCCGCTGAGAATGATCGGACGTATTTCAGATACGGTCCTGGCCGGGGAGGTAGATGCCCTTACAGGTGCATTCACGTCGGCAAGGTTGCAGAAGGATATCAAGAATGTCCTGGACGCAGGCAAACCCTGCTTTTTACTGCTGCTTGGGATTGACAACCTGAAAAACATTAATATTCGGCAGGGACGGGACGTTGGAAACCATATACTGCAAACGGTAGCGGATACCTTGGAAAAGTGCGTAGACACCGGATTGCGGATCTACCGGGTCAATGGCGACTGCTTTGCGGTGAATCTTCCGGCTTCGGATTTGCAGGAAGTCCAAGAGTTTTACATGCGGGTGCGTGAACTTTTAAAAGAGCACTGTACTGTTTCGGCTGGAGCGGTAGCATATCATAACCACCCGAATGAAGACTCCAGTTCCCTGTATCAGTATGCTGAAGACGCATTGGATAAAGCCAAGCGGATGGGGAAGGATACCCTGTCTTTTTTCTCCCAGAAGGACTATGAGGAGAAACTTTACACCATTGAATTGCAGGAGGAGATCCGGCAGAGCATCTTGAACGACTTTCAAGGATTCTATGTATGCTATCAGCCACAGATTCACTCTCACAGTTACGATATTTTTGGCGCGGAAGCGCTTTTGAGATTTAACTCTCCCACCAGAGGAGCCGTTAGCCCCCAAGAGTTTATCCCAATCCTGGAACAGTCTGGGATGATCTGCCAGGTTGGCTTATGGGTACTGGAGACGGCACTGCGTCAATGTTTTGCTTGGCGAAAGGAAATTCCTCAGATGCACATCAGTGTGAATGTCTCCTATGTTCAACTGGCCCAAAAAAATATTGCCCAATTGGTGCTGGAGACGGTGCAGAAAAGCGGACTGCCAGGCGAGGCGTTAACCCTTGAGGTTACAGAGAGCATGCAGTTGCAGGACTATTCGCTCTTCAACAAGATTTTTTACCAGTGGAAACAGGCTGGGATCGAGATCTCTGTGGATGACTTTGGGACCGGGTATTCCAGTTTGAGTTATCTCAAAGGTCTGGAGATTGATGAGATCAAGATAGACCGCTGTTTTGTCAGCGGAATCCAACACAGCGCATATAATTACCGGCTGCTGAGCAATATGGTGGAGCTTGCACATTCCTCTCAGATCCGGGTGTGCTGTGAAGGGGTGGAGACCCAGGAAGAACTGGCTACTCTGGAAAAACTCCATCCGGACCTTTTGCAGGGTTTTTTGTTTCACAAGCCCTACACAAAGGAACAGTTTGAAGCATGTTTTCTTCAAAAGGAAAGTCCCGCATATATTTCAAGAATGCGCTTGCAAAAGGCGCTGCGTGGATTTCATTGGAGGGCGGGGAGATTTCCAACAGATGTTGTTTCTACACCGGAATCTCTTAAGACCGTCTTGGATGCCATGGATGAGATCATTTATGTCAGCGATTTGGTTACCTATGAGCTGTATTATCTGAACCCGGCAGGGCGGCGTCTGACAGGGGTTTATGATTACCAGGGACAAAAATGCTATAAAGTTCTGCAGGGAAAGGATGATCCTTGTGAGTTTTGTACCAATGACTGTTTGAGAAGAGACAGCTTTTACATTTGGGAAAGAGATAACAAACTTCTAAACTGTCATTTTATGCTGAAGGATAAGCTGATTCCGTGGCGAGGGAAAATGGTGCGGTTGGAGATTGCCATTGATGTGTCGGAGCATGAAATGGTCAGCCAGCGGGTGCGGGAAAAGTTGGACTTTGCACAAAGCGTGCTGGCATGTGCTCAGGTTCTCGCCGAGGAATCGGACATGAAACAAGCCACGCCCCATATGTTGCAGCTGGTGGGAGAGTTTTATCAGGCGGATCGCGCCTATATTTTTGAGCCGGACGAAGCAGAGGAAGATATCTGGAACAACACCTATGAGTGGAACCGGGAAGGTGTGGAATCCGAGCAGGAGCACCTTCAAAAAATTCCCAAAATAGTATTGCAGCGGTGGCTGGATTTGTTTTACCAGCAGAAGGCCGTTGTAATCTCTGATATGGAGGAATTGCGAAAAAGTAATCCCAATGAGTGGGAGACCTTACAGCCTCAGGGAATCCGCCGTCTGTTGGCTGCGCCGATCTGGCAGGGGAAAACCCTGACCGGATTTTTGGGCGTGGACAATCCTCGCCACTGCATTGAAGATGACAGCTTGATTCGAATGCTGTCTTTGTTTTTGAACAACCGCTTCCATCACAACGAGACGGAAGAACGGCTGGGCGAACTTTTGGACCTGCACTACCGCGATGTATTGAAAAATACGGATTTGGGTTTATGGTTCATCCGCCTGGATCCAAAGAGTGACCGGCGTGAGATGTTTGCTGACGAAACCATGCGGCGCATTTTGGGAATTGAAACGGAACTTTCGCCGGAGGAATGTTACCGGTACTGGTATGGACGCATCAAGGATGGATATTGCCAGTATGTCAATCAAACGGTAGAGAAAATGATGGATGCCAAGCATGTGATGCAGTTGGAATATCCATGGGAACATCCCACGCTTGGTGAAGTAATGGTGCGCTGTACAGGAATTCGGACAGAAGACACTGATGGATTGATCTGCCTGGAAGGCTATCACCGGATCATATCTGGTGTGGAGCGCCCTGTTCTTTTGCCGGATGCAAAGGCAGAAGAAGTGTTTGAGTTCAATAGGAACACGGAAAGTATTCACTTTCATACCCAGCGGACGCTATTGGCTGGGGAGGAGTCTTATGAAGAACATTTCCCGCAGTGCTGGGTAAATGAGGGAATTGTCCATCCCCACTTTGCCAAACAGTTTACAGAGCTGTTTAAAGACACGGTGCACAGTCAAGATCTGGACAATCAGGAAATCCTGCTGCGCAGCAAACGAGGAAACTATGAATGGTTTGATCTTCGTGTCTGTCATCTGGATACAGATCGGACGGACCCCAATTCCGTAACCGTGTTACTGGATGCAGCAGACCCGGAACGCGTACTGCAGTTGGAGAATATGCGGATTCGGGATTTTTACCATGCCAGCTTGTCAGAGGCCATCGCTTATGCAGAAGTGGACCTGGAGAGCCGCCAGATCAGGGCCGCAGGCGGATTATGGGCCGGGTATGAAAAAGAGCCTTTTGAGAAACAGGAGAGCATCCTGAAATTTATGATGCGCAAGGCAAAGGACCAAGTGCGGCTTCCTGAAAAAATACCGCTGGATAATTTCCCTAAAAATGACTGGAAAAGTCTGCTTTGCGCCCCACCAGACACACATCGGCTACGATACCAGAGACTTCTGGATGGTCACTGGATTTGGGTGGAATTGGTGGCCCATACGTTCCGGGAACAGTTTACAGAAAATGCCTACGCGCTGCTCTATCTCAAAAATATTGATGTACAAATGCGACGGGAATTGGCTCACCGGGATGCCGCCCGACGGGACCCGTTGACCAATGTTTATAATCGCACGACCTTCAGAGACGAAGTGGAGGAATACCTGTCCGTTTCCGATGAAGACCGGGAAGGGGTGATGATCTTGCTGGATGTAGACAATTTTAAGCGGATCAACGACCGCTTTGGTCATTTGGAGGGAGATAGGGCCCTTAAGCGCGTTACAGAACTGCTCAAAAGTGTATTTCGGAGTGATGATCTGATCGGACGCCTTGGCGGTGATGAGTTTATGGTGTTCATTAAGGGTGGAATTCATCACAGTCTTTTGGAAGGACGGCTCCAGTCTTTTCTGAGTGCCTTACAGGAAGATCAGGCAGAGCCCATTACATGCAGCGCAGGCATTACATTTGTCAGCGGAAAAGACTTCTCTTTTGACGAGTGTGTGTGCCGGGCGGATATGGCCTTGTACAAAAGCAAAAAGACCGGGAAAAATCATTTCTGCTATTTTGAAGACACCTTAGAAACTTCGAAAACTTGAAAAATCTTGTTTTTGAGAATTTTGCGATTTGAAACATCGCAAAAAATAAAATGCAAAGGTTCTGCTCAGTACTCATGCACAGGCAAACAGAAGGAACGATCCTCCATGATGCTGTGTCCTGAAAGAGAATCAGAGGCAAAATTCCGAATCAGTATCCTTTAGGATGAAGAGAATCCGGATGGGAGCTTATCGCTATACGGTAAGCTCCCACTTTTTATAGACAACTCTTGTCTCCTGAGGTCAACCATACGAGATGTTGGTTTACCCGGTGCAAAAGTCCGACTGTATTTCATCTGTTACTTTTCACGCAGGCGCAGCACCAGCTCGTATGTAAACCGAATATCTTCATCCGGCATCTCCCGGAGATTCTGAACACTTTTCCGGATTTGCGGTGAATTATGCAGATCCTCTTCAAAAAATTCGGACAGGCTCATATTGAAAAAATCCGCAATGTTAAGCAACTGTTTGAAGGATGGCTGATATTTTTCGGAAGTGATTCCCTATATATACCCTTTTCCAAGTCTCAGTTCCAAAGACATCCTGTACTCAGATTCGAATAAAAAATTTCAAAAATTCGTAACTTTTTAGGCATGTTTGGAATGAATTGAGGATATGATATTTCCTTCTTGCGACGGAAACCGATACCCGCAAAAGTTGAATCTCCAGTGCAAAGTTCATCCTGCAGTATGATAGACAAAAAAACTTTTAGCATGCTATCATATCCTATGATTTAAGCATATTTTGTTGTTTTTTAGCAGGAAATCCAACTGATTTGTGTTTACGAGGAGGGAGCACTGTGCAATCCATATTTCCGCTGGAAAAAAACACTATTGCCCCCACAAGAGGATGCGCGCCTCAAATTTCTCCCGAGAATTGCAGTATATGGATCACAAATTTCAGCTTATAAACCACTGGATTTTTGGCACAGGTCCCACCTTCGGACTGGAGGTGCAGCACCTGGATGGGGAGTCACTCCCGGTGTCCCCTGGAATCGGAGTGGATGCGCTGGGCCGATGTCTGTTCGTGGATGAACCGGTAGTATGCAGGCTTCAAACCCTGCGGGGTTTTGACGCGCTTACGGAAGAGAGCACCTTGCTGTGGCTCTCTTATCAGGAAGAAACGAAAGACCTAATTTTTGTGGCCGGGAACCAGGATGAGCAGCAGGAATATGCGGTCAGTGCCGAATGCTGCGCATTCTCCCTCAACGATTGGGGGACCCTGTCTCTGAGCGCAGTGGAGCGGACGCTTTATTTCCATGCCGTACTCTACGAAGATGAGGCCCTTCGTGTCCGGCAGATGGTTCCCAGAATTCTTTCTTCTCAGCGTCCGGTTTATCTCCGGCTGATTCTCGAGAATCTAAGTCTGGAACCCGGGGATATTCAACTCCACTATACACCAGAGCTTCCGGGTTTCCACACGGAGCCTGATGGAGAGGGGATCTGTCTGGACTGTCAGTTGGAACTGACCAGTGGACGTACTACGTTGGAGGTTCCACTAATTCCCTCCACCACAGCAGAGTCGGTGCCCTATTCTCTGGCGGCAGAAGGCTTTTGCCTTTGGATACACGGGCACAAGCGGGAAGGCCAGAGCAGCTTTCATGAGGAATTGCAGCTGGTGCACGGACCTTCTTTTAGGGGATCTCTCCTTGTTTCTTCAAGCCGGCGGCAGTTATGAGCGGAACTTAGACCGAGACGTACGGGGCCATCCGGATCAGGGCACCTTTGAGATGGCGCTGCGGCTCAAAGAAGAGCTGCGCCAGACATCCTTGCGCCTGCTCTGGTTCGCCTGGCGACCGGAAGAAACTGCCGCTCCTCAGGAGGAAGGCGGACAGCTCAAGGAGTTGGAACCCACCGTTTTGCACGCAAAGCCGGGGGCTGGTGCTTCACTTTACACCCGTTTTCACCTGCGGAAACAGCCCCTGTGACTTTTTTGTGCCTGAGAAGCAGGCGGGGCTGATTACCCGGGATAGTGTCTATACCGCTCCAGCGCGGGAAGGACTCTATCAGGTGTGTGCTCAGGTTCGGGATAAGCCGGAAACGAAGGTCAGCGCCTTCGTGATTGTTCGGGCCAGAGAAGAGCGTGACGGCCATGCGTTCCACACCGTTTGACGAATTAAGCGTCCTGTACCGCACAGGGGAGAGCCGGGCCGGATGTGCGGAGCTGTGCAGGGATCTTCAGGGCGGCAGGGTGATCCGCGTCCGGACCAATGAGCCTGCAATTCGGCAAAGCATCCTTCCCAAACTGCCCGATGGTATTCCCGTCCGGCTTACGGGACAGACACTGGAGGTGCTGTTGTCCTGGCGGGACGGACAAACGCTGGAAGAATGGCTGTATACCTGCAAGCCGAATCTTGGACAGCGCAAGGACGCGTGCCTTTCTCTGCTTGCGGAGCTGCTTGCCCCTCCGGTGACGCCGGATCTTGTGGCCTTGTCCGCCAAGCCGGAAGCCCTGCGCTTTACTGCTGGCCAGGAGTTCCTGCAGCTCTTTCCGTGGCTGGACCGCTGGCGGCCGGATTTGGATAGCCGGGATATGGTAAATGCCGTGTCCAGGCTTCTGACGGTGATTCTGACCCGGGGATACGACACATGGCCGCGCATGCGCTTCCCAGAGGAATTGCAGCTCATTCTTCTGCAAAGTGAGACCGGCGGTTGCAGCTGGGAAGGGCTTTAGCAAGAACTTGCAGCTCTGCCGGACGATCTTCTCCCCGCCAGATGGTTCTTGCAAAGGCATTTCTCCAGGCTGCGGGACACATGGAAATGTTGTAGCCCCGTGCTGATGCGGGTTACGGCAGCGATTTTGGCAGCTGCAGCCCTTATCTCCCTATCCGGCGCGTTATCCTGGAGGCGAGAACGGGAACTTCCCTGAGCCACTATGGAAACGGTTGGCAATCAGAGCCTGTGCGAAGAGGAGGGTGGGAAGGAATGAACAAGGTATCTGCCCAATTCCGAAAGTGGAAAGGGGTGTCCTGATCCATTTTGCCGAATTACACCTGGACGCCGGAATTTACACGGAACTGCGGCTGTTTTTCCTTCTCTTGACATCCCAGGCGCAGAAAAGTGGCACCAGGCTCTCTTTGCATATCTGAAGGAAATGGACCTTCACGACAAGGCCTATTTTCGAATAAAAGGCCTTACGACCTATCTGTCCCTTGTTCTTCCTTATATTTCGACACCTAGGAACTGGAACTCGCTCTTATAGCGGCCAGCGGGCTGCTGGAAGCCCATGAAGCGGTGATGTCAGAAATATCCCTTACCAATTGTCTCCCCAGTCTCCTGTGAGGCGGAAGAGATCTTTCTAGGCCTCTCGAGGCTCTGATTTCCTCGACGAAATGAGCAAACAGGGGAGGGATGTTCTGTGACGATACGGATTGGGCCTGAGTCAACTCCTCATTATGGAATATCAGCTGGAAATAGGCGCAGATATCTCCGAACATATGCTATCCATCGACTTGCTGCGAAAGGAACTTCACTCCCATGGCGTAAAAGAAACCGAATTTGTATTGGCAGCCCTCTTGGTATGGACGTTTTGCGCATCTGGCCAGATCGACCACGCCACAGACCTTCTTATGGATTTTCGCATAGAAACAGAAAAAGAGGATATGCCCCGCCTTCTTTCCAATATCGATGCGCTTTACTGCCGCCTTAGTCTGATGGGAGATAAGAAGTATTCCGAATCGTGGTTTACTGAACAAGCTCCCAGGGAAGTCCACAGAATATTACCGCTATTTGGCTTTGATTCGCTGTTATATTCAACGGGAGAATTTCTGTGCCGCGTTGTTGCTTCTGGGGAAGATTCTCAGTTACACCAGAGCATATAAACGAACAATGGACGAAATTGAGGTACTGACATTAGCGGCTATTTGCCGCTTTCACATGGGTGGTCCAGATTGCCCGGACCTCTTTGATCAGGCTTTGACCTTAGGCGAAAAATTTGGCTATGTAGCAATATTCGCTCGTGGATGTCGTGGCTATGGCAGGGTATTATCAAAATTATCTGCAGCCTTTACCCCGTATTGCTTATCCATTGACCGAAACGGAGGTACTATTTCTCTCCTTCTCTGTCAACGGAAGTCCACCGGAGAGATTTGTGCTCTTTTGAAAATCAAGCTGCCTACTGCCAAGACGTATCTTCATAACATTTACAAAAAGTCGGGCGTTCAAAATCGTGCTGATGCAGTCAAAGCCGCAGTCGATTTACGGCTGCTTCACTGACCATTTGTCGGAGACAAGACATATCGATTATGTAAAGCCCCTTACGTTTATACCCTTTTACAAAAGCTCACCCCTCAAGCAGGTCCAGGAGCAGCATACCGTTTATCAAATACCCTTGACACAGAAACCTGTAGCAGGTGTATTCCCATTTAAAGGCAGGGTCTTTGGAAAATAAAAAACTTCTCAATAAAAGGGCCGAAGAAGAAGAAGAACCGGCATCCCCATATTTTGAACAAAATCAAAGTTTTGTTCAAAATATGGGGATTTACGTTTTACCCAGGCAGTTTCCCATCTCGATGCTGCGTCTCTTTTTCTTTCCAGATAATCTTTGGTTGATGGATTTCATGAATATTTCTCAGACTTCTTGTAAGATGTGACTTCCTGCTTGTGTCACGGTTGGTGTTTGGCTATATTTAACACATTGCTGTTTTGAATACATTGAATCTTGCACGTATTTGCTAAAATGCTAGCAATGTAGCTTCGCGTGTAATTGGTTCACCTCAATATGCCGTATATTTCCGCAAATAAAATGCACGCTAATTGTCTTTTTTCGATTTTCTCCAATATAGGACCGGAACAAATATCATTTTTTAGTTTCAAAGGCCCCAGGAAACTTTTTTTAATTTTTTCTGGGAACTGTTTTAATCCTGCTTTTTTCGGATAAAATACCAATTGAACTAGACCGCTTTTCCTTTTGATTAAAAGAAAATCGTTCACCACGTAACGTGCCATCTTCCCATACCGGAAAAATAATTCATGAGAAATACGATCTTTAGAGACGATGCTCCCGAAACAACTCTGCGTTACAGAACAACTACTTCTCCGTCTCCAGTGATCTACAGTACCATGGTTTACGTTGTCACGGCATTGATACCAAAACCGTCTGTTAAGCTATATCGCCTGAACCCCCTGTTTTGGACGGGTAATAAACCTTTTGTTCCTCCTGGAAACGCCAATAAGAACCGTATCCCATCTGCTGATCACTTGACAAATGGGATACGGTTCCCCAATGTCCCAGGACTCACGTGAGTTTTGTCCGAACATTCACCCCTCCTCAAAGCAAGAGAAGGCAGGGTAATAACGGAAAGGCACTGGCTTTCCCAATGCTGCAGACCGGTTTTTCAGGATTTTCAATTCCAGCTCTCGGGGATCTTTTCGTTTCTCCTCATCAATATTGAATGTACGGCTCCCGGCTCCTCGTGCTTGCAGCCCCATCAGGACATCTGCAGAATAATCAATGCCTCCAGATTCCTTAAAAGCAGACATGGATACTTCCAGATTGTAATTTTCTCGATTAAATGAAGAGATTGCAAGGATCGTCAATGCATAGGTACGGGAGATTTTTTTTAGTGCACAGACGATCCGATCCAGATTCTGCTTATCGGTAAAATGGACGTCTACGGGGGCTATAATCTGTAAATAGTCAATTAGAACCACCGGAGGTACCCCAGTTTCCGCAATATGTCGGGCAATCTGTTCCGAAATGTAGGAAAGACCTGTTTCATGATCTCCTTCCCGGAACCAAAGGTGATTGCCATAAGCGGCATAAGTAGATTTGGCCGCCTGCAAATGGGCTTTCTCCTGATCGGTATAAAAGCGGTAACGCCGACCATCCAATATTCCCCGAACAGTCTTAGACAGTTTTCGTCCTTGCGTCGTATCTGCAAGAAATGTTTCTCTGGAAATGGATCGTGCCATCAGTTCGAACGCAGTCATCTCCAGAGAAAAGATCAGGACGTCTCTCCCCTGTCGAGCTAAGGCATCTGCCATCTGCATACAAAAGGCAGTCTTCCCCAGGGAACTGATTGCCCCCAATACATAAAGGCCATCGTAGAGGCCGCCATCGAGTGCTTTATCCAAAGTTTCAAACCCTGTAGAAAGCGGTGGCCGCTGGGCCTGCTGAAGGATATATGCATCCAGGGCTGCCATCTGTCCGGTAGCGCTAAGGGTTTTGTAGGGGGGCGGCATATGGGCCAAACATGCTACCGTTTGTTTTTTTAGATAATCTTCTGTTCCTGCTCGATCAGCGACCAGGCTTTCGTTCAGGTCCTTCCCTACCGGTACCGGAGGACACCGATACAGCCAGGGGAATTCGTCAATAAGTGCGCTGGCCCAACCATCTCCTGCAGCATCATGATCTGGAACCAGAGCAATTGGCGCTGGATGGGATAGAGACCTTAGTAGTTCGGCAATCTTTTCCCGATTCCCGGCACCATTCATCCCTACCGCACGGAACCCCAATTCCTCAGCAGAAAGAGCATCAAAGGTTCCTTCTGTTAGAAAAACTGTGGTATCCTCACCGGAGCTGCTCAGCAGTTCCGGCTGAAAAAGAGGAGAAGGTTCTCCCTTCTCATTGATATACCGCTTTTCATCAATGGAACGGCGGACCACATGTCCCTCTGCACAGGGCAACACTACGCAGTTTTTCTGCGGGTCATAACCAAGAAAAAAGCGGGTTATTGTTTTTTTACTTAAACCGCGGCGAGTGAAGTAATCGGTTTTTTCTGCGGTAGCAGCACAGGCCTCAATGTAGGCAGTATTTGAGGTTATCCTGGCAGATTCTTCTGGCTGGTGGCGATGTGAAGAGGCGGAGGTGGATAGAGGGGCTTCCCTTCTCCCCCACTTTTCGCGGGCCAGTGTCAAGGCTTCACCCGGTGATGAAAGATTGTTATCTAGCATTAGGAGATCAAAGAGATCGTAGTCTGCCTGGCAGGCAAAGCAATGAACTTTTTGCCGCTTGGGGTCATACCCCATCGAAGGGTTCCGATCCAAGTGCTGGGGGTTCAGACAGTGAAAGCGCTTGGCTGGGTTAATTCCTTGTTCGTAGAGATAGTCTATGAGATGGCTTCGTAGGTCATCAAAATTTTCGGGCATAATGGGTCCTCCCTTTTAGGGTTAGTATAACATACGCCTCCCGGTAATCGGATGGAAACCGGGGGGCGTAGAATATCTTAATATATCTATAAGGATTATATGGAATGTTTTATAAAAAAATTTTTTTATGCGGAAATTCCTATGATATATGTAGAATTTTGAGAGTTTCTTGTGCTAAAAATTCAAAAAAGCAAAAAAATTTGACAGGTATTTTGCAGGGAAAATGCACGGCAGAAAGTCGTCTCTGCACGGGTTAAGATCGTACTTTGCACGGTGCTTGGTCGTCTTAGCACGGAATAAGGGCGGAATTGGACAAAAATTTTTCTCGTTGCGGGAGCTTTTCTCCAAACTTATGTATGGAGCTTTTAGCACACGGACACGGACATGTGCTTTGTTTTTCAAGTAAGGACAATCTTCTGCGTTGTGGAAAGATTTCCCGCGGACAGTATGAAGGGTTGCACAAGCATAGGAAGGAAAAGATGACTAGTCAGATGTGATTTCGTGCAGATAATTCAGCGTTCAAGTAGGGTCGGATGTCTTTTTGCGGCGTCGACTTTTACTTTCCAGCTGCTTGGCCGACTTGGACTTTTCTAATTTTTGGATATAATCGGTCATGGTGTTATCGATTCCAACGGTCATTTGTCCGGCTATAAAGGTGTTGATGTTATCGTATGCAAAAGACATTTGCAGAGAACCGCCGGAAATGGTCTCGATCTCCTCTACTGCTTTATTGAACGGACGCATAATGGCCTCGTCGTAATTACGGTTCTTAACTTCTTCTTTAGTGGGAAGGCCGATGTATTTGATGATATCTTCTATTCGAACGGTAAACGTGTGATCCTTACTTAGGGGAGCTTTCCGGGCTCTATAAAATAGGTAGAAGGCCATGCGATAGGCATTTTCGCTCAGATGACCCATCCAGTCCGGAATCAGTTGGTAATATTGAGTGAGGAAATGACGGACATTTTCTGCAAAGGCTATACGAATTTCCCCGGTATACTTTTTGATGGAGGCTTCCGTAGCTAGATGAGTGGTATAGAAGGATTCAAAGTATTTTTTGAAAGATTCAGCAGTCAATTTTACGCCGGTGATGGATTGTACATCCTTCTTTAATTGTCGGTATGCTGCATCGCGGCTTTTGAGACCTGCCCATTCCATGTATTCTGTAATGTTAAAGGTGGCGGCGTTATCCCGCCAATTCTGCGTGTTACCTTTCATCAGAGTGTATACCAGCAGCCTGTGAGCGGTCCAGGAGAGGTTACGGGTATATTCCTGTACTGCCTCAAAGATCAGGGTCATTTCATAATCTTTATTGCGATAACGAATATTTTGGTTGCCGTAGGCGTCTGGCTCTGAATAAGTAACAGTGATGCCATTGGATGCCGGATGGAATTCCCTTCCTCGCTTCATGTTTGCCCAGACACCGCAAATAAAGTAGGTGGCTGGGGAGTTGCCCAGCAAGTCGTATTCTGTCTCAATATGAGCAGCCAGGGTGGTTTCGTAAAGATCCAGCAGCGTAGTGGCTAAGGTGATGGTATCCGGCTTTGCTTCCTGCACTGTCTGAGCAATCTTTTCTGGTGAACTTAGGTCGTGGGATTTCAAATATAAGTCCAAAAGCGGATAAATCCGTTGAAAATCATACTGGGTTAGCTGGGATTCGAAATTTTTCTTCTCCCCTGCCATGGGGGCCAGTTTAGCGTAAGTTTGCAGCATCTCCTGAAACTCATCGGTTTCCAGAAAGCGAAGTGGGGCCTTATGCAAGTCCCCGATGGGTTCTGACTGCCTGGGCATGAAATCGCCCTCCTTTCCTGGTGTGGGCGGAAATAATGTTTTGTTGCATTATATCACAGGATTACGGGAAAATTCAAGGAAAATGGGCAGATTTTGTGGCAAATTGGTTCACTTTATTGCCGTCTCACGTGAGTCTTGTCCAAAATCAATGTAGATGTGAGAAAAGGACAGTAAAAAGAATTGGACGGCCTCACGTGAGTTTTGTCCGGCCTTGATATAGATCCCGACGAACTTCAGATGGAGCTATCGGAAAGATTCTCCGCCAAATCCCAACGGAACTGCATTTCAGAATTAGAGAAAGGCCTCCCTCATTGTTCGGTTGTGTATTGATTTATGTCTTATGAGAGGGTGTGATAAAAGATTTCCTAGCTCAGAGACCTACCTTTTTATTGGCGGAATAGTTCGCACGTAGGTGCAGAAGTTCATTTCTATTTAGAAATTTTTGGCTGTAAGAATAGGTAGTGTGGGCTCATAAAGAGAACTTCTTTTGTTCCGGTTACGGCTGCAATTCAAAGGGGAACCGCTGACTCTTGTCCACATGTTAAAATCCAAAAGACTCCATCAACAGCTGCTTGCAGGAAGAAAGATGCTTTGTGCTTTTTGGGTGTATGTCCATAATTGAAGGATCATTGTTGGAAAACGCAGCAATAAAATATTGGAATAATCCAGGATGATACAGCTTTTTTAAGAGCCGTCTACTTTGGGATATTTCTGAAAAACAAAAGGTGCTTAGAATATAGAAAAAAGGGAAACGAAGAAAAAACTTAAAAAACTAAATTTCCAGAATATGTAAAAGATTTGCTAAAAAAATTAATCTTTTAATATCACTTATACAGAACAGAAGAACCATCTGGGAAATAATGCGAGTAAAAATTTTTTCTAGATTGATTACGGTACGATCTTTTTTGATCAAACGAAAGCAAAATATGATCTAAGCGGATCGAATTAGGAGGAGAGGAGCTTTTACAGGATCCCAGACTCTATTGCTGCACTTTTGAGAATGTTGGAAAAGGGAAAGGGAGCAGAATGGGATATAAACTGATTGCAGAACGCTTCTTTACACGAAGACCTATAAGAGAGCGGACAGGCCTCACGTGAGACTGTTGAAAAAGATGGGGGGACAAGTAATTTTAGAAGGCTAAAAACGAAGCTAGTCAAAGAGTTCTACCAAAGCGCAGAAAGTGCATTAATGATTTTGGACAGAAAATGCATATTATCTGATGGCATAAAGAAGCAATCTTTTTTAAGAGAAATATGATCAGTCGTTCTATTATACATCTGCTACAGAAAAATTGCCTGGCGGGAGTTCGCGCCGGAGCCAACGTAATTACCTGTTTTTGACGGAGAGCAGCGTTAAACAATAGCTGCTTTAACTAAGGAGAAGATGTGATTCTCCAGAAACTCCATCCCTATATTCATGTAGTATGGCAGTAAAACTGGGAATACAGGGATATGCACAGAGCAATCACAATTCCCTAAACTATTTTGTTACTGAGCAGAATTTAAAACAGCGATGCGGGAGTTTTATCAGGTGAAGACAGTTGCCGATCAAACTTACTGGACGATTCAGTAGAAACAATTTTCCTTTCTGCCACCTGCCGATATCTGCAAGCTCTTCTGCAAGCGCTAAGATGATATAGCTAAAAAACGAGAAAGATCGTGCGGGGATTGTCAAATACGTATCCGAAAAAGAATTTCGGAATGGCTTGGTTTTTACATACGAAACCGCAGAGAGTATCAGGCCTCTGAGAGAGTGATCCTGTCGGAAGGCATTTAATAAGGATTGATTTTCAAGCCGGACAGGACAAAAGAAATCGAACTGTGGAACCTCTATGGGCACAAGACCAAAAGATCCGACTTGACCCCGTGCAGAAAAAGGCAATACATGGTTATGGATCTTTTTATAGAAGACCATCATTGAACGAAATAAAATCGTGGGAACCAATGGAATCCGACTTACATCCGTGCAGAGGGAAATGGGAAAGATCCGACTTGCTTCCGTGCAAAAACGAATAGAAGAATTTGTGAAAGGGGCTGTTTTTTATGAGTACAGAACATATGGACAGGACTCACGTGAGTTTCAATAAAGGGAATCTGAATGAAGGAGAAGAAGCAAAGGAATAAAACGGAAAGAGGAAAGGGTTAGATAAAAAGCACTAAATCTGGGCTTTTCAAAGTATACTGCCCCCAAATACGGAAGGATTCTGCAGAAAGAAAAGAAAGCAGCACAGTGCACGAAATAAAGTCGGAATTTGGAGCCTATATGGCAAAGAAGGTGCACGAAATCACGTCGGAATTCCAGAAGGGTATGCACGAAGCCGAATCGGAAATCCAAAAGCTGAGCACTGAAAAATTGCACGAACTTTCATCGGAAATTCAAACGGATATGCACGAAGTAAAGTCGGAAATTGAAAAGTTGAGCGATGGAAGTTTGCACGAAACCACATCGGAGCCCGAGAAAAACGCGCACGAAAAGGAGTCAGATTTGATAGATCAAAAGACAGAGGTCGTTTTGGACAAGGGTCCATGGGCTGTGGGAATAGAAGGGAAGGCGTTTCCCAAAGGCGAAAGAGAACTTAGGTTGGAACCAAAAGAGGTGCATAGCATATTTGCTTTACAGAAAATTCTGCGTGACGGATATCTTGTTCGGAGTTTGCAGAGAAGGGCTTTTTAAAAAAAGAGATACATTGCGGTGAAGACGCAGCGAGATGCGACGCATAGAAGTGGATCGATTTCCAGGCTAGGAGCAGCAGAGGTGTGCCGCCATGAGAAAGGGTTGATTGTGCGGAAGGGAATGCCTTTTCGGAATGAACGGCGGGAGTCTGCACGGAAAAGGGCAGTGATTTGTATAAGAAAAACCACCCGCTCTGTTTCAAGCAGAGTGGGTGGTTTTTTTTCTGTTATTTGGTTTTCTGATCAGGCGGTTGAGTCCCAGATATTTTTTCGTTATGCCTGATGATCACTGTCACGGCGCTTTTTCCCGGAGATAGCCAGCCAGACCAGAGCCAGGCTGGATACGCTGGCAGCCAGAATCCATGCTCTCCGGTGCTGTCACCGGTCTTAGGGGCATCTGCCATGGGGGCCTCCTCGTCCGGGAGATCGATGACAGGCAGCTCCGTGGACCAGCTGGTACCGTTGGAGAAGCCACTTTCGGTGAAGGTGTAGCTGTGTCCCTTGGGCAGTGCCGTCTGCCAGGTGGCAGTATGGCCGTTTACTGTGGTGTCTGCCAGAGTGAGGACAGAGATATGAGCCTGATTGGCGTCATTGTCTGTGATGGTCACCTGGAAGGCGCCGGGCAGAGTATCGATGTCATAGAGCTTGGTCACAGTGAGGGTCTGTGCCTCTGCAGTGTAAACACGGGTGATAGTCCGCCCGCCGGGCTGCAGAGTACCGGTGTAAGCAACGTCCTCATCATCCTTGCCGGTATCAAACGTCCCGTCATAGTCTTTAGAGAAGGCGTATGTGAGGCCGTTGATCTGGAAGGCCGTCTCCGTCTCCGCAGAAGAGAAGTCATAAGGAGTCTCATAATCGCCGGTGCTGGTATAGGGGTTGGGTTCTGCGTGAGACAGGGCCCACAGATCGTTGCCGTTTTCATCCACGAACTGGACACGAGCAGTGCTTTGACCGTTGGCGGCGCCTCGATTGGTGGTGGCGGCGCCGGAGCAGTACACGTCAGAGTCGACGGGCAGGGGATAGGCCTCGGTAATAGCTGCGTGAAGATTGGCAGGCTGATACTGATAGGTCACGCCTGCTGTTCAGCAGAAGTAAACCTTCAGGTGAGTAGAACTGTTGCCAGCCACAGCAGCGGTGAGAACATTGGAAGTGCTGTTCTCATCAAAGTGATAGGTCCGCTTTTCCGTGTTGTTGGCGATATTCGGGGGCTTGTCAGAATTCGTCACGGAAACGCGGTCACTGGTGTGGGCCTGACAAGTGACGGAGGCAGTTGGGGTGGTGGGGTACGTGCCATCGGTATTTTGATAGTAATAGTAGAAGTCCACGAAGTAGTTGACTTCATTTGCCGTGTAGTCCACGGTATAGGTAATAGAGGTTGCGTTCTTGGCATTCATAGCCGCATAGGCGCTCTGAATATTGGTATAAACGGTATCGCCATTGGAGAAGATGCCGCCGTCAACAGCCGCCCAGCCCGTATCTGCTTTCACAAGGGGAGCAGGAATAGCTATTTCTTCCAGGGATTCCAGATAATCGTTCTGGGTGAAGGTGTACCGCAGAGTGCTGCCGGTGCCGCTTTCGACAACGGAGAACCACTTGTAGTAAGCAGCTTTCTCCTCCGGGTTAACTTTCGCCCAGCTGTACTTGGTGGTGTTGCCAGGCTCCATGTAGTTGCCTTCCTGGTTCTGGACCTGGCCGTGAAGGCCGGCGTCAAAAATAATGGTGTAGGTTTTTCCGGTGTATGCGTTGGTGAGGGAGGCAGACTTGCTGGCGCCATCGGCGACAATGCTTACCTCACTGCTGACGGCATCCTTGCCGTCCAGATTCCAGGTATAACCCAGATCACTTAGGTCGCCGCCGTTCTCTACCACGCGGTAGGTACCGGCGGGGAGCAGCGTCTCACTGGTATACGTATAGGTGCCGTTTTCGGAGTGGAAGCCGTCAAAGTCCTTGATGGAGATCTCGGTGAGGCCCGTCACATCCTGCCACTGTGCAGAGCGGCTGACCACGGTGCCGGTGAAGGAATCTGCCAACTCGGTGACCACTAGCTTCTGCACGGTGAAGGTGAGCTTGCCTAGCTTTTCCCAAGCGGCAGCGTCCGTGGAGGGGACGCCGGAGATGGTCTTGGAAATTGTCAGGTAACCGCCGATGTAGCGCGCATGGTAGTAGTTGATGGTGTAGGTCAGCTGTTCGCTGCCGGTACCGCCTGCTTTACCGGACCGGGTTACCTGGTCGGCATAGGACAGGCTGCTGTCGTACACATCGTAGCGGGTGTAGAGATTGGTTGCTGGATCAAGGAAGTTTGCACGGGCTGCGTTCAGCACGAGCTCCTCGCTGGGTTCCCCGGGGCCGTAGTTATTGTCAGCGGAAACGGGAATGGTTGCGATGGGAGTGGTCTGCATCACGCCGTTCACCACATCGAAGAGCTGGTAGCGCACCGCGAACTGATAGGGAGCCTGCTCCAGATAGACGTGGATGGTGTAGGTGTTGCCGGTCTGCGTCACTTCGCCGTCCATATAGTGGGGGGCCTTGGCGTAGTTGCCGGTATATGTTTCCACCGGGCAGTCAGGAATGGTGCTTACGCTGTTCCACAGGGCCTGCAGGGTGGGATACTCAGACACAGGGCCGACAGAGGTCGTAACAGAGGTCTGCTGTTCGGGCGTCAGGTCGACCGTGGTGTAATCCGTCTTGCCCATGGCCTTGTAGTGATACTGGAAGGTGTAGGAATAGTTGAGCTGCGGGGCAGCGACCTGCCGCTTGTACTTCAGCGTGATGGAAGCACCATTCTGACTGTATGTGATCGTTTCCACATCCGGGATACTTGCAGAGAAGGTATAGTTGTTTTCACCGTAGGAGGGCTCCTGCAGGCTGTTCACGGTGACCGTCTTTTCTTCCTCGTTGGTATAGACGGTCTGGGTACTGCCTGCTTGGGTGAGACCCTTTTCCGTGGTGCCGTCCAACCAGTAGGTGTAATACTCATGGGTAGCGGTGAGCTTGTATTTGGGCAGGATGGGGGCACCGGTTTTGGTGTTGTATAAAACACCGTCCACATGGTAGTGGCATACGGAGCTGTCTTGTTCCTTTGCCACATACCAGATCACACCCACATCACCGTTTTGCAGCTGCTGCGCCGTAACGGCAAAGTTGCTCAGAACCATCTGCTGGAACCGCAGATCTTCGCTGCTTGTGCCAGTCAGGCTGGGAGCGGAGATAATTACGTTGGAGACAGGCTGGAACTTTTCTTGAACCTCCGCTACTTCCAGTTTGGTCAGGTCCGTAACGATGGTTTTCTCGCCGCCTTCCACGGAGGCGGTGCCGGAGATCTTGCCCCAGAAGTGGCCGGTGCCATCTGTCTGATGCTCCGGCAGATAATCCGCAGAGGAATAATGGGTGGTGCCATCCTCATACTGGATTTTTCGGTCAATCCGCAGGAAGAACGCCGCCTGGTAAGGCTGCTCCTTTACGGTCCAGTTGCCGGATGCCCTTTACGGTACCATCTACGCCATTGGAAGAAACCCAGGCCTGGTCGTTGCTGGCGGTCCAGCCGGAGAAGACGTACGTGGTATCCCCGACCATAACCGTAGTCCCCTTGGAATAGGTCTGATCCACCGTGTAGGAGGCTCCATAGGTCACTGTATCATTGGCGGGCAGCGTTTCCCCGGAGGGAGCGTGATTCCACTCATAAGAGATGGAGAGCTGCGTCTTGTCGGTCACAAAGCAGAAGGTCCGGATTCTATATTCTGGGAGTAGTGAAACTCCATGGTGCAGTCCTTGACTTCGGCCTGCCGGATGGCATTGGAAAAATTATAGGAGCGGTTGTTATAATTCAGGTGGGAAGGGGCGTTCTGAATGGACTGAATCTTTTTGGCCTGGTTGTCGCTGGCATCGGTGAAATCCGTCACCGGGTGGGAGCCGTCGGTGGCACCCACAGAACATCACGGGCTGGGACCCGTTCACCTGGATTGAGCTGCTGAGAGGCATTTCCTGAATATCGGCACCGCCGATGGAGTAGGTAGAGTTTCACGTTCCGGGAGCCAGTGTCCTGGAAGGTGTAAGACTAAAAATGATTGCCGTTATCAGCAGGAGGGACCGAAGAAGCTCCGTTTTCGCCGTCATTTCCGGGGTTCCTGAGCTTGATGCTGTCCTGCACTTCCGACTCGTCCTTTCCCAGACGGAAAGTAGGCTCATCGCCACCACCCTCCGCACGGACTTTATAGGAGTGGTTTTTCAGGATGGTGAAAACAGCCTGACCGTTTTCATCGGTATCTGCTGATCTACCGGTTCCACGCTCCAGGGGCCATCTCTGGAGTCCCGATCGTGCAGATAGACCGTGACGTCCTCCAGAGGCTCTCCAGCCTCATCCACCACGGTGATGGTGGCGATGCCGATGCTGTCACTTTCGCCCTCATAGGCCAGCACGCTGCCAGGCAGCAGGCCCAGCACCAGCACCAGTGCCAGCAGAGCGGACAGTGCGCGTCTTTTCAAAGTTGCCATTGTTTCATTCTCCTCTCCAAAATTGGAAAATCGAAATCCATGGCGGCCGGGCTGGCATGGCGGTGTTGCCCACGTTAGCCCCCTTACTTTGCGTCCCGCCGTTTCCGACGGTTTGCCCTTGCAGTGATTTCTTTCGGATGGGTTTTCCATCCTCCCATGTTCTTCTCCGTTTCGCCGGTGCAGCGAGATGGGCTGCGTTTCCAACAGGGATTATTCGGTCGTTTCCAGTGTACTGTTCATCGGCAAAATCAACTCCAGCACACTGCGGAAACGTTCTTCCCGTCCGGTTTCCAGCCAGATCACAATCTGGTATTCTGGCGGAAGAGAACCGATACCGTAGAGGCCCCCAGCTTTCCCATTGTCGTTCGAGAGATCCGCTCTAGACAGTCCTAAAATGACTTCGCTGCTTGCCTGTGGTGAATCCTCTATCTCCTGATGTTTGTAAATGAAAATATAACATACGGAGGTTACAGAATAGGTTATATTTTCAAGATTTTCATTCAAAAGTTACTTAAAAAATATTTAAAAATTTTTCTATATTTTCCAGCAGATGTATACAATTTACAGAGAAATTAAAAAACAAGAAAAAAGCATACCTGTCTCCTTGACAAATATTTAATAATTAAGTATATTAGAAATTGCTTAATTGTTAATATGGGAGGTTCTCATATGCCGTCAAAAAACTTTGCTTTGATAGACCGTAATTTTTGCGTTGCCTGTGGCAGCTGCGTTAAAGTATGCCCCAAAGAGGCAATCTCCATCTGGCGGGGCGTCACTGCTACAGTTGAGACTTCCCGCTGCATAGGCTGTGGAAAATGTGCCCGGGAGTGCCCGGCAGGAGCAATTCGTCTTATGGAGAGGGGGAGTGTACAATGAACCGCGACAAGCATTGGTATGACTACCTGTGGATTGTGACTCCTGTCTATTTATTGCTGGGTTTTTTTAATATTCTCTTTGCCTGGCTTGGCATGGTGTTCTTCTGTGCGCCGCTGATCATCTCCATTGTTACGGGAAAGAAAACTTATTGCAACCGTTACTGCGATCGCGGACAGTTTATGACGCTGCTGGGAGGAAAGCTGCATCTGTCCCGCAATTGCTCCACCCCCAAATGGATGCGGCACCCGTGGTTCCGCTACGGCTTCCTCATTTTCTTCCTGGTCATGTTTCTTCAGATGCTGTGGGTGACCTATCTGGTGGGTGCAGGTGCTCAGAGTTTGGGACAGTCCATCAAGCTGTTCTGGGTCTTCCGGGTCCCCTGGCACTGGGCCTATCACGGAACGCTGTTTGCTCCATGGGTCGCCCAGTTTGCTTTTGGATTTTACAGTATGATGCTGACGTCCAATCTGATTGGCTGGATTGTGATGGTGCTTTATAAACCCCGTACCTGGTGTGTCTTCTGCCCCATGGGTACTATGACGCAGCTGATCTGCAAAGGAAAAGCCAGAGGCACACAGCCACCCTGCTGCACAGCCTGCAGTCAGGAGGCGCGGAGATGAAAGAAAAGGCAAAAGTTGTGGCAGAGCTCATGGGGCAGCTTGCCAATGAAAACCGTCTACTCATCCTTTGTGCCTTGCTGGAACGTCCCATGACTGTGGGGGAATTGGCTGCGCAGGTCCCACAGATTACGCCTTCTGCACTTTCGCAGCACCTGCAAAAGCTCAAAGGAGCCGGCCTGATTGAAGGGGAGAAGCGGGGGCAATATGTGCGTTATTCCATCCGGGATCGGCGGCTGTATGCCGTCATGGCGGTGCTGAAGGAACAGTACTGCTGAGGATTCGGCCAACTGCCAGGATGCATATTTGTAAAAAACCGTCCGAGGAAGGTTCTTTCCGCGGACGGTTTTTCATTTTAAATTCTGGGCGCGAGCGGACAGGGGACAGATCCCGGTTTATAAGGCAAAACCCAAAGGACGCCGGTCAGTGCGGAATTTGCCGTATCGGAGCGTTATTCCAAAATACGGAACTGCTGCTGTCCTTTTTGTCTGTTTTTTACTTCATAAAGCACGGTATCAGCCAGTTGGTACAGCTCTTCAAAGGTTCGGCTTTTGTGACCGGCCACGCCGCCGACAGATAAAGAGGACTGTGCTGCGGGGCAGCGCTCCTTCATCATTTCTCGGTAATAATCCAACACCTGCTGAATTTTCCATTGAATTGTCTGTACGTCTTCGCAGTCGGCAATGAAAGCCGCAAATTCGTCACCGCCAAGACGGCAGACTATATCGGTTTTGCGGAAAGACTCTGTCAGCTGTTTGGCGACAAAGCAGAGGATCTCGTCACCACGCTTGTGGCCATACAGGTCGTTTACCCGCTTAAAGTTATCCAAATCCAACATAAAAAAGAGGTAATGGGAAGGATATTTCATGGCTTCGGTGATACGGGACTGGCCCCCCTTACGGTTGTAAATTCCGGTCAAGGGATCGCTGACTGCTGCATACTCCAAGCAGGCTTTTGCGTGGACCTGCTGAGAAAAGTCAATCAATACACTGATGATGGCGTATCTTCCGTCGGCAGTTATGGTTCGTCTCCCAATGTCATGTACCCAGAAATAGCTGCCATCTTTTTTCTTCATTCGGTACTCGATTTCGTACTGATCTCCCTGGGTAAGAATTTCAGCCATCTCTGCATTCACAAACGCTCGGTCCTCTGGATGGATGCTGTTGATAACAAGGCCCTGAATATCTTGATCAAAGTCCTCGTAGCTCTCATATCCCGCCATTTTCAGCAGGCGTTCGTTGGCAACATACAGGGGAAAACCATCTTCCATGTAACCGCCCACGATGCCGCCGGGCATGACCTGCCCAATCAGCTCCATGAGTTCATATCGAGTCTCGCGATTAAGGGAATCCATATCCTGAGAAATAAATTCCAGCGGAAAAAACTCCCCGCTTTCTTGGCACTTGCTGGCCCTTGAGGCGTGAAGCATATCAATTACATAATGGGTTCCGTCCCAGTGCAGACTTGCTGTCAGACGTATGTGGTAAAGAGTCTGACGGCCTTTAGGGAGGGAGAACTGCATTTCCAAATTGCAAAAGCAATCCCAGCAGCCCGGTATGCGCTCTTTTTGGGTGTAGTTGGTCATGGCATAAAAAATGGGGGTGGGCAGCTGGGCAATTTCCGTTTGCAGCAGGCGGGCGAACGCCTCTTTCCCAATGGCAATTGTATTCTCCCTTGTACCAACGCTGTACAGCTGATCAGAGACAAGTTCCAACACACGCCCGATGTTTCGTTCCACGAGGCAGCGATAAAGAAAATCGTTCAGTGTCGTGTGGATTGGCCGACCTGATTCGGAGACGCTGGGGCGTCTGGCCTTTGCTTTTGGCATTTCACTACCTCCTGCTCTTGGTTTTCGGGATCCGCCTGACTGACCAGCCGGTACATCTGACTTAACTCCATGGGACGGTGGTAATAATATCCCTGGATCATATCGCATCCCGTATTCAGAATGATTTCATTTTGATCCAAGTGCTCCACGCCCTCCATGCAGACGGTTTTTCCAAACTGGTGGCAGGCAAAGACGATACTTCGGATAAACTGCATTTTCGCCTCAGATGAGGTTACCTCCTGCACCAAGGAGCGGTCCAGTTTGATGATGCTGGAGGGATACTGCAGCAGCATCCGCAGGGAGGAGTATCCGCTGCCGAAATCATCCAGTGCAATGGAGATGCCCAGGTTTTGACAGGCTTTGACGAAGCTGGCCAGCTTTTCAGGCTGTTCGTCCAGACAGCTTTCAGTGAGTTCTGCCACCAGGCTGGCGCCATTGAGCCGGTATTTCTTCAGTGTTTCCTGCATGAAGGGGATCAGCAGTCGATCGGAAAGCTGATACAGGCTGACGTTGAACGTCAGATAGAAGGATGGGTTGAGAGATTGGAGCCGGACGCAGGTTGATGCGGTCTGCTCAAAGACCCAGCGGCCCACCGTATGAATCAGATTGTTTTTCTCTAAGATGGGGATAAATGTTGCCGGTGAGATATCCTGCCCTTTAAACGTCCAGCGCAGAAGCACCTCGCCGCCAATCACCGCGTCGTTTCTGGCAGAGACGATGGGCTGAATCACGATGCGGAAATGCTCCATCTGATTGGCAACATTTTGACTCAGTTCCAGCACCATATTGGACATCTGCTTGACACGCTGGATGTTGGGAGTGGAATAGTCCACATAGTTCAGTTTGGCATCCTGCTTGGATACGCGGATCAAGGAGACCAGATTTTCCACCAGATCATCCGGAGTCATGGTACCGTTTGGGTACTCCATAATGCCGAAGGAACAGATATTCTGGACGGATACGCCCAGGCTTGTATAGCATTTCTGGATAACAGACCTGATCTCATCCACCAGTGCATCCTGACCTTCATCCATACAGGCGGAATTGACAATGGCCATGCAGCGCATGCCCTCCAGGCGGAAAAAAGACATCTTCCAGAAGAGTTCCTCCGTTAAGGCGTCCGCTACCTTTTTAAAGAGACGATCTCCATATGCCCGTCCTTTGGTATTGTTTATTTCCGTGAACCCGTTGAGACTGAAGCCGATAACCAGTGTATGTTGATCTGATTGATGCAGCTCTTCCAACTGTTGGAAGGAAGCGTGTTCCCTTGGAAAATTCGTAACGGGGTCCACAACGAAATTTTTGTCCTGATGGGTCACGCGCCCGGAGAAGAACAACGGGGTGGTTTTGTCCTGGCTCCACTTTAAAATACCATAGCAGCGGACCCAGAGGTTGTTTCCATTTACGTCCCGAACCTGGTAGCGCAGGTCGTGGATGGTGCGCTTTTCCTGCAACATGCTGGAGATGTCCTGCCAAAAAAGATCCTGAAATTCTGGCGTGCTGATTCGCTTGGACCACTGCTGTAAAAGTCCGCTGACTAGATTTTGCTGAAACCCAAAGTCCTCCTTCATGTTATTGGAAATGAAAAAGAGATCCTTCTGCATATCTCCCAGGTAAAAATAGCTGGAATCGTTATCCTGAGAAACAGATCGGAATAACGCCTCGATGTCGCAGTTTGCTTCAGCAAGAAAGGCCTGAAAGGGGGTCTCGATCGTTTGGAGGGCGGAACTCCGGCGGTCTTGCGCTGGCTGCCGGCAATCTCGGCTGGATTGCCGACGGTCCACGTCGGGCCGGCCACCGTTTTCACGATAATAGTCCCGTTTGTCCTGATACATCACCTGATCGGCCTGTGTGATCAGCTTTTCCAGATTCAGTGGCTGTGTGTTGGACCAAACATAGCCCACTGCAATATGGCACAGATCCTCCTGAATTTTCCGATGAAGACGGCATACATTCTCGTGAAATTTTGCTTCACTACAGTTGGGATAGAGTGCAATAAATTCATCCCCGCCGGTGCGGTAAACCATGTTGGTGTCCGTTGCTTCCTGAAGTAGTTCGCAGCAATGGCAGATCAGCCGATCTCCTGCTTCGTGTCCCTGGGAGTCATTGACTTTCTTTAACCCCGTGATATCGCAGTAAATTACACCAACGGAATCCATTTTCAAGTTACCATACCGTTCAGTCAGGGCGTGTCGGTTCAGCGCACCGGTCAGTTGATCGTGATAACTCAGCTCATGCAGGCGGGAAAGAAGGTCTCTGCGTTTGAGAAGGGTGGATGTGAAGTAACCGAGCACATTCAGAAGCGGCGTTATGAGGGGGATCATCTGGCTGTCCGGATTATCTACGCCAATAAAGCCAATGACCCTTCCGTCAACCTTGATGGGACCGGCGGCCAGGGAGTGGATGTCCTGGGGCTTCAATATGGCATAAGACTCCGGATATATGGTGCGGATTTCCTCTAGGTCTGAAATCACGGTTACCTCATTGTCTGCAAACAACGAGAGCCACCAATCAATGGCGGATACAGACACGTTTTGCAGAAACTCTTTTTGAGGTACGGCATTTTCTGAGCACCATTCGTAGGTGTTGCTGGTGGTTTGATTGTCGTACAGTTCAAAGATATAAGCACGGTCACAGGAGAAAGTATTTCCGATATAAGAGAGCATGTTCTGAATGGTTTCCTCCGGATTTGCGTTGGAAAACATCTGCTGCATGCATTCATTCAAGATGGTCTCACTGCGGGCATAATAATAGGGGGATTTGCAGGAGGAATCCGAGTTTGCGTCAATGGCAATTTCAATCCGACACTTTCGTCCATGAACATTGAGCAGACTGTCCTTCACCAAAAAACGCTTATTTAAAATGGGATTTCTATGTGTCCAGGAGACAAACTTGCCAAGTTCAAGCTGCTGATTTGTACAAAAGAAACAGGGGGTATTGGAACCTTGCAGAACCCGATAGCATTTTTTCCCAATAAATTCGGCTTGGGAACGATATCCGAGGGCATTTCGCAAATGGCGATTCATGTATACCAATGCATGTGTCTCCACATCGGATACGTATACCATTTCGTCCAGCTCTTCGAAAAATTCCCAAAGCTCCATGAACAGCCCATCCTTTACACAAATTGAAAAACATGTTCAATATTTACATCGACATTTCATCGGTAAAATTAAGTTATTTTACAGTTTACCCTTCAAAAATGCGGTTTTTTTGTATCTGGTCGTTGCTTCAAAATGGGATTTTGCCAATCCTCCTTCATATGCGTTTGGTCTGCGGCTGCCGTATCCGTTTTGTATTGGTAGAGCATGGATCTCTGACGCTTTTTATATATTATCATGCCGTCTGCTTCTACACGATCAATCACAGGAGCGGCTGCGGCTGATGGGTCCTGGAGCATCTTTTGATACAAGAGTTTGCCAAGGGCCGGCCGGATTGAGAGAGGGGTCCTCCGAAATTCCGGGATGTCGTTTAGAATGAATGTTTTTCCGATGTTCTCCCGGCGGTTTTTATAGATTGCGGCAAGAATGCTGTCAGCAATTTTATCCAGACTTTTTGCTGGCTGAGAAGGGGACGATTGATAAAAAAACAGGTCGAGGTCGATGTGTTCGAGGATGTATGAAACCAGGTCTGCCTGAGAGAGCCCAACTTCATCTGCTTTTTCCTTGAGCGCTTGATGCAGTTTTTCTGATGGGGTAAATGTGATGCTGTCCATGTTGACATTCTCCTTTACGTGAGGGAAATCACAGCCCAACAAATTCACTCACTCACTCACTATATAAAAACATATCATAATCCCAGGAGAAAAGCAAGGTGCATTTGTATTCCGTATATTACACAATGAATCAAAAGGACCTCCTTCCACAGACAGGTGAAGGAGGTCCTTTTGATTATCCGGGTAGCTTTGCTGCGGGATTGAAAGAGGCGGCAAGCAGACCCAAACAGCTATCGCGTTTTCTGACAATCTTATGCGCTCTCGCTGGCATGGGCGTCATTCCAGGCGGCAAGATAAGCAATACAGGGCCAGTAGGTGCGATAGGTAAGAAGAGCCTGAAGAAACTCCGTGCTTTTTGCTGTTTCTCCTACGGAGCGGAGATAGCCGCAGATCCCGTACAGGGCAATGACGCGATTTAATTCACTGGGTTCCTGATCTGCCTCGGCTGCAGCATCTTTCCACGAAACATCGCCGCAGAATACGGACACCGCAAGTTGGTATGCGGTGTGATGACCCGCATGCATTTCTCGCCGGTACATCGGGAGCAGATCCGGTTCTCCGCAGATGCGATAGCGGCACAAGGTATGCCAATAAATCACCGCAATAGCCATTTCGTCTCCGCAGGGAAGACATTTGGCAAACCAGTCTGCCGCAGTGGAATACTCTCCCTTGAGATAGTGCCAGACACCGATGGGAAGTGCCACGGCCTTGGGGTCTGCGCCTATAGCCAGACAGCGTTCATACTGCTCCTTTGCCTCGGCAAAGCGCCGGATCGTCAGGTATGCACCGGCCAGACGGCTGAAAACAGTCCAGTCGTCCCGGCGAATCCGCAGGGCGCTCTGGTAGGCACAGATTGCGTCTTTGAACCGATATTGTCCGGCAAGCGCATTGCCCAGGGTAACCCGGCTTTGATAATCGTCTGCCTCCCGTAGCCAGAAAATCTCCTCGGTATCTTCTGCCGTGCAGGGAGCGTTCCCGATCTGACTCTCCAGACTCGCCTTTTCCAACAGACCCATCAGCGACCCTCAATCAGCGCTTTTGCCTCGGCAAGGGACAGATTCTGTGCCTTGGCAATACGGGCCAAATCTTCAAACTCATACTTGGAACGGACGACGCCGTACCCTTGGGAATTCTTTCGGCGCACGGTTCCGTAAGGTGTTTCCAGCGTTTGAATGTTCCGGTCCAGCACATAGCGCCGGCAGAGGGTTTCCCGGACGCCGATGGTGGTAGTGTGGCGGAGCATTTCTGCTGCCATTGCCTCCCGATCCTGCTCCCGACACAGGATGCAGAGCAGTGTGCCGGGGCGGGACTTCTTCATGCCCACCGGAACGGTATACACCTCCAGAGCCCCGGCTTCAAAGAAACGCTCCATGGCAAAACCGATGGCTTCTGCCGTCATGTCATCCACGTTGCAGGAGAGTTTACAGACCATATCGGCCTGCTCCGCCGTGTCTCCCAGCAGGGCGCGGACGCAGTTGGCTGCGGTAAAGTCCTTCTTTCCCATGCCATAGCCGATGGCGCTGATCCGCATCACAGGCATCGAACCGAATTCCGTGGCAAAATGCTTCAAAAGCGCGGCGCCGGTCGGCGTGCAGAGTTCGCCCTTTACCCCACCGCCATAGATGGGAACTCCCCGCAGGATATCCGCCGTGGCCGGGGCGGGTACGGGCAGAATGCCGTGGGCGCAGTGGACATGCCCGCTGCCCACGTGAATGGGGGAGACCACTACCTTCTCCGGTCCGATCCGATGCATCAGCAGGCATACGGCAGTAATGTCCGCAATTGCATCCATGGTGCCGACCTCATGAAAGTGGATTTCACTGACGGGGACGCCGTGGGCGCGGCTCTCTGCCTGTGCGATCAGATCGTAAACGGCCAGTACGTCCTGCTTGACCGGTTCCGGCAGATGCAGTTCGGCAACAATGTGCGCAATGTCGTGCATCCCGCTGTGATGGTGGGGATGGATGCCGCCCTGGTCATGGCCGTGGGGATGCTCATGGCCATGTTCGTGCTCGTGTTCGTGGCCGTGTTCATGGTCGTGATGGTGTTCCGAAGAGGCGGCGTCCTCCTCCATACCGTCCACCTTTACGCACATATGGGTCCCGGTAATGCCGCACTTTACAGAGGATTCCCGGATAAACTGTACGCCGGGAATCCCCAGGCCATTCAGCTCCTCTACAAAGGCACCCGGGTTCGGCAGCAGTTCCACCAATGCCGCCGTCAGCATATCCCCGGCGGCTCCCATGCCGCAGTCCAAATACAGCGTTTTCATGCTTTTTTTGCCTCCATGTGGTTGATCATACTGGCCAGATAACCGGCGCCGAAGCCATTGTCGATGTTGACGACGGAAACGCCGCTGGCACAGGAATTGAGCATCGATAGCAGCGCGGAAAGCCCGTGGAACGATGCGCCGTAGCCAACGCTGGTGGGAACGGCGATGACTGGGCAGTCCGCCAGTCCGCTGATGACGCTGGCCAGAGCCCCTTCCATTCCTGCGATGGCGATGATGACGCTGGCGCTCATGATTTCATCCAGATTGGTCAGCAGACGGTGAAGGCCGGCCACGCCCACATCATACAAACGGGTGACCTGGTTTCCCAGCACTTCCGCTGTCAGCGCGGCCTCTTCCGCCACGGGGATGTCGCTGGTACCGCCGGTAGCGACCAGAACTGTCCCGATGCCGTCCGGACGGGGCGGCGTTCCGATGATACCGATCTTTGCTTCAGCGTGGTAGGAAAGAGGATGCACGTCCTGGACCTGCTCTGCCTTTTCCTTGGAGAGCCGGGTGATGAGAATGGTGGTCTGCCCGTTTTGACATAGGGTGTCTGCGATTCCAATGATCTGCTCCGGTGTTTTCCCGGCTCCGTAGATAACCTCTGCCGCACCTTGCCGGATTTTCCGGTGCAGATCGACCTTGGCGTATCCAATATCCGCGAAGGGCTGCACTTTGAGCTTGAGCAGTGCGTTATCCACTGAAAGCTGACCGTTCTGGACCTTTTCCAGAATCTCTTTGATCTCGCTATGCATCACGTACCTCCAGGTCCAGCAGGACAGAACTGTAAAAACGCCGCAGCTCTGTCAGAATACGGGTTCGGTTTTCCAGAACTTTGGAAAGCTGTGCTTCCGGGATCTGGAGCTTTGCCGCATCCCCCAGCATCCGGATGCGGAAATCCCGAAAGCCGAGAGAGGCCAGGAGCTTTTCCGCGGCCTCCGTCCGCTCCAGGCGGTCTGCGGTGATCTCCGTACCGGTGGGGATCCGGGTGGCCAGGCAGGCATAGGCCGGCTTATCCCAGGTAAAAAGCTCCGCTTCTCTGGAGCGTCTGCGGATCTCCGGTTTGGTCAGTCCGCACATCCGAAGCGGGGAGAGCACGGAAAGCTCCGCCAGGGCCCGCATACCCGGGCGGTCAGCGGCGTCATCGGAGGCATTCGTCCCGTCTAGAAGTACAGAAAATCCATCCTCCAAAGCCGCTTTCCGAATGGTGGAGAAAATCGTTTTTTTGCAATAATAGCAACGTTCCGACGAATTTTGGGTCACTTGATGATTGGAGAGCACATCTGCCTCCAGTACTTTCAAGTCAGCGTGGATGGCCTCTGCCAGATGCAGGGCATCCTCCAGCTCAAACTGGGGCTGGAACGCGGACTTGACATAGTACGCTCGCACGGTGGCCCCGCACTGCATGGCGGCATACAGCAAATAGGCGGAATCCACGCCGCCGGAGAATGCCAGAGCGGCTTTTGGATATTCTTTGAAAAAATTGTTCAGATCCATGTATCTGTCTTCCGTTCCTCTGTGAAAATATCAGGAAAAGCGGTTCTGCCGGAAACGGTAGAACCGCTTTTGAAGGAACCTGATTATGCCTTTTTGAAAAGCTGCGCCCGCACGACGCCCTTGGGATCTTTGACCAGCAGGATCACAAGCCAAATCACGAGTGCCAGCGCGATCACAGACAGTCCCAGAAAGAGATCGTTGAGCATATCGGCAGCGGCAGGCGTAAAGTATTCCGCGCCCAGTTCCATGTATTCAAAAATCGCGTCGCCCAGCCACATCAAAGAGGCACCCCAAAACATCCAGCACAAGATGCCAACCTTGAGTTCACGGGCAGATGCGTTTTGGTACCAGAGAACCGTGCAGAACACAGCAGCAAAGACCGTTGTCAGCAAAGTCATGCTGTGTGCTCCTCACTGAACAGCAGTATGAGACTGCAGGGCCTTTTTCTCCATGGTATTGGTGACAAGAACCATGCAGCCCCAGGCAGCCGTAATGAGAGCTGCCATCAAAACACCGACAGTTCCCATTTCCACCAGCATTCCCATGGCGTCGGACGGGTCCTTCATTGCCGTCAGGAACGGGAACCAGGGGGTGATCTCTCCGTGCCAGAGATGCTCAAAGGCCAGCAGAGCAGAGCCGCCCCAGAGCATATTGGAGAGCCACTTGAGCTTCTTGCAGAAGGAGATCCGCTCCTCTGCCTGGTAGGGAGTACCGGCCTCTTGGGCCTTCTTCTTCGCGGCCTTCGTTGCAGCGGTCACAACAGCCGCTTCAGCGGCAGAAACCAAAAAACATGCCATAAAATCGTTCCTCCTAAAAATAGTGCTGCCATTTGATTCCGGCGATATCCCGCAGAAGAAACCACATTAAAAAATAAAAAGGCACACAACTCCTCCCTGAGAGGAGATGTGTGCCTTCGTGGTACACGGTTCCATACAGAATCAGATGACGCGGATCAAAAAGTGTTTCAACACTTGTAGGTTGGCTTTTGCCAACATTATGAAAATAATGATACATCACAGTCCTGCGTTTGTCAAGATTTTGGAAAGAGGCCCGAATGCTGCATTGGATTCCAGACGATCAGTTCCATGACTGCTCAGCGGAGGACCATTGTTTTGCAAGGGACTGCTCCTCAATCGCTGCCCGAAACGGCTCCCTTAAAAAAGCGTTTATGGTATCCAGTACGGCCTTGAAGTCGCTGATGGGGAGATCAACTTTCCGGGTAAATGCCACCCATCTTTTCTGCATTCCGTCGTCTGCATCAAAGGTCATGATCTGATCGAACTGCTCCAAAGAAAACGGATGATTCCGGTTTGCAAATGTCTTTTTCAGGGCTTCGGTCAGTATCGCCCCGCCAAAATCAAACTTATTTGCGAGATAGTAGAGGTCGTAATAATCCTTCATGCGGCTGGAAAATTCCATCAGATCAAGGATCGCATCCAACTTTTCGGCAACTGTGGTTTCAACGGAATAGGTATTGACGATTGGTGCTTTGAAATCAGGAAGCTGCGTTGGAATCCGCCTTTTTTCCTGGTGGGGGACGATAATATCTCCTACACCAAAGTCAATCGAGAAGGGAGTGCGCGTATTTTTGATTCTGGCGATAATGGAGGCTCCAATTCCGGCGTATTTTTTGGCAACAGCAATGGGCGCAACATGCTTGATTTCAAAGGTGATGTAGTCATTTCCCGTATCCACTGCAATGATTTCTTCCAGAATTTCCCGAAGCCGTTCGGGCGTATTTGGCTGCTGGCGGAGAAGAAAATCAACATCCATTGTCACGCGGCTGTCAAAATTCGTCAGGGAGTAGAGAAACAGGCCGCCTTTCAGCACCAGATTTTCTGCATAAGCGGATTTTTCCACCCTGCGCAAGAATTCTTCCTGACAAAAAAGCTGCATGCACAGCTGATAACTCCGGCCGCTTTCAGTCACTTTGTTTTTCAGCCTTGCTAAAATAGATGCGCCCAGATCAGCCATTGAGCAGTACCTCCATCAAATCATTTACCCGTTTTAACAACCCCATCGCTTTAGCATATTTGGAAAGATTGTTCAGATTTTTTTGTTCATCGGACACATATGCATGGATTGCCTTGTTAAAAAGCTCATGGTCCAGTTTCGTCCGATATTTGAAACAATCACAGATGGTGCGCTCACGGTCATATATGGAGAGTGTTGCGCCATGAAACGCTGCCGTTGTTCTCCCGAGTTCATAGTATGGATTAGGAATGTAATAAACTTTTATGGGAACTTCGTCGATTTTGAGTTTTGCCCTTGATATGGTCCTGGGAACGGCAAGGGTCCAAACCCTCGGCGTGAAATCACTGTACCCATAGTGGAACAGCGCAGATTCCACGCACACAATCCCTTCTGGGAGCAGAGCTTCCAGAATCTGCTCTTCCGTGATATCGAAGTTGTCCGCCAGCCTGTAATAGCCATGCCGGATACGCACAAGAGCGCCCTGATCTGTCAAGCTGCAAACGTCATATTTCGCAAGGCCGGCTGCAGTAAAATCTGAGGTTCTGGCAATCCCGTTAGCTGCAGTAAGAACGCTTTTTGCAAGCTCCAGCTTTGTCATATACGCACCAACTTTTCACACACAAATTTTTAATATAGTTGTACGATAGTAGTATACCATAGAAAAGTGGATTTATAAATCTTTTTCCATATTTTGATAAAAAAATTGTGTGCCACTATCGGAAAGGCAGTCTTCTGCGCGTTCCATACCGGAAGGGAAAGGGAAGACAGAAAACAGCTGCGTTGCCTTTGCTGGGATAAACGAGAAATCGGCCCCCGGACATCCGACGGATGCCGGGGGCCGACCGATGCATGCATGATGCAGCGGGAAATCAAAGCCTGACAGAGATCTCCAGAGGTGGGGACTGAGCCGCTCATTCCTCCAGGGTGGCTTTCAGGGCCTCCACTGTGCGGCGCAGTTCTTCCAAATTGGCAAGGCAGGTTTCCAGCTTTTTGCGGGCTGCGGCCTTGTTCTCCTCAGTGGAGAGGTCCAGCGTCCGCATCTGCGCGGTGGAGCGCCGGATGGAACGGCCGAAGGAATCCACGGTCCGCAGGGGATTGGCAGGGGCTTTTTCCCGAGGAGGCGTCACCGGAGTTTCCAGTGCCTTGGCATAGGCAATGGCCCGGTGTATCAGTGCGGGAAAGTCCCCCTGGTCCTCAGCCTTGGAGACGAACTCCTCCACGATGGGATAGAGGTATTGGTTCTTCTTCCGGGCCAGCTCATATGCGTCTGTCATGGTCATTTTGCCGTTCTCAGCCCAGTCCGTCAGGGTTTCGTCCAGGTTCAAAAGATCCAGGTACCGTTCCACGGTGGCCCGGCTCAGGTCCGACTGCTCCGCCATCAGCTCCGACTGCTCCTTGACGTTTTCCGGCAGCCGGCCTTCTTGGGCGAGAACGTCCCGCAGCGTTTCCAGCTGGCGGGCCATGTCGAAGGGCGTGATATTCCGGCGGTGGATGTTGGCGCCCATCAGTGCCCTCAGCTCTGTCAGCTTGTCCTGGTAGTGGCGTACCTTACAGGGGACTGTGGTTTTGCCCAGCTTGCGGGCCATGTGGACCCGGCGGTGTCCGCTGATGATGCGCCAGCGGCCCTCTACCTCCGAAGGCGTCACCACGATGTCCTCCAGGAAACCGTCCGCTTCCACGGAGGCCATGGTGGAGGTAAACTGCTCATCCTCTGCCATGGAGAAGCGATTCATGGGGTTATCATCCAAGGCATCCACCGGCAGCTGGCGGGTAAACTCGCCGTTTACCGCACTGGCATTGGCGGTGGTTTTCTGCAGGGTGGAGAAAATGGATGGATTCTTCTTGGCCATTGGCTCAGCCCTCCATTCTCGCCAGCATCTCGTCTGTCAATGCAGCATAATCCTCGGTGGCTGTGCAGCGGGGGGAGAAAAAGCACAGGGGCTGCATGGCGATGGGTGCCTTTTTTACATCAATATTTTTCCGAATATAGGTCTGGAAAGCCAGGTCCGGCAGCATCCGGGGCAGATTTTCGATCATCTCCCGGTCCAGTCCCGCACCGGTCTCCACGGCAGTCATAAAGATCCCCAGGACCCGGATATCAGGGTTGGCAATCTCACGGACAGACTGCACCGTCTCCAGCATCACGTCGTAGCCCTCAATGGAGTTTTTGTCCACCTTGATGGGAATGAGGACATACTGCACGGCCACCAGTACGTTGATATTGAAGAGACTCTCCAGGGAAGGGGAGCAGTCAAAAAACACGAAGTCGTATGTATCCGGGATCTGGGGCAGGAGACGACGCAGAGTGGTGTCCCGGCCGAAGGTCATCTCCTGCATGAAGGCCAATGCCGGAGCCAACAGGCTCCCGCCCCGGATCAGGTCCAGGCCTTCGGTGGAGGTGTGACAGATGGTGTCTGCCACTGTGGCACTTTTGCTGACGATCACATCCGTCAGCGTGGCGGAGGGGACTTCGGTGAGCTGGAGGTTGCTGGTAGCATTCCCCTGAGTGTCCATGTCGATGAGGAGCACCTGCTTGCCCCGGCGTACCAATTCTCCCGCCAGATTAATGGCAGAGGTGGTCTTTCCGGTGCCGCCTTTTTGATTCATTACGGCAATGGTCTTCATGCCTGACCACCCTCCTTCTTTTCCAGGGCCTCAATGCTGGAGACCTGCTCCAGCACGCTGTCCAAAATCAGCTGAGACATGGACATGTGCAGTTTGGCGGCCGCCATCTTGATGCGGGTCCGTTCATCCTCTGTGGCATAGACCAAAAGTTTGACCTTCTTTTCTGACTCCATCGACATCCTTCCTCCTTTTTTGACATCATGATATCTTTTTTCAGAAAAGATTATGACATCATAATGTCATATAGTCAAGGGGAAATTGGGGGAATGATGGTAGTTTACCCAGTTGAAAGAATAAACGATAGGCGGGCCCCGAAAGGGACCCGCCTAGAGACCGTTTGCGTCGCAATAGCCGCAGCTTATTTCCGGGATTGGAGCAGTTGGAGGAGTTCTTCCCGGGCAGCCTGCGCACAGGTGAACATCTCCTGAGAGATAGCATGTCCCACATCACCGGCCAGAGCCCGCAGGGAGCGCTGGAGTGGATTAGGGTGATCCTCAAAATAGTCCATATATTCCAACAGCCGAAGCGCCGTGTGGGTGAGTTGTGCACTAAGAGGAATGGAACCGTTGGGATCATCGGAGGGGAAACCGCCCCCATCGTAGCGCTTGTGGTGCCAATAGGCGATCTCAGCAGCGTAGTCTGCCAAGTGCCGTCCATCGGTCATGCCGGTGGAAAACAGCGCGTGGCCCAGAACGGTATGCTGATAATAGATCTCGCGGTCTGACCCGCTCTGGTTGGGCCCCTGGTCGATAACACTGTCTGGAATACCCAGCAGACCGATATCACAGAACATGGCCGCCTGTCCGATAATGTCCGCTTCTTCTGTGTCTAGGCTGCTGCCAGGAACTGCTGCGGCATAGGCGCGTGCCAATGCTGCGGTGACCTGCCCCAGAAGCTGATAGCGGGGAGGGTGGAGCTGGGGACGGCTCTGAAAAAAGAGCTGCAGCAGCCGCTCCCAGCGGCTGGCCAGATCAGGGAGGCAGCGCTCTGCCTCTGTGGGATGGGGAGGGCTGTCCGATTTTTCCGCATCCAGGACCGTGGTTCCCGCCGGCCAGGCAGAGCGGACAGCGGCGCAGACCCGTTCCTGGACCGTATGAGGATTTACAGGTTTGACCAGAAAGTCTGCTGCCCCCTTTTTCAGTCCGTTGAGGACATATTCCTCCTGGGCATCTGCCGTGATTAAAATGACAGGGATGGGAATAGTTTCTGGAGCAGATTGGAGCTGCTGCAGGACCTGAAATCCTGCACCCCGCCGTCCCAGACAAATATCCAGCAGCACAGCGCAGACCCGCTGGGAATTGCGGCGAACATAGGACATGGCCGGGCGGGCCTCTTCGAAGCACTCCACCTGAAACAGGTGCTTGAATATTTCATTCAGAATGGCCAGGTCCAGCAGGGAATCGTCGATTACCAATAAGGTGTCCCGTGTCATGGTATTTCTCCTTTGATCGTGTAATATGTGCCGGGTACAGGAGTAACCGGTCAAACGGCGCAAGTGAATACAAATGCCGCAGAAAGCAGGAAAAAACAACGGACCGCCCGCAGGCGGCCCGCATAAAGAGCATAGACTAGTCAGGATTCCTGCTGGGTTGTGCGGGCAGTAAGTGTGCCCACGGCCGAGCGCAGCTGGTCAACCAGGGGAGCGGGCGCAGTGCCTGCGGCATCTTGGTTTTCGCTGACTGCCTTTTGCAGCTCACTGCGCAAAACCAGCACGTCCCGGGGAGCACTGATGCCGATGTTTACTTGTCCGCTGGGTTCAATGGACAAAATGGTGATGCTGATATTCTCCCCAATCATCACGGATTCGCCCTCTTTGCGGCTGAGTACCAGCATTACGACACCTCCCCTTGGGACAGGGAATCCAGACGGTGGCGCATCTCATAGCTGTCATCATCCAGAATGACCTGCATGCCCCGGTGCAGATCGGGGTTGATGACTACCGGGCAGCGCAGATTCAACGTGCTTGCTCCTACGGGATCCCGTACCACGCACATCACATAGTAGCAAAGGTCCTCACTGCGCTGGGCTTCCATCAGCTCCAGCGCTTCTGCCGCAAGCATGGGCGCATAGTCCGGCTTGAGGGAGAAGGGATTCATGGCGATAAATGCAAGACCCGGCGTCCTTACACTTTGCAGGCAGAGCATATTCCCGTCACTGCCGGCGAAGGGGAGGAGCAGGAATTCCTTTTCCTCCGCAAAGCCAAACAGCCCGCTGGGAAAGTGCACCACATCCGATGGATCGTAGTCGATCCGTCCGAAATATTTCGTGTCCAGCTGCATATCCGAGTCTCCTCTCTCAGACGTTGATGTCCACGGGTTCATAATCCGGGTCCGCAGACGGGGGGACGTACAGTGGACCACCTACGTATTTGATGATGACATCCGGCCGCTGTGTCATGGTAAATTCAATGTCTCCGGGGACAAAGGTGAACTGCATCTGATTCATGCGCCAGTCAAAATTCAGCTTGTCCATCTCGTACTGAATGCTCAGTTCCCCGCCGTCCCAACTGATGTCCGGTCCTGTCGTGGGCAGGAATTTAATATTGAGATTGGTGGGTTGCGCCATGGTCTTTTCCTTGGCTAACTGGGGGATCACGTCCTGATCGATCCGGGCTTCCATCATCATCCGGCCTTCCTGAGCCAACACTGCAGTGGCCTGATAGGCACTTTGCTTTCCGGCTTGTGCCTGCTGACGGATGACGGTGGCGGTGGTGGGCATGACCGAGTTGCGGGATTCAAACGTGTCGATGTTTACCCGGATGGGTTGACTGCGGATGCTCAGACCGCCTTTGTCCCGGGAAATCTCCAACTGGGCCGTTCCGCGGGCGTACTCCAGGTGGGCCCGGGTTACCTTCATTTGTATCTCAATGGGAACTGTTTTGATTTCAATCAGCGGATCCATGACGCTGAAAACTCCTTCCGTGCGCAGGATGCGTATAGATATCCCGGGCCAGCTGTCAGCTCAGGTAGTCCATCAGGGACTGAGGAACCACATTGGCGCCCACCTGCAGGGCGGCGTTGTAGCTGGTTTGGGCAGAGACCAGTGTAAGGATGGCCTCTACCTGGTCGATTTGTTCCACGCTGTTGAGTTCAGTGTTCAAAGAGGTGAACGTACTCTCCAGCTGGGACTGATTGGTTTTCAGGAACTTGGCCTGGGTTTCCAGGGAGGTATGTTGGGTGCTGAGGGCCTCCTGAGCCTTGGAGAGCTTGTCCGCCAGACGCTGGGCATCCTCTGCATTACCGGCGGCGCCCCACTCCCCGGTCTCCTCATTATAACCCTGGAACACCTCGGAAAGGCGCACCATAATGGAGACGATGTTGGTGGGATCACCATCGGCGTCTACGCCATACCCGCCGATGAAGTCGGTGCCGGAGATGGCAGAATCAAAAGCGGTGGAGGGGATAACTGCACCTTTGTCGTCCACATCAAAACCGATGCCGATGTCCACATACAAGTGCTCATTGGACCACTTTTCCAGCATCTCCTGATTGGTCATGGCAGTACCGTCATCCTTGAGGACAGGCTGGTTGTTTTCATCCAGATAGGTGTCATCCAATGTGTTCGGATCGTCGATGCGGACGCCCCGATAGGTGACATAGGTCTTGCCGTTGTCCTGCTCCAGAGCGAAGGGGGGATTCTGGGTATCCGCACCATTGAAGAGGTAGCTGTTGTCGTATTTGCTGTTGAGACTCTGGACAATGGCCTCTGCTCCGGAGTAGATTACGTCGCCCTGGGTGTTGAGGGTGCTGAGGTTGGTGTCGTTGAGGCCTTTCAGAGCGGGTGCCTGAGCCAGATCCGTGACCAGATCGTTGATGATATCATCAGCTACGTCCCAGGCGGTGGAGAATTTGTTGGTCACCGTGGTGTTATTGGATGCCTGGGTATTGGTGGCGTTGAGAGAGCTGTGGATTTTGAATGCCCGGGTAGCAGCGGCCGGATCGGCAGCATAAGAGTCAAAGTTCCGGCCGCTCATCATGGCGTTCATGGCCGAGTAGAGCTGATTGGTGGATTTGAGCAGATTTTTTTGGTAGGTATAGATAGTACTGTTAGTGGTTACGCGAAGCATATTCATTCACCTCGAAAGTCGGAGCGGAAAATTACACAGTGCCGTTGATGAGGGAGTCCAGAGCCTCTTCCAGTACGTTCATCAGCCGGCAGGCGGCAGTATAGGCCTTCTGGTAGGTCATGAGACTGGTGGCCTCGTCGTTGAGGTCCACGCCCATGACGCCCTCCCGGTCCACACTGATGTTGTCAGCGGTGACGGTATAGTTGTTGAGTAAGGCGTCAGTGCTCGTCTGATCCTGGGCCAGAGTGGACTGGATCCGCAAAAGCATATCTTCAAAGGTACCATGATACGTGTCACCTGCGGCATCGACTTGAATATGTGAGGGATCAAAGTCCTGTTTCTGGTCGAAGAGCGCCAGGAATTTTGCCAGGTTGGAGGTATCGCCGCTAGCGGCATTGGCATCGTCGGTGGCCTGGATCGAAATGGTCCCATTGGCCCAGCCATGGGAAACGGAGATGTTGGCGGCAGTGATGCCGGTGGCGTCGTCGGTATTGCTGCCAGTGCTGAAGAGATTGCCTGCGCCGGCAAGACCCGTATTGTTCAGCTTGTTCATGGCTGTGGCGAATTCGTACGCCAGGGAATCCAGTGCCTTTTGATAGTAGGGGATGCCCCGCTTGATGGAGGCATCAGGATCGCCGCCCTGGGCCGGATCTGCGTCTGCGACGGAGGAAAATTCCCCTTCCTCCGTCAGCAGTTCCCGAATGGACTGGAGAGAACCATACAGATCATTATCCAGGAGCTTTACGGAATCGTCGGCTCCGGCGTCCTGTTTTTCTCCATCGGCGTCCCGCAGGGCATCAAGACTGATTCGAAAGCTGTCGTTTTTATCGACCTCGAGCTCTGTAGCGTATTCCCCATCCACCAGCGTGTGGTTATGAGGCGCATCATTGGCCAGGGTGACGGTGAGCTTTTCCACCTGGGTCCCGGCACCCACGTCCTCCATGGAGTACTTGACGTCGATCTTCATGTATCCGCTCAGTTCATCTAGCAGCTGGTTCCGATTGTCCCGCAGTTCCAGGCCGGGATCACCCCGTAAGTCGGCATTGCGGATGGAGACGTTCAGATCCCGGATTTGGGTGAGAATGTCATTGACTGTGGTTACCTGCTGGTCCAACTCTTGGGTGTAGTCATCCATCTTTCCGGACAGGGCGTCGGCATAAGAGTTGAAAAGCGTGGTCAAAGCACTGGCAGAGGTGCGGATGAGGCTGTCATATGTGTCGGTACCGTTGGTCGCTGCCTGGCTGATGAGATCCCGCAGGTCATTGAGCTGGCTGAGGATCACGCCGTCGTCCTGCTCCAGATCACCCTTACCCACTTCGTCGAGGATGGTAGCTAGGTCATTGAGCCCGCTGAGCTTGGTATTGGCGGCCCCCACATCAGATTGGGCCTTGCGGTAGGAGATGTCTAGTCCCGGGTCCCGCAGCTGGGAGACGCCGGTGACTACGGCACCCTGGCCGATGCGGGTATTGTAGCTGGAGGCATACCGGTCAGTGACGGAAGGAACCAGGCTGACCTGATTGAGCCGCTGGCGGGTATAGCCCTCCGTATTGATGTTGGTGATGTTGTTGCCCGTCACGTCCAATCCTTTTTGGGCGGCATAGATGCCCAGACGGACGGTAGTAAAGGAACCAAATGTACTCATGCTGTACTCCTCTCAGACGCGGAAATCAGTCTGCGGCTTCTGGGCGCCGGAGGACTGCTTGGGATGAACTTCCTGGCGCTGATCCAGCTCGTTCTGGATGTGGCGCAGATGGGACTCCATCAGCGTGCGGGCAGCGCTCTGGGCGCTGGAGAGCACCTGGTAGCTGCGCAGCACCTGCTGGGTGATTTCGGAGGCCTGCCCCCGGTACTGGGGGGAGCAGTGGTCGGGCAGCTCCCGCAGGGAGACCTGCTCCAGCCCCAGCTCCTTCAGCAGAGCGGTGCGCTTCTGCTCCCGGCCCCGCAGATCCAGGGCGGCGGCCTGTTCCTGCTTCATGCACTGCTCCACCTCATCCAGATTGCCCGCCTGAACGGCGGCAATTTTCCGCTGCTCCAGGGCGGCGAGGGAGTCCAGAGACTGGCGAAGCTCGGACAGAAAGGTGAGATAACGATCCATATCCACAGTCCGTTACACCTCTTCTCTCAGAAGCAGCATCCGGGCGGCAATCTCCCCGGAGTTGGGCCGGTACTCGCCGGCAGCCACCTGTTGCCGGAGGCGATCCACGTCCTGGGTGGTGACCTGGGTGCGCGCCTCCTGGGACAGACGGGCCACGGTCTCCTTCAACCGCCGCTCCGTCTCGTCCAGATGGGTGGAAAACTGGACCTGGTCGTACCGATGGCCGGAAATGACGGGATTGGCGACGTCGGATTTTCGGTTGTATTGGGCTGTGCTGCCCACGGGGCAGCTGCCGCCGGGATAAATCCGGAACATACGCAAGCCCTCCCTCACAGATTCATTGATTCGTTTGCCGGTCTGGTCCGGAACCTCCGGCACCAAACTGGCTCTCATTGTATATATCGGCCTGTCAGGGCTGAAAAATAAGTGGGTTTACGGAAAAACTGCAAAAAAAGAAATGCCTGGCTCCCATTATGTTTTCTTCAGGTCCGGTCGATATAAGTAAAAGAGGGATTATCCCTTGGGATGATGTGACCGGCGAACTGCAGTTCCCGGCCTTATAGGAAAGGAGTTCATTTCCATGCGCTATGAAGTGACACCGGATCTGGTTACCGGAAATACCCTAATCGATTCCGAGCATCGGCAGCTGTTTGCCGCAGTCAACGACCTGATGGACGCCTGCAGCCAGGGCAAGGGCCGGGATCAGATTCAAAAGACCGTTCAGTTCCTCAACAACTATGTGATCAAGCACTTCCAGGATGAGGAGCGTCTGCAGACCCAGAGCAAGTACCCCG
>OGYF01000208.1_pt1 | contig 67038 bp, 45 predicted proteins | sample 1576451 | NCBI WGS metagenome assembly OGYF01 (sample SAMEA3541505, study PRJEB24748) | human gut metagenome | biome: human gut; feature: human-associated habitat; material: faeces | place: China | collected 2012
TGTTATATGCTAGAATGGCATTTCCAACCACAATCCGACCCTTCACTTTGAGCAAAAAATCGGTCCGATTTTTGCTGTCTTTTTTTGTGTATTTTGGGCAAAGCTAATTGAAATTGTATGAATTGCCAAAATACAAAAACTGTTGTTTGGGCCTCCTTTTTTTTGAATTTTTCTATTATATGCATGAAACAAAAAGAACCGGGGGCAAACCCCGGTTCAAAATCGTTTCCTTTTTTCAAAGTGTCTCATCCAACAAAGATCGTACCGCCGCCGCCATTTTAGGCCGCCGCAAAATGGCATCAATGGCAGCCTGGCTGCCTAAGCCGGATTGCTTATCTCCGGTCAAATCTCCAGGTCCCCGCAGCTTCATATCCTGTTCCGCAATGTCAAAACCACTGCTATATTGACACATAACATCCAGCTTTGCAGTATGTTTATCAGAAACCAGGAGACAGTACCCCTGATCCCCCTTTCGTCCAACACGGCCACGAAGCTGATGCAATGCTGCGAGACCAAAGCGCTCAGCTCCCATAACGACAATAATCGTGGCATTCGGGATATTTACTCCTACTTCCACGATCGTAGTCGAAATCAGCAGGTCATATTTTCCAGCCGCAAACTCGTCTACCGTTTGCAAAATATCAGCTTGCTTCATGTCTCCACTGATACTGGCAATGCGAACCTTCTGCTGATGCTTTTTGTAATAGGACTGTGCATGGCTCATCATTGTTGAAACTGCAGCAACATCTTTGCATTGATCGTTTTCAGACTCCTCAATAAAGGGTGTTACCAAGTATGCCTGATGTCCTTTTTGAATTTCCTCATAGATTTTCTCAAACGCTGTCTCTTCCCTCTCAATTTGCTTTGTAATTGTTTTCTTTCGGCCGGCAGGCATGTCCGGAATTGTCAAAATCTGAACTGTCCCCCCATAAACGGTCATTGCGTAGCTTCTGGGAATGGGGGTTGCAGTCATATTCACATGATGGGCTCCCATCTTATCAAACTCAGCAATCAGCTCTTTCTGCCGTACTCCAAACTTATGTTCCTCATCCACCACGGTCAAACCCAGGTGATAGAATTTTAATTCAGGAGAAAGGATTGAATGGGTGCCAATCAAAACATGGAGCTCTCCAGACGCCAGTTGAGCCAGAATTTCTGTTCGCTCTTTCTTCTTTGTATCACTGGTCAGAAGCCCAACCTTTATGCCCAAAGGGGCCAGCATGGTACTGAATTCCTGAAAATGCTGTTTAGCCAATACCAAAGTCGGAGCCATGATCGCTGTCTGAAATCCATTTTCCCACATCAGAACCGATGCAGTTATGGCTACCAGAGTTTTGCCACAGCCCACGTCTCCAGATACGATTGCATTCAGTCGCTCTCCCTTCATTGCGCTTTTTCGAATCGCATCAATGGCATATCGCTGTCCATTTGTGAGAGGAAAAGGAAGCGATGCGAGAAAGAGATCTGTTTTGGCACAGCTTGTAATAGGCACTGTTTGGATGGAACCCGCATATCGAAGGGATTGATAGAGTCCATCATAAAAATCATAAATGCGTTCGAAATCCATTCGCATTCTGGCTTTTTTGAATAACTCCTCGCTCTTCGGATTGTGCATTTGGGCATACGCTTCTACCTTCCCCATCAATCCAAGCCGTTTGGAAAACTGCTCTTTCTGATCGAAGGTACTGTTTGCTCTCATCCATCCAAGGGCTGCACAGATCTTTTCCCGCAAATACTTTTCGGACATTCCGGGGATCTTGGAATACACCGGCAGAATGCCACCTGGATATTCCGAAACAAAAGTTGGATTTGTCATACTGAAATTAAACCCATAGCTTCCAACCCGTCCTCCAAAATATCTCTTATCTCCAACATTGAGAGAATTGAAGATCCAGCTGCTGCCAAAGAAAAAAATATCCATGCGGTAACCATCTTCATCTTTGATACGAGCACAATTTGGATTTCCTGCCAGAAGATTCGTTACCTCCCCATATACCATCATAGTCTGGCCCTCTTTCAACTCCTTAATCGGGGTTGCTTTTCGGTAATCATAGTATTTCCTTGGGAAAAACGCCAATAAATCCTCCACAGATTCAATTCCTTTATTCAGAAACTGATTTTCCTTTGCCTTTGTTACGCCAATTTGGCTAAGTAAATGTCCCACAAAAAAACCTCCTTTTTATTGTTTTTTTATTATATGCGTATCTACAAAAAAGATTTTTTGAAAAATAAAACCGCCCCCTGTTTCAAGGGGGCGGCTTTATTTTTTTTGTCAAGAATCGAGGCGAAGATTTTCTCCAGGAGTTGTGAATACCATGCCATCAAGTGTAATAGTGTAAACCAACGTCTCCTGATCCATGGACATATCCATTTCAATGGGATTCCCATCGATCAACAAAGAGTATTTGATCATAGAGGGATCCGACGCATCTGCATCCTCTACCGTGTAACAGGATTCTTCCCCATCAATGGTAATGGTGGTCATTGTCGCCTCCAGGGTATGGCCATTTCCCCTCCATTCTCCCTGATCAAGCAGCTTCTGTGCCTGGGTTAAACGAAGACTGAGCAAACCATAATCGATATTTTCCTCCTCACTCGACTTCTTTGGAATCAGATCTGGCGAACTGTAATATTCATGAAGAATATGGTCATTCTGGAAGCTGAGATAATCTCCATCTATTGTAGCCGTCCAGACACCGCCGGCCTGATCATCAAGAATCCATTGAGAATCAGATTCAACGGTATAGATTCCTTCTGGAGATCCAAAGGCCTCAGAAGTATATGTGCCATCGTCATAGAAAGTCAGAGTATTTTCAACTGGGGTATTGGAATACCAGACAGAAACTACTTTTCTGTTTTCCTGGATCGTGTCACTGCCTCCCGTCAAAAGCCAAACAAGAGTCCCGCACGCAGCTGCAAAACAAACGATCACCACTCCAAAAACAATTTTCACAGATCTTTTTTTCATAAAACGCTCCTTTTTCCCCATTATTTTTTGAAAATCTTGGTCACATAATCAGGGAATGCAAATCCGTAGATATCAGGAGAATTCAAAGCATATGTTCTTTCCTTAACAGCATTAGAAGAATTTCCCTCGATCGTATAAATAATGCCGTTTTCATATTTCTCGACAATACCTACATGATCCTGTACCCCATCATGCTCCCAATCAAAAAACACTAGATTTCCAGGGCTTGGAATAAATGTTCCCTGAGAAGCAGACCAGTAGATTCCATTTGGTTTGAAATAGTTGTTAATACCATCGCCGCAGCTGGCAAACATGGGAAAAACATTGGCATCAATATATCCGCACTGATCCGCACACCAACTGACAAAAGCTGCACACCAGGAATCAGTTGGATGGAGGCCGTACCATGTTTTATAAATCATGCCTCCCTGATTCCCCACCTGAGATTTTGCGACCTCAACAATTGCCAGATTGGAGTATGTCGGCTGATAGAAATAATCCAGCGGATCTACATTTCGTCCATCCGAATTGGTAAAACCGAAAAACAGACAAGGGGTGCCATCCGGTTTTGTCCCGCTGATACCGATCAGATCTCCACTGTTAACGGAACTCCCTTCTGAAACATTGACGGACTTCAGATACCGGAATTCCACTCCATAGGTCTTTCCATCTACTCGATAGGAAACTTTAACCGTATATCCATTTCCAGCCCCATTTGACAGCACACTCGTCACTGTTCCGTTGTCTGCAACAGAAAGAACCTTTGTCCCTGCTGGAACGCTCAATTCTACTCCGCCGGCAGCAGCACTCCAACCAGTAAGAGGCTGGTAATATTCTTCCGTAGGAGAAATAAAGCCATCCAGATTCGTTCCAACACCAGGAACCAGCACCATATTGCCGCTGTATGTTCCATAGCCATACATGGCCTCTTTACCGACAAAGAGAAAGCCCAAATTTTCCCGGTCAATTGAATTATAGGCGTTTGAATAGAGTGTTCCGGTAGCAAATGTGATGGTCTGATAAACAATGTCGTCGATGTCTTCCTCTGCAATAGGAGTTCCATACCGGACATGTTCTCCCTCATAGACACTGTTGTCCACAAAAATATTGCCCATGTCCTCAAAAAATCCGGAGATCATGGAAGATAGTGAATCCCACAGTTTTCCAAGCCAGGAAAACATACCATTTTCCTGCTCTCCATCACCGGACAGATTTTGCAACATACTCGTAGAAACCAGCACATCGAAGTTGACATTTTCAAAAAGATCGTCGTAGGAAAGCCCCATTTGGGCAATCTTTGCATCCACTTCTTCCTGAGAAATAGTTCCGGATCCATCAACTGCGGAGTAGGTGGGATTGATTGCAACTGCTCCAACATCAACGCCGGCTTCCATCAGATCTGCATATCTGGATGCCATCAGACTCTTAACTGCTTTTGCCCATCCTTCCGGACCTGATGTGCAATAGTGTCGGGATATTTCATCGATTGTCTTATTGGCATATAGCGAACTGCTCGAAATTAGATGTCCAAAATAATCCACGCAGTCTTCCACTGAATCAAATCGCATCCAGCCATTGCTTCCATTTAATCCAAAAAGATTGTTTTTATTTTTTGCCAAAGCAGAAGTTCCGAAGCCTGATTCCTGATAAGCAACAGCAATCCCGAAAATGGCGTTGACGCCATATTTTGATTCCAGATTGACCCACATTTGGCCTTTGCCCTCAAGGGCCGTTCCCTGCAACAAAATATCAAAGTCACTGGCAGAAAGACCTGTTGTGGCAAAAACATTATAGTTTGCGCCTTCTGTCATAACGCCACCATAGGGAACAATGAGTCCCAGCTCCTGCAGCAGTTCCCGATTTGTTGAATCCTCTTCAATTCTCTTTGAAAAATCATAATCACTGGCAACACTTTGAGGAACATAGGTCACATAAGCATTCGCATAGTCACGAAGGTACTCGTCCCCTACGGGATCTGTCTCCTCCCCTGCCAATACAGGAGTAATCGTTTTTACATCACCCGTTCTACTGACCCAAAACTCTGTCTTTGCAGAACAAGGACTGACCCCATTATTCACCCAGACCCGGTTAATAGGCTGAGCAGGATCGGAAAAAGGAACCCCATCTGCAGAAGTCGGGCTCTGTCCATTGGTCTCCGTATCGGAATCCTCTCCACTTTGACTGATTAGATCTCCCACATCATGGATTTCAGACAATTCCTGATACGGCGTATACTCATAGGTAATATTTCCTGAAAAAGTTGCCACAGAATCGATCAAAGGAATATTGATTGGATATTTCTCTGTGGAATTGCTGAATGCCTGCAATTCCGGAGAATCAAAGGATCGCTGCCCAATGGCAATATCCTTTTCCTCCAGCCACATATTGATATGATGCTGTTCCTCCACCATTGCTTTCAGTGTTTCCCGATCCGGGCCAGTAACCTGAGCACGGTAAAACAGATTCGAATATGTATCCTCCAAAGATGCTTTCACCGAATCATACTGGCTCATAACATCATTCACATCCGATCCGGATGGAATATTCACCGTTCTTACTGTTACATGAGAGACTGTCCCAGTAAGAAGACTGATCTGATCGACATCGAATTGGTACTGCGTATATTCACAATCAATGAATTTTTCTTTGACATCGGCATTATACTTCAACATGGATCCCAATCCATAATCCCAGGTACCAAGCACTTCAGTATTTGTTTGATTGGTATTTGTGGAATTCCATGCTTTCGATTTTGCCTGCAATGCCCCATGATCATCCGTCAATGGGACCTGCTGTACGTGGCCATCTGCAGTCAATTCATAGTCAACCGGCTTAATGATCTGTTCCGGATAAAAAAACTCATCATCATTCAGCCGTTCATCCGCCATTTTGATAAAACTGGGAGAAAGATAAAAGAAATTCTCTTTCTCATAGTAATCCTGTAACCCAGCAAAATCAGCGGTTGTGTCCCGAAAAGTAAATACATCACTTCCGCCAACCGTTTTTGAATAGGACGAACAGGACATGTACTTATAGTAGGCATTCACATAGGCTTGATTTTTTGTCAAAGCTGCAGCAGTAAATTTTTCATTACTATCCTGCACAATGACATTTTCCTGATCTGGCTGCAGATCATAAGCCCCTGAAGACCCTCTCTCTTCAAAACCCCAGTCCCAGATTGCTGCAACCATACCAAGCAGCACCAACCCGATCAAAATCCATGGCAGCAACGCTTTCAGAAGAACAAAAATTGCCCTGATCAGAGCCTTTGCAGCCCCAGAAATAGCTTTCCCTGCCGCCCGGGCAGCTTTCTTACCTGGTTTAGACGCCAGAATGCCTTTGGCACGACGCCCTGCATCTTTCATCTTGCCAGAAAACTGGTTAGATTCCTGGTTAAACTGATCTTCATTCACTCAAATCACTCCCTTTCGCATAAATGTATTATATGCAAATATCCAAAATTGACCGTATTTCAAACCTCCTAGCCCAAACTTATGAAAAAAGCATAAAGAAAAAAAATCATGGCAACGATTGCCGTGTGCCGGCTGTCTTAATCACTTGGAGGATAAAACTTGTTTTCTTTATGCCTCTTTCATTTTTTTCAAAAAGCAATGAATCCGAAACAAATCAGATTCAACTTGCGTTTTACTGCGGAAAAAATCCGCCCTGGAGTGGTCCCCCAGGGCGGATCGGTTTTGTCGTCAGGATGCAAAGAATGATTTGTCATGGACCGGCACGAGCTTCTGGGTAGAGCGATCGAAGGCAAAAACACTGTTGGGATCTCCTTCAAAGTAGCTGTCTGTAATCAGGCGAATTTCCTGATTTGTCAGACCTCTTGCCAGAATCTTTGCCGCTTCCAGGGCAACTTCTTCATTTTCACACAGCAGAACGTACACAGGTTCAGACTCAAAATATTTCTGCCAATGCCGCCCAGAGCTGAAAACAGAGATTTGTTCTCCGCACTTTTTCATCCAGGGGCCGGGTAAATCGAAACTCCGAACCGTTTCCAGAATATAGGTTTCCGGGGTAAACCCATGCATGATTGTAAAGACTCCAGAGAATCGAATCATCCTCTTTCCAATCGATGCATCAAACACTGGGATAAAAGAGCTCACGGATTTGCCCTTATTTTTCACCAGTGTGCTGGCAAACAGTCCTGTTGCCAGATACTTATTGACCAACTCAACGCTGCGGATATTGTCAGAGGTCATCCAGGAAACAGAATCTGTAGAGGAGAAATGTGTCAGGATATAGATGGCGCCACTGTCCAGACAATAAATCTTCATGGCGTCATCAGGGACCTCCTGCATGTCGGTTTGAGCGATCGTAAAGAAATTGAGAAGATATTTTTCAACGTAGGAGGTCAGGATCTCATCCAACATAGAGATGTCCAACCCCTTTGACACCAGCATTGTTTCCAGCATGGCTCGGGTTGCGAAACAGAACTGACGCAGATAGATCAGGATCTCCAATCCAACCTGCCGCTCGATGTCACTGCTCTTCATGAATTCGGAGACAATAATGTACTCCGGCATTCCATGATTTCTTTTCGGATCCCGGTAAAACGACTGCCGGTAACTGTAATTGAACGACAGCGTTTTCCCTTCTTCTTCCGTAATATACATCGAGTAACTCCTTTTTTATGAGGGCGGCCCCCGGCCGGAGGCCGCCCGCAAAAGAGCTTGATTACTGCAGGACCCGCAGCAGCTTCCCCTTCACACGAGGAGGCGTGCTCTCATCCGCAGCAGGTGTTACGGACAGAATTTTCAGGGAAACCATATCATCCGGATTGAGTTCCATATCGGGCGGGAGCATACACAGAGCATCCAGCCCCTTGCCGATCCGCACAAAAACGCCCACTCCACCATGCTCAAAGGGCCGCAGGTTGATCACCTTGCCGGTAACGCAGGTATCTTCCTCCACATCATAGCTGATCGCCTTCGCCTCAGGTTTCTCCGCCGGCTCCCACTGAATCTTTCCATTCACAGAAATCGTTTTGCAGATCACCTTCACCTGATCGCCTTCACGCAGGAAATCGCTGACAGGAACAGCAATATTGATGTAGTCGCTGTTTTTCAGCAGACCAGAAATGCCGTTCACTTCGACATATACACCGTAGGGAGCCGTGCGGACCACTTCGCCTGTCAGAACCGTCTTGCTTGCCAGGTCCTGGGCCATATCCGCCTTGATCTTCACCTGAGCAGCCCGTCTCGAACAGAGAATTCGTCCCTTGTCATCCGTGCCCAGCACCACAAAGGGAATCTTCCGGCCCAGCAGAGACACCAGAGACTTTCGCTCAATCTCCGCATCAACTTCATCCATCAGGATCGTGCCCACTTCATTGAGCTCCTTGATCGGGACCTCCATATACGGCGTTTTGTCTTCCATGTGGCCAATGCGGGTCACCATGCCCCAGAGAATCGTCTCCGCAGCAACCATTTCTTCAATCTTTTTTGTATCGCTCATACCTTTTCACCGCAAACAGTTTTCTGTTTGCCGTTCTCCTTTCAGTTATAGTTTTCCAAGGCTCATTTTTCCGTTGGACGCTTATCTATCATCAGAAAAGATCAATGCATCCTTCGTTTCTTGTTATATGCACATACCTTAATTTTTTATCAGGTTGCATTTTTCTGTTTATTTTTCTTTTTTAATGTATATAATATTGGCTAAGAACATCTTGAAGGAGATGATTTTATTGGCAGAGGAGAAAAAACCCTTGTTTGTTTTTCGGGGAAAGTTCTATCGTTCTTTTTCGGAAGCTTGTGTGGATTTTGGCATTGAACCGGCTCAGGCGTATCGATTTCGAAGGAAAACGGGTATGGCAAGTGCTGATGTTTTAGAACACTGTCTGCAATATCGAGAGGAAAACGGGGGAATCAGAAGGCTCGAATCCCGTCAGACCAGGGATATCTGGATCAATGGACACAGATTCAACAGCTATACTGAAGCAATCAATTGGTATAATATCCCCCGAGTATCCGTTACAAGCCGGGTTCGGAGATACAATATCAGTTTTCAGACGGCCCTGACGGAGCTCATCATGAAAAAATATGATCTCCATATCAATTCCCTAAAAAATACTCCAGCCAATGCGACTTCTCCAGATATCCGCCCCCTGTCTGCAAATCATTCTAAATTTTATGAATTGCTCAAAAAAGAATTTCCTCATATAGAACTGATTCAAAGCAGTCCTGTTTCTGGATTCAAAATTCCATATCCATCTGAAAAGGATCCTGTTTTCTTTTGTTATCTCTATCTTGGGCTTAATTTCGCATCAATGTGTGTGCCAGAGCTCATATCGGTGCCAGAGTCAATGGATCTTTTTTCTCGCTTAAATGCCTTTAATTGCTCTTCTTTTTTGCCGGTGCTTGGATATAAAGATGGCTATGTAAGCGCTTCCTGGCTTATTGATTCCGCTGAATATTTCAGCAAAAGGCTTTTGCAGCTGATTTGTGTGTTTTTATCCTCATGCCAGGAATTCCTTTCTTCCTGGGAACATTCGACTCCTCCACCTATTTCCATTCCCCCTCTTTCCCATACTGAAAAGCCATTAACTGATGAACAGAAAAAAGCCCTTGCAGCGCTGAAAGAATCGGTACAGGCTGTTTCCTATTCTCAAACCAGAGATCACTTAATTTTTTCGTACCCGTATCCCTTCTCTTCTGAAAAAGAGGTAGAATGCCATTCTTTATATGGAGAGAGTTCTCATTGGATGTTGATTCCAGATCTGATTGATAATGTTTCAGAATCCTTAGAAGGATATCGCATTCTTTTGGAGTTCCAGACAGAATTTTCTGGCTGTCGTTTCTGGTTCCATGACGGAAAGATTGGCGCTTCTTGGAATGAAGCAAAATGCATTCAGGATTTTTTCTCTAAAAGCTGCAGGATGCCTCTTTCCAGATTTCTAAATACCTGTCATTTCTTTTCCATGCGTTGGAACGAAAACAAAGAAAAAAAGTCCGAGACCTAAGTCCCGGACTCATAGCAGACATTCTCAATTTGTCGTCTGGCTTTCAGAATCTGTCGGTTCAGTTGTTTCAGACTCAATCGACTCGATACTTTCATCCACATTACTTTCTCTATCAGGAGCTCCCGGATCACCAGCATAATACTGAGGTTCAGTTTCATCGTAAGAAATAAGATCATCAAGCTGGTCAAGAGCATTTTGTATCAGAAGCGCATCCGCCTGTTTCTTTATGGTTTGAATGGAAACAAATCCATCCATATTACCATCCGCTGGACGAATGGTATACGGCCGCCAAAAGGCACTCTCACTATCTTGAACCACAATGATCTCTACTTCTCTTTCTGCAACCGTTGCAGAATAGCGGGCAATCTTCACAAAATCTTTCTGCCATCGTTCATTAAGATCTGCAAGCAGCGAAGCTGATTCCTCTTCAGTAAATGGTTTTTCCTGCAACCGCACGAGATTAGCTGATTCGTCACTGATCGATGGGATGGCTATAGCGCTCAGATTCATAAATGAGGTGTACTTTGTTTGCAATGGCAGGTATAGCAGAGCGGAAGCCAGAGTATCCGGGCAGGAAAATGATTTCAGGAGATTCTCACCATTATCCGTATCAATTCCGGAAATAAGGGCCAAATCCTGTCGGACCCCATGAATGCGCTCCATCTGCAAAACGATAGCAGGGTCTGTGCTGTCTCGATAGGTATTTTCCAAGGGAGACAGTTCGTCTTCCAACCCGGAATAATCTCCAACGGAGAGACTTTGAAGAATTTTTCGCTCCACGTTGGAAAGAGTTACTTCAGAAATTTCCTCTTTTTCGCTCTCGATCTTCTCCAAATCTTCCTTTGTGACTTCATCAGCGCCAAACACGTTATCCTGGTTCTGAATGGTTGCATTTTCAACGTCAGTATCCTGTTTCCCTGAAAAAGCAAAGGCCATTACAATTGCCAGTACAAAAGCAAATACCAACCCACACACCAAAAACACCAATGTTTTTTTTGAAATAGGGTTCTGCATCAAATCACTCCTTTAAACAAAGCCGCCCGGGGGAAAGCTTTTCCCCTTGGGCGGCCAAAATTTTGCGATTACATTCCATCGAAGGGATCGCCGTTATCGTCATCCAATAACTCAAGACTTGGCCCGGAATCTTCTTTCTGAGTATTATTTTGAGAAATCATTTCCTCTTCCTGCATTTTGCGGGTCTGTAAATCATCCACCATAGAAGGATCATCCAACCCATCATGAAAATTCAGAATGCCGCTATCTCCATCATCTGTAGGAGCTACTGTATCCGTAGAACCATCAAAATTAGGCATTGGGAACTTATCAACGCCTTCTCCTTCCTCGGCATCCCAGGCATGTGCAGTTTTGTATTCTTCCACCATCTCATCCAGCTTTTCATTCAAGTCACGGGGAATATAGGAAACAATGCCACGTCTGGCCGGCTGAACGGTCTTATTCTGAACTACACAATAAGTGATAACCCGGTTCTGCTGGAACCTCAGCTCAGAAGGAGAAAATGTCGGAGTCATCTTTTTCTGCTCCCGGACGGATTCCGTCCCATATCCCAAGGGAGCAAGACCACCACGAATGGGATTCCATTTTTTCTCGCTGTATCCAACCATTTTCTCAGTTTTTTCATATTCACCGAAGTTTTTGCTGTAATACTCGGTATCGTCATTGTTGCACCCGGGAAACAGAATCAGATTTCGAGCATTTGTAGAAACCAGATCCACAAACATCTTTCCATCACGACCACCACCCATAGCCATCTGTGCACGGGCTTGTGTGGCGAGGATGGAGGAAACCCGATACGAACGTCCCTGCGTAAGCATATCGCCGAATCCAGGAGTGGAATAGGTTTGAAACTCATCGATGTAGAGCATATGCGGCCGACGGGTGTGCTCATTGCCAGGCCGACGGAAAACAGAGCTTTGCAGCTGAAGAATCAGAAAATATCCCAGGAATTTGGAGAGCCCCCGGAGAGTCCCCTGTGCTGTAGAAATACAACAGGTACCGCCTTCTGCCAGCAGCTTGTCAAAATCGAGATCATTTTTCTCGCCCTTGGAAGGATCCGGGTTCAGAACTTCACGCAGATAAGGGTTTGATGTCAGCTTTGCTACCTTGGTACGGACATCGGAAGTATTCTCGTAGAGCTTGCTTCTCTCAGCAAAATAATCGTTCTGGAACCATGAAATAATATCAAGGTTTTCCTTCGCTTCTTCCGGAGTAGGAGAACTGACCTTTTGGAGCTGTTTTACAATCTCCCGGCCGGCACCTCCACTGTTTTGGAGCAAACGACTCAAATTGATCAGATTGGCATTCAATCCTTCAACTCCACAGTCTTTGTCCAAACGTTTCAGAACCTTGACCGCATAACGGATCAGTGTTTCGTTCAGGTCCAGAAAAAAGGTTGGGGAATCCGGAGACATCATCCGGAAAGTCGTGGCAATATTTTCTACAACTTCGGATTCCTTTCCGGCCAAAGGATTGAAATGAGGACAATCCTTAAAAGAAGGATCGAAGTAAATCACTTCCCGCCCAAAATGTTTGGCCATCATAGCTGCTTTTTGAGCAAAGTCTCCCTTGGGATCAATAACGGTAATGCCAATCTCCGGATTCTGCATATCCTGAAGAACCATAGGCAACAGGACCTGTGAAGTTTTGCCGCAGCCGGTAGGGCCCAGAACCAGAAAATGCAAAAATCGATCCTCATAGGGAATGACTTCATCGACATTTGCCTTCTTTTTTTTAATCATTTCATCAACCAGATCGCTGTCCATACAAAGTTCGTCAATCTTCTTTTCGCTCCGGCCCTTAAACAGGTCCCGTACTTTATCCATGTTCTTGCAAATCACAACAGAACCAGGAGGAGGTGTTTCCTCTTTTGCAGGTCCAAAATGAAACTTTTCATCAATGGTATCTGTAAGTACGGTTCCCTTTTCGCTCAAGAATAGTCCAATGCCCACAGCGAATCCCAGAACCATCATCATAATAGAAACGTCACGGAATGGACCAGCATTCCCACCATGTAAAAGAATTTTATTCGCAAACAGAATAAAAGGCCATGATAGCAAAGCCCCAATAAATGTGGAAATCGAACACTTAAATCCTCTCCAGATCCAAACAGATCCCTTCCCCTTTATATCCATATCCTTGTAAATAATCAGGCCAATCAAACTCGCCATTGTCAAGATCAACGACAGAAGGATAGTATTTTTCAGCAGGATAGAGGAAAAAAGGGTCAGAAACAGCTGAACAGCAAAGATCCCCATCATCAGTAATGGACCCACCTTATTGGCTGAAGGCTCAATTTTGGCTTTGAGCTTATTTTGGAATTTATCCATGTGTGTAAATCCCCTTTCTAAGAAATCGATGCTGTTATATGCAAAACTAATTTAATTTTCATTCCGGTTTTTATCTGCTATGACTATAAATACTCAACTATCCAGGAGAAGAAGGGACTGGATCAACTTCAAAGAGTTTGGATGGTAGCAGATGGGATGAAAAAAATTTTTTTGAAAGTTTGGTGAAGTAGCTAAGAGCAGGCATAGCAATGGGGGTAAGTGCGGAAAAATGGGCAGCAAAACCAAGGAGACCACTATGAGTGGACTCCCTCAGGGAAAAAGAGCCAAAGCTGCAGTACGGAAGATCTTCCGTTGTTACGGCCGGGCACAGCGGTGCCCCGCTAACGTAAAGATAACCATTATTATGGGGATTTTCTTCTTCGTGGTGTACTTTTACACGAGAAAAAGAGGAGGGTTCTTTGAAAGAATTTTCCACCTCTTCAAATGTTTTTTGCGGCTGATCATTCTCTTCAGCCTGCTTTTCCCTCATATATTTTAGTGCCCGCCAAACAGTATTGATTCCGCAGCTCAACTCATCCGCAATACTGGCAGCGGTTTTGCCGTTGTTTTTTAGAATCCAGATTTCCTTGTAGAGTCGATCCATTTTTTCCAGACGAGTCTCATAACGGCCGCACTCATGGAGGACCTTGCGCAGTGTCTGTACATGAATACCGGTTGCTTTTGCCAGATCCTTGATTGTTGTATAAATTCCATTGTCAAACAGTTCAATAGCTTTGGCATACTGTTCCTTCTTGGAGCGCTTTTTTTGCTTCGGTGTACCGAATCCATATTTTTGGGACAGAACTCGCTCTTCCTCTTCGGAAATGTCCAGCTTTTCTTTTATAGCAGCGGAACTGAATTTGTATTGCTTTCGGATGGCGGAGGAAAGAGTGCTTTGCAGCTCCTTGCGAGTAAATGGCTTTCGGAACCCCTGATTAAATGCAGACAGCTCTTCCATAGCCGTTTCTTCAGAATAACCGGCAGAGCGGAGCATACTGTAATAAACCAGGCAGAAATTGTTTCTGGTTTCATTCCCCACAGGCGATTCCCGCATATTTCGCAAAGATTCAATAACATGCAGCATCTTTTTTGCCCATTCGGTACAGTCTCCATGCTTGTATCCAGTAAAATGATTGTTCTGATGGGGTTTCTTATGAGCTGAGTTAAAATCTTTAAGATCCTGCAGGGTATATCTGGAACGATAAATAATTTCCACCTCGGCGTTCATCTGCGCAGAGGCATTCCAAGTCCCAGGCAGACGATATACGCCTGCTGGAGAAAGACTGGCAGCAGCGTCCAGCTTGAGGCCTCCGGTGGATTTTGCTTTATCAGGATGTCTTTTGTTCTTTTCGAGCACCTGCTGTACGATATCCAATAAGTGCTGGCCAGCACTTTCCCATGTGTATCGATTGCTTTGAGCAGAAAGGCTTTCATGACACCACCAAAATTGGAGACCACGGCCAGTATAAACAATAGCGTTGGGCAACAGAAAATCATATTCATCAGAAGCATCATGAATCAGCTCCCACGCAAAATTGCGCAGCCGTTCCTCCCTCAAGCCTTCTGGTTTGAGAGGTGTGTGACAGTCAATGTCAATGACTAGATTGTTCAGTGCAAAAACATTGTCGTTGGAGCGGATCGTACCACCCTTAAAGCTGTTGGCTGTAATATAGTAGTTGACCCCGCTCTTTTGTTCCATTTTAGAAAGACCCTCCATCAGGTGGTTCTTTCGAAAGCGAAACTGATGTACTGTATGTTTGAATGGATTAAGAGACATTAAAAAGACCCAGCTGTTTGGATCAATTCCACCTGTTGCCAGCTGAATAAACTCTACATTTGCATCTGATAACAGCGGTCTCAGCATAAAACATCTCTCACTTTCCTAAAAAGCTTTGCTATGTTGTATGCGATTCCATTTTTTTTTATTAGATTTGAATGGTGTGAAGCAGAACAGAGCGAAATCCCTCAAAGAGAAAAAACAAAAGAGGCATAAAGAAAAAAGATCCTCTTCTGGCAATAAAAAAGCCGGCAGCACGCCAAAATACAATGGCGCCGCCGGCAGCCGATATCCGTCGTCGATTTACTGAAAGACAAGCAGAAAGCCCACTGCGTAAGCTGTGGGAGTATGTCAATCTTCTAAAAAAATAATAAAAAAGCCAGCCCTGAGAGACTGGCAAAACATCAGGCAATATATTGTTTTCCTTTTTCCGTAAGGCATCTTCCTCTTGGAGTTCTACTGATAAGACCACAGGAGACAAGGAACGGCTCATACACATCCTCCAGAGTCACCGCTTCCTCACCAATAGACATTGCTAGGGTTTCCAGCCCCACAGGTCCTCCAGAATAGCTGTCTGCAATTGTTTTTAGAATCAAACGATCGATTCCAGTCAATCCAATAGGATCAATGTCCAAAGATGTCAGAGCCTCATTGGCAGATTTCTGTGAAATCATCTTTTCCCCTTTTACTTCACTGAAATCACGGACTCTCTTCAACAGTCTGTTTGCAATTCTAGGGGTACCTCTAGATCGTCTTGCAATCTCATAGGCCCCTTCTTTTTCAATAGGAATTCCAAGGATTCCTGCAGAACGGGATACAATTTCCGCCAGTTCCTGTTCGTTGTATAATTCAAGGCGAAAAGAGATCCCAAATCGGTCCCGAAGTGGTGCCGATAACTGGCCCGAACGTGTTGTGGCGCCAATCAGGGTAAACGGAGGAAGTTCCAGCCGAATGGAATTGGAAGAAGGACCCTTTCCCACAATAATGTCCAGGGCATGGTCCTCCATAGCGGGATATAGAATTTCCTCGATACTCTTATCCAAACGATGGATTTCATCAATAAACAGCACATCATGTGGATCCAAGTTTGTCAGCAGTGCTGCCAGATCTCCTGGTTTCTGGATAGCTGGTCCGGAAGTCGTCCGTAGGTTTACACCAAGTTCATTTGCGATAATGCAGGACAGAGTTGTCTTTCCAAGTCCCGGCGGCCCATATAAAAGCACATGGTCCAGAGCTTCTCCTCTTTGTTTTGCTGCTTTGATATAAATAGCAAGGTGTTCCTTGCAGTGGCTTTGCCCAATATATTCATTGAGAAATCTGGGCCGCAGCGATTTTTCCCCACGATCTTCCGGCTGCACAGTTTTTTCAATCAAGGAAGAGTCTTCAGCAATAGCTCCAAATTCAATACTCACAACAAACCCTCCTGGAATTTTTTTATTATTATATGCAAATGGCGCAAAAATGGCACGTCGGGTTTTCCCAGCGTGCCTGAAATTATTTTTCAGTTATTCTGCATGAGATCATCGAAGGAGAAGTATCCATGCTGGTTCAGATACCAGCGGAGTTTTCCATGGGCAAAATGGATCAGTTTGGATGCAGTTGCCTGAGAGCAGTGAAGCGCCTTGGCGATCTTTTCCTGCGTTTCGTGGTTGTACCACATCATGAGAGCAGTGAACTCGTTATCATACAGGCACTCATGGGCATACTGCATGACCAGGTGCGTCATATCTCGCAGCGCCACCTTTTCCTCGAGAGGCATTTCCGGCATATGCAAAGAATCAGTCTCAGAGGTGGTCAACACATCGGCCGGATTCATCTCCTTGTCTTTCCCGTTGGGCGTAAAGCCGGCATCCAGACTGACCGTATAGGCAGAACGCCCCTTGGATTTCTGAGCTCGAATGACCATCAGGACAGCAGTCCGAGCACATTTGTAACAGTAGGTAGTAGGCAGGGATCCTTTGTTAGGAGTATAAGTGCGGATACCCTTCAAAAAGCCGATGCTGGCTTCCTGCACAAGGTCTTCATATTCGATGCCATAGTTCTTGAACTCCTGGCAGATCTTGTGAATGATGCGCTGGTTATCAATCATAAACTGATTGATCTCGGCTTCAGTTTTGGGCACAAAGACTTCCTTGTCATTCAGATTGGTGGTAGTCATATTCAAATCCCTCCTATGAAAAAAGAAAAGTGTAAAAATACAAACGAATCATCGTACATTTGTTCTATAAGATCCCGTTTATTATAGGCGAAAGGGAAAAGCCTGTCAATGTGCTTTTTGTGCGGATTTTATGGAAAAATGCAGCTTTTTTCTTGCTGAATCTTTTCTCTTTGTACAATATTATTGTAGTTTAATTGCGGCATTACCGCAAGAGGACCAAAATATGTTTACAAATCATTAAAAATTAGATATAATAAAGATTTGACAATTTATATCTAAGTTTTAAAAAGGGAATGAATCAAATATAACTATTGTATGCAAATGGCGAAGAAAAATATGAAGAAACAGCAAAAAAATTTGAATGAATAGAACAAGGGGCGAGGTGGACTGTTTAAGCCTTCCGTTTTAAAATCGATGATCCGCTGATTTTTCCGTTTTTGCAGGAATCACTGTTCCTATTTTTCATATAGAGTTCACTCATTTTCTTTATGAAATAGTGCCGTACCCTTTCGGGGATTTATCCGGGGGGATTGCCAATCGTGGTGAACATTAAGTGTAAAAAGTCCCCGTACCGTTTAGGTTCGGGGACTTGATTGTTGTTCACTTAATGAGTTTGGACAGAAGCATTTCGAATTCCCTGTTAATGTTCACGGGTTTGACTGCAATTATGTCCTGCTCGTACATTTCCTTATAGGAGGAATAGTTGCTTTTCAGGAAAGATTCCTCGCCAAACATAATCGAAATCACTGTAATTCCATGCATTCTGGCCCATTTAACCGCAGATCTCACGTCTGCTTTGGCCTCCTTAGTATTGCCATAGGCGGAAGGCAGTCCATCGGAAAGGACCAACAGAATCTTATTTTTTTCCGGACGTTTTGCCAGATCCATGGCAGCAATTCGGATAGAAAATCCATCCATATTACCACTGGACGGTCCTACAACAGTCATGGAGTCGTAGCAACGGCTGCCGATGGGTTTTTGATTAAAGTCCTTTACGACAACATGCTCCACATCGCTTCCCCAGCCGGCACGGAAAATCGTGACTTTGGTAGAAGCCAGACCCTTCAGTGCCTCTTCCATAATGGAAGCAGTGGTCAAAGCTGCGACCAGCTTGTTGACACTGTTTCCTCCCTGGTTATATGCACGGTCACTCATGGATCCGGAGCCGTCAATCAGCTCATATACAGCGCAGTCGCTGAGCTTAGGAGGCTGCTTTCTTTGAAAGATGTCATCGGAGCCGATCCCTACTCGCCATAGCTTGTTGGGAGCAATACAGCCTTTACGGTAACCAGCTGCAGACGAACGTCGTTTCATGAGAATGCTTGCCAATCGTTCATGCAGCCTTTTGGATTCAGATGCAATGAACCCAGGAATAGGCTGCTTGGTGGGGGTAATGAAGACTTCCGAAAGTCTCGGAGGCTTTCCACAATAGCGTTCCTGAAGGGAAGCAAGATCTTGTCTGTTGAGAGGAGTTTTTGTTCCCTTCTCTACCACCATAGACGCTTCTACTTCAGCAGCACGCCGAAGTTCTTCCTCTGCTGCGGCCAACATATCATCCAGTTCTTCATTTGTTACCGGAGGAGACTGTTCACTGTCAAAACCGGCACCAATCACATCATCGATGCTGTTGACTTCCTGCCGTTTTGCCCGCTCAGCAGCAGACTCTTGACTATTGTGTGCATTCTTGCTGCTTTTCCCTTTACCTTTAGAAGTATTAGAGTTAGATTGGGCATTGCCTTGTCCTTCGCCTTTCCCCTGACCATTGCTCTGGGCCCCACTCTCAGAACCATTTCCGTTTTCAGAAGTTTGGCTTTTCTCTTTTTTTGCGTCTTTTCCATCCTTCTGATCATCGGAATCACCTTCTTTGCCAGACTCATCCTCGCCATCCTGATCCTTACCAGCCTGTTGATCTTCCGAACAATTGATTCGAATGGTTCGGCCTCTGCCGCCAGAAGATCCATTCTCCCCTGCATTGCCAGTTTGCTCTTCACGAGTATCATCGCTCTGGGAGTAGTTTTCCCGGAGCATTTTCTCCAGGAAGTCCATGATGTTTGATTCCTGTCTTACCAGATCAGCGATATAGGGGGCAGCACTGGTAAGCAGCTTGACACAGGCATCATAGCATCCCTGGGCAGTGGGACTGCTGACTGCTTCATCAATGAAGCCTCGCACTTTCAGAAACTCCTGTTCCAGCCGCTGTCCATGATATACGGTAATGCCGGGAAGATTCATTCCGGTAATGGAGTAGGACAATACCTGGTTTTGGAAATGTGTCAGCTCTTCACCAGGACTATCAGCCGTCTCGGTCAACGGATCCTCTCCACGAATAGCAAAATTAACCATTCGCATCATGCTAAGGTATCCGGGGAATCGCTGTACCACAATTTCGTCGATGCGACCATCTTCCAGACAATTCAGAATGGTGTGGGCCAGATCTTCACTAATATCCTCTCGAATATCAAAGTTTTTCCGCATGTATTTCCCAAACCAGCTCCGGATTTTCTTGATCTGATTAAAATCAGAACTGTTGTCGTGCTGGACCTCATGGGCCAGCGCCACCCGCATCATTAGGATCCATGCCCGCCGGTCAAAATCCGGAGAAATCATCTGGGGAATGCCGCTGATCACAACCTTTTTGCCGTCCGTATAGGACTCCATTTTGTCATTGATTTCAATAGACTTGATTCGCTTTTCTCGGTCCAGAAGGAATGTGATGTTCCGATTCAGGATAGCCATCACGGGTTCATTCTTGAGAAAAGCCTGAAATCTGGCGAAATCTTCCTTTTGCATAAATTTTTGCTTTTCCATTGATATACCTCCTCAAAATAATTTGCCCTGTTATATGCAGGAAATATAAAAAATCCCCTGCCAAAAGGCAGGGGAAAAAGAAGATGTCGATTAACGGCAGTGGGCAACGATGATCTCCCGGATCTCAGTTCTGGAATACTCATCCTGAGGCTTGTCAGCCACACAGTCCATGAGTGCCAATTTCAGTCCGAGAATCGGGGTTACCCGCAGGGCATCAATGAAACCACGGATGGTCATGCAGTCGGGTTCCAGTGTTCCCTGGCCGCTGGAGTTGTTGATCTTGTTCTTCAGTTCCAGATAGATCTTATCTGCGATCTTCACATCCTGTTTATTTGCCTTGGGCACAGCCTCCAGCAGGATATTCTGGATAGATGCCGGCTGAGACATCTGGATCGGAACAAACCGGTCCACAGTTGCCTCATTCATTTTGGTTGTACCCATATAACCCTCATTCATGGTGAGAGTAATACAGGAGAGCGGATGCCGAATAACAAGTCCATAACCAGGAATCTGGATCTGGCGGCTTTCATCCGTCAGGGAATGCAGCAGAGACGCCACTTCGGGGCGGATCGTATTACCCTCATCCAGCACGACATCTCCGCCCACTTCCAGACAGCGAATCATGTCACTGACTTCGAACTTGGTAGAGGAATCCTCCAGCTGGGGACTTCCCAGCAGATCCATTTTATCCATTTCAGCATTGCCTTCCATTCGGTACTGGGGACGGCCCAGGATCCAGTCAATGGTTTCAGCCAGAGTATTCTTGCCGGACCCCTTGTTACCAACCAGCCGCAGGCTCATTCCATAACAACGGTAAGCCAGACTTCTGGTCAGCTCACCATAAGCTCCAGACTGCCGGAACATAGCCTTGGGGTGCGGAACCAGGTGTTCCCACTTGGGATCAGGCTTATGAATATTCTTCAGAACCTCCAAAATGACTTCCTCAGGAACGCCTTCAGATGTCATATACGACACCTTTTCCTGCACGCTGGAGAATTTATCTCTCCCATCCCGAACAACGTCCTTCATCTTCTCCACCAGGGCATCCGTCATAGTTTCATCGGGATAAAATTCTCCCCAGAAGCAAAGGGTCACATCGGCATTGTCCGGATTTTGAATCGGATTACCCTTTTTGTCACATACACCTTTGGCAGTGAATGTGACCGAGCCGGTCTTTGTAATGTGATTGCGCAATTCATCTACGGGATTCAAGACAACTCCCACAGAATCTGTCTGGGGAACATCTTTCGTATTGCAGAAGACAGCGAGCTGAGATTCGTTTTTGTTCTGGAGCTTCCGCATTTTGATCACGTAGGTGGGAAGGGTTTCCTTCTTTTCCAGCTTCTCGGTCAGCGTAAAGATATTGTCGGTTTTGCAGGGATTGGAGATCAGAGACCCGCCAACGATAACTTTGATTGCCTCTTTCTTCTTGTCCTGGTCTTTCATAACAGGAATAAATGAGCACTCCCCTTCGAAAGCGTTCATCTGGCCTCCAGTAGACGTGGGCACCGTGGCCTCCTCATTGAGTGTTACCCATGCCTCCGCCAGCTTTTTGTTGCCCATCTGTTTGAACAGGGCCGCAGCCGGCTTGCAGCCAGGGAGCACTGTGCCGGCACTGGCCGCCACATATCCCACCTTGGTATCCCCCTGATAGACAGCAACAGCCTTATCATCATGAGGGTTGTTGGGATCTCGCTTCAGCAGAAGATGGTCTCCTTTCTGCAGGGTCACCGTGCTATCAAATGCGGGTAAGACCGTAATTTTGTATTCAGCCATGTTTAGTATACCTCCTAAAAATAATTTATCCTGTTATATGCAATCCATGAGAAAAAACATGGAGAAGGCGAAGAAAAAAGGAGTCTGGATATTCCAGACTCCCTTTTAAGTTCAGGATTTGTTATGCCGGTTGGTTTTTGGTTCCGTTTCGAAGCTGGATTACAGCCTCGATACTGGATTTGGACAAACCCTTCTTTGGAAATGTCAGTTCCATGCCTGTTTCCATGCTGTACTGATATAAGGAAATCAGTACATTCTCTACAACCTCCTCTTGCTCATCAGTGGCCTCAGGGGCGATGGTCTGCAGACTCTTCAGCAGGTTTGCCGCCTCGTTCAGAATTGGATTTCTGAACAGATTGTTTTCCATGATTCTCTGGCCCATGGAAATCAGTCCGTTCAGGGAGTTGCCGTTGATGGTTCCCCGATCGGCATACTTTGCTGCCACCCCAGAACACATATCGAATACTTCCTGTGTCAGCGAAGCAATACACTCGATTGCGTTATCCAGCACGGCATCTTTCCAGGTATTCATCACATCGGCAGACAATTCCTGCGGCAGGGATGCCACATCCGGCTGTGCGGGGAACATCTGGACCACCAGGTTCATGGAGAAAGAATTGGCATAAGCCTCTTTTGAAGGAATTTTTGCCATGAGTTCTTTGCAAAGTTTCTCCTTATCTGCCTGCAGCAGCCGGCTCTCATCCACTACCGCCGTCACAGCCGTCTTAAAGGCCGCAACCAGATCATCCCATTTATTCAGGATTCGGTCCCGCTCAACCATGTAGTTGAATTTGGCGTCCTGAAATTCAACTTTGAACGCTTCATACTTTTCCAGCGGCATAAATCCGTTGGAAACCGTGCGTCTCATCAGCAGATAACGGATCCCAGACTCAATCTTCATCAGTCTGGCTTCATCCTGATAGGGAATGAAACTGATCCGCCCCAGAGACACATAGTTGGCATACGCCTCTTTTGCTGCATCCTTCATGGTGGAAACGCCGATCAGCTGCTGGGGCAGAGGAATGGTCCCCCTGTTCCGGGAACACTTCAAAGAGACATATACCCCGGAGTTTCTGGTGAATTCTGCCAAAGTGCGGACGGTTACACCGTCACCGCCAAGACCTTCTAACAGTTTCTTCGTTCTAACCATTTTTTTGTCCTCCTAATCAAATAATTTTGCCTTTTTAGGTTTGCATTGTTATATGCAGTATTGTGAAAAAAGCAGCCGGGAAAATCCCAGCTGCTCCAAAAAAGTTAATGATTGAACTCAAACTCCAACTTCGCCCCATTCAACTTCAGTCTGGCCGTTCCGGTTTTCCCGGAAGCCCAGACAAATTGATGAGTTTTTGTTGTTTTCCCCGTTAAAAGATTACGAACGTCATCTTTATCAATGTTGGCAGAACGGATCTGTTTGCAAATGCTGAAAGAGCAACTTCCGTTAGTGCGGTTTGTACACACATAAAATCTGGAAGCTTCATAGATCTTACCTCCACATACGGGGCAAGTTCCGAGCGATTCGATATCTTTCATTTTTGAGGGGTCAACAGACTCTTCCTCCATAGGAGATTTCCTTTTTAAAGAAAAACTTGGAACAACATTGTAAGACTCATCCAAACAAAAGGCATCCGAGAGGGTTTTCCCACTCTTAGTTGTCATCTTTTTCTCTCCAGTTTTCTTTCCCGCCAATAACAGCGAGACATCCCTTTTTGAGATTTTTGCTCCGATTTTTTCCTTAGGAATAAGAAAATCGCAGGACTTTTTATATTGGGAACAGAGATAGAAATTCTTTCCCTCCACAACAGGGGCTCCGCATTTTGGGCACTTACCAATCTCCTCATGAGCAAAGGCACTCAGGTCCACAGATACTTTCCCCATAATATCCTGTGTTTCTTCCGTTACATAATTGCGAATATCTTGTGCAAATTGCCCCTTATAGGTGCCATTTTCCACTTCTCGCAGCTTCTGCTCCCAATCGGCAGTCATTTGGGGAGAACAGATCATTCTGTCACCAATTGCATCAATCAGTGCACAACCGAAATCTGTGGGGAAGAATACAGTCTTTTTAACTGTACACATCCCTGTATCCTCCAGCTTCTTCAAAATATCCTTTCTAGTGGCTGTCGTTCCGAGTCCTGCTGTCTCACGAAGGATCTTCCGGCTTTCATCGGAACTTACATAGTTGCCGGCATTCTGCATGGATTCCAAAAGGGTCGCTGTATTGAATCTGTCTGGGGGTTTTGTCTGGCCCTCTTTTAACTTCAGATTCGTTACACTTACCTGATCGCCTTTTTTGACCGGTGGCAGAATCACATCTTTTCCCTTTGTGGGATATAGTTCCATGTACCCCTTACTGACTTCCACCTTCCCCATGGTTTTAAAGATCTCTCCGTTCACATCGGTAATCACCATTGTGCTCTCAGTCACATATGGATCCATGAAAATAGAAAGGAATCTTTTGCAGATCATCAAATAGATTTTCTGCTCGTCCGCAGTCAGATCGTTGAAGTTCTTACAGGAGTCCTTGGTCGGAATAATCGCATGGTGATCTGTAATTTTGGCATTGTCCACATAGTCTTTGGTTTTAGTCACCTGTGTGATACGGGCCTGTGTGATTTTTGTGACATAGGCCTTTAATGGGGTTTTTTCCAACGGTTTCAGATGATCCATCAGTTCTGCAACCATGGCCGTAGGCAGAAAGCGGCTTTCTGTTCGGGGATAAGAAGTCAGATGCTTTTCATACAGGGACTGTGCAACAGATTCCGTTTTATCCGCACTGAATCCGAATTCCCGAGAAGCGTCTTTTTGCAGTTCCGTCAAGGAATACAAGGTAGGCGCCTTTGTTGCCTTCTGCCGGCTTACAACATCTTTGACGATGCCGCTCTTCCCCAATTTTTTCATTACCGTCTCGGCATCTTTCTTCTCGTCAAACCGAGACTGCTTTGCGTCCGGGGGAAGCATGTATGTGCCCACATACTTTCCGGCCGCTGCGCTGAACTCTCCCAGCACTTCATAGAAGTTTTTCGGGACAAAACGCTGAATTTCTCTTTCCCGATCAACAATCAGTTTCAGTGTGGGGCTGACCACACGGCCAATGTTCGCCTTTTTCTTTGTTTGCAGCGAAACCGCACGAGAAAAATTGATTCCGGCCAGCCAGTCCAACTGAGCCCGGAATTTTGCGGACTGCCGCAAACCGTCGTATTGGGCGGCGGGAACCAGGTTATTCAGTGTTTTCCGGATGGTTGCTTCTGTTGTGTCGCTTGCCCAGAAACGCAGAACTGGCAGCTTGAGATTATGGGCCTCATAGAACGAAAAAAAGATATGCTCTCCTTCCCGTCCAGCATCACAGGCATTGATCAATGCATCATAACCTCCAGAACGGATCTCGCTCATCAGCTTTTTGCAACTATCCGGATCCGATTCCTTGTAGACAAATGTCTGGGGAATAATAGGCAGATCTGCCAACGTCCACTTTTTCCATTGGGGATTATAATCTGCGGGTTGAGCCAATTCCATCAGATGCCCATGAAAAGCCCCAAAGTCAAGTTGAAAGGAATAATCGCTTCTATGTTTCTGATACACCTCCTTAATGTCCCTCATAACAGAGGGTTTTTCCGCCAACAGCAAATACTTGGCCATATCTATACAAAACCTCCTTCAAGGTATTGATTTGTTATATGCGAAACGGAAAAAGCAAAATCATTGCTGAATTGTTATATGCAAAAATAACCCCTTTTAACTAAAAAAAACCGCCACAGGATTGTGGCGGAATGTCTTTTATGTTTTTTGTAATCTTGCTGCAAGATTGGAATTGCGCTGAATCACCGTGCTTTTTCTGGCACCTTTGGAAAACGCCTCTCGGGAGCCAACCAAAATCACCATCTTTTTCGCTCTTGTGATTCCCGTATAAATCAGGTTTTTGCTTAATCCGCAGAGAAGCGATTCATGCATAGGCATGATCACAGCTTTGAATTCAGATCCTTGCGATTTATGAGTGGTCATGGCATATGCCAGATCCAGTTCATAAACCTGTTCCTGGCTATACCAGACATGGCGGTTTCCTGGATATGTCACCATCAAAGTCTTATCCTGATCATATCCCAAGGAAGAAACAACACCAGTCTCTCCATTGAATACATCCAAATCATAGTCATTTTGAAGATGTAAAACCGGATCGCCCACACGAAGTTCCAGTCCATCATCTCGCTCATACGGATCCCCTTTCGGGTTGAATGTATTTTGAAGGAGTAGATTCAACCGGTCAACTCCAAGGTCTCCACCATGAATGGGAGAGAGAACCTTGATGTCATCCATACTAAAATGATAATCCTTCATCAGCTTTTTTACTGAGGTGCAGATAATGTGCTGAATTTGGGAAACGGAGGAATTTTGGATAAAATAGAATTCCTTGTGAGGAGTGGTGTTCACCAGTAAGTTGATTTTATCGTTAGGGCCATAGTTCTGAATGATGCGGTTTGCGTTGACCACGATTGCAGATGTTTTTCCCTGCCGAAAAATAGTAGTTAATCTCGTCACTGGAATCTTGCCAGAATCGATCATATCTCTCAGTACCAATCCCGGTCCTACAGACGGAAGCTGCTCATGATCGCCTACAATTACAATACGAGCAAAAGAAGCGACTGCCTCAAAGAGTTTTGCACACAGAAAACAATCTACCATGGAAAATTCATCAATAATCAGAAAATCGCACTCCAGGGATTCCGGTTGAGGTCCTTTCTGGTACAGGTTCATTTTCAATGTGCGGTGAATGGTTGCGGCTCCCATATTAGTCAATTCAGAAATACGAAGGGCTGCCTTCCCTGTGGGCGCACAAAGCCTGATAACCGCCTTAGGGGTAAGCCCCCGAATGACTGAAATCAAAGAGTTCAAAGTTTGGGTCTTACCTGTTCCAGGGCCGCCGGTGATAATACTGATATGACTGGAAAGAGCGGTTTCCACAGCCTTTTTTTGTTCAGGAGCCAGGGTGATATTGCCAGGTTTGTGCTTCTCCAGGAAATCATCGATATCTGCTTTCTGATACGCAGTTCTCTTGGGTTCTTTATTCAGGTATTCCAGTGTTTCGACAATATGGGTTTCGGCCCAATAGTTTTGCCGAAGATAAATAGAGGGGTTACTGGTATCTGGAAGATTGTCAATCACAACATGATTTGCCCGAACAAGTTCATCAAGGGCGTTCTGTGCATCAGCTTCGGAAACCGCACTTTTTGCAAAACCGGAATGAAGGCTGTTTAAAAAGGAATCCATAGTGCTGCGTAACGCATTGAACGGAAGATAGAGATTACCGTTTGTCTCGGAATCGTGTTGCAGACACGCCATTAGGCCGGCAGCAAGACGGCCATCGTTTCCCGCAGGATTTTTCAGCGCAAAATTCAGCTTATCGGCAGTCTGGAAATCGATAATGTGATCGTAATAAAGGGCATAGGGGTTATCCTTCATTTTTCGAACTGACATCAGACCGTATTTTTTGAAGATAGGAAAAGCATATCGGTAATCCAGATCATTCAGCTGCAGAAAGGTTAGTATTTCTTCAAAACAGGAGTTTGCTGAAATTTCATCCCGAATTTTCTGACAGGCATCTTTCCGTAGCCCCAAATTATCAAAAGCAGTGGTATCTGACCGGATTGCATCAAGAACATCGAGTCCAAACCTGTCTATGAGTTTTTTTGCCGTAAGGGGGCCAATTCCAGGAATTTGATTGAGAAATTTGCGAATCTCATCTATGGTACCTGGAACTTCCCTGTGATATGCCTGGATTTTCCACTGCGTTCCATAAATGAGATTTTCGCTTTCTCTTGCTGTAATGGTAAGCCGATCTCCAGGATAAATGGAAAAAATGAAGCCGACAAAGGTCTGGATATTCTTTGTCGGGACATATGTGCCATTTCGCTTTTTCCTCATAATATCACCGGTAAAAACAGCGTATTTAGTATCTTTTTTAAAACAACGGATCTGTTTTACAAGAACCGCCATTGTTTTTGCTTTCGTCATAAAAACACCTCCGCATGTGTTGCTTTATTGTATGCAGATGGGCAAATTTCTATCAGCTTTTTCGAGGGCTATAAGAGAAATTCTCAAATAACACAATAAAACATTTTCCTCTCCTTTATTTCCTCTAGCCATGCATATAATAGATCAACTTTTTTAAGGAGGAAAAACATCATGGATACTATCATGACGAAAAATGAATTTGAGGATATGGTCCGGAGTAGCCTTACCTCTCACAAGACGGCATTCAATTTTCTCTGCGACTTCATGCAGGTAGTCAGTGAGGATATTTACAATGAATATTCTCTCTTTGACTGGACGGAACAGAAGTTTCAGGAGATGAAAAAGTTCTTTGTGGCCAACGGTGTTCTTACAGAAAAGAGCATCGATGACCAGTGGGCAGCCGCCAAGAAGCAGTATGGGAACAAAGTGTCTTACTGCTGGAATTGGACCGATATGAATAACAGTATCTGGTTGGAGAACTATCCGAATACTCCGACCGATTTCCTGGATGAGGTAAGCGACTGGCCGACAACCTACCTGCTTTCTCTCTGGCTGACCAAGCATCCGGAAGACCTGGATGTCGAGGAATTGGAATACATCCTTGATATGGATGAAGATACTGGTGAGATCAAGTTCGATCCCGTGTGGACCGAAGAAGACCAGGATTTTCTGTTCCATGGAATTGACAGCTGGCGTTAATTTTCAAAAAGGAGCTTTTCATCATTTGTGGATTGATCTTCCCACTATTCTTTTGACTGCGATCGCCACACAGATGGGGCATTCGGAGACATGAGTGATAGTATTGCATATGACAAATCAGCTCATATCAAGGCAGATCAAAAAAAGGAGATATACTATGAGACGAGGCTTCCATGCCCAATTTATTGAATTCGATGGAAAAGTGATCGGAATCAACTTGGGACGAGACAGTGTAGCGGAACATGAAATCGGAATTCAAAAACTGCGCAGCGCATTCCATATGGACAAAAACAAAATCGGAGCAGAATACTTCCAGGCCAACACACCCTTCCCTCCCTTGGATATCCATGAGCAGGGAGATGAAATGATTGTTATATGCGACCCCTATGCACTTCGCATCAGATACCATGAGTCTCCAAGCTTTGAGCAAATCAAAGTCCAAAATGAACTTCATACATGGGGAGAATATGATCTCTCCGGAGCTTGGGACGATGACAGCTTTGGCGTATTTGTGAAGGGCGAGGAAAACAAGCAAAAACTCAAAGAAGCCCTTTTGGATCCCTACCAGGATGGAGACCTCATGATCTTTATTACCGGCATCCTTGCGGAATGTTCCGGACTGACGTTGCTCAGAGCCTCTGCTCTTCCCGAAGCAGAAAAAGCAAAGATGAAGGCTAATCACGAAGATCGGATCGCCATGCTGAAAGCAGCAGAAGAAACTGGAATCAAGGAAAAACTACACAAAGCCAAAAAAGAATGGCTGGCCCTTTCCCCAAGATGGGCAAAAGAATTTGAACAGAAAAAGGCGGAATACCCTGTGGTTTTCTGGCTCAATCCTATGCATCAGCAGATTGATAACTACGGATGGTATACCGTGGAAGAACTGCTGCTCTGGACAGAAGGCAAGGGCCCTATCCCCATTAAAAAAAGGTGAAAGATATGGGCTATTACACAGAATTTGCGGGAGCATTCAAAATCACCCCCATTGTTGATCCTGAAGTTGCGCTTCGTATAAATCTTTGGCTGCGTTCCCGGCATTACATTAGGCCATTTCCTGATGACCTTGAGGATCAAACGTTGTTTGGCAAAACGGGGACAAATGGAGAATATATTATTCCGTCTTTTAGTGCAGCACTACTAGACATGCAAAAGAAAAATTGGATCCCCACCATCGCTCCTTGGGCAATCAGTGAAACCGAGGATTTTTTTTATGAAACGAAAATGCTCCTCCTCAAAAAATTCATCCATAATTACAATACCTGCCCCGGAATTATTCCATCTCTTTGGTCTGATTTTGTACTGATTCAGGACCCCAATTTGGGATGTTCCTGGCTCAGATGGAACGAAAGCGATAACGCCCAAAAAATGGAGAAATGGGGCAATATTCTTTGGAAAATTTTTCGAGCAATGGGGTATTTCTGTGAAGGGACAATTGAAGGTACTGGAGAAGACGAAGGAGACATCTGGTATATGACAGCTGACGCCAATTCATTTAGAATTGGCTCAGGAAAAGCAAATCCTACTTATGAAAAAGAATCGAGAACCGCTTGGGAAAAAAGCGAAACATGGGGAAAGATTCCTCAAAAAGAAATTCCTTTCTAAGTATGGATTGTTTGTTCAGAAAAAAAGATAAATCATCCAGCCCCCCTGCCTTTTGGCAGGGGGGTTTTACGCATTTAAACTCAATTCCATTTGACACTCCCCATGGATAAATCCAGGGGTTTTACGGCGCTATCTGATAAGAGATTCGCCAAAAAGCAACGGCGCCGCCGGCCCCTACAACCGCCGCCGGGGCTTTTTTCTTTATGCCATTTTTCATCCAAACTGAAGGAGATATAGCTCTTATTTTTTTTTTTCCTTCCAAAATGGCGAACCATTCTGCCCTTGATTTTTCATGTGTCTGCATATAATAGGCCAAATCCTAAAAGGAAAAAATTTAATTGGAGGTAAAATTTTTATGGCGAATTTGAATGTGGCACAGAGATGTCCAAGAAAGGCGTTTTTGGATGAAGTCCCCGCTGGTGTACGAAAGTATACGCAGCTGAGAAGCATCATGAAGGAGGTTGTTCTTGGAACTCTCCCCCAAACGCCCCGGGCAGAAATTGACAAAAAGATCAAGGAGCTGTTTGATGCAAAAGGTTCATCTATGCTTCCTTTTGAAGCAGAAAGTGAACGGAAACGCATGATGACGCTGATCAAGCGGTATTACTATTGGGAGCAGACAAGAAACAACATGAAGATCCTGGCTCAGGAAGAATCTGTCGATGTGAAATTTGCCGGTAAAACCCATAGGGTTTCCTTGCATCGGTTGATTGATCGAGGCAACGGACAGTTGGAGGCTGTTTCCTATGCGTACAAGGCTCCTGATACGTCTATCAGGAGCAAAAAAAACAATCCCAGAGACAGTGTGCGATTGTTGCTTTTGCAGCTGGCTGGTGAAGAACTGGCGAAAAAGCTGAACCTGAATGCTGTGACGGTTTTTGGCTGCATCTACTATTTGAAGAGCAGCTTGGACAAAGCAACAGCTTTGGATCCGGAGTTCGAGTCCATTGTGGGCAGTAATATTGCCTCCTATCATTTTGATCCTATGGAAGTGCAGGACATGGCCCAAAAGTATGCGACTGTGGCTCCTTCTTCTAAAGTGGAAGCGTATGACTGCAAGGATTGTCGGAATTGCCAGTATGATGATCTTTGTCATCTGGAATTCAACAAGCGAAAGCTGAGCAAGGTGGAGAATAAGGTCTTGAAGCCTATTGATCAGATCCGAATGACTCCTTCTCAACGGGAGCTGGTGGAGTTCGATGAAGGAATTTGTCGAACGGACGCTGTGGCCGGCAGCGGGAAAACGACTGTGATTACCCTGCGCACCTTGCGGTTGTTGGAGGATGGGGTTGATCCCAATAATATCCTCATGATTACCTTTACGGAGAAAGCCGCAAACGAAATGAAAGAGCGGCTGGTTGCCTATCAAAATGGCAAAAGTTTGACCGGCGTCAATTTTGGTGTTGAAAAGGTCACGGTGGAAACATTCAACAGTTGGGGTAACAACATTCTCAATGACCATTTCAGCCAGTTGGGTTTCAGTGATCGTCCCCAATTGATTGATGATGTGCAGAAAAAAGACATCATCCTTGAACTTTTGGATCGGCATCGGGATCTTCCTCTCGATTATCGGAATCCCTTTATGAGCTCAATGAGTGCAAAGGGCTGTGTTGTTTGCATGGTCCAGATCATTGATGCTTTGAAAGCTGCTCATGCAGAGACGGAAGATGATGTAAAGGCGGTTGTTGGGCCGAAATTCGAGCGCTTCTTCAAGGAGTTGCTGAGCATGTATCAGGAGTATAATGCCAAATTGGTCGATATGAACCTGATTGATTATGAGGATCAGCTGCGGCTGATTTTGCAGCTGGAACAGTACGGAGTGTTCCGTTCTATGCCTTATGAGCACATCGTCGTGGATGAATTCCAGGATTCAAATCCGAACCAAATCGATTTGATCTCCCGCATTGTCAAACAGTGCCCTAACTTCAAATCCCTTGTCGTTGTGGGGGACAATATGCAGGCCATTTATGGGTTTCGGAATGCATCTCCTGAAAATCTGGTGAACTTCGACAAGCTCTTCCCCAGCGTTGTTGATATTCAGTTGGAAGATAACTTCCGGTCTCAGCAGCCTATTATTTCTATGGCAAATCGCATTCTGGAAAAGGAATCCGCCATGAAGAAGGCAATTATTGCGCACCGGAAGGAAACTGGGGTGAATCCCGTGCTCCGCTGCGAAGAGAATGCAACTGACGAGATCGACCTGTATGTGCGGCAGTGTGCCAAATTGATTAAGAATGGTGATGAACCTGGTTCGATTGCCATCCTTTGTCGGACAAAGGGAGAACTGATCAAAATTCAGGAGGCTATGAGTGCGGCTGGAATTCCTACTATGCTGCGTGTCCCTGAAATTGTTGGTGAGGCGCCGTATGTGAAAGCCATTATTTCCTTGGCTTCGTTTTTCATGGACACAGACAATATGCTGGATCTGGCTTTGTTTGCAAAGTCTCTTGGACAGGATCCTTTTGACACCAATCTGTTGGAGAAATCTAAGCAGAGCCTGCTGGCCGGGTTGGCGAGTAAGACGACCGAGGAGGAAAAAATCGGTTTCTTCTTTGACCTTTGCCAGGATGCTGCCGATGATTATGTTGCCGCAGATTTTCTGGAAGAGCTGCAGAACAAGTCCTTCAAGACTTTCCGGGGATTGATTTCTTACTGTGTCAAGTACCGGAATTACGGGACAAAAGAGCCGCATCCCACAAAAAACGAGGAGGCCAATGCTGTCAGCCTGATTACGGTGCATTCTGCAAAGGGGCTGGAGTGGCCGACTGTATTGCTTTCTTTGCGTCGGTTCCGTTATGATCCCGAAGAAAAGAGAATCCTCTATGTAGCGGTAACTCGTGCAAAAGAAAAACTGCTGATTACGTATACTTCTAAGCAGAGCCCTTTGCTGGAACTGCTGAAAGATCCTGCCTAATCAGTAAAAACAGAAGCAGCACTCTTTTTGAGTGCTGCTTCTTGTTGTTTATCAGGCTGTTTCAGGGGATGGAGTCTCTTTTTCAACTGGGGAGGTCTGCTGAGATGCCATTTTTTTTGCAAGATTCGGGACAAAACTCCCGCTTGTTGTGGACACGACTCGCTCTTTCTTTCCACTGGCCCCTACGATCTTATCATTGATGTTGATTCCATAATTCTCGTTGAATTTCTTGGCATCGCTGATTTCGACATGATAGGAGACGGGCTTTCTCTTCCCTTCCACATTTTGATACTGAACAGAGACGTTGTTGATACCCGTTTTCCGCAAAGCTTCTTTCTTAGCCTCATCTTCCCCACTGAACACCTTAGCTCCTGCTGAAAGATTTGCCGCTTCCCAGTCGCTCATTTCAACGGCTGCATAACTAAGTGTTCTATCGGAATTTTCATTCCAAACAGGTTTTTGCCCTTTTTCAGCGATATTTTGGGGATCCGAGAGATGAATGCCATGCTTATTCAGGGTCTCTTTTCCAGCTTGAAGCTCCGAAGCGTCCTCATTCATATAAATCCCATCCATAGACGTATAGTCTGTCATAGATAGTGCGCTGATTTCCTCTTCAGAGCTTGCCCCATCTGCAAAGTTCCGTCCAATTTGGATAGGATCGTAGGAACGCTCTCTCTTCTCGTGGTTTTCTGGTTCGAGATTCGCCTGTTGCTGTTCCATAGTAGGAGTTGATTCATAGGCCTTTCGAGAATTTGCAGCAAGAGAAGAACCAATCAAACCACGACCTACCTGCTGCAGGTTATTGCGGCATCCTGCTCCCTGGAGCATTCCGCCAGCTCCTGCGATCGTAATACCGGCTGCTCCGGTTGCAAGCCGGCGGGCCCCCCGGCCAATGGTTTTGGAAGCCGCTATGGCATCTTTACCAGTTGATTTCAATGTCTCAATGGGGTGGTCCTTTGCATATTGAGCAGACTGTTTGGTTTTATTTACCGCTCCTGTAAAGCTGTTTCTCGCTGCTGTCCCCGCCGCCGCCATTGTCCCAGCCGCAACCATAGCAACTGTTGCAGCCTTTTCTCTGAATGTCTGAGGAGACTGAAAATCAGCGTCTCCCTTGTTTTGGATAGAAGGTGTTTCCGGCTGTCGATTTGCCGCCTGTTCTGCTCGTCCTTCTCCTTTTACATTTTGGAGATTCTCTCCAGAACCGCCGCCGGGAACATCAGTTGTTTCCCCATCAGCAGAACCCTGTCCGCCTTTCCCACTGGAGCCAAATCGATCTGAAATAGCCCCCACGGTTGCTCCTGCGGCAGAAAGGGCTCCTACTGTCGCAATTCGTCTTGCCTGATTCATGTAACGCATGGTATTCCCTTCTCCAGCCCTGGCAGCCATATTCATTGTTCCGCCAGCACCCTTAAAGACAATATCTCGAATCATGTTTGTCAGGGGAATCAGAGCATAGATTGCAACAATGCTTTGGAATCCACGGCCATCAACAGGAAGCAGCAAAATCATAGTCAGGCAAAGAGCCTGGATGGGCTGGATGAAGATGGCAGTCAGAACAGCTTTGAACATTTCTGTCGTGATATTCCGCCAGCTGTCTCCAATAGCGTTTGCCATAACCAGCAAAGGAGAAATAGCGATTACGATGGCAACCAGCAGAGATCTCAGATAGTAGAAGAAATTGAAGTAAATCAGTGAACACAAATAGACCAGCTGCATGATACAGCCGCCGAGGCTTCCACTACTTCTACTCAAGCTGGCGAATTGCTCTTTCGCTGTGTTTTCCCCCAACATAGAGGTGAAGATTTCTGTCAGGGTTGCAGATGTCGAGATCATCAATCTGAAAATAATAGGAAGCAGAATGATGACTAGAATAGAAACACAGATATTTTTTACCTGTTCCATAAAGCTGGCACGAACAAGGGGGTTGACCGTGGACATTGCTTTTTTATAGATGCCGGCAAGAATGGCAAAAGACAGAATAATAAGTGCCAGGATTTCCATAACAAAGAAAACAGTCCAGATCATGGTCTCCCAGGAACCAGGGAAAATTCCTCCCACATAGCCAGGTCCACCACGCACTTCAGAGTTCAGGATCAATTCATCCATACTCCAAAGGCCCAAAATGCTGGAAAGAGCATTGACCAAACTTTCAATCACATAGACCAGCATACTTTCCAGGGCGCCGGGTTCTCCGGTATAGACTGTACTCGTAGTCAGCCCATATTTTTCACCCAGAACGTATGTGGCAAATGCTTCATAGGCATATTCACCCCATGTGATATAGGTGGCATCTTCTGAAGAGCTTAGGTTAAGGCCAAGCGACTCATCATATGTTCTGCCAGAACCCACATATCCTTTCGGGATCCGGTAGGCAAAAATCTCTTCCTGATTCCCATTGGAGATAACCACATAGTCGCTCACATCCATGGTTTTGTCCGCTACTGAGGGAACATCCGAGGATGTTGCGGCAGAAACTGAACAGCCATTTACGGTCCCTTTCGAATCGACTGCATTCAGCAATGCAATCATATTGGACTTATAGGTTTCAATTCCATCCGGCTTTTCCCCGTTATACACAAAATCATAGGCTGCGTTCAAATCATAGAGTAGGATGTCCTTAACGGTATTAGCTCTGGATTTATCGTATTCATTTGAAGATGATTTCCAGAGAAGTCCTTTTCTTGGTTTTCCGGGAAAACTCAGTACCAGATTATCATCTGCACTATCTCCCTCAAACCCTTCCTGCTCCAGATCCGCAACATTGAGGTCTTCAAGCAGGGATGCTCCAACCCTGGTACTGCCATTGTTTTCTGCGAGCGTCTTCAGGTTGTCTGCACCAATTCTCTTGACCTCTTTGAGGACGTTTTCTTCCGCAATGCCTCCAACCGATTCTTCCACAACGCCGGCAACGATTGTCCAGTTTGCATCATCAATGGTGACCTGAGTCGTAACTTGGGAATAGGCAAAGGCTGTAATGGGCTGAACGATCGTCATACATAAAAGAACGCAGACCATCATTCGGATCAGCCATGTTTTCAAACGACGTTTTCCTTTCACCAGAATCCTCCTTTCCGGATTTTGCCTCCACCCCTTGAAAGAGTGGAGGCTGGTTTCAGCCATTGCGGCTCACTTCCGCAACAGTACCTTTCTCGATCAGAACTCGCTCATAAGCAGTGGGATAGGCATAGCCAACTGTCCCGTCCTGACCAGCACGCAGCAGGAAGCAGCCTTTTCGTGCGGAAAGAAGATAGCCCCGCTCACCGTCAGACAGCTTGAACACCCGCTGTACATCATCAATGTCTGTTGAATTTTGCCGCAGGAAAATATTCACAGCAGCATTGGTCAAAACTGCCTGACCCTGAGGATTGTCAGCAAACTCCCGGAAGTTCTGGGAGGCAACCAGCAATCCGCCGTTGCGCTTACGAATACGGCGAGACATATTTTCCAGATAGGTAGCAGTAAATTCATGTCCGGCCATATTCTTGTTGGTCAGCATCCATGCCTCATCCACCAGAACCCGCTTGCGAATTTTTACATTCCGCTTTGCAAACTTTTCCCATGTCCAGCTCAAGGCAACATACATGCCAATAGGACGCAGGACATTTTCTTCCAGCTGTTTGACGTTGAAGGAAATCACAGGAGCGTCTTTAAGATTTGCCAGGGCAGGCGGAGTCTGTGTGTCAAACATTCCATAAACACCACCCTGCGCAAACATCCGCATGGAATTCAAAACACTGACCAGACACTTATTGCTGTCAGACTTGGTAATCGTCTCCAACTTCCGAATAAGGTCCGAAATTTGAGGCATCTTCTTTTTCCGGCCATGATGCACAAATTCGCCTTCAGAGAACAGTGCGGAGTCATCATAAAGAGAATTTGGATCTTCCGTCATCCCAAAATCCTCATAAATGGATGCAATGGCATAAGACAGCAAAGATCGCTGTTCCTGACTCAGGCTGCCAACCATAATACCCACAAGATTGAGCAGGTCCGCCACCTTATCCTTGATCTGCACGATCTGCCGGCCGGTAGGCACGCCATTCTCATCCACTTCGTCTTCGTCTTCCAGATCAAAGGGATTGGGGCAGAATGCCGTGTTGTCCGGTGCAATCGTAATAGTTGTTCCGCCCATAGCCTTTACAATGTTGTTGTACTCTCCCTCAGGATCGATGATCACGGTTCGGATATTATGCAAAACACTTCTCATAGTCAAAAGCGACACCAGAAAGGTTTTTCCGGAACCGGCCTGCCCAAAGACTGTAATATTGCTGTTGTTCAGCTGTTTTCGATCAAAGAAATCGATGTAGATCGGGGTATCGGTCTGGGAATTGATTCCCACCAAAACTCCATTTTTGTGGCTCACTTCTGTGTTGTAGAAAGGGAAACACGCCGTCAGAGCTTCAGAAGAGAAATTGCGATAGTTTCTGGGCAGCCAGGTTTTCCCGAAAGGCAGCGCACTTTTATATCCCTGATCCTGCTGCAAATACAGAGGCATCAGCTTAACTTTGAGGCCCCGCATGGAAGACTCCATCAGCTGAGACTGTTTGTTCAAAGCCTCAACGCTGTCAGCATACAGATTCATCACAATCTGCACACCGAACATATTGATATAATTCTGCTCCACTTTCGCTCGCTCCTGCACCAAATCATTGATCTGGGCCTGCAAGCGGGTAATGTTCCGGTTCGATCCCTTTTCCTGTTCTGTGTCCAACTGAGCCTGGAACTGAGTAATTTTGTTCGTCAGTTCATCCAGAGCAGCTCGTTCATCGGTTGGGTTGATGTGCAGCGCAATATCCAGATCGTTCTCGGAATTATAAAGCTGATCCAACCATGTCACATAGACATTCTTGGGGTAGCCCGCCAGAATAAAACTGCGGACAACTTTGTTTCCAACTCGAATAAAATCCGGATTTGTCCGATCAAAAGCCGGCGGCGCCATCATGTCTTTCAGACAGGGAACCCCATTTTCCAAAACATTCAGGGGCGCCGTTTCTTTTTTTTGCTCCGGAGCAGTGTTTTTCTTATCGGTTTTCTTACCAAAAATCTTCAAATCAGACTCCCTCCTTCAGGTCATGCAGGAATGTCTTCAGTCTGGCTCCCTGCTCGGTTTGATCCAGATTTTCCAGATTGATCCGGTTTTCAATTTCTCCAAAGAGCAGTGTCAGCAGATCCTGCTTGCTCATATTCTGGAATTTATCCTCAGAACCATGGACAAACAGGGAAAAAGCTTCCTTGTCGGAAATCGCTTCCGAATAAGAGAAGTCATCCCGGTAGTAGCAGGAATAAACCAGTTCAATCAACTCCTTTGTATCCAGCATACGGGAATTGACTCCTACTCCATCCAGATTGGCAATCAGACTGTTGCAACGGTTCAGCAACTCTTTTTTTGCATAGACTTCTTGCTCTTCCGCAGACAAGCTGTCCAGCGTGCTAACCTCATCGTATGTGACGATGATATAGCGCTTTTTCTGGTGGCTGTTGCCGATTTTTGTGTTCAGCTCTTCCATGTCTTTTCGAAAATGCATGGCATAGCTTCGCACTCCCGGATAGTTGGAAAGAGCCTCTTCAATGTTTTTATCCAACATTGCCAGGCGCTCCCGGTTATCAATGGTCTTGGTTTGCAAAAAGAAGGTCACAGGAAACGAAATCGTATTCAGAAAGCGATGGAATGACAACTCGATCTGGTCACGTTCCGCAGGAGTTTTCAGATTGTAGTTCAGTGAAGAACACTCCAATACCATTCGATACCGTTGATTCGGCAGCAAAATCATGCCATCCCGAATATCTGTAAATGGCAGAAAAGCCTGTGCTTCTTTGATTTTCGGATCCTCTGTTGTATCCTGATTTCGTGGATCGGTTTTCTTGATAACCGTCCACAATACAATGCCAAGCACTCCAAAAATCACCAGGAAAATAATAACCAGCATGATAGCTGCATTTGCTCCGCTCATGCTTCATCCTCCTTGCAGTTAAATTTTTTGAGGGAACCTTTGATTTTCCCTTGAACCAGTATGATTGTGACTGCTCCGCTCACATTTTCTCCTCCTCGCAGTCAAATTTTTTGCCATAAGTCAATGAATTCAGCATAACTTTTGACTTCACCTTGAATTTGTGATTTAAGGTAAGGAGTTGAAAAAGCGTTAGTCCTTCTTTTTTATAAAATGCGAATGACAGACCTACAGCTAATCCAGGGGGAAGTGCAATGATAAGCGCAATTGCAGGGGGTAAGATCTGTGCCAGGGAAACAAGGATGATTGCAATAATCACTCCTCCCAACGCAAGCCAGCCGCCCTGTGCTGCCGTCAAAATGCCGCCAATAACCTTTTCTTTTTCGCTTGTATCCGCAGACATTTTATAGGATCTGGGCATCCCAAAATCACATCCTTTCCAAAAACAAGTTCAGTTCATTATATGCAAAGCCTTTTTATTTTCATCGTCTTAGGGAATGCAATGCTGGCAAGAATTAAAATTGCCTTCCCTTCTATCTATTTGGAATAAAAGCAAAAAACCTGCGCAGCCAAATGCCACGCAGGTTAGAAAACACCCGGATTTATTCATGGGGAGCGTCAACGCCAGTAACTGGATCGAGAACGCCTCGAACATAATCAGAGGCCCTTTGTTTTGCCGATTGCTCGATCTTGTCTGAGTCAATAAGCTGGTCCTGGGCTTCTTTTTCTTTGAAGTAGTCATAGCTTTCTTCTAGCTGCTGTGCAGTATCAGGTGGAAGAAAGTTTGCCACTTTCTCAACAAGAGCAGAGCCATCTCCAAAAAAAAGATTGAACATCATGGGAATTGCAACCAGCAAAAACACTAGCCCGATGGCGATCTTGAACAGTTTCAAGACGATCAGCACAATCAAAGCAGCCAAAACAACGACAATGATCAAAGACATAATCAACTCATAATTTAACCCCATCGACTCGCAGAGTTCTCGTGCAAAATTCATGACCTACCCCCTATTTTGTGAACTTCCTGAGGCGGCTTAGGAAGCTGCCCAGGAAGCTACATAGTGGACGATTTCAGGAGCACAGGTGATAGCAGCATAACCGATACCAGCAGTAATCATCGTGAACACCCCGGCTGCCACAAGCTTCTTGTTCCCGACCAGGCCGAGAATAAACATGACAACCCCCAGAGGGAATGCGGCAATGCAGATGTACCGGCAGACTCGAATAATGATGTTGATAATATCCCCACCCTTTTCATCGATCTTGTTTTGCAGATCATCTGTTGTAACAGGATCCAAGTCCAGAATGTCTTCGGGATTTACCGGGTCAAACCGTCCTGCATTCGTGCTGGTAGTAACGTCACTACTTTGATTTGTCTCTCCAGCAACTCCAGAACCAATATCTGTTGCCGCAAATGCGGTTACTGCCACGCAGAGAGACATAACAATGGCGGTAACCAGAACGAGATATCGTTTAAACATAAAAGTGTCTCCTTTCTTCCCAGCTTTCTACTGGGCTATTTTTCACAGGTTGTTATATGCATTGCTTCAGAAAAAATCCCCCAGAACGGGGGATTTTTGAAAAAAAATCAGACAGAGGCCGCCATATCATAGATTTCTTTGGCATACCGGCCTCCTGAAAGCAGGTACGGAGTCATCGAACAGGCAGCTTTATAATATCCCACTCGATCATCTGTCAGTTGATAAAACCGTTTGGGAGACATATTCAGCCATTTGGCAATTTTTCCAACTGAAAGATCATTTGCGCCGTTAAATCCACTGATGAGAATTTTCATGGTCTGAACCAGTCCAGAAGATCGGCTTCGAGCCAAATCGTTAATCATGAGCCCAGCAGTCGTGATGCTGTGAGGATCCTGGGTACATGTCAGGACCAGCTGATCGATCTCTTCCCCACACTGGCGGAAAATCGTCCGACCAATGTCGTCATCCGGCTGAATATCAATGACGAGATAAAGATAACCAAGCTGATCGGAAAGATACCGAAATAGTGCCAGCAGGTCTTTTTCATCAAAAGCTTCTGCATACCCCTGTTTTTCCTGCTGCAGAAAGTTGTTGCTGAAGAGCATGAAATGAAGGGCACCAGGGAGCCGGCCGTATGCTCGGGATAGCGTTTTCTTTCCTGTTTGGATCCCATGAGGCTTGATAATTGCCGCATCAACCGAAATACGGTTCCCACTTTTTAAACCAGCAATTGCGGTATCGATTCCACGGGGAATGGTAATGAACTCAAAATATTCATTGACCATAGGGAAATGGCTATTGAATTCCATGAACAGAGTCTTATACCCCTTCTCCGCAAGAGCGGTGGCCATATTCAGGGCCGCTGTTGTATTCCCAACACCATGTTTGGTCCCTGCAAACAGATAGGTATGCGTATTGGCATTTTTGACTTCAATGTAGTCTGCCGGATCTTCAGGCATGATGAAGGATTCCATATCAACTTCGGTAAAGTCAGTCTGCTTTCCCTGCTCTTTGGTGATGACAGGAGGGGGAGTCTGATTAGCCGAAATAGCCGCATCCAACTGTTCCTGAAGGATTTTGAGCTGAGATTGATACTCCTGTTCTTTATCTTTCCATTCCCCCATAATCTTTGAGAATGTATCGCTGTTTTCTCCTTTGCCAAGAGACTCAATCTGTTTTTTATACGCAGAAATTGTCTCTTCGCTTTTAGTTTTCAGAGCAGACAGCTCCTGATTGGTGGCCAGCAATTCACGCTTGAGCGCATCCACCTCAGAGATGGACCGAAAACTTTGCTCTTCTGCCGTTTTCTTCTCTGCCATAGTCTCCGTCAATTGCTGGGTCACTTTTTTCAGTTCTTCTTGGAGAGAAGCAGTTTCCCGTTTTGCCATCTCATTTGCAATCTGCTCCACTTTCCCACGAGCTTTGCGATCTGCTTCTTCTTGAATGGCAGTTCGGAGCGTCTCAATATCAACACCTACATTTGAACCGCCAGGAGAATTTGGAACAACGACTTCCGCCGGCGCCTTTTTCTTTGAGCCTTTTCCTTTTCCAAAAAAGCCGCTCAACAGGCCAACAGCACCGGCAGGCTTTTCTTCGGCTTCTTTTGTCGGTTCCGGAGGAGTTACAATCTCTTCCGGCACCCCGCCATAATAGCAGGCCACATCTCGAAATGTTCGAGGTGTCTCGATATAGGAAACGATGTCGGTGATACTGATTCGGTTCTGATTGATGATGTCATAGATACCCAGCGCCACAAGGCTTGCCAACATCGGATCTTGCCGGTCCTCTCTTTCATTAAGGATGCAAATGATCCGGACATGTGGCATCTGAAACCTGATATTTTTCAGAAGTTTCAGAAATTCGGTAATTCCAGGCAGAGATTCCCGAATCAGCAGAATATCGGCATTGCTGCTGGACAAAGAAGACAGGACAGCCTCTTTATACTGCACAGCACCTACGCATACAACCTGATCCTTAATTTTACTCGTGATCTCGTCTTCTGCGCTTTTTTGATTGATTGCATACAAAATTCTGGACATGATCTTTTAATCCCCCTTTACAAAATTCCCAAATTCATCCAGTCTGAAAAGCGCATCTTGAAACGGTTTGGTTTCCAGGTCTTTGATGTTGGCATAGAAGTTACTCTTCATTCCATAACACTTCATCAGCTCCACATCTTTTTTCAATCGATCCATGTTATCTCCAATTACAAGATGATGGACGCTTTCTCCTGCAATTTCACCAAACAGCACTTCATCTCGATTTGCAGTAACGAGCCTGGCCAAAACTGATCCTCGAATTCTGTCATAGGTATCAATTCCATATAACTGATTTCCGATTTTCCCAAAAAAATCATAGGGTCCATTTTCTTTCGGCGGATTCATTGGCACAAACCCACATCTTCTGGCCAGGGTATCCTTTACCCATTTTTTCAACTCAAAAGGCTTGTGTGGAATCAGATACTGAAAGGATAAATCCAGCATCTCTTCCGGAGTTCCGATATAAAAATCAAATCCAGGATTGAAGGCGTCAACAAAGCAGCTTTTTTCCAGACTCTGCAAAACGGTTTTTATCCGTTGATCGACACGGACCACATTATCCAGAATAAATAGCATTGACACAGGATACTGCTGTGTTTCCTGAAAAAAATCGTTTGTTCTCACCAATGTACGGTATCCATCCCATTTCATCTGAAGAGATTTCATTCTTTCCGTATTCATATCCAACTCCAAATAAATTGCCTGATCCGGCAGCAAAATCTCCCCATCCGGACGGGCTCGCATGGAATAGATGTCTTTGTTCAGCATGAACTTTTCATCCAGATAGCTCATATTCTGCTCGATGCCCATTCGTTCTGCAAAAAGGAGCGCAAAGGTGTTGAGATGAACTTGATGATTGATTTTTGTAGGAAACAGCTTCAGATCTTTGCTGTGCCAGTGATAAGCAGTACATCTGTCTGGAGCCTGCGGAAGACAAGTGCTTGGAATCCCAAACAGCCGTTTGGCAAGAACAATTCCTGTTGCTGACAAAAAATAAGCGTTGTTTTCTTCTGTGTCACTTTGATATGGGATCTCCAGCAAAAAATCTTTTTCTAACATTTCCTGCAGATGCCATTTTGCATATGTGATTTTTGAGTTTTCTTTGCTATAATAGAAGCGATACATCTGCTCAAATGTCAGACAGCGATGCAGATAGACAGAGCAGAGCATGGAACGATCAGCAGGACTCAATGCTTTTATATCGTTCCTTCGAAGTACGTGTGGCTTCATTTATCGGGCAATCGATCCTCGTCTGAATCTCTAACGGGGGGAACGCCCTCCACCTCCCTTTTTTGATTTCTATCGAAGAAACAGCGATACGCAGAAATAAAATACAACCTGACGTCACTGTTTCATTTTTATCGGAGTCAGAAGAGACCAATTGCAAAATTCGCAATAATTGAAAGGCCACCGATAATGGCAATACTGATTCCGCAGAACAAAATGCCGGACATCGCCTGTTTTCTTGCTCGATCGTCCGAACCGGATCCTGCGAATTTCGAGATATTCAAAATCAGTAGAGCCATAAGGCCGAGCAGAATACAGGCCAAAAAGAAGTTCCCGATCATCTTATATCGCCCAAGCACTTCATTTGCCTCTTTCACGGTTTCGTTTAAATCTCCGTTTAAAGACGGATATTGGCCAGGTTTGATCGTGATGTCACCATTCTCGTTCTCCTCTACTGAAAGACCTCCGGTGCCTTCCGTCGCCGCATAGGCCGTAATCATCGGGGATACAATTCCCCCATGCTGAATAATCGGGCTTACAAGCGTAAAGACGAAAATCAGCAAAAACGTAAACAGAACAGATTTCTTCACAAAAACACCTCCTGTTCGTTATATGCAGCTGTTCCAAATTTTTATCAGAAGAGGCAAAAAAAAAGACGGGGCAGCGAAAATCGCTGTCCCACCCTTGTTGAACCCGATTAGGGTACCGAGCTCATAGCGCCATAGAAGAATGCATACCAGAAGGTAACGGATCCCAGCAGAGCAATACCAATACCAGTAGTCAGCATTCCCCCGATTGCCTTACGACGCTCACTGTCATTGTCGCCGCTCTTGGCAAACTTCGCAATGTTGATGATCAGAAACGCCAGACAGACCAGGCAGCAAGCAGACAGGATCAGGGTCACAATACCCTTACCCTTTGTCAGCATCTGATCGGTATTCACGCCGTTTCCGCCAAAGGTCACTTTCCCATCGGTTCCAATTGTGATGTCATCCAGACCTCCGGAAGTCCCCGTTCCGGAATCTCCTCCTGTTTCGGCGGCATACGCCGTGATTGCACCTACCGGATTCACCCATCCGGTCTGCTGTGCAATGGGAGCGAATGTGCTGAACAGCACAGCGATCAGCATCAGAACTGACAGGATTTTTGCTCGACTTTTTGTGGCGATGTTCATCATAATTTCGGGCTGATTGCCCACACCTCCCTTTCAAGGTTTACGGGGCTCGCTCCCCCGCAGTAAAAAATTCCCGCAGGGGATTTCCCAGGGGAGAGAACTGATCAGGCGCAAGCCCGTTCTCAGACATGTTATATGCAGGCAATATTTTTTTTCATCAGCAAAAAGCAGTATTTTTGCAAAAATTTTTTGATTCAGATCCGACACGTAGAATCCCAATACTAAAATACAATATATTTTGCATATAATATAGTATAGGCACAATATACAGATGTCTGCGACATCTTTGATTTTTTAAGGAGGATTCAATTTATGACAAAGAAAGATCTTTCGCCTACGGTTCCAAAAACATGGGGCGAATTCCTTTTTCGTGGAGTGAAAGCCATACCTTCTACCCTTTTATGGGCTGCCGTCTTTATTGCCATTTCTATGATCTGCAGCTATGCGTTTATTCTGTTCAAATGGTATACGCTGGGAATTGCTTGAGCCCGGCATATAATATATAAAAAATAAAGGAGGTATTGCTATGCCTTATTCCTATACAAAAGCAACGATCCCCGGCGAATGGCTGGCAGCGCCTTCCCTAATGGGAGTAGACCCTTTGGCGCTGGAAATTTTGGCTGCCCGTGGGGCCAAAACGGTAGATGAAGCAAAAGAGATTTTGTTTCCGTCTTTCAATCAAGTAGTCGAAAACCTTACCCTGAAGGATATGGATAAAGTCGTTGACAAACTGGTACAGGCAATTGAGGATAAGCTGCCAATTACCATTTACCAGGACTATGATGTAGATGGCTGTATGGCCTGTTCGATCATGATGGAAAATCTGCGCCGGTTTGGAGCCGTAGTAAATTTTTATGGGAATGATCGGCTTGTGGATGGATATGGGATGTGTCCAAACGGAGTAGATTCTCTGTTGGCTAAATTCCCGGAGACAAAGATTATCCTTACGGTGGATAATGGGATCGTAGCATTTGATGGAATTGAGCGAGCCAATGCACTTGGCCTGACTGTTCTGGTAACCGATCATCATGAACCTGGAGAAAAATTGCCTCCTGCATATGCAATCGTAAACCCTAAGCGAACAGATGAGACATATCCATTTCATGATTTGTGTGGCGCCGGCATCGCATTGAAAACAATGCTTGCCCTCTCAAAAAAAATGCGACGGGATCTGAACTTTGTAACGCAATCTGCTGATTTGGCTGCACTGGCCACAGTGGCTGATGTGGTGCCTATGGTAGGAGAAAACCGAGCCATTGTAAAATATGGGCTTCAGCTGATCAACGATGGGGTACGGCCTGCGTTTCGGGTGATGAGTTCTGAAATGGGCATTGCCCATGTCACAGCACATGAAACAATGGCATTTACGTATGCGCCCATGATTAACGCAGTCTCCCGTATGGGTGAAAATACCGATCGCATTGTTCAAATGTTTCTCAGTAACAACATCCCTCAGTTAGAGCAGGATGTACGATGGCTGGATAAACTGAATGAAAAACGAAAAGAAGAAACCAAACGGGAAATGGAAATTGCGGAAAAAGCTGTAATGCAGATGAACCTTGCTCCCAACACCTCTCCATCTTCAATTATCGTTTTTCATCCGGATTTTCAGGAAGGGATCATTGGTATTGTGGCCGGCCGGCTGAAAGCCAGCTATCATTGTCCGGTAGTGGTATTCGCTCCCGCAGGAAACGGATTGATCAAAGCCTCGGCTCGAAGTATGCCCGGCCTTGACATCAAATCGGCGCTGGATGGCCTTTCTGATATTATGGTGAACTATGGCGGTCATGCTATGGCTGCGGGGATTACTATTCAGGAAAGAGATTATCCGGCATTCTGTACCCGATTCAAAGAAATTGCAGCACGTAATATAGATGAAAGCAAAAATGAGGAGACCATTCCTATTGATGCTGTAATTCATGCTTCGGATCTGAACGAGGAAACTGTGCGTGGTCTTAGTGTATTGGAACCTTTTGGAGAAGGATTCCGAGAGCCCCTGTTCGGATTGATTGCCAATGTGGATACGGTCCGTTACATGGGATCTGAACAGCAGCATGTGAAGTATACTGATTCATCTTCTGGCGTCTCGATCATCACATGGGGCGGAGCAGCAGAAGCAAAAAGGCGCACCTCTTTTCCAAAAAAATTCGTTGGACATATTGGTTTGAACGAATTCAATGGACGAGTATCCGTTCAGATGATCACACAGCAAAACTAAAAACAAGAAACCCCCGGCTAGGCCGGGGTTTTTATTTTATGCGGGCAAATTTTTATTGAGCTTTCTAACTGATCCCCGGCAAAAGCGCCCTGAAAAAACGATGAAATCCTCTCAGTGGCGAGCGCTATCTCTACCAATGGGTCCTGGATGCTTTTTTCTTCATGCCTCTACCGGTTTTGACGTACTCCCACAGCTTACGCACTGGGCTTTCTGATTGTCTTTCTGTACAATCTATTATGCAAAGCCCCCCGGCTGTTTTCAGCCGGGGGGCAGCAGCTCATCAATTTCCATTAGTGTCAGAAATGCCTGACATTTCTGACAACGGGATGTAGGATTTCACTGTCAATTTGGAAACTTTTACTTCTCCATCCTGATAAGTCAGTGTTGCCTCGCAATTTAGCTGATATTCTTCAAAATCATTTTCACACAATGTCTTTTGAATTGTCTCATCAGCGATACTGACTTTGACATTGATCTGATCGTGAATTTGCACTGTTGCAGCCGGCTGCGGTTCATCATCATATCCAGTTACAACACACACCAAATCATAATCCGAGCGCTTTTCTGCTGAAGTTAAAAGCACCCCATCGCTGGTAAGCTGATAGGTATAGAGATAAATTCCATTTTCCAAATCTGAAAGGCTATCATCTGCTGGTACAAAAACACGGTTTGCAGAATCTGCATCCAAAAATGGGATAATGTAATATCCTGCTCCGGAGTCCATCTTCTGCAGCAGTCCAATATTCATACCAGTGTCTCCTTCCTGTTCATATGGAGCTTTCAGTCTCAAATCATCTCCAGCTACTGCAGAAGCATTGGTCTGGTAGACCTTGTAAAGAAGGGTCTCCTCTACATCTCCAGTGTCTTGGAAATCCACAGAGAAATAAATGCCGCCGTCTTCTTCAACGGGGTCTACCTCCATGTTTACTCCAACTACATTTCCAGCTGTCAACAGCGCATAAACTTCTTGACTCTCGTCTGTTTCCTTATAGAAATATGCGCCTGCTGTCTCCAGAGTATTTTCCATTTCCGTTCGAATCGAGTCTGGAACAGAATCAAGTGAGATTTCTTTTGCATATAGATTACTGGGTTTTTTTGCAGTTCCATGAATTGCAAACCAGTATACTCCTCCGGCAAAGATCAAAGCTAAGATCACTGAAATCATAATATATACGACAGGTTTATTTTCCAGAATTTTTTTCATGAAAGCACTCCCTTTTCTGTGTTGATTTTGTATCCATCAAAACTCGGGACAAATACGGAGTTTGGAATTTGAACGATCCCTTTTACAAAATCGAGACACCCTTCTTCTGCTCCAGTTTGATACCGATAGATTCCTTTGCTATACCAGACACAGAGCATTCCATTTGCATCCTGGTAAAAAATCCGAAGCTTTCCAAACCCATTTGGAGTAGGTGGCGAAAGCTCCAATTTCTTACTTGGCAGTTTCTTCATAACCCCCTCATCGTCTGCCCATGTTTGCTGGCGGAAAAAAGATTGCTCTACGGAAGTTGGATCACTCTCTTTTTTGTAAAAGAAAATGGTAAACGCTCCAATGGCAAATCCGGTTCCGAGTATAATTTGCTGCCAGAGCCGGCTGTCAGCTATCACCAAAACCAGCAAATAGAGTCCCATCACAAACGCCATAAAGGTCTGAATCCCTCTTCGTTTCATTCGAGCGGCGGCAACTTTTTGCCGAGTGATTTTCAGCGATTCCCGATCACTGCCTTTTATAGAAATTTGGGGCCCGTCATTTTCAAAAATAAGCACTATATCCCCTCCTTAATATTTTGACAGTAATTCGCTGCCGCCAAATGTAAATGTCCGAATGGGGCTGCCGGAGATCTGCGGATCCATCATATCCGTAACGGCAAAAAATCCCGGTCCATCAATTACGGCTGCAAATCCGGCCATAACAGCAGGATCTCCTCCGGAAAAATCTGCCCGCCCTAATTCAAACTGAATACTGGCCCCCATGCTTTGAGCAACGAGACTGACGTCGGCGCCATTATAGATCGTGAGAAAATTACTGATTGCAGACATGATGGTTTGGGTTCGAAATTCTTCATTTGTCATAATGGGACTGAAGAAATTCTCCGGATAACTGGAGATTTTTTTCTCCTGCTCTTCCCCATCTTCTGTTGTGACATAGACTGTATCGGTATTCAGGGTGAAGTTGTACATAACTCCATCTTTCACATAGGTATAGGCATAAGGGAATGTGGTACCTCCATCATAGGTGAGGCCGAAAGCGTATTTGTAGCCAATATAGCCGACCAGGGGGATATTCATGTTGCTAACCGCATCTGGATTGAGATGAGTTCCCACATTTCGTGAAAAACTGTCTTTGAACTGCTTCAATGCCCGGGGCAGATTAACAGCTATATTTTCGGCGTCAATTGTGTCCCCATCCAGAGAGTGGTTTTCATCCATCAATACAGCAGTAGCATCCTGTGAAGCAACACGCAATGCATAGGACAGCTCATCTTCAACCCAATCATTTGTTACAGTTTTCGTCCTTGTCGTCATCAGACACAGAATCATCACACAGGAGATCAGTCCCACCAGAACTTTGCTGATGCTATTCAATCCCACTCACCCCCAGGTCATCCTTCACCAAGCAAATGGTATTGTTCATTCAGAACAAGCCCACCCTTAATGGCGATAATCGGCTGTGGATCCCCTGAGCTGTTCCCGGTCAGCATTTCGGTCACCTTATCGAAGAGCGTGGGAGAAGTTTTTCGAACAATGACTTTGATCTGATCTCCTACATTCATTGCATAATAGCCGATGCTGTCGATTGCTTCCAAAACTTCCTGCGAATAATCCTGAGACAGTGGCTCATCCTCAACTTCCAAAATCGTGTCCTTATCAACCACGAAACTGACTTTGACTGTGGTGGGCATTTGATTTAGGAAATCCTCATACATAGTTTCAGTTACAGCCCCTTTGTAGCGGATTAGTTCTGCAAAATTTTCGGTAGCGTCAACAATGACATCATTTTGATTTGTGGTAATCACAAAAGACGTGAAAAACGCAAAAAGTGTAAGGAGAAGAAGGATCTCCATAAAGTACAAAAGTCGTCTTCCTACCAAAAGTAAAACACCTCTTTTCGATTTTTTCCCTTTCAGTTATATGCAAAACGGATTTTTTTCGTATATTTGCTTTGGTTGACTGGTTCACTGCAGTCTGCTATACTGAAGACATCTCAGCAAGAAGGAGGTTTTTTTTATGGCAAAAAAAATAATTCAGTTTCCAACAGCAGAAACGGAATATGTGAAGGAAAAAGCAAAGGAACTTGTAGAGATAACCAAAGTTTCAGATCTTGGAGAAAAAGCTATACCATTTGAACATTCTCTTCCCCAAAGTATTCGAAGCCGAAATATGTGGCGCAATAAATATGATGGACTTGTAATCAATGTAAACCCGTATGGATTCGAATCTGAGGAGGAGTATCTTGCCTGTATTGAAGCTTTGGCGGATGTTATGTTTGATTTTGACCAGGCTTGATTTTAACACCCTCTTTTTCTCCGCTAAAAGCGGATTTCTGGCATGAGAAAATCTGCCATATAAAAACTACTCGACCCTGGGAAAACCTGCGGTCGTATTTCAGGTCCTTTTCGGAAGACGAAAGGGCCCCTTTTTATTTAAAAAACGAGCTGGCTATAGGCCAGCTTTTTTGTTTTTAAAGGGAAAAAAGTAAAGGCGGCCCCAAAATAGGGCCGCCTTGTCGCAAAATTAGCCTTCGCTGGAGGAAATGTTGAGAGCGGGGCAGGAAGTGCCAAGAGAGGTCTCGTCATCTCCTCCCTTCAGAACATCCTGGACCTTGGAAGCAACGTCATCAATCCCATCCTGGACAAATGCAATACCGGTCACAACACCGTTGTCATTGTAGCACAGGTAGCTGTGGAACTGAGAACCGGCGTTGATGGCATTGTCGGAATCATCGGCAGAATACTTGTTCTCTTCGTCGCTTGCATTTGCGATGTACACCTTCATATCAGACGCAGCCTTGGTCAAGACGCCGATCTTCAGGTTGGTGGAGCTGACAGAAGAGGGATTCTTGGCGGCACTCAGCACGGTAGAACCGGACACCACCGCATCGTTGTACACTTCCAGAGATGCCGTATCAGAGGTCTGCAGCGTGGTGGACAGCTGCTTATTGCCGTTGGTGCCGAGATTCAGCACAGTGCTGTTCATGACGGCCATAATTGCCACAAACAGAAGAGCGAAGATAATGAATGCGATTTTCTGGATTCTTGATCCCATATTTTTTCTCCTTTCATACTTCAAAAACGATTTGTAGTCCCAGCTGCCAGTTGAGATCTTACCGTTGCTGGGTCCTTCAATGTGGAAATCCTGCAAACGCTGAATTTACTGACTTCCATCGCTGTTATATGCAAATGGGTTCGTTTCTTATCACTGTGGTTCAAAATATACTCCATCGATGATGTTATTGGCATTTCGGTGGAGATGGGCTTCATATTTCTGGGAAAGGCCAATGTCATCAGCGTTGTTCACAACAGATGCACTGTCCCAATCAGAACCAATCCGGATTTCCAGTTTGCTGGTATACAGCGTATCCTGGTTCTTTACCGCAGACCGTACCGTATCACCGGTGACCAGTGTCCCATCGAAATTCTGAAGTTCATAGCTTTCGGAGACCGCAATCTGGTTATTTACCTGATTGTTTACGTTAGATCCATAACGCAGGACATCCATGTTCATCGTGGACAGCAGGGCCACAAATGCAAGCGCAAAAATGACTCCTGCAACCCATTGGATTCGCTCGCCCACAGGTCATCACACTCCTTTCACAGCAATTCTGAACCTCCCTGTTTTACAGGGAGGCCGCCATATCCTTAAACATGAAGAACATGGCAATGATCATGGGCACAAACATATACAGGCAGAGAACGGAATACATTGACAGATTGGAGAAAAACTCAATTACGTTCAGGCGGAACGTCACATTCTTTTCGTCTGTTCTTCCCCGCTCTTTTTCCTGGATTGCCCGTTTCTGCTCAATGTCAGCAAAGGCTTCTTCCATACCCATTCCAGCAAAACTCAACTCCAAACAGTTCACCAACTGATTGAATGGCTTGTAATCAACAAATCCATGCAGGCAGCTGAAGTTTCCTGTCAATTGGGCTTCTCGGAATACCTTTTCAAAGAGGATTGAGGAATCTGCATACCAATTCAAGAGCTGTTCCGGAGTGCAGGTCTTGTGATTGAGCAGCATAATGGTCATGGATTGCAGATCAGTTGTTTCATCGCTAATCAGGATGTCTTTATTGAGAAAGCTTTGGAAATAAATTGCCAGAATGGGAGTAAACCAAGCCATGATTGTGAAGATGATTACGAACAGGATGTTAGTTGGCCCTTTACTTTGACTGATCATATCGAACTTGGACATGATTCTTTGGATGGCGTATGTTTGATACCCTCGATATGTCAGCCCTTCCTGCCGCATGTACTGACGGATCACCTCATTTTTCTCTTCATCCGTCATCTGGTTATACCCATCTACAGTTTTCAAGTAGGCCAGCACTTGCTTATCCTGTTCGGTTTGCTCATCGATGTACTCCTGTACATCATTCTGTGTCAAAAGGATCTGCTCGTACTGATCCTGAGCAAGGCCTTGATAGATATTGTTGGTGATGCTGTTCACGTTTTTCCAGACGTTCAAACTGACAGAGAGAATGCAGATGATACAAACCATGGCTGTTGTGGCTACCCGACGGATTGTAAGGGCTTCAATGCTTTCAGTTGAGCCAGATTTCATGATATGAGTCTGAAGTGCCAACTTCTGTTTTCCCTTGGGAGATGTTTTCTGTACAATTTTTCGGATGCGGATATTGCGCAAAGCCTTTTCTTCCCAGGATACGATCTTTTTGGGCTCAATCAGGGTAGACTTTACCATGTTATCAAAGAGCAGAAAACAAAGCAGTGAAATGCCGGCACACAAGACTTCAGTCGCATATCCCCAAGGTGAATTGATAAAGACCTCAATAAATTCAAAGCCTTCAAACGTGAAATACTCAATCATGTAGTCCGACACAAATGGCAGTGCAAAAATGGGACAGACAATGAACCAACGCAGACCATATACGCCATCAGCCATCTTGTTCTGTGTAAAAAGCTGATCAGCAATACTCTTTTGCAGCTCAAAAATACTCTTCGTAAACTGACTCTTTCCATCTACCTCTTCGTCACCGTATTTATAGGTCATGTAGATTACGGAGTACAGCTGCCGCAGCACCCGGGCCGGCGCAATGGCATAATATTCTTTTTGAATCGCCTCAGGTTCAGCGGATACATCTGCCTTTCGGATGTAGTCATACATGGTTCGAAAGTGACCTGATACAGGACCGCCTGATTGAATGACTGTCATGAATGCTTCATCCAAATTTCCATGATGGGTGTGATATGCATGGATAAAATCGTCAACAGCATCCTGTACATTCGTCAGAAAACGAACGGGTTTGATCCGGAAATAACTCAGCACTGACATGGACAGCATAATTGCTGCAATCAGACTTAGAATAATATCCTTGAACCAAAACATGCATCCGATAAAGGCAATGACAAAAGATCCACAAAAAGTGATCAGATTCCGTCCCGCCATATAATTGGCACTCTCCTGCGGAATGGCGTACTCACAAACATAAGTGAAACTTGTATTCTGCAGAATTTCGCCAACCACCGGGATCTTGCTTCCAAACTCTACGGCCTTAGAGCAAAGAGCCCTCCAGCGATAAAACGTATGCGTTTTCCCATTTACCTTTTTATAGACCCGCTGCGCTCTCTTCTCTTCTTTCTCCGGGTTTGGCTTAAAAATTACCTTTCCGCAGAAGAACAGGCCGATAAGACAAAGAATCGTGAAAACCAGACGGTTCTCAATTAGAAAAGAGATCAGATTCTGCACAGCTTTTCACCCCCTCTTTCCAAGGGCATCCTTGTAAGTAAAAAATGCAGTATTCAGATTTAGGTCTTTGATAATTTTGTCTACATCTTCCTTCCCCAACTCTTTCTGCAACATCCCCTTTTCTGCCAGATAATCCTGGAACCGCTGTGTGGGCCGGAAAAGAGCCGCCAGGGCATCCCGCTCATACTGAAGCGGAGTATTGTCAAACAATGACTGATACAGCCGATCGGAAATTGTATTCTTGAATTCATAGATCCCTTCTTTGCGATTGAACACCACAATCGGAACAGTATCATAATAGGTATCAGCAGAAGTCATATTGCTCATATAAGCATACATGGTCTCCATAAACTTCCGCTGCGCTGCTTCCATTGTCAGGCCTTCTGCCATGAAGTCATTCGGAATCCGGTTGTCACGGGGAACGAACTCATAGATTTCATAGTAGCGACAGCCTCGTTCCAGATCCATACGAACAAAAATACAGACCTTTACCGTATCCAGGGCGGTTGCCACAGCATCCTTCAGATTGACATACATCTTTTCACGGATCATAGCATTGGCAATTTCGGAGATAGTTGCAGCAGGAGAATTGGGATGGAAAGTAAAATAGACAGCCCGGCCGCCACGATTGGCTGTACGGGTTACGTTCACGATCATATCGTCACTTCGAGCCTCACCGATCACATAAATATCACCGGCAGTACGAAGAGTAAAATTGTACGCCTCAGACGGTTTTACTTCCGAAGATTCGTTGGCCTCCATGGAGTAGATGTTTTTATTGGGGTATTTCCACCGCAGCCGTGCCTCAAATTCAGATTCCAGAACACGAATGGAATAGAACGGCTGAACATACTGAACAAAGGCTTCCAACTTGGTGGTTTTACCGGATCCCTGGGCGCCACAGACTGGGATTGTAATGCCACCACGAACAAAGGCTTTCTCTACATCGATCACTCGGGCGGAACCAGGCAGCCCACCAAACAGTGTCTCATTGCTTTCACTCTTGGCCGTGAATTTACGCACCCAAAGAGCAGGGCTCTCACCAAAAGGCTCAATAGCAGCGGAACGGCGTGATCCATCTTTGCCATATCCGAGCTTGAAGCCTTCTTTCTCTGAAAATTGTCCCTTCATCTGGTATCCTACGCCCTGTTTGCAGACACGCTTCAGATTTTCATAGGAATTGAAGGACAGAAAGCGAAAATGAATAGATGAACCTTTATACCGGATCCATGCTCCCTCATAGGCAGGGCTGATTGTCGTTGCCTCACCGGTAAACACCGTGTCTGGGATTCCAGAGACTCCAATGGAAATATCACCAACATTCTGATACAGGATCTCATCAATGCAGGAATTTCCCCGGGTCTCCTCATAAACAACCTGGGTGATGACGTCCATTTTGGAGTCAAAATCCATATCGAGATTTTCAAATGTCCACATCCGATTTACGTCGTCTTTGTCAACGTAAAATCCACTCTCGTCATCACTGATTTTGCGCAGCTTGTTCCATCCATGCTTTTCGATAATATAACCCAAAGAATCATGCCCATGGGTCTCTTTGTAATGGAGCAGAACTGCCAGAAACTTCAGATAAGGATCTACAGAAGGAGATCTCCAGTCCACGATCTGATCAATGTTTTTATGAGTGATTCCGTAACGAGGAGGAAAAGAATCTGAACCTTGAGGGGAACATTCGAGAAGATTGCGGCGAATCATCTGCTTGATGAACATCTTGTCGTTCTCGTCGCCGTAAGCGCACTCTTTGCTGTATTCCTGAATCTTATTTCCCTGGGAAATGCGGCTCCGATCAAAAATGACGGAGCCGGCAGCCTGGGCAGAGTTTTTGAATTTCTCCTGTGTGAACAGAATCAGGTTTTGGAAATTATATTCAGTCAGATTTGCCATTTGTTCCGGCCTCCTTTACCACTGGCTTTTTGATACTGGGAGGGACCGGCCTTTCTTCCATAGGGATAGAGTCTTCTTCTGACTCCTCTGAAATGGTATCAGGCTCCATCTCCGGTTCAGGCTCATGCTCTTTCTTTCGCCCAAAAAAGCCCGCTTTTTTCTCCGGCTTCTCTGTAAACAGGTCCAGAATGTCATCCAGAATTACATTCAGTTCCTCCATTGGAACCGAAGGTTCTGTTTTTTTCTTGATAAGCAGGCCCTTTGTCGATCCGTTGATATTGCGGAAAACATAGTCTGCCACATTCTGATTACAGACCGCCTTATGGATTTCATCATCTTCACTCAGCGTGTAAAATCCACTCACTCCCATCAGCTTTTCCATGTGTTTGAGAGTAAGGAAATCATAGATCTGATATTTGGTAGCAACCAGCATGACCGTCTTATCGTCCAAATAGGCAGAAAAGAGATTCTGCTGAATCATCTGGTCCATATATTTGCGATTCTGAGAAATACAGCACATGACCAGATCCGCCATATGAATGATCTGATCCGAAATTGCCGTTCTCTCACCCTGAACGTCCACTATGACAAAATCGTAGATATAGATCGCCATCTCCAGAATTCGCTGAATGGATTCCGTTGCCGATACAGAAATCTTGCCAAAATCATTGGATCCTTTTAGGCAACTGAGATACTCGGAAAGCTCCTGTACATAGGGGGTAAAATCCTTATCGCTGCGGAGTCCGCCAGATGACGCCAGCAGCACCAGATCATCCATCAGGTTTTCAACCGCCAAATCAGAACAAATGGAAACACCATCAAATGGCCCCTTGTCTGTGGAAAGGATCAGCGTTTTCTTTTCCCGAGTCGCAAGACCGGAGGCAACCAGTGCTGCAGTGGTAGAAACGGCGCCCACGCCTGGGGCATCCCCCCAAACAGCAATCAGCTTCCCCTTCTTTTCCATTGTCGTATACATGAGTGCGTACTCCTTTCCTTATCCCACAGTTTCAATGTTGCTCTCATTGGCCAGATCCGATTCCTGCTCCGTCTGCTGCGCCAGAGCTTCCTGCGCCTGCCGGATCAGATTGGGGTCATTGCTGATCAGATTTTCCAATTCAGCATTTTCATAGGTTTCGATCGCCTTGGGCTGAGAAGGAGAAGCCAGTGCTACGGCATAGAGAACGGTCTTGATGTCTTTGTTGTCTTCAGTAGGCTTTACAGCCGCCTCGACTGCTGCCACGCCCAGCTGCAACTCCTCTTCACGATTGAGGTTCAGATAAATGGTTTTGCCGGAAACATCCAGCACCTTTTTCTTGGACAAAACTACTCGATCTGCATAGCTGCCGCCTTCCGTAGAATAAGACTTGATCATGATGTCGATATAGCTGCCCTTCTCAATTTTGGAATTCAGTGTTACATAGTTGACAGCAACCTGATGGGAGGTATCACTGATTTCCTCATCCATATCAACACCAACCAGCATATCGGTAGTAATGATGGTATTGGGCTGGATATTGAGCTTGGTTACAAGGCCATCAATGTCAGCAGCCGAGGTAACTGCATTTGACGGGATCTGGGTAACAGGCACTTCAACAACAGAATAGGCCTCAATTCCCTGCTCGTCGTTCTTTACATAGCTTCCATCCGGCAGCTCTTCATTCGCCATCAACACTGTACCCATTTCAATCTCCTCTTCAGCTGCCTGCATGTTTTTGTAGTAGCTGGAGGTCATAAAATAGGTGCCGGTGATACAAACGGCCGCAATCAGAACAATGCCAATGATTTGGTTCAATGCAGATGGGGAACCTGTTGTCTTTTGCTTTGCTCGAACATTTTTCATGTGCTTTTTTCCTTCATGGAGAAAAACTCCACAAAGCAGCTCCTTTCCTAAATGTTTTTTTGCCCGGATATACTATCCTTGCTGTTATATGCAATGATCGCTATTTTTTATCAGTAATTGAAATCCTACAATTTTTTCTATTCCAAACCCTTTTAAGAGAAAAAACGCATAAAGAAAACATGATTGAGTATGCTTAAAAATGATCGGCGTACACCACTTAGCCTTTTCCTGTTTTTTCGAATCAGATCCCATATCCTTAACAGGACTTATTCCCGACTGCAGCGGCGCCGCCGGCCCCTGCAACCGCCGCCGGGCATTTTTTCATTTATGCGGCTTTTTTTGAGGGGATAGACGATACTGAAAATTGAGAGAAGATAAACAAAGAGCACCCCCTCTATTGATAGAGGGAGTGCTCTTGCCGTTATTTCGTCCAGACAGGTCTGGATTCATAGTTATCCAGAGAATTGTGCTTGGAATCGAGAACAATTACAGAACCATCTTGATATTTTCCGGCCTTGGTCGGATTCAAGAATTCGCCTGTCTCTTCATCGATTCGTTCCTTATGCCACTGACCCTTGTCAACATAGTTGTACTTGGGTGAGCCGTTTTTCAGTGCCTCGATGTCGAACATGATGAGTACACCATGATCGTCTACATCTCTTTCGATGTTTTCTTCTGTCAGAGGCTGGCCCTTTGCCACAAAAACGGCAGATCCAGGCACTCCATATCGTGCGGTCCACTTTTGTGATCCGCCCTCTTCTGTGCGAACATCCTTTGTCAGTGTCAACTCACGCAGGCTGCCGAGCTTGATCCCGGATTCGCCCTTGAGATAGATTTCAAATAGATCTCCATCTTCCGCAGGCTGATCCGGATCTGTGGTTGCAAGCACATATTCCCCATTGTCATTCCGATAATACATATCCAGCTCCAGATCATACTGTCCTGTCGCCATGTTGTACCCCCAGAACGTCGGCCGGATCCGTACCGCATCATTGTCGCCTTTCAGGCCCTTGCTGTACAGTGTGAAGTTAAATGCATACCCCAGCTTTGTATTGGTGCCTTCACCGGTTTCAGGATCAATATTGTTGGTATCGTCAAAAGCCAGATCCTTTACATAGACGGGGTAACTTGCATGATTGACGGAAGGATCATTGATGCCGGTGATCTGGAAATCATACAGTTTCAGAGGCAGAATGTTCAGTTTGATGCTTCCCTCTTTCTGACGGGTCTCCTCGCCATTTTGAGAACCATAGTTGGTGTAAGTCTGGACCGTGAAGGTGTAGGTTTCATCTTGGCCAAGATCTTCCGCTTCCAGGTTCCCGGGGATCGTCATGGTTGCCGTCCAGGAGTATGTCCCATCTCCATTATCGGAAACAAGATCCATTTCCTGTGTCAGAGTCTTGCCTTCCCCATCCAAATAGATCAGCCGTGCTCCGGTAGAACGGTCATTGGTCGTTGCATTGACAATGATGTCCTCACCCGGGGAGATCTTTTCTGGATTGTTGACGATCCCATTAAAGATGTACTGGAGATTGGTCAGATCCAATTTGGGGATCACATACAAATGCAGGGGTTTTTCTGTCTCTTTGGTAACCATGGTGGTTGTTTTGCCCTCAGCGCCATTCAACGGGATATCCGTAACGCTGGTGGTGATTCGGTAGGCACCCCATTCCAGGTTGCCATTCTGGGCTGTTGTGTAAGGAGCAATCTTGCTGTTATCCAGCGCTTCTTCTGCTGTCAGGGACTTGGTAGGATAGGTTTTAGAGGATGCAACTGATGAGAAGTTTTTACGCTGGTCTACTGCAGAGCGATCGGTTTTGAACTGAACCTCATAGTAGGTTGAATCGTTGGCTGTTCCGTATTTATCATGGTTGTCCGGGTCATCCAGACTCAAAGTCCAATCCAAATACTCGGTGCCACGTTTCTGTTCCTTTCCACCATAGGTGTAGTACGGGTTCACTTCATCAGCATCATAGGCGTCATACTCATAAACCGTCGGATTATTCTTGCCCCACAGCGTCTTTCCGCCGCCATCTTTTCCGCCGGGATCATCAGGATTGTCCGTATCAGGCGGTGTGATAGTGGGGGCATTGTTGGAGGGCTGGATTGTAATGGTAACAGCGTATGGATCTGATGTCAGGGGAATCACTTTGCTGTCCGTAACGATCAGGGAAATCTTGTACTTATTTTCATCTTCCTTGACAGAAAGCTGCTGGGAATCGATATAGGCTGTAAGGTCTTCACCAAACTTCTTTTCCATGGTATCGACATCCCCGGTGTAAGTGAACACCTGTTCAGTTTCGTTGCCGCCAACGACCCTGGTCACAGTGAATTCCCATTTTACGATTTTATCGCCATTGGGAGAATAGGAACTGTCTTCAATGGTAATATCTTCTCCCAAATCAAAAATGGTGTTGTTGGGTTTGAAATGAGCAATAGGAGGCTGCGGATCATTTGCGACCCAGATCGTATTGTAATCACTCCACACACCCTGATTCAATGCGTACTGTTTGGTCTGTGTCGTCCATCCGTTGCCAGAACGAACCGTTTCGTCGATCGTCTCAAGCTTCAGATAACCATCTACATCCCGAACTCTGTACTGAATCAGAATGTTTTCATTGCTCTGGGTGTTCAAATTAACCAGCTGGCTGTTGATCCAGTCTTCCGCAGTTTTGGCGTCTGTAAAGAGACCCTCTCCACGCCAGCCATCATCTCCGGCAAATTTCCATTTCCACTCAAACAGGTTCAGACCTTTATCGGCCCGATTGAACTCATGATCAAGATCGTATGCCTGATTTTTTACAGTAATGCTGCTGACGATTTCATTGGTCTTCTGAGCAGTAAACGTAAAGTTGGCCAATGGCCGGCGATGCACATAGAGTTCCGCATACGGGTTTGTGATCTGGCCGTCCTGATTCACTTCGTCATTGGCATAGTTGTTGCTCCAATACCGATAGCTGTCAAAGGGGTTATCCGGCGAGTTATCTGTTTGATCGGGAACCGGATTGTCTTTGATCCGATAGTCGATCAGATAGAGGCCGGTTTTATCAAAGGTCTCAACCTCTTTTGCCATCCAGTTTTCTTCATCTTCTGTGCTTCTGAAGCTGGCATATCCAAGCGGATTATCAAAATAATTAGGGTCATGATAGTATTTCCACTTTTGAGCCAGGATCGACGGATCCGCCCAGAACTCTTCCATTTTGTCCTTGAATGCTTCAAACTTCTCCTGCTGGTCTTCCGGGACATCCTCGGAATTATAGTCGAACGAAACGGTTTCACCATTTGCGTTCAGATATTTCCAGTAAAGTTTGACCCAATCTTGGTCCGTAAATTCCACGCTGTCCCAAAGCCATTGAGGATCTCCATTGTAATCAGAATATTCTCTGTTATAATGGACTTCTTCATTCAGCAGAACATAGATGGTATCTTTACCTCCCTGAAGCATGATGGACTTAATGAACTCTTCCGAGTTGTCCAGTGCAGTTGTGTATGGAGTATTGATATAGAACGCACTTTCCTCACTTAACTGTTTCAGGAGGGCTTCCTGCTGGTCCTGGTTTGTACCAGATCCCAGTGTGATCAGGTGGATATTCTCCTTCATCAGAAGCGCCAGCAGCTTCGCATACGTATCTCCACTGGCAGGATTCATTTCATCCCGATTTTTGTCGTCAACATAGATGACAAACTTCTCAGAACCGTCACGCCAAGAGACGTCAGAAATGGCTTCGGCAAGAGACTTCTGCTTGGTGATTTCCAGTGAAATGCCATCAAGCTGGAAATGTCCAATATTATTACAACCATGGCTATAATGATTGGAGAAGAACCCAAATCCCGTTCCCTGGTATGGCATTTGAACGGAAACAGGAGTATCCAATCCACCACCAGAAATCTTTACTTCCGTTTTATTGATCTCGACAGTAAGAGTCCCTTTCTGCGCAAACGGCACATCCTGAATTTTTTCCAACAGCTGATAGCCGGCATTGTTGTTATCATTGAGCTGATGCTGAATATGCCAGATACTTCCGCCGGATCCGCTGAATGCACCGCTGTTGTTAAAACTCAATGCATATGCATCAAGATAGCCATCTTTTTCTACAAGGTTAAACAGCATACCTGCAGCATTGAAGTTATCTCCGTAATCAATGTCATACTCAAATGTAAATTTCTGGATACCAGTATCGGTTGAAGGAATCCAGATCGCATTTTTTCCTGCACGTCTTGGGTTACCTGCCATAGTAACACTTTGGCCATTATTGGTAATATTGATAGAACCAATTTGAGAAGAAACATCCTGTTTCCAGTCAAAGGCCTTTGTCATGTCAATATTGCTGGTCTCAACAGTCTCCACCATCATATCCATAACATTCAGACTGGCTTCATCGCCAAATCTGTTTGCATAGGAAAGAGTTGCATTCTGAATTTCTTTGGAAACAGTTGATTCACCAATGGCAAATACCACATCGCCCTTTGCAACCGCTCGGGTACTGAATACTCCTGTAGGACTGACGTTATCGATTTCTGTATCAAAGAGTTTTTCAGCTCCCTTTGCTTCTGTGTCCGGAACAATGGGTAAGGTCTCCTGGCCAAAGGATTCTTGTGCTGTTACTCGGAACTGGTAATGGCCCACATTCTGTCTCAGGATTTTGACATCCAAGCAGACATATCCAGACCACTTATTCGTTACCGTATAGCCATTGCCTTCTGTCAGGGTTTCCCATGTCTCATCTGTATAGGATCCATCATTGTCCGAATCATAGACAACTTCAACTTTATAGGACTGGATCTCATCGCCATCCTTTGATTGAATCTCCAAATTTCCAATGCTCAAAGTAACATCGGAACCATCTGTTTCAGGGCCCCGTTTCACAACAGGCTCAATCGTTCCGCTGATTTCCGGCGGAAGATCTTCCTGAATCGTAATCACCTGTTCCACCATCGGGCTCTTCTTCCCATAGGTGTTCGTCACTTGATAGCGAACCAGATACTGACCAGGATCCAGAATCGCCAGCTGCTCATCAAACTTATTGGCCCCTACATAGAAGACCGTAGAATCATGAGATTCCAGCCGTCCGGTGCCAAGATCGTTCATGACATAAATGCTTTCAGAATCCTGTCCGTCCAAAGGTACGATCTGCCAGTAGTCCTTATTATGGTCAATCTGATGCAGCGCCGGGCCTGTTGAATCGTCAGCATAGGAGTCGTTACCATCCAGAGTGAACTTGCGGGCTTCCTTGAAGTTGAACATCTTGCCATCCCAACGATACTGTGCATCGTCAGAAATCACTGCCACAGGCAGATGATAAATGCGGATCTCCGTTGAAGTGAAATCCTCATAATGGCCTTCAGCATCCGTAATTCTGGCCGCCAGCTTGTAATATCCATCAACCGGAATCTGAATCTGGCCACCATGCAGCCCCAAATCCCAAATGGTCAATGTGTCAGGATCCACTTCCTGCCAACTCTCACCGTTCTTCTTCCACAATACCCAGTCCACCGTACAGGTTTCAACGTTTTCATCTTTCAAAACGGGAGAAATTGTCAGTACATCATCCGTATACGCAAATTCACGCATCGAATATTGAATGCACGGAATCCAGTTTACCTCAAATTCCGTTTGGGCTTCCTTTGTCAGATAATCGCTATCATCGATCTCGCTTTCGATTGTAGGCTGCCCAAACTTTTCTGTGACCTTTACCTTTGCCTGGAATAGGCTTGTGTTTCCACTTTGGAACGGAACCGGCAAATCCAGCTCAGACTTTTTCGTTTTTGAATAGGTCTTGAGGATCTCATCGTTGCTGTATTCGCCATCATTGTCATTATCCCGGCTCAATGTCCAGTCATAGTAATTGATAATATCATGATCCGGGGAAGATGCTGTAGCCATCACTTTGATATTGATGGACGTAGGATTATCATGGAAGTTAGGCTGAGCATTTTGCAGCTTAATTGCAACATCGGGCGGTTCATCCGGAATCACTCGAACATTGATCGTTGTCGTTCTGGCACTCAGGTCCGGGTTATCAGGATTTTCTGTCATCTGCGTATCCGAATACTCATTGTGAAGGGTGACCGTAATGGTAAATTCGCCAACTTCCTTAGACAGATAGTTGTGCTTCTTCACCGTTGAATCTTTGCCCAAACGCAGATCCCCCTGATCATATCCATCTGTGGGAGTCACGACCCATTCGGTCTTATCCCACTGAATTGGACTATCCGGCGGATCAAGTGAGTTGCTGATGTCGATCCAGAACAACCGGTTCTGCTTAACAATCAGCGTATCTCCATCCCAGTAAGGATATCCGTTGTTGTCATCCTTTGTGGGATCATCCGGGTCTGTTGGGGCATCTGGATCATCCGGAGTAGATGGGTCCGGATTCTCCGGGCCAACTTCGGGGACTGGCACAGGAATGTTTTCAATGACTTTGATATTTGCTGTTGTGTTGTCCGAAAAACCAGTTGCATCGGTAACTTCCAACCCAATCTGGTAGAGTCCCTTCTCCGAAAAAGTAAGGGTTCCATCCACCGAGCTGACTTTCTTCACTCCCGTGTAATCCTGCAGGTTTTTCTTTGTGACAGTACCGTCTGCTGCAGTTTCCCAGGAAGTTGAACCGTCCTCACTTTCCTTTTGAACTTTGACATCGCTCCATTTCCAAGAGGTAATGTCATCGTTAGGGTCAGTAGAAGCATCTTTCACGCTTGTCGCCCGGCCAATGAAGGCGTATCCATTCGTGCTGATTACAGCAGTTGGCGGCTGCGGCTCTCCAGTAACGGAAATGGTTTTTGATGCCTGATCCTGGGCACCACATTCATCGGTGACGATGACTTTGATGGTATAGCGGCCGGCCTTATCTGTCACCATGGTAATCGAATTACTGTCTTTATGAGGAGTCAGCTGCAGCCAGGAATCATTGGGGTTATCGACAGTTTCGAAATCCGTGATCACAGCCACAGTCTGATTATTCAACTGAACTGCATACTGAATTCGCTCCAGCGGCGCCTCCGGATCTGAACTGCTATCCTTGATTTCGATCGGGTTCTTGATGTAGTAATAGGTTTCAGGGTATTGCTGCCCTTCTACCTGGCTGAGAACAGACAGGACTGCTTCCGGATTCTTATTGGTGATGGTGATCGTTGCCGAATCGTCATCCGAAGCCGTTTCCTTATCTTTACCCGTTTCAGCCACAAGTGTGCCTTCGATCTGATCGGTGATTCGCTGTCCAACATAATCTTTGGCTGTCGTCCCAGGTTTCATTCCCACGTCTTCCTGAGTGTACTCAAGAGTTTCACTACCATAGTCACTGGTAGCAATCGTTCCCAGATCACCCAAAATGTCAGAATGACCAGTGATCTCAATTGAATCACCCTCGGAACCACGACCATTGAATGTAACTGAAATTTCGGGATTGATACCGTTATCCCAGTCCTTATAGTTGATGGAAGTATTTGCAGCCGAAACAGACAGTTCTGCAGAAACCCGAATTTCATCAGGAACCTCAATACCATTATCCAGCGTATCAGCCAGCGCAATCAAAATCTTAACCATCTGGCCACGATTGATGATGGTGTTAGGCTGGAGTCCGGTGCCATCGCCATAGCCGCTCAAAACACCAGAAAACATCAGAATATTGGCCGCCTGCGCATATTTCCCGGTAAATGCTCGAACGTCACTTTGCGTAAAATATCCCAGCTCTTCGCAGCTTTCATCCAGATAATCTTCGCTCAAAAAAGCATGAGGATAGATGTCTGTTGAGGTCTCACCATTGGGAGTTACATGTGGCGATGCCCATTTACCAAGGGTTGTGGAGAAATCACTCAATGAGATTCCGCTTGAAGAATCTGAACATTCCTGTCCGGCAAGCATAATCGCTTCCTTACGGGTTAATTTTTCAGAGCTGGTTGACGTTCCACGGCTGGATGTAATGTGACCCAGTTTTTTCCTGCCCACTGTTGCGAGCGTATCAAATCCGGATTCATGGAAAAATCGATTGATGAATGTTTTGGTAAAACCAACTGTCGAAGCATCATAGCGCCGGAATTCGCCGTTGAGAAAACCTTCCGCAACACCATATTCCCGAGCTCGGTCAATAGCTACAGCAATCTGATCATTTCCAATTTCAGCTTGATCTACAAACTCTTTCAAAACCCAGATCGCAGTATGCTTCATTCTGGTTTCGCCTTCCATGAAAGACCCTGTATTAACCTTTCCATTTTTTTCTGTCGGGTCAACAATCCCACTTGCTTGCGGATACATTTTAGAAGATGCTGCATAGGCTGGAGTCACAACCAAGGAAGAAGCAATCACCACTGTCAGCAGCATTGCAATGATCCTTTTCATAAGTCCGTTCATTTTTTTCCTCCTTTCGTTCAAAATTTTAGGTTCGCATGAAACACGAACCTGTGCAAAATTAGATTGCAAATCAAATCGCAATCCACTAGCGTTATATGCAAAACTATATTTATTTCATCAGAAACTGGACTCTTTCACTTTTAGCTTTTTTGTTCTTTGAGACTCTCTATATCCAACAAAAAAACTCTGGTGCAGGAACCAGTCCCACACCAGAGAAAAATCTGTCTATTTTTTAGAGATTATGCCGCCTGGGGCAGTTTGATCAGGCCCCACAGGCCATCATACTCAACCCACGCATAGCCATTTGCGAAAGGCATCGCCTTTTCAAAGACGGCGGGGATCACCATTTCACCGTACTTGTTCATGTAACCGACAGGAGAAGAGACTCTGGAATCTTCCTCAACAGGTTCCGTCGCCGCCACAAACAGGCCCTGTCCATAATCAGATAGGCTGATCGCCCGGTAGTCAACATTGTACGCATCGGCAGCTTCCTGAGAACTTGCAAAGGTATAGATCAGCTCACCAGTCTTTCCATCGTAGATGTCATTCAGAACATCATACCGAACAGACACCAGCTGTTCCATACGAATACAGTCATCATAAACTCGAGCCAAATCATAGGCAGTATGGATGGCATTGCCATAAGAAGTTGTTGCGGCTTCGGGTGCAACAAGAACCTTCCCATTCTTATCGCAAATTCCGAAATAAGGTTTCCGCAGTCCACCATTTCCACGCATAGCAGAGAATACAAACAGCCCATCAGAGGTATTGCCAAACTTAACATTATATTCACTGCCAAGATCTGGCTCCTCATACTCGGGGCCATAGGTCTTTTCTCGATCCGTATTAGGAATCATATCCGAACTGAGAACCTCAAAATTCTCATTGATGGCGTACCAGGAATCGTTCTTT
>OGYF01000220.1_pt1 | contig 64819 bp, 59 predicted proteins | sample 1576451 | NCBI WGS metagenome assembly OGYF01 (sample SAMEA3541505, study PRJEB24748) | human gut metagenome | biome: human gut; feature: human-associated habitat; material: faeces | place: China | collected 2012
CCATGAGCGCGTCCAGATCGGCGGGGTTGCACTTGGCCACGGTGTTGGCCACGCCCTTGACAAAGTCCACAAACTTCTCGTTCTTACCCACAAAGTCGGTTTCGGCGTTGACTTCTACAGCCACGCCGATCCCGTCCACCACGCAGGCATAGGCCATACCTTCGGCGGCAATGCGGCCAGCTTTCTTGGCAGATGCAGCCAGGCCCTTCTCGCGCAGCCACTCAATGGCCTTGTCCATATCGCCTTCAGAAGCGGCCAGGGCCTTCTTGCAGTCCATCATGCCGCAGCCAGTCATCTCGCGCAGATTTTTTACGTCTTGTGCAGTAATAGCCATAATTGATCGTACCTCCAAAAAATCAATGGTGTAACAGGAAAAGCGCCCGCCCGCGCGGGCGGGCGCTCCAAACGCTCGGAATTACTCAGCGACTACAGGGGCCTCCTCCGCAGCGGCCTCAGCGGCCTCGACGGGAGCGTCCTGCCCCTGCTTGCCCTCCTGCACGGCGTTGGCCATGATGGAGGAGATCAGCTTGATAGCCCGGATGGCATCATCATTACCAGGGATGACATAGTCGATCTCATCAGGGTCGCAGTTGGTGTCCACGATGGCCACGATGGGGATGTGGAGCTTGCGGGCCTCGTTAATGGCGTTGCGCTCCTTGCGGGGATCCACCACGAACAGCGCGCCGGGGAGCTTCTTCATCTCCACCACGCCGCCCAGGTACTTCTCCAACTTGGCAATCTCACCCATATGCTTCATGACTTCCTTCTTGGGAAGCATGTCGAAGGTGCCATCCTCCTGCATCTTCTTGAGCTGGTTCAGACGGTCCACACGGGTACGCATGGTCTTGAAGTTGGTCATCATACCGCCCAACCAGCGGGCGTTGACATAGAACATACCACAACGGGTAGCCTCTTCCTTGATGGCCTCCTGAGCCTGCTTTTTGGTGCCCACGAACAGCAGGGACTGGCCGTTTTCGGCCACAGAGCGAACGAAGGAATAAGCCTCCTCCAGCTTTTTCACCGTCTTCTGCAGGTCGATGATATAGATGCCGTTACGCTCGGTGTAGATGTAAGCGGCCATCTTGGGGTTCCAACGGCGGGTCTGGTGGCCGAAATGCACACCGGCCTCCAAAAGCTGCTTCATAGAAACGACTGCCATGTTTTTCTTTTCCTCCTAATTGTTTGTTTTTACCTCCGGGGGACTCATCTTTTGCGCCCACTTTTCCATGAAAAGCACACGACGAAAAATCCGCCCCCGTGCGGAATGCCCTGATAGTTTACCATATTGTCCTTTTAAATGCAAGCATTTTTCCCTTCTTTTTCTCTCTTTTTCCGTGGTAATACCATTTCCCGAAACAGTAGGGCGGACACGGAAGCCCATCCTTCCCTGTCCGCCCTGTTCTGCGCTTACATCTTCAGGCCACTGGAAAAATGCTCCACTGCCTCGCCCACTGCCTTAATCGCCTTGCCTGCGGCGGCTTGGACCGATTTCTTCTTCCGCGGCCGCATCATCACCGCACCTAATGTCGCCGCAGCTGCTACGCCAAGGCCAACCGCGGGCAACACGGCCTTATTCATCGGCTTCATGTTCATCCCTCCTTCCGCCCTAGTTTGCCCGGAAGCAGGAACTGTTTCACTAGAAATTTTTAGCTGTTTATATCCAATTCCAGGGACACCGGACAGTGGTCGCTGCCAAAAACTTCAGTATGGATGGATGCGTCTTTCACCCGCTCCATCAGCCGTTCCGATACGATGAAATAGTCAATACGCCATCCCGCGTTGTTCTCCCGGGCGTGAAAACGGTAGCTCCACCAGGAATAGGCCCCCGTCCGCTCCGGGTAGAGCCGGCGGAAGGTGTCTGCAAATCCGGACGAGAGCAGCGCCGTCATCTTCTCCCGCTCCTGGTCAGAAAAGCCGGCATTGCCCCGGTTGGTCTTGGGATTTTTCAAGTCAATCTCCTCGTGAGCCACATTCAGGTCCCCGCAGTATACCACTGGTTTGGTCTGGTCCAGACTCATAAGATAGCTCCGCAGGTCGTCCTCCCACTCCATACGGTAGTCGATACGGGCCAGACCGTCCTGGGCGTTTGGGGTATAGCAATTTACCAGCCAAAATTCGGAAAACTCCAGAGTGATAAGCCGCCCCTCATGGTCGTGGCGCTCAATGTCCATCCCATAGCAGACAGACAGCGGCTCTTGGCGGGTAAACACCGCTGTACCTGAATAGCCTTTTTTCTCCGCAGAATTCCAGAATTCGTGATACCCGGGCAGTTCAACCTGGGCCTGGCCTCGTTCCATCTTCGTCTCCTGCAGGCAGATCACGTCCGGATTCAGTGCCGTCACCGACTCCAGAAACCCCTTTTTCAGACAGGCCCGCAGACCATTCACATTCCAAGACACCAGTTTCATATCTCATCCTCCTGTCAAACTTTTTCCCTTGACAGCTTTTTATTTGTCTGACCAGCACGATTGCCGCCATTGCCAGCGCCGCCAGCATCATGGTCGCCTCCACCGCCATAACGAACCGCTGTCCGCCCACCGAAATGATCACAGAGTATTTCAGCCGCAGGTAGACCACATAGCATGCCAGAGACGAGCCTGCCGCCAAAACACATATCGGGATGCGCTTCCTGTTAGCGCAGGCCCAACACAGCGTGAGCATATCCGCCAAAAAGAAATACCGCTCGTGCATATGGGGCAGGAAGAAGGGTACGCCGATAGCCAGCACCACCGCCATAGTGAAAAACACCTGTCGGTTCAGCTTTCTGCCCATGAACAGCCCAACGGCCAGCAGAGCCATCACCAGAAGCGCCGCCGCCAAGATGCCAAGAGTGGACAGAAGCTTTTCGTTCACCTCCATGCCGTAGGGGACAAACTGAAAGATCGTCGGGGCGTTAAGGGTCAGGCTGGAATACTCCCCCATCTGATCGAAATATACCTTCAAAATATCCCACAGAGGCTTTCCCAACAGGAGGGCGGGCAGGATCGTGCCCATATAAGTCACCGGGAATAACCAGAGATGCCAAAACTTCACCTTCCTGGCCAGCCACATTACGCCCCACAGAGGCAACACAAAAATAGCCTGCAATTTGAAGGAAAAGGCCACTGCCATGAGCACCACGGAACTTTTTGGCCGATCCTCCAGCAATAGAGCCAGAGCGTGGACTACCATCGCCCCATAGATACTGTCGCATTGTCCCCAGTAGGCCCCGTTTAGCACCACCGTAGGCAGGAACAGCGCTATCGAAAACACTACCGCTGGCGCCCAGTCCTTCTTGCGCTCCGGCCGGAGCGCGCGGGTCAGCCGCAGGCTGCCCCAGGCCAGCAGCACATCAAATAGGATGGAAAACAGCTTATATAGATATAGGTCCGGAACATCCAGGTAAGAGATGGCGGCCACAAAATAGAGATACACCACATTGTAATCCCCAATGTCCTGGGAAATGGCGAAAAATCCACCATTCTGCCGGAAGAACTCAACCCAATGGGCCAGAAAGCTGTTGTAGTCTCCACTGGCGTAATCCAGACAGAGCGCCCGGATTAAAAAGGCTGCCGCCACCGGCAGGGCAGCCAGCCACAGCAGCCGGGTGTCTCGATATTCCAACCAGATCAGATAAAACGCCAGCGCCATCATCAGCACCAAGGCTGCCAGCACAAAGGCATGGTCTGTCGGTCCACCTCGTTTCAGCGAAAAAATCTGCCCGATCATCACTACGGCACATCCTGCCGCACCAATGGCAGTCAGCACTGACCAAACCGAATACGCTCGTCTCATGGGTTCCTCCTCATGGGGGTATTTAGAAAGATAGTATAGCACAGTTCTCCTTTTCTGTCATCAGAGAGTTGTGTTTTTCTCTCCAGGGTCCAGTTTTTGACTGTCTGTCCGTCTATTCGCTCCAAACAAAAATTCTAACTTTTCGTTCTGCAAAGCCCTCATGTTTCTCTATCTAAGAAAAATAAGGCAGGAAGCGCCATAAGGCTCATCCTGCCTACTGTTGTTTCTTTACCAGAGCATGTTCTTTTCTGCGTCTCTCCGCAGCTCCGCCCGGAAATCCGGGTGAGCAATGGCAATCAGGTTGTTCACCCGGTCCCGCACCGACCTGCCCCGGATTGGGGCGATGCCATATTCTGTGACAATATAGTCTACGTCATTCCGACTGATTGTAACCACTGAGCCTGGGGCCAGCTGGGCGTTAATAGAGGACAAGGTCCCTCCCTTGGTGGTGGAGTGGATAGCCACGATGGACCGCCCGCCTTTAGAATGGATGGCGCCAATGCAGGTGTCCGACGCGCCGCCGGAACCACTGTACTGCCGGGAGCCGATGGATTCCGAGCAGCACTGCCCTGTCAAATCCACTGCCAAGGTGGTGTTAATGGATACCATATTATCGTTTTGGGCTACCACAGCAGGATGATTCACATAGCTGCCCCGCATCAGCATGATGGAGGGATTGTCATGGATCATGTCGTACAGGCGCTGTTCGCCGTAAGCGAAGACCCCCACCATCTTCCCCTTGTGGAGGGACTTTTTCTTTCCGGTGATGACCCCAGCCTCCACCATATCCACCATGGAGTTTGTAAACATTTCAGTATGCACGCCCAAGTCATGCTTGTCCATCAGGGCTGCGGCGGCGGCATCTGGAATCCCCCCAATTCCGAGCTGAATAGTGTCCCCGTCATTGACCAGGGAGGCGATGTGCCGGCCGATTTCCATGTCCACTTGGCTTGGCTTGGCATAAGGAAGCTTGGCAATCTCTGTGTCCACCTCCACAATGCAGTCCACATCCCGGATGTGTACCTCTGTGTCACCAAACACCCGGGGAAGATTGGGATTGACCTCCAGGATGACCAAGTCGGCACTCTCCAGCATCTCCTTTTCGTGGATCAGACACAGGGAAATACAGAAATAGCCATGGTCGTCCATGGGGGTCGCCTGCCCGATGAACACATTGGGCCGGTGAGCCTCCACCCAGCGCCCCGCGCCGTTGTGGAGATTGGCCGGGAACGCGCTGAGCAGGCCCAGCTTGTGGGCCGCCCGGTTGGCTCCCATAAAAAAGATGCCGTCCAGGGTGAAGTGCTCTTTGTAGGTCGGGTCGTTCATAAAGGGGTACTCGTTGACACACATACCGCACATCATAGTCAAATCAGTCACCTTCGGGGTGATGGTGTGGAGCTTACCCAGCAGGGTCTTAGGATCCACCCCACACTGGGATGTGCCGATCACATCCCCGGTCTTGATGTGGGACAAGGCTTCCTCCGCTGTCATTTTTTTATTGTGATACTCTGTCCAGTATTTGCTGTTCAACATCACGCACTCCTCCATTTAATCTGCCGCAGGGTCAGTCGGATAAACTGCTCCCGCTGTTCCCGGTCATAAAAATCCAATCCGATACGCTCCCGTACACTGGCACTGCGCAGGAAGCCCGCCTGTAAGCCGTGGACCAGCAGATGGGTGGCCATCCGGCTGTCATCCCCTGCAGCTTCTTCTCCTAACGCCGCCGCCACCAATGGCAGAAACAGGGCCATAGTGTCATCAATGCTGTCATCTGCGAAATCTCCCCGGCGCAGGTCATCCAGCAGGGACATGCGCACCAATCCCGGACGTTCCGTCAGAAGGTCGCAATACCTGCGCGCCAGCCCTTCCAGGCATTCCCAGGCCGTCTCCCCCTGTACCTCTCCAGCCAAGCGTCCTAGCTGTTTATTCTGCCTCTGTACCACCTGCCGGGCACAGCAGTGCAGCAGTTCCTCCTTGGAGCCGAAATGATAGTTAACCAGCCCTACCCCAACGCCAGCTGCTGCGGCAATGTCTCGAATGGTCACCCGTTCCACATCGCCTCCCGCCTGGTCCACAAGCCGGATGGTGTGCTCCATCAGCTCGCTCTTAATATCCCGGTTGGCCATGTTCCCCTCCTTTCTCTGCTTTTGAACTTTGTTTTGAACTTTGTTCAGTTATTTTCAGTATACAAACGGATCCGTTCTTTGTCAATCCCCTTTCCGGTAAAATGGAAAAGAAAAGGGCGGCCATCCCGATTGGATGGCCGCCCTGCGCGAATCATGCACTTCCGTTGCCCAGTCGTTTCGCCCCGCTGGGATCACCGTTTCCCCATGGGGATATACTCTGTATGGGTCCCTACATATCTGTAGGCCGGGCGGATGATCTTACTCATATTGATCAGCTCTTCGATCCGGTGTGCGCTCCATCCGGCAACCCGGGCCATCGCAAAAATCGGCGTGTAAAGTTCCAGTGGCAGATCCAGCATATGGTAGACAAAGCCGGAATAGAAGTCCACATTGGGGGATACCCCTTTATACATTTTCCGCTCTCCGGCAATGACCTCGGGACCCAGCCGGGCCACCAGGGAGTACAGCCCATATTCCTCAGTCCGCCCCTTCTCCTGAGAGAGCTTCTCTACCATAGTACGCAGTAGGTTTGCCCTGGGATCAGACAGGGAGTAAACAGCATGGCCCATGCCGTAAATAAGGCCCGCCTTATCAAACGCTTTTCGGTCCAGCAGGTCCTGGAGATAGCAGCGCACCTCGTCTTCATCTTTCCAGTCCCGAACCTTCTCCTTCATATCCTCAAACATGCGGATGACTTTGATATTGGCCCCGCCGTGCTTCGGCCCCTTCAGAGAGGCTAGGGCGGCCGCCATACAGGAATAGGTATCTGTTCCGGAGGAAGTGACCACATGGGTGGTAAACGTGGAGTTATTGCCGCCGCCATGGTCGGCGTGAAGGGTCAGGCAGACATCCAATACATGGGCTTCCCAGAAGGAATAGGAGGAATCTGGCCGCAGCAGAGAGAGAATGTTTTCAGCTGTTGACAGCTCCTGCTTCGGCGCATGGATGTAAAGGCTACTTCCCTCCCGATAATTGTACGCCTGATAACCGTAAACACTGAGCATGGGAAACAGAGCGATGAGCTGCACGCACTGGCGCATAACATTGGGCAGGGAGATATCGTCACAGCGGTCGTCATAAGAGGCCAGGTTGAGCACACTCCGGGCCAGGGAGTTCATAATATCTTGGCTGGGTGCCTTCAAAATAATATCACGCACAAAATTGGTGGGCAGCGAGCGGTAATAGGACAGCTGATCCCGGAAGCTGGTCAGCTCCGCCTCATTGGGCAGATGTCCCAACAGCAAAAGGTAAGCCGTCTCTTCAAAGCCATAGCGTTTATCCTCCAAAGCTCCCTTCACCAACTGTTCTACATCAATTCCCCGGTAATAGAGCTTTCCGTCGCAGGGAATCTCTTCCCCATTCACCATTTTCTTCGCTACGATATCGGAAATCTCTGTCAGTCCCGCTAAAACGCCCTTTCCATTTAAATCCCGGAGGCCGCGCTTTACGTCATACCTGACATAATCATCCGGATCAATTGAGCTGTTTTGTTGTGCCAACTGCGCTAAGGCCATAATCTCAGGGGTGATGTCACAATAATTCGGGTTACTCGCCATGAAATACCTCCTTGCACGTTGCGGCTTGTAGCCGCATTTGACCTGTAAAAAAATAATATTTATTAAGTATATCATGTAAATGTTACCAAATTATGAAATGGAGCCGTATAAGATAAAATTTCCCGCAAAAGACCATACCATTTTCGCTATTTCAGGCAGATTGTCAACAAAATTCCTGGTTAAATACATCTACAACACCGAAATATAGAGCGGATTAAAGCGACAGATACAGAAAGAATATGTAAAACACTACAAGCAAGGCGAGTGTATATGAACGCTCACCTTGCTTGCCGCGACATACTGAAGCTATAAACCGAGTCATTGAGTTCATAAAAATTTTAAAAAAAGATAGTTGTATAATTGCTTCTGTTCCGTTATTATATAAATACTATTTTCTTATTTTGTTCTTTATTCATCCGAAAGGGGGCCAGAAGGATATGGCTAGAAAAGCCTATTCTGAACAGGAGCGGCAGCAAGTGCGGAATACTCTGCTGACCACAGTAATCCAGTGTATTGTGGACCGGGGGCTGATCCACAGTAGCATTGATATCCTGTGTAAAAAGGTGGGAATCTCCAAGACCTTTTTCTACACTTTCTTTTCCTCCAAGGAAGAACTGGTATTGGAGGCACTTCGATATCAGCAACCCAAGCTGCTGCAATATGCCAGACATCTGATGGAAGATCCTGCGCTCAGCTGGCGGGAAAGCATCCGAACCTTTTTGGAAACCTGCGCTTATGGCGAGAAAAAAGGCATCGCTGTGCTGTCTATTGAGGAAGAACAAGAGGTTTACCAATGTCTTTCCCAGGAAAATTTCCAGACTTTCCGTGAAGATCAAAACAAATTATTCCGTGATCTACTTGTGATTTTTGGCCTTCCCATGGATAGCATCGATCCTAGGCTGTTTGGCAATCTAGCCCTGTCCATGATGATGGTCTATAAGGCAATTCCAGACACCATGCCCTTCTTGTTTCCAGAAGTGGCAGAGGATATGGTGGAGTTTCAGATCAACGCCCTGCTGGATGAAATGCAGCGAGCAAAAGAGCGAACCTCCAGAGGATGGAACGTTACACAGAAATAGTCTGGATGTTTCCGAGTGGGATAGGGTAAGCCAATGGTAAAATGCACAGGAAAAGGCCAGTCGGCTTCTGGCCCAATGCCGCCTTGAAGGAGTACTGGACCAAGTGGCTGGAAGAAGCCGAGGACAGCGATCTCTACAACATGAAGCGTGTGGGCGATAGCTGAAAAATTGGCATGGTGCAGGATCGACTCAACGGCTAGTAGCGTGTGGATATGTGACAAGAACCATAACATCAACAACTTTTACGGCCCGGTGCTCCGGGTAGGAGAAGTTAAAAAAATTTCCAAATACGTTTTTTAGGAGGATATGATTATGGGACTATTCAGCAAACTGTTTAAGGGGCCGGAGCCAGATATGGAAAAGAGTACAGCCAACGCCAAAAAGGTGCGTGCCCTGTTTGACAAGGCAGTGGAAGACGGCGAGGAATACCGTTTGATCGTGGGCTATACCGAGGATGTCAAGCGGTTTAATTATGGCTTTGTCCATGGGAGTAAGACCCAGATCGGCAATTTGATTGTGGGCTGGAATGAGACCACCCGCACTATCGTGGTGGTTCCTACGGTTCCGGACCTCTCCGGCTATGGAACTCCCGCCTATTACCGCCGGGATGAGGTCCACAAGGCGTACCGAAACAAGTACCCCACGGACGCCTTTATCATCTATCCAGACCGAAAGGGATATATCGGCATCAACGCCTATGATTGGCTGGAAGATGAGAGTCTGTACATCTATCTTTACCAGAAAGACGAATTGGAGGCATTCACGGCCTTTTTCCAGAATGAGTTTTCTACTAAGTAAGAAAACGTGAGGCGAGGTACAGTGTGGGAAGAAATTGGAATGTGGATCCTTGTCCTGACTGTAATTTTTATCCTTGGCCAAGTGTGGTTTCAACTGGTGGAAGGGATTCTTGCCAGAATTAAATTCTTGCTGAATCGACATAAGGGTTCAGTTTGGCACACCTTTGAAGAACCAAACGATGAAAATAAGCAGTAATCCATTTGCCTTAAGAGAGGAATATAAAATGTTACAACTAGGCCCCCGGCTGTTGGACCTATAGTTGACAGGAAACCGCAAGGAGGCGCATATATGGAATTATTAGAACAATGCCACAAGTGGAATGAGAACGACGAATATCAGAAGATCATCGACACATTGGAGGCTATTCCCGCTGGGGAGCGCACCCCGGAGATGGACAGTGAGCTGGCCCGGGCCTACAATAACCTGGCAGCACCGGGGGACCAAGCGCTATTTGAAAAAGCCATCGCCTTACTAAAGCCCCATGAGGAATATTTCCAAGGGGATCACTGCTGGAATTTCCGCATAGGTTACGCCTATTATTACTTAGATCAGGAGGGTCCTGCCCTGTGGTATTTTGAACAGGCACTGAAAGCCCGCCCTGGCGATGAGGACACTCAATTTCTCATTGACGATTGCCGCCGTCGTCTATCTCTGCCCCGATTTGAGAAGAACTTCCGGGAGAGAACGGAGGAAGCCTGGGCTGCCTTCGCCCGAATCGAAGGGGCGCTGCGGGCTATCATGGACACCGATCAACTGCGGGAGCGCGGCGAGGAAATTATGGAAACATGCAGCACGGCACTGAAGCTGGCCCTTTCTTCTCCCACTTTTGAGATTGGCGTCAATGGGGCGAAATATGAGTTAATCCTCAGCGCCGAGTGCAGCCGGGCCAGACTGTTTCCCCTGGTCTACTTCCAGCGCCACGCCCCGGCATCCGTGTTGGAGCACTGGAACATTCTGGTAGGCCGTCAAAGCGAGAGAGACTTTTCGCTCCGGTCGGGGGACATGGAAGTACGAGCGGAGGATGTGCGGGTATGGATGGAACCCACGGAGGGCGAGCGGGTGGTCCTGACCCTTTTTTGTGAAAAGCTGCTGCCTGTGCTGCGCACGGACGAGAACCGGGTCTGGTGGCTCCTCTCTACCCTTGTCGATCAGGCGCTCGGAGAAGTCAGCGCCATCGCCCTCATCGGTTGGCTGGATGTGGCGGAGCAGCCCAAGGAGGGGGCTTCTGTTCCCCTCTCCCAACTGCCCCAGGCTCTCCGGAATATGGGCTTCAAGTTGTGGAACGATGCCCAGAATTATCTGGACAACAATTATATCGGTTATGAGCTGAAACCGGTAGAGGACCCGGATGCAGATTGGCGGCTGGATGTTTGCACGGGCTCCAACCGCTTGCCAGTGCTCATCAACGAGTATATGAGTGCCGAGAGCAATGTGATGGATGAGTACCACAAGGATGGCATTGTGGCCGGTTTTCTGTGTTACTCAGTGAACAGTTTTAACGGTGAGAATCGCTCTGAACAGGTTTTGCAATTCCGGGATACCTTACAAGAGGCTATCCAAGAACACGCTGGTGAGAACGCAATAACCTTCCTGGGCAGTGCTACCGGATTGTACTATGGATATCTGGACTTCATCGCCTGGGATCTGTCCGCTGTACTGAATGCGGCTAGGGACTTCTTCGCTGAAATCAATCTGACCTGGGGTGGCTTCCACGTATTCCGTCGGGATGTAGGAGCTATCTGTTTGTGGGAGCAGGAAAAAGAACCAGAAATTGACCCGGAAACCAGATCCCTTCTCTCTGTGCAGGATATTGAGACACTGAAATCCTTTGATGATGGTGTGTCTGGCTACTTTGGAAAGATGCTCCGCTGGCTGAAGGACTTTATCGAGCAGGGTGTACAGGAGGGAAAATTTACTCAGAGGCAGGCCCAGCAGGACCTCCAGATCGCCCTGTGGTATTCTTTCGCTTGCAATAATCTGGATGAGTATCAGTATTACTACAAAGCGGTTCAATGGATGAAGAGTTCGGAGAGAAATGCTATGGGCTGCGCCATTTGGTACTATCGCTATTCGGTGGCCTTAATGTACTGCGGACAGTTGGAAGAAGCGCTGAACTATGCAGAAAAAGGCAGTCAGGAAGACCCGGACTACCCATGGATTTGGTTGCAATTAGGTAAGCTGCGCAGCCACTTTGGAGATAAAGCTGGCGCTCTGGAAGCAGTTGCCCGCGGTCTTGCATTGGAACCCGGCGATTATGAGTTCCTTACTTTGAAAAAGGAAATTGAGGCTGGCGCGCCACTGGAACAGATGGAGTACCACTGGATCAACCCCGAAGCCGACCGAACGCTACAAGAAGGTTTGGATGAGGATGCCGATGACAAACAGCGATCCATCTCCTGTATGACGGTCAATCAGGAAGGATTGGAACGCTTTTGGACCATCTTCGGACCGAAGCCAGACCAGTACACGCCCAATGCACCTTTTACACAGTTTCCGTATATGGTAAACAATTATTCGGTGGATCTGGTATTCCAGATGAATGAGAGCGGCATGTCCAAGCTGCATGCAGACTGGCTGGAACAGCTGAAGGGCTGGCTTCGGGACGGACAGTGGTTAGAACGGGAGCATCCAGACGGCAGAGCGGCTCGTCTTGATACGGTGCTGGTGGAGCTTGATTACCACATCAGCCTGCTTTACAGACTGGCAGATAACGCATACTTTCAGATCTTCCTGAACCCAGACGGGACAGAACAGGAGGGCGTCTTCTGGCCCTCGGAGGAGAGCCGTAAGTCGGAGTTTTACACAGAAGAAGAGATGGCAGCTGTGGAAGATCATATCAAAAGAACCTTTGGGGAGTTCGACCATGTGTTCCACGAGTTAGTCTCTCCTGACATCCATGTGGACATCTGCGTGGTGCCGCCTTCTGATGAGAAGGATTACTACACACTGGTGACGATGGGAATGGGAGCTCACCAGATGAATGTGCCGGATGAACTGGCCGAATACAAGCTGGAACGGGCAGAGTTGGCCATCGCCCTGCCGCCGGACTGGAAGTTAGATGAGGAATCTATGACAGACGAACGATGGTATTGGCCAGTTCGTCTGCTGAAGGTGCTGGCCCGACTGCCCATCACATCGAATACCTGGCTGGGCTGGGGCCATACCATGGACAATCAGAAGTCCTTCGCAGAAGATACCGGGCTTTGCGCCGCGATTTTGGTTGGGCTGCAAGGCTCCGCAGAAAACTTCCATTTCTGTCAGCTTTCTGACGGTACGAAAGTCAACTTCTATCAGGTTATTCCTCTGTATCGGGATGAGCTGGAGTACAAACTGGAGCATGACGCGGACGCATTGATCAAGCAAATGGTGGAGGTCAGCTTTGTAGTGCATCCGAGTCGGCCAAGCAGTATAGAAGAAGGAGAATGAGAAGCCAATTTTAAGACAATACGTAATCAGGAGATTGGTATCGCCTAATTCTAAGAAAAAGTATTCAGTAAAAAATCCAATGCTCTCATCAACCTCCTGTAGATATTATATCCCGTGGCGGAAAAATAAATAAGACAAGCAAAAAACCGCCCTGCTGAATTTGTCGTTCAGCAGGGCGGGTTTGCTTGTCCTTTTGAAATGATTCTCTTGAGAGGACCAGGCAGACACGAATCGTATCAATCCAGTATCAAGAGCTTTATGGACAGGCAAAAAAGCCTTTATTCATGCGGGTTTGCGCCGTTTTAAGCGTCATTCGAACTCTATTGTCCCGGTAGGCTTCGGTGTTAAATCGAACAGTACCCGGTTAACGCCTTTTACCTCTCCGGTAATACGAGCCGTGATATGCTGGAGCAGGGAGAACGGGACATTTTCCACCGTAGCGGTCATAGCGTCTACCGTGTTCACCGCACGGATAATGACACACCACTCATCGGCCCGGCGGTTATCCCGAACACCTACGCTCTTCAGGTCTGGAACCACAGTGAAATACTGCCACACTTTTCCAGCCAGGCCGTTTTTGTCAAATTCCTCCCGCAAAATGGCATCCGACTCCCGCACTGCCTCCAGTCGGTCACGGGTGATAGCGCCCAGGCAGCGAACCCCTAGACCAGGACCGGGAAACGGCTGGCGGTACACCATGGAATCCGGCAGGCCCAAAGCTTTTCCGCACTCCCGCACCTCGTCCTTGAAAAGCATTTTCAGCGGCTCTACCAGCTGGAAACCCAAATCCTCAGGCAAGCCGCCGACATTATGATGGCTCTTGACTGCCTTGACTGTCTTCGTCCCACTCTCAATGATGTCAGGATAAATGGTGCCTTGACCCAAGAACTCGATTCCGTCCAGCTTTCGGGCCTCTTCCTCAAACACCCGGATAAACTCTGCCCCGATAATCTTCCTCTTCTGCTCCGGATCGCTGACTCCGGACAGCTTGTCCAAAAAGCGGTCCACTGCATCTACGTAAATCAAATTTGCCCCCAGCTCATGGCGGAACACCTGAACCACCTGTTCCGGTTCGCCCTTCCGCAGAAGGCCATGGTTGACGTGAACACAGGTGAGCTGGCTTCCCACCGCCCGGATGAGCAGCGCCGCCACCACTGAGGAGTCCACCCCGCCGGACAGAGCCAGCAAGACCTTTTTATCTCCCACCTGCCGACGGATCAATTCCACCTGATCAGCAATGAAGTTCTCCATGTTCCAGTTTGCCTGAGCTCCGCATACGCCGAATACAAAGTTGGACAGGGCCTCCTTCCGGGCCTGCTCATCCTCTGGCCAGGGCGCATCTCCCTTATGGTCCGCCATCAGCACCGGTACTGGCGCGTTGTAGATGTCCTGAGACACATCGATTCCCACGCCGTCTACCACACGGTTGGGTCCGCCGTTAAGAATGATACCCTTGACATTAGGCAGCGCCTCTAATTCCTCCTTGGTGATATCATGGGGGTGGATCTCGCTGTAAACACCCAGAGCGCGGATCTCCCGGGCCAGCCGCGGGTTTTCTTCGCTGCCCAGGTCCAGTACCAGAATCATGTCCTGCCTCATTGCAGTCCCTCCTATTTTTATTTTGATGTCATCAGTGTACCATAGCCACCGAATTCCGACAAGCCTCAACTCAACCGAATCTCAAGATGCCAAAATCCTGCCGCCGATGGAAGTCAGGCGTTTCCGTTGACATGGGATTCCAACTGAGGTAATGTGGACGTTGGGTTTTGTCGCCGCACTTGTAGAAGTTGCACCCACACTCTCCTTTTAGCCGAAAGGTGGGAAAATACCGCCGAATAAATTCTTCCGGTATCCGGTACAGGATGCCCCAGCCTTTTTCTGTCCGAAAAGGATTCGGTTGAAAAAGCTCTTCCGGCTTTTTGACAATCTGGCGTATGCGGGTGGGTCGTGACCCGCCAAATCCCAAGTTCAACGCCCCCAACGGGTTAAACTCAAAATTGAAGTAACGGCTATCCTCACTGTCCGGTGCGAAGAAAAACTCCAGGCAACTGTCGTCACATACTTGATCCAACACTCCGGTGAGGGTTGCCCGCACGGGAGCTTCCTCCGCCTCCATGCGCACATAGAGATTCTCTCCGTCATGGCACAGCTGTGCCCAAGCCCGTATGGGCTCCGGCTCCAGCCAGCCAGTATGGACCAGCTCCGCCCGATTTATGCCAGTCCATTCAAGAACGTCCACCCGCTTAACGAAATATTCCATAATCCCCTTCCTCCCGTTCCGTTTATCAGCGCCCGCGGCGGCCCAGCATGAACTGAGCTGAGGCTTTCTCTTCCTCCTGCTCCGGTTCCAGGTGGCGGTAGGTCACGATGCCCGCAGCCAGAAGACACCCCATGGACAGAAATGTGCCATGAAGCCATACCACACACCCAAGTCCGAAACACACAAAGGTGACAATCGACCTCCAGCGATGGGGCTTTACCCGAATCACCAGGGAAAAGAACAGGTAGCTGGCCACTAGCATTCCCAGAGGAATCCATAAGGGCAGCAGCCCCAGCATAACCCCAAAAGTCACCGTGATCGCTTTTCCTCCCCGGAACCGCCGGAACACCGAAAAAGCGTGGCCCGCAACTGGGGCGGCTACCACCAAGACGAAGGGCCACTGCTCCACATCCAGTGTACGGCACGCCCAGAATACCGGCAGAGCTCCTTTCAAAAGATCACAGCACAAGGCCAACAGCCCCAAAGGCCACCCTGCCTTGATCACACAGTTATAAACGCCGGGATTTTCATCCGGGGTATCTTGGGTGATATCGGTCTTTTTCAGCCAAAGGGGCAACCAGTAGGAAAATAACATGCTTCCCGACAGGTAGCCGAATAAGATAAATAACAGATAATTCACTCAGGTTTCACCTCTCCTAGCTGCCTTTCCAGAAGCTCTACCACCCGGCCCGCTGCCCCTGCGGCTACCTGGCTGCGCTGGGCCATCGTCATCCTTTGGCACCGCTCCGGGTCGTCCAGCAGATGCCAGCCTTTGACAGCTTGGGCCAGCACTCCCCTGGCGGACACGCTCATTCCATTTTGGGTAAAAAGCTGGCGGTTTCTCGTCTCACAGCCAGGGATGGGCTTCATATGGACCATAGGCACTCCCATTACTGCCCCTTCCGTGGAAGTGATGCCACCCGGCTTGGTATACAGTAAGTCACAGGCCTCCATATACCGGGCCACCTGGTCTGTGTACCCGATGACCTGTATCCGGCTACTGTGCCCATATTTTTTCCGCAGGCCTTCCAGCAGTTTTTCGTTGGATCCGCAGATCACTGCCAGACGCACCTGCTCCGGTGTCAGATAAAGCAGGCAGCGAACGAGCTGTCTGATATGCCCCGCCCCCATGCTGCCTCCCATAATAAGGATCCACCGACAGTTTTGCTCCAGGCCCAGCATCTCCCGGCAGGTCCGGCGGCCCAGGCGGCGTTGAAAGCCGTCAGACACGGGAATGCCCAGCGGCACCAGTTTTTCCCGGGAAAAACCCCGGCGGACAAACTCATCCACACACAGCTGGCTGGGGATGAGGGTAAAATCGCAGTCTTCCTCTTCAAAAAACGGGGTACAAGTATAGTCGGTGGCCACTGCCACCGTGATAGGCAGAGCCATCCCCCTGCGCTTCATCTCTGTCAGCGCCAGCGCCGGAAATGTGTGAGGGGCGATGATCGCGTCGTAAGGGTGCTGGGACAGATAGCGGTTCAGCTCCGGGATCACTTGGGCACAGGCGGCATACACCGGCGATTTCACGCTTAGTACCCGCTCCGCCGTGCTCACTGCCCGGCCCACACTGTATGTCACACCGAACACTGCCGGCAGGTTTTTCACCATGCCCACATAGGCCCCGCACACCAGATCAGACACCTTCTGGCCTGCCAGACCCAGAAAATCCACCCGTTCCCCGGTGTGCCCCCGGGCCTGGAGGGCCTCCAGTACGGCCGAGCCTGCGGAATTGTGTCCACCGCCTGTGTTGCAGGACAGGACCAGCACATGCATGTTCTCACTCCTTTTGTCGGATATTTTATTATAGCTCAGATAGACTTTGAAATCAACCGGACCGTGACAGACCATCCACCCTGTCAAAAGTTATCTGCTTGGGATTTCAGGTGCTCCCTATGAAATCTGGAAGTTTCTCCAGAAATAGCAGCGTATTTTCTCGCATTTTATCTCCCCGCCGCCTTGCAAATTCTCCTTTTATTTGCTACACTAAAGTAAATTTTCACATTTGAAATTTTACATGGGAGGAATATCCATGCTGACCATTCACAACGAGGGGATGAAATGGCAGGACGGTCGTTTGGTCCCTGCTCCCAAAGACGAGTCAGGCGTGCGCGCCACCATGTCCTGGTCCGTCCTCCAGGCCCATAACACTTCCGGCGATCCGGACAAGCTCCAGATCCGCTTCGACGCTATGGCGTCCCACGACATCACCTATGTGGGCATCATTCAGACTGCCCGGGCCTCCGGAATGAAGCAGTTCCCGCTGCCCTATGTGCTCACCAACTGCCACAACTCTTTGTGTGCCGTGGGTGGCACCATCAACGAGGACGACCACGTCTTTGGCCTGTCCGCCGCGAAAAAGTACGGAGGCGAGTTCGTTCCCGCCCACCAGGCGGTCATCCACTCCTACATGCGGGAGCGGTACGCCGCCCCCGGTGCCATGATCCTGGGTTCCGATTCCCACACCCGGTACGGGGCCTACGGCTGCATGGCCATCGGCGAGGGCGGCCCGGAGCTGGCCCGGCAGCTTCTGCGCAAGACTTATGACATCGCCTATCCTCCCGTGGTGGCCGTCTACCTCACCGGCGCGCCTCGTCCCGGAGTGGGGCCCCAGGATGTAGCTCTGGCCTTAGTGGAGGCCACCTTCCAGGCCGGCACGGTGAAAAACGCAGTCATGGAGTTCTTCGGTCCCGGCGTAGCCAATCTGTCCATGGACTACCGGGCTGGCATCGACGTGATGACCACTGAGACCACCTGCCTGTCCTCCGTCTGGCAAACCGACGTGCAGACCAAGACTGCCCTCACCCTCTTTGGCCGGGAAGACAGCTACCGGGAGCAAGCCCCGGCAGAAGGCGCCTGGTATGACCGCGCCATCGTAGTGGAACTGGATAAGGTGGAGCCGATGATCGCCCTGCCCTTCCACCCCTCCAACGCCTACCCCATCCGGGTGTTCCAGGAGAACATGATCGACCTGCTCCACCAGGTGGAAGCAGACGCTCGGGAGCAGCTGGGTATCACACTCCCCGCCCCCCTCACCGACAAAATCGTGGACGGGAAATTCCATGTGGATCAGGCGGTCATCGCTGGCTGCTCCGGCGGCACCTACCAGAACCTGCGTCGGGCCGCAGAGATCCTGAAGGGGACTTCTCTTGGCTCGGATGCCTTCTGGCTGTCCTGCTATCCCGGCTCCATGCCCATTATGCTGGAGCTCACCAAGCAGGGTTACATCTCCGATCTCATGGCCGCCGGGGCCTCGGTTCGTTCCTGCTTCTGCGGTCCCTGCTTCGGGGCCGGGGACGTACCCGCCAACGGTGCGTTCTCCATCCGCCATTCCACCCGCAATTTCCCCAACCGGGAAGGCTCCAAGCCCGGGGATGGTCAGGTGTCCTATGTGGCCCTCATGGATGCCCGGTCCATTGCCGCCACTGCTAAAATGGGCGGCGTGCTCACTGCCGCCGATCAATTGCCCGACGTCCCCGCCGACCGGGCCAACGAGCAGTGGGCCTATGATGACTCCGCCTACCGCTCCCGTGTGTATTACGGCGTTGGCAAACCTGACTCAAAGCAAGAGCTGGTCTTTGGTCCCAACATCGCCGACTGGCCAGAGCAGATTGCCCTTCCCGAAGATCTGCTGCTCACCGTATGCGCCGCCATCTACGACCCGGTGACCACCACCGACGAGCTTATCCCCTCCGGCGAGACCTCCTCCTACCGCTCCAACCCCCTGCGCCTGTCCGAGTTTGCCCTGAGCCGCAAAGACCCCCAGTATGTTCCCCGGGCCAAGGCTATCCAGAAGGTGGAGCGTCTGCGCCGCCAAAACCCCGCCGATCCCCAGATGGCGGAGGCCCTGTCCGGCTTTGACCCCACCCGCACCGGGCTTGGCTCCCTGGTGATGGCGCTGAAGCCCGGCGACGGCTCCGCCCGGGAACAGGCCGCCTCTTGCCAACGAGTGCTGGGGGGCTGCGCCAATATCGCCCAGGAATACGCCACCAAGCGCTACCGCTCCAATGTGGTCAACTGGGGTATGCTCCCCTTTATCGCCTCCGATCTTGAGAAGATAAACCTCCAGCCCGGCGACCGGGTGTACATCCCCGGCGTCCGCGCTCTGCTGGAAGGAGGCGGCGATACGATTCAGGCTAAAATCCTTCGCAGTGACGGTGGAGAGGACAGCCTGACCCTCACCCTGCCTGGCCTGACGCGGGAGGAGCGGGATATCATTCTGGCCGGTTGTCTCATCAACTATTACGCCCAGTAACCTCCCCGTTCTGAGCGTTTACGATTCTCTCTTGGTCAAAAGGCGTTGGTCCGCTTTTGTGGGCGGGCCAACGCCTTTTTGTAACCTTTTCCCATAATTTGTAACCCTTTCGTTATCGACTTCCGGAATCCAGTCATGATATACTTTTTTAAGCGGAGTCTCTCCGCCTGCATGGAGGATGAAATGGATGAAAAAGGAGGTCGCTATGAAACGAAACCAGTTGCGTATACTCCGCACCCTGTCTCTTGCCTTTATCGCCCTGCTCTGTCTGTCCCTTCCCGCCTATGCCGACATGGGACCCAAACCCGACCTCACCGTCACCGTGGTTAACGCCCCGGAGGGTCTCTGCTATGTGGACCTGCTGTATGAAGGCGGCGGGGACGACCTGCACAGTGACTTTGACACAAGCGGCTGCGACCAGAAGCTGATCGCCTCCCTACATACCCTGGAGGGGGACGGCTGGACCCTGGCCCTCACCACCGGGATCAGCAGTGGCCCGCCCATCTTCGGCGACCTAACGCCCAACAGCGACGGGGCCTACCACTATAGCTACTACGGCCTGCCCGGGATGTTCCGCCTGGCGGTTGCCACGGAAAAAGGTGCCCAGGCCACACAGGAGAGCTATACCCGCACTCGGTTCCACACCAACCTGGTTTACGACTGGATTACCAACACCGTTTCAGAGGTCACCCCCTCCCTGGTGTACTACACGGCCCAGTTCCTGGCCACCTTCGTCCCCACTCTCATCATCGAGGGGATCATCCTGTGGCTGTTCAAGTTCCGGCAAAAGCGGACCTGGCTGATCTTTCTCCTAGTCAATTTCGGCACTCAACTGGCTCTCCACCTGTACTGCGACCTGCTGGGGGGTGTCCCCTTCGCCGATTCCTACGACAGCGTGGGATACTACGTCCTGTCCCTGCTGGGACCGGAGTTCCTCATTTTTATCGCGGAGGCCATTTCCTATGGTGCTCTCATCAAGGAGGAAGCCTCCGGCCGCCGGGTGAGCTACGCCGCCTGCGCCAATGCCGCCAGCTTTGTCCTAGGCTATTTTCCGGTCCACTGGCTACTGCCTCTGCTCAACTGGCTATGACCTTCCGCCCAATGGTTCTGTGTGGCGGGCCGTCCTTCATACCGGCCGGCCCGCCGTTGCGTTTCTCAATTATTTGGTATATAATAAAATTTAATTGATCTTAGAAAGGGTCCTCCGCGTGACAAAACAACGACTAATTTCCCACCTTGGCTGCGCCGTCTTGGCGGCGGCCCTGTTGCTGGCCTGTGCCGGCTGTGCCGTCCCCGCTGCTCAGGACGAGTTCCGGGTCCAGGTGACGGCCACCACATATCCGGTCTATGCTTTGGCCTGCGCTGTGTCCGCCGGGGTGGAAGGCGTGTCTGTCTCCCGGTTGAACACGGGGCAGGTTAGCTGCCTGCATGATTACACGCTCACGGTGTCTGATATGGCCCGCCTGGAACAGGCAGACCTGGTGCTTATCAACGGTGCAGGTTTGGAAGCGTTTTTGGACGGCGTATTGGACCAGCTGGACGCTCCCCTCGGGGACTGCTCCGTTGGTATTGACCTTCTGGAAGCCGACGGGCAGCTTCACAGCCACGGAGAGGATGGAGAAATCGGCCACAGTCATGACCACGATCCCCATTACTGGATGGACCCCCGGAATGCGGCTGTCATGGCGGATACCATCGCCCAGGCTCTGTCCCAGGCCGATCCCGACAATGCCGGATGCTATCAGGCCAATGCGTCCTTAGCCGCAGAAGCCTTGACCAATGCCTACGCCGCTTGGACCACCTCTCTTTCTGGTCTGTCCTATCCCTATCTCATCACGTTCCATGACGGTTTCCGTTACTTTGCCCATGCCTTTGACCTGGAACTTCTGTTTGCAATGGAGGAAGAGGATGGGGCCACCGCCTCTGCCAAAGATATTTTGACAGCTTCAAGCCTTGTAAAGCAATATCACTTACCGGCTGTATTTATGGAAGTCAACGGATCTGGCTCCGCCGCCCGGGCGGTGGCTGGCGAGACCGGATCCGCTGTTTCCACCTTAACCATGCTGATGGATGGGGCTGACGCTCCTAACGAAGCTGGCGCTGTGGATATACTGACACAACTGTATCTGTCCCCCATGGAACAGAATATCAAGACCTTAATGGAGGTGCTGAAGTGAGCCAGGAACACTCTTGCTGTGACCATCACAGCGGCTGTCCCCACCATGGCGGCCAGGACTGTCATGATGCCTGCTGTCTGCGTCTGGAGGGGCTGGGGGTCGCTGCCGCAGACGGACAGCAACTGCTCCACGATGTGGACCTGCACATCCACTGTGGGGAGATCGTCTCGGTCATTGGCCCCAATGGCGCAGGCAAATCCACTCTGTTCAAGGCCATCCTGGGCCAGCAGCCTTATACCGGCACCATCCACTTCGAAACCTCCGGCGGCCACCCCGCCCGGCCCAAGGTGGGCTATGTCCCCCAGTCTCCCTCGTTTGACGCGGGGGATCCTCTGACGGTGTTGGATCTGTTTGTCTCCGCCATCTCCCGCTGGCCGGTTTGCCTGCCCATTCCAAAGGCCCTGCGGGACAAAGTGTCCGCCTGCTTGGAGCGGGTCCATGGCGCGGCCCTGCTGGACCGCCGTGTGGGAGCTCTGTCCGGTGGCGAGCTTCAGCGGGTCCTGCTGGCTATGGCGCTGGAACCCCTGCCCCACATTCTCATTCTGGACGAGCCCTTGTCCGGTGTAGATATCGAAGGGGCTGCGCAGCTTATGGATATGCTGGATGAGCTGCGTCGACGGTTTGATTTATCTATTCTTTTGTCTACCCATGATTTTGACACTTTAAGGACCTATTCCGACCAGGTGGTCCTGCTCCAAGAGACGGTGCTGGCCTCCGGCACTGCGGAACAGGTGCTGTCCAGTCCAGTTTTCCGACAGGTATTTCGCCTGAATTTAGGAAAGGGGGGGAGCTGAATGGAACTGTGGTACTCCATCGTGGAACTGCTTCCCTTCTCTTGGGCAGCGGAGGGCTCCATGTATTTTATGAAGAATGCCCTGCTGGCCCTACTGGTGGTCTCACCGCTGTTCGGAATTCTATCCACTATGGTGGTTACCCGGCACATGTCCTTTTTCTCTGACGCGCTGGGTCACTCCGCCTTTACCGGGGTGGCGATAGGCTCTCTGTGCGGCTTGGCTGAGCCTTTATGGGGGGCGGTCATATTTGCCGCCCTGCTGGCTCTGCTGTTCACCTTTGTCCGCCGGCGGACCAGCTTGGCCAGCGACACGGTGATTGGGGTGTTCTCATCCACTGCCGTGGCTTTAGGCATCTTCATCGCCACCTTTGGCGGCGGCTCCTTCACGAAATTCAACTCTTATTTGATTGGCGATATTCTTTCAGTAACGCCTGGGAAAACCGTCCTGTTGGCGCTTATTCTACTGGGTGTCCTACTATTGTGGGGCTTTTTCTACAACAAACTGATGCTCTCCGCCGTCCATCCTGCCCTGGCTGGCAGCCGGGGCATCAATATCTTCTGGCAGGATGCGCTGTTTTCCGTGGCGGTGGCTGTAGTGGTCACTCTGTCCATGACTTGGGTGGGCCTGCTGGTCATCAACTCCCTGCTGGTCCTTCCCGCCGCCGCAGCCCGGAATCTGGCCAAAAATATGTGGCAGTATCACCTGCTGTCCCTATTGGCCGCTGTGGTGGCCGGAGTGGCTGGCCTGTTGACCAGCTACTATGTCGGCTCGTCCACCGGCGCGTGCATCACACTGTACTTGGCAGTATGGTTCGCCCTTACTTTCTGTATTCGGAAAAAATGACGGCTGCGCAAAAGCGCCCGGAGGCTCCTTTCGTAAGAGCCTCCGGGCGCTTTTTATGGATGGTGTTTCCTACGCCATTTCCGCCGTTTCAGGCGTAGTGCACATCGCCAAATTCATCATAGAACCGCTCGTGAATCACCTGAACCGCCCGGTCTGCATCCTCAATATCCACCAGAACAGACACTTTAATCTCACTGGTTGAAATCATGCTGATGTTAATGCCAGCGCTGAACAGGGCCTCAAACATGGCGGCAGCCACACCTGGGTTATTAACCATCCCCGCTCCTACAATGGACACTTTGGCAATATTGTCGGTCACATCAATATGGTCAAAACGGATGATGTCCCGATTTTCCTCCAACAGCTTTTGTGCCAACTCCATATCTCCCTTGGCCACGGTGAAGCTGATGTCCTTGGTCTCGCTACGGCCGATGGACTGAAGGATGATGTCCACATTGACGTTGTTGCGGGCCAGCAGAGAGAAAATCTTGAAGGCGATGCCCGGGGTGTCCTCCAGCCCCACCAAGGCCAGACGGGCGATGTTCTTGTCCCGAGCCACGCCGCTGATATGCGATCTTTCCATGGTCTTGACTACCTCCTTGACTTTCGTACCAGGCTTTCCAGAAAAACTGGACAGCACCTCTAAATTCACACTGTATCGCTTGGCCATCTCCACCGAACGGTTATGAAGCACCTGGGCCCCCAGGGTAGCCAGCTCCAGCATTTCGTCATATGTGATTTCATCTAGCTTTCGTGCCCCAGGAACCAATCGGGGATCCGCAGTGTACACCCCGTCCACGTCGGTGTAAATTTGGCACAGGTCCGCGTGGAGCGCTGCTGCCAGAGCCACGGCAGAGGTGTCTGACCCCCCCCGACCCAGAGTGGTGATGTCATAATATTTATTGATGCCCTGGAATCCGGTGACGATAACAATGCGCCGCTGATCCAATTCCTTCTCCAGCCGGTCGGTCTTGACTCGTTTGATACGGGCATTTCCATAACCGGAATTGGTACGGAATCCAGCTTGCCAGCCCGTGAGAGAAACCACGGGACAGCCCATGGCCTCGATGGCCATGGCACATAGGGAGCAGGAAATCTGTTCCCCAGTGGACAACAGCATATCCATCTCTCGTTTGGATGCGTCAGGGTTAATCTCCGATGCCTTCTCGATCAGGTCATCGGTAGTATCCCCTTGGGCAGACAGTACCGCTACTACGTCGTGCCCTTGCTTGTAAGTATCCGTAATAATGCGGGCTACATTGCGGATCTTATCTGCGTCCGCAACGGAACTTCCGCCGAATTTTTGTACAATGAGTGACATGTCTCCTCAGTCCCTTCGGATGGTATCCACATTCCATGGTATGCGCCCTTGGCCCATCAGTTGAGCAGGCGGAATACCGACCGCCACTGAATGCCCGACAGCTTTCGGTCCAGTTCTTCCCGGCTCATGGCCTCTTCCGTCAGGCAGGCAGCCTCTCCGGTTGCGGATCCAGAGCGCGCCAAGAGCTTCACGCTGCCCAGAGCCTGACGCAACTCATCAGCAGACGCCTCTGCCCGGACGTACCAGTTGCTTTTGAGCGCCTCCAGCGGACATACCACATCCGGGCCTCCGGGCGCCCACTCCAGGTACTTCCGGCTGTCGATGTGCTTAGCCGCGTCAATGACATCGCCCACTACGGCAGAGGCAGTGGGCAGCTTGCCTGCCCCTCGTCCATAGAACATCACATCTCCGATGGCGTCTCCGCGCACGGAGATGCCGTTAAACACATCATCCACTCCCGCCAGAGGATGAGAGGAATCCAAAAGATGAGGGGCCACATAGGCGCAAATCCGGCCATCGTCCATCCGCTTGGCCCGCCCCAGCAGCTTAATCTTCTTCCCCGCCGCCTCAGCGTAGTCCACGTCCGCCAGCGTTACCCCGGTAATCCCCTCGGTGGGCACCTGCTCCGGATAGACGTGCCGGCCAAAGGCGATAGCGGACAGAATACAGATCTTCCGGCAGGCGTCATACCCTTCGATGTCAGCGGAGGGGTCTCGCTCCGCGTAGCCGTTGTCCTGAGCCTCCTTCAGCGCCGCCTCGAAGGGTAAGCCGGCCCGGATCATTCGAGTCAAAATATAGTTGGTGGTGCCGTTGAGGATGCCGTAGATCTCCAGAATGTCATTGGCCGCCAAGCACTGGGACAGTGGTCGGATGATGGGAATGCCGCCACCCACGCTGGCTTCGAACAGATAGCTGACTTTCCTGCTCTTGGCCAACTGGAGCAAATCATAGCCATGGGCAGCCACCAGTTCCTTGTTAGAGGTGACCACACTTTTGCCTGCCTCCAGCGCCCGGCGTGTGAAATCCAGGGCCACGCCAGCTCCGCCGATGGTCTCCACCACGATGTCCACCTCCGGATCGGATTCGATAATGGAGAAGTCCTTGACGAACTTATCTGCGAAAGGACTATCCGGAAAATCCCGCACATCTAGAATATACTTCAGCTTGATAAAATCATTGAGCTTCCGGGAAATGCTGTCCTCATGCCCTGTAAGCACCTCAGCCACGCCGGACCCGACGGTGCCAAAGCCCAAAATCGCTACGTTGACCATAATTTCACCTCATGCGCTTATTTCCAACACGTCAGCCCGCCAGCACGTTACAGCGGATAACGCCTCTTGTCTTTCCGATGGCTTCCATCAAATCCTCTACTGTCCCGTCCAGGCCGGACGTCTCCATTCCCACAGTGACGGCAGCGCTTCCTCCGCCCGGAATTGCCTGGTTGATGGTAAGAATATTGGCGCCCATCTCAGCCAGAAGATTGAGCACCAGGGATAGGCAGCCCGGCTCATCCCGCAGCATGATCTGCAGTGTTACGATGCGGCCGTGAAGCATATCCTGAAACGGCCGTATGGCATCCCGGTACTTATAAAAGGCACTGCGGCTGATCCCCACCCGCTGGGTGGCGGCGTTAACCGTAGCCACCTCGCCAGTTTCCATCAAGCGCTTAGCCTCAGCCACCTTCAAGTAAATCTCTGGCAGGGCGTTCGCCTCCACGATATAATATTTGGGAGCTTGTGGCATACGTCATCACATCCTGTTTCTATATATAATATGCGGCACGTCGCCGCTGTCTCTATGTTGTGGCCTATTGTATCACACAGGCGCACACGGCGCAACAACAGATTCGCTGTTTTTTCTTCTTTTTTTTCTTCATTCTCTGTCATAATGCTCAAAACAATGAAAACAAGTTAAGCATCTTATCCAAAAAAGCCCCCGGGACCTGAATGGTCCCGGGGGCTTGGCATCTCCGGTTACGGGGAATCGGACGAATTAGCAGCCGTAGAAGGCGTCGGTTCCGGCGGAGTGGGCTGCACAGAGGGAGTGTCTACCGGTTCCTGAGATTCATTGGGATCCTGAGACACTTCCGGGCTGTCGCTTTCGCCAGGGAACGGCCACCAGTCTGGAGGCCAGTCGATGCCGCCGGATTCAGAGGGATCCGGGCTGGGCTCGATGCCATCGTGGACGGTGCATACGGGCAACGTGTCATAGTAAGCTTTCATTGCCGAATAATCCCCAATGTTCCCGGCACCGATGCCTGGTGCCAACTCCCGGTCATAGTTCACTACATAGACGGTTTTTCGGCTTTCCGCTGGACAGAACTCCCCTGCCAGGTGATAACCGCCAGTGGCATTGCCCTCAGAATCGAGGATGGGGCACTCTGTGCAGACCTCCACCGGCACATGACAAGTACACGACTCCACGGGGGCATCCCCTTTTACAAAAGTAAATGTCTGGGTCCGGTTGCCCCGGCTGTCCGCGTCACACATACCGGACACCGCTAGATTGCCACAGTCCAGGCAGATACTCACCCGTTCGGTCTCAATACCGTCCGAGGGGAAGTCCTGGTCCTCTAGTCCTTCATGCAGGGTGGTCATGACCGTTTTCCACATGGTGACGGCGGGGTTGGTGCGGTATCCAGTGATCTCCCGGTTATACTCATAACCTACCCAGACCGCTGCGGTATAGTAGGGGGTATAGCCCGCAAACCACCGGGCATAGTTATCGTTAGTGGTACCTGTTTTGCCGGCCACCGTCATTCCCGAAATCTTTGCCGGAGTACCAGTACCGCTCTGAACGGCATAGGTCAGCATTTCATTCATATAATAGGCGGTGCTGGGCTTCAGAACCTTCTGATCCTCAGGAGCGTTGTCAATGAGCACTTCGCCGTTCCGGTCCACGACCTGGGTGTAGGTAGATGGCTCGGTATAGACGCCTCCCCGTGGGAAGGCGGCATAGGCTGCCGCCATCTCAAGGGTGGACACACCGTCGGTCAAGCCACCCATGGACAGGGGGGCCTCCGCAACATCCGTGACCCAATTGCCGCTCTCAGTCGTTCGGCCATATTCCAAGGTGGTAAACCCAAAGCGATCTGTCAGGAACTGGTAAGACGCCTCTACCCCCACCCGGCGTAAGGTGCGCAGGGCAATGGTGTTTCGGGACTGGGCCACGCCCTGCCGCACTGTCATCAAACCCAGGTAATTATTCTGGTCGTTCTTGGGCCAGGCGCTTCCGTTCAATTCCACTGGGTTGTCGTCCAGCACCGTGGCCGGGGTAATCAGCCCCATCTCCAACGCGGGGGCGTAGACCGCCAGCGGCTTAAAGGAGGAACCCGGCTGGAAGGGCGCTGTGGCATAGTTGAAAATCCGGTTGGCCGTCTTCTGGCCCATATCCCCAGCGATGGCAACCACCGCACCAGTTCTGTTATCCACCACCGTAATAGCCGACTTGATAGGCAGCCCGTCACTGGATACCTTATTGCCCAGCAGGCTAGGGTCCTCATAAGCGGCTTCCACCGCTGCCTGGGCATCGGGGTCTAAGTTACAGTAGATAGACAAGCCGCCGCTGTAAATCATCTTCATGACGGACCTGCTGTTCATATCCGTCAACTCCATCAAGTCATCCCGGACCTCAGAAATCACAGCCTCCACATACCAGGAGTAGATATTAGAGGAATCCACCACACCGTCCCCGTCCTCGTCACTGTTGTTATTTATGAACGGGAGCTCCTCAGCCACGGCTGCATCGTACTCCGCCTGCGTGATATAGCTCACGCCATTGGAACCGTCGGCATCCAGCATCTCGGAAAGGATCGTCTCTTGACGGGCCTTATTGTAATCCTTGGCTGTCCAAATCACCCCTTCACCCAGAGTTCCCACCTCCCCACAGCTAGGACAGGCGTTGGTCTGAGTGTTCGTCCAATGCTCACAGTTAGAGCACTGATACCGGATCACCTCCACTGAGGCGTTTGGACTGTACAAGGATGGATTGTTGGTGATGCCCGCCAGAGAAGCGCACTCGGCCAGGGACAGTTCCGACACGTCCTTCCCAAAATACTTCTGAGAAGCGGACTGGACTCCATAACAGTTACTGCCCAGGTAGATGACATTAAGGTACATCTCCAAGATCTCTTCTTTTTTGTAGTTTTTCTCCAGCTCCAGGGCGGTAAAAATCTCCTGCACCTTGCGTTTTACCGTTACATCGTCGTTGTCTGTCACATTCTTAACCAGCTGCTGGGTGATTGTGGAGCCGCCAAATGTATCCCGCATACCGAAAAACATATTGAGCACCGCGCCGGCTGTGCGGCGCCAGTCCACGCCGTTGTGGGTCCAGAACCGCTTGTCCTCAATGGCCACCACCGCATCAATCAGGTCCTCAGGAATGTCCTCGATGTCTACCCACTCGCTGTTGGTATCCCCCACCAGTGTGGTCAGTTCTTTGTATAGTCCTGTGTCTTTATCGGTATAATAGATGACGGAATTTTCGTTGAGCGTATAGGCAGACAGGTCCAGATAGGTATTGGGCATGATGGACGTTTGGATGTAGACCACAGCGTAGCACAGCAGAAATGCTCCGGTGACCACGCCGATAATCAGCAGAGTCCCCAAAGTCTGGAAAAATCGCAGGGCAATGGTCGCACCCATAGAACGTTTTCTGGTCTGCCGCCGGGGCATCCGGCGCTCCCCGCTGTCCTGACGGGGCGTCTGCGCCACCCGCTTCCCTTCGGCGCGGCGTCCGCGCCTAGGCTCGTTTATTTGAGACATAATACACCTCCGGGGTCAGGTTCTAACTTGCATCGTTGACAAAATACCAGAATACTATACCATATCTTGTGCTATTTGTCCACCCTTTGGCCTTTTATGCGGTCCACTAAAAATATTAGTCGAATAAAACTGCCGCCTCCCCCTTGCATTTTTTGTTCAATCCGGCTACAATAGGGACAGAACTTCCCACCGGGAATAAGGAGGCTTTGCCATGAGCGACGATTACGGCTCTGACTTCATCACCGTCACAGATGAGGACGGCAACGACTTTGAGCTTGAGCACTTGGGCACCCTGGAGTACAAAGGCAGCACCTATATGGCTTTTGTCCCGGCGGATATGGATGAGGAGGACGAGGACTTCGGCCTGATTCTTCTGCGGGCGGTGGAAGAGAACGGCGAACAGCTATTGGCCGACATTGATGATGAGTCGGAACTCAACGCAGTGTACGAGCAGTTTATGGAAGAACTGTTTGACGACGAGGACGACACCGACGAATAAACACCGGCCCCCTGCCGGGTTTTAACTACGTGTGAGGCTCTTTTAAACCCACATCTTTGAAACGGGACGCTGATACTCGCGCCGCGGATTGCAGGCCTCCCGGCCCCCTTCGGGGATGCTGGAAGTTGGAAGCAGAGAAACGGCGCGGAGGCGACCCACCTGCATCTTCGTGCAGGTTTTAAACGGGCCTCTACGGCCATGGCGGGGGACTTATCACTTACTCCGATGGGAGAGTAGCACACTCTCCCATCTTTTTTGTGGATAGAATGTGAATTCTACCTGAAAACTTAATCAGAAAACGATTTTTTTCTTGCAAGGTCTACTTCTTCGTGCTATAATGTCTGCGTTCCGCACATCTGATGATGTGCCTAATCCGCTCCAAAGGGGATGACCTTTCCGGCGGATTGGCTTCGGCCTGCGGCAGCGTACTCACCGTCCGCCATTGGCGGACGTTTCGTGCGTTTGCAGGCTGAGAGCCATTTTTTGTCCCCGACACACTGAGGCAAAACTGGTTCTCATCCGCCTTACGCCCTTAGGCACAAGGGATGCAAGTCGCTTCGGCCAAGCATCAACATAAACACTTGAGAGGATTTGATACCATGAGCGCATCCAGAGAAAAAAAGCAGCGGCAGGGTGCCGGCCCCTCGGAGCGAGAGGCCCAAAGCCAGCAGAAAGCCGCCGCTTATAAGCGGAAGGTCCGCACTTATACCGCCATCGGCGTTGTGGTGGTCGTCTTAGTGGCCGCTCTGCTGATTTGGGATTCCGGTCTGATCCAGCGCGGCCAGACCGCTGTCACTGTTGGAGACACCAACTACTCCGTCAATGATGTGAACTATTATTATTACACCCTTTGGAATAACGCTTTCAGCTATTACAGCTATTTTGGAATGGCGGTGCCCGACGGGGATGACATCATGGACAAAGACAGCGGTCAGACTTACCGGGAGTATTATCTGGAACAAACCATGGACACCCTGACTCAACTCACCGCGCTATATGACCTGGCAGTAGAAAATGGCTATTCTGACAATGATGTTGCCGAATCGGTCCAGAAGCAAGTGGATTCTATCAAGAAAGCCGCCTCTTCTTATGGATACAGCTATGGCGCATTCCTCAAGGTCCAGTACGGTCGGTTTATGACCGCTGGCGCCCTGGAGTCCATTCTCACCAAGGCCGCTGTAGCCAATGCCTACTATACCGATTATTATGATGGCCTGAACATCACGGATGAGGATATCCAGAATTATTATGAGGAGAACAAGGACACTCTGGACACCTATGAGTATTCCTACCTTTACTTTACTCCTGAAAGCGTAGATTCTACCGACGAAGACGGCAATGAGCTCAGCGACGAAGAAGTGGATGAGTTGAAAGCGGCCGCCTTGGCCGACGCTAAGGAAAAAGCGCAGCACGCTCTGGACCAATATCAGGACGGCACCTCCATTGCCGATTTGGTTGAGGAGTATGGGCTGACCGCCTCCAACAGCGGCGACCATATGACCAACGTGGGTAGTTCTGTGTCCTCCACTTACCGGGATGAACTGGCCGGTTATGAAAACGACCAGTCCGGTATCTATGAGAACGGTGAGTCCGGCGTTTATGTGCTGGTCCTTCATGACCGTCATCTGAATGAAGAAGCCACTGCCGATATACGCCATATCCTCATCAGTGCCGAGACCACTAAGGACGAGGACGGCAAGGTCGTAGCTCCTACTGATGAGGCTTGGGCTGCTGCCGAGGATAAGGCCAACGAAATCTTGGCCGAGTACCAGGCCGGTGAGCAGACTGAGGACGCTTTCGCCGCCCTGGCCAACAAGTATTCTGACGATGCTGGTTCCAACACTACTGGCGGCCTGTATGAGGGCGCTTATGACGGCCAGTTTGTCACCGAATTTAATGACTGGGTTTTTGATGCCAGCCGCCAGAGCGGCGATGTGGATATCGTCCGCCACGAGGCCGGTGAAGATGATGCCAACCCCTACTACGGCTATCACATCATCTACTATGTGGGTGAGAACGTCCCCGTCTGGAAGCAGACCTCTGATACTGCTCTGCGTGATGAGCAGGCGGAGGCTTGGGGCGAGGAGATTCAGGAGGGCTACACTGCCACCGCGGCTGGGGCTTCCCGTTACGTGGGTAATTAATGGTATTTGCAATCAGCTCAAACCAAAGCAAGGGGCGGGGCGCCATGCCCCGCCCCTTGCACCTTTACCGGAGGCGATCGATCATGATGGAACAGTTTATCCGAACGCAGATGCTGCTTGGCCCGGAGGCCATGGAACGGCTGCAGAGCAGCCATGTGGCCATCTTTGGCCTGGGGGGCGTGGGCAGCTGGTGCGCTGAAGCCCTTTGTCGCACCGGGGTGGGACAACTGACCCTAGTGGACCACGACGTGATCTCTGCCAGTAACCTGAACCGCCAGGCCGCCGCCCTCCACTCCACCCTGGGCATGGAAAAGGCGGAGGCCACCGCCCGCCGCCTGGCAGACATCTCCCCCGCCTGTGTTTTGAATTCCATCTGCGCCCGCTATGAGGCGGACAGCCGGGAGCGTTTTTTCTCCCAGCGGTATGACTACATCGTGGACGCCATCGACCTGGTCTCCTGTAAGCTGGATTTAATCGAAACCGCCCTTGGCCGGGGCATGCCCATCCTCTCCGCTCTCGGAACCGCCAATAAGTTGGATGCTACCTTGCTTCGGGTAGCTGACATCTCCAAAACCGAGGGCTGTCCCCTGGCCCGGGTGGTGCGAAAAGAGCTGCGGGCCAGGGGGATCGTCCATCATAAGGTAGTCTTTTCTCCCGAGCCAGCACGGAAGCCCCTGGACTGCGGAGAGGCACCTATCCCGGGCCGCCGCTCCGTCCCAGCCAGCATCATGTGGGTGCCCGCCGCAGCAGGCCTGCTTATGGCATCTGAGGTGGTGTCCGACCTGACCGGCGGCTTCTGACCCAGGCCAGGAATCTGGGGACCATCCATCCCGCCAGCAGTCCGCACAGGCTTCCGATCACCGCCCCGGCCAGTACGTCGCTGGGGAAGTGTACCCCCACGTACAGCCGGGAAAAGCCCATGAGCGCCGCCAGTGCCAGCGCCGCCCCCTTCGCCCACCGCTGGGGCTGAGTCATGCACAGCGCCACGGCAAAGGCGAACGCCGCGCAGGTGTGCCCCGAGGGGAAGGAATTGGGGTCCGAGCTGGTCACCAGCACCGCAAAATTCTCCATGGCCACCCAGGGCCGAGCCCGGCTGACGAGAGGCTTAATGGTCAGGTTGGTGACGATCAGGCCAAAGGTCATGGCGGTCAGTGCAGTCCCCCCCGCCCGCCGTGTGGTGCGGAACAGCAACAAAATGACAGCCAAAATAATGAATAGCGCCCCGGCGTCTCCCAGGCCGGTAAACCCGCTCACCAGGCCGTCAAGCGCCGGCACGCGCAGGTGCTCCCCGATCCACCGCAAGACTGTCTCGTCCATGGTTTGAAGCCATTCAGGCACATTCTGCATCCCCTTTCACAAAAATTTGCCATTCAGGACAAAAGCCGGAGAGATTCCATACTCTCCGGCTTTTTCTTTGTCTGTCAAGTAGGAAAGTCATTGTGTTTCCCACTGGCAGGTCATGATAACGCCCTCTTCAAATTCAATATGCTGGCTCTTGACAATGTGGGTCTTGCCAATGCGCACCTCCTGGGTGCCCACGGTGTTCTGCACCGTGTCCGATGGGGTGGCCACAATAGTGAACAACAGGTCCAGCGTCTCTCCCCCTACCTTGTCGCCTGGGGCAGCCACATGGGCCTCAGCCGTCACGTCCACGATATACCCATCCAGTAGCTGCCCGTTGGCCATTAGCTGGTCCTGCTTGCCGGAGGCGCTGTCCACATACTGACGCACGCTGTCGTAAGTGGCCTGGTCCACCTCCATCACCCGCACCGTATAGGTCACCTGGGGTACCGCCGCGCCGACCCCGCCGCTGCCACCCAGCAGCTTAAATGCCAGCAGCACAGCGGCAGCCACGATCACAATGATCACCAGAAGGTCCACAATATTGAGCTTTCCAAACAGCTTACCTTTTTCGTCTACCAGTTTCATATAAGCCTCCGTCCCTTGACCCATGGGTCAAAGCCATGTATAATAAAGCATATGTTATGCTCCTGCGTTGCGCCGCTGCGCAAGGCGGGCGGCGCAGGTTCAAGCCCTATTGTATTATATTTTTTTCTCAGTGACAAGTCTTTTTTGGAGGCGCGGTATGAAAGTCATCCATCTCATCAGCGGGGGCGACACCGGAGGCGCCAAAACCCATGTCCACTCCCTGCTTCAAGGACTGTCCCGACACATCCAGGCCGATATGGTCTGCTTTATGGACGGTCCCTTTACCCAGGAGGCCCGCGCCCTGGGCATTTCCGTTCAGGTCATTTCCCATCGAAACCCTCTGCGCACCCTGAGTGAGCTTCGGGCCAGGGTGGCGGCGGAGGGCTATGACATCATCCACTGCCACGGCTCCCGGGGCAACATGCTGGGGGCTATGCTGGGCCGGGCTACCGGCTTGCCTGTGGTCACCACCGTCCACAGCGACTATCGGCTGGATTACATGGGCCGGCCCCTGTCCCGGCTGACCTACGGTACCATCAACGCCATTGCTCTTCGCCGCATCCCCTACCACATCGGCGTATCCGACGCCACGGTGGACATGCTTATCCAAAGAGGCTTTGATCCTCAGCAGTTGTTCTCCATCTACAATGGGCTGGACTTCTCCCCCATTGTCCCGGCCTTGGATCGCAGACAGTTTTTGCAGTCTTTGGGACTCAACTGGCCGGAAAATGCGGTCGTCGTCGGCATTGCTGCTCGTCTTAACCCGGTCAAGGACATCGCCACGCTCATCCGGGGCTTTGCCCTGGCACGGAGAAAAGCCCCTCACCTGCGGTTGCTCATTGCTGGCGACGGACCTGATGAAGCGTCTCTCAAGGCGCTGGCCGATCAGTTAGGTGTATCAGACGACGTCTGCTTTGCCGGCTGGGTCAGTGACACAGACAGTTTTTATGGCTGTCTGGATATCAACACCCTTACCTCTGTGTCTGAAACCTTTCCCTATGCGCTCACGGAAGGAGCTAGATTTGCACTCCCAACTGTCGCTACCAAAGTGGGTGGCGTACCCTATCTCATCGACCATGGAGTCAACGGCTACCTGTTCCAGCCTGGGGATGCTGAGGCCCTCGCCCACTGTCTAGCCGATCTGGCTGTTTCTCCCGTCCTGCGGGAAAAGTTGGGCCGGCGTCTGCTGGATAAAGCCGCCCGAGACTTCTCCATCCAGCGGACCATCCAGCGCCAGCTGGAGATCTATGAGACGATCCTGCGCCGCCACCATCGTCCCCGGAAGAAGCGGGACGGTGTGGTCATCTGCGGCGCCTATGGCCGAGGTAATGCCGGAGATGAAGCCATTCTGGAGGCTATCTTGCTGGAACTGCGGGCCATTGACCCCGACCTGCCTCTTTGGGTGATGACCCGTAAGCCCATGGACACCCGGCTGCGCCACCGGGTCAACGCGGTATACACCTTTCATGTACCCAGCTTTGCCCGTCGTATGGCTCACAGTCAGCTCTATATTAACGGGGGAGGCTCCCTGATGCAAGACGTGACCAGCCGGCGCTCTCTGTGGTTCTACCTCTACACCCTGGACGCAGCCAAGCGCCGGGGATGTAAGGTGATGATGTATGGCTGCGGCATCGGCCCTATCAACTATGCATATAACCGCAAACGGGCCCGCCGTACCATCAACCGTTCGGTTGATGTCATCACCCTGAGGGACCGCTCTTCCCTGGATGAGCTCAACGGCATGGGAGTTTCCAATCCCAGAATCATTGTGGCTGCCGATCCCACGGTGATTCTCCCCGCCGATCCCCCAGAGGCTGCGGACGGCGTGCTAGAAGCTGCAGGGCTGGACCCCGGCCACCAGCGGTATCTGGGTATCGCCGTGCGGCCTTGGCCTGGATTTGAAGAAAAAGCCCCTATTTTTGCCGAGGCAGCCGACTACGCCTATGAGGCCCATGGTCTTATCCCTGTTTTTCTTCCCATTGAGGCCCGGCTGGATATTGGTGCGGCCCAACAGGTAGCGGCTCATATCCAAAAAGCACCCTATGTTATCCTCCCGGAGAGCACCTCATCCAGCCGAACCATCGCCCTATTCTCCCGCATGGATGTGGTGTTGTCCATGCGCCTGCACGCGCTGATTTTTGCCGCCGGGCACGGAGTTCCGTTGGTAGGCGCCGTCTACGACCCCAAGGTCAGTTCCTTCCTGGACGCGGTGGGCCAGGACCTGTACACCCCCTTCTACCGCTTAGATGCGGCCACCCTGAAAGAACAGTTGGACATCGCTGTGGCCCGCGGTCAGGACCGCCCCCGACTGGAGGATGGCGCGCGCCGTCTGCTTTTGTTGGAACAGCAGAACTCCGCTCAGGCCCGGCAGCTACTGACCGGAAAATAAACTATAACCGGGTTCCGTCATCTTTTTACTCTCGTATCTCCCGGAGGTTTTCCCTTTGAAACAAATCATTTGTCTCTCTCATGAACCGTGGGGCACCCGGCCCAATCGAACTCAGCAGCTGCTCGCTCGGTTGACTGAGGCTCAGATTTTGTTCTTTGAGCCACCTGGAGCCCGCCGTAGCCAGGAACCGGCCGACGGCCTGCGGGTTCGCTCCAATATTACGGTGTACTCCCTCCCCGCCTTGTTGCTGAACAACGCTGATCAGAATTGGGTGCGCCGCCACAACCAGGCCAGAATTGCCCGCTGTATCCAGTCTGTCATGGCCCGGCATCGGTTTCGGGAGCCGGTGCTCTGGTGCACCACACCGGAAAATTATTTTATGCTCGACCACTTAGCCTACCGCTGCTTGGTCTACGACTGCCATCAGGAATGGGACGATCTGCCTTTGGATTGGGAAAGCGACCTGACCGCCGCGGCTGATGTGGTTTTTGCCGCCTCACCCGGTCTGCGGCAGCGCCTGCTGCCCTGTAGCGACAATATTGCCTTGCTTCCCAATGGCGCTAACCCCCAGATGTTTCTCCGGGACGGCCTGGAGCCTCCAGAGCTTGTCCGGCAACTGCCCCGGCCGGTATTTGCCCGGGTAGGCGATGTTTCGGCCGACCTGGAATTAGCCCCTCTGGTCCACACCGCCCAGCGCCGCCCCCAGTGGACCTTCCTTTTACTGGGTCGTGTGGGCCAGCACGCTCTTCAGGTCCTGTCTCCCCTCCCCAATGTGACGCTGGCTGGGCCGGTGCCCGCCGTAGAGTTGCCAGATTACCTATCCGGCTGTCAAGTGCTCTTTGATCTGGTCCGCAGCCGCCGTCGGGGCAGCGATGTGGTACCCGGCCGTATCTATGAATATCTATCCACCGGAAAACCCATTGTGACCATGCTTCCTCCGGAACAGACCGAGTTCTTCCCCGACGCTATCTACGCCGCATTTGACCCTAATGGTTTTCTCCGGCGGTGCCAGCTTGCTTTAGATGAGGATGACAGCGCCATCCGGGACCGGCGGATCCATTATGCGCAGGATGCCTCCTGGTCCCGCCGGGCACGGGAGATTGCCCGCATCCTTGCGGACACCGGGCTGTTCTAACCTTGCACACTGACTAGGAATGGGCTGTTTTCCCCTGACGGATTGTATAAGCGTACGAAATTGAAAACCATGCTTGATTTGACGGATTTTTTACATTAGAATATAGTCATACATTGGGACATGAGGGGTGTGCCACATGAGCGGTCTGATTTTCTGTCACCGTGCGACAAAATTCCGTCGCGGCACCGTTGTGTCTTATTCCAGCTGATAACTAGAAAGCAGGCTGCCCCCATGGGGTCGGCCTGCTTTTATTGCTTGACCGCCCGGTTTGCTCAGCCACAGATTGCAATTTATTTGTCGTAAAAAGGTGTTTCGGTAGCGTGTGAGCGCCCACCGGACATTAGGATGAAAAATATGGAGGAACAAGCTATGCAGAAAAAAGTAGCGGTTGTCATGGGTTCGGATTCCGACCTGTCCACAATGCAGCCCTGTCTGGATCGGTTGCGTGCCTTTTCCATTCCCTTCGAGGTGCGTATCCTGTCTGCCCATCGCACTCCTACCGCCGCGGAGCAGTTTGCTTTCACCGCTAAGGAAGAGGGCTTTGGCGTCATCATCGCCGCCGCCGGAAAAGCGGCCCACCTGGCCGGAGTGATCGCCGCCTACACGATCCTGCCTGTCATCGGCGTGCCGATCAAGACGTCTATGATGGGCGGACTAGACTCCCTGCTGTCCATGGTGCAGATGCCCAAAGGGGTTCCCGTGGCCTGTGTGGCTGTGGACGGTGCGGAGAATGCCGCCATTCTGGCCGCCCAGATCCTAGCCGTCGGTGAGCCGTCCCTCAATGTCACCTTGGCGAAGCACAAATCCGAGATGGAAGCCAGCGTCACCGCAAAGGACCAGGAGATTCGGGGACGTTTTTCTTGAACAGTCTATTTATTTCGGAAAGGAAGTTTCAAATATGAAAAAACTGGAGCAGCTTTATGAGGGCAAAGCAAAAAAGGTGTATGCCACCGATGATCCCAGCCTGGTTATTGTAGACTATAAGGACGATGCCACCGCTTTCAACGGTGAGAAAAAAGGCACCATCGTGGGCAAGGGCGTAATCAACAATAAAATGACCAACTACCTGATGCAGCAGCTAGAAAAGGTAGGGGTTCCCACTCATTTTGTGGAGCAGCTCAGCGACCGGGAAACTGTGGTCAAAAAGGTTTCCATCGTTCCTCTGGAAGTTATTATCCGTAACATCTCCGCCGGCTCCTTTGCCAAGCGCTACGGCGTGGATGAGGGCATCGTGTTCGACGCGCCTACCATCGAGTTTTCCTATAAAAACGATGATCTGGGCGATCCCCTTATCAACACCTACCACGCCCTGGCCCTGAAACTTGCCACTGCCGATGAAATCGAGACCATCAAAAAGTACGCTTTTGCGGTCAACGACTTCCTCAAGCAGACCATGCTGGACTGTGGCATCACGCTGGTGGACTTCAAGCTGGAGTTTGGCAAGACCGCGGACGGCCGGATTGTGCTGGCCGACGAAATCAGCCCAGACACTTGCCGTTTCTGGGATGTCAAGACCGGCGAAAAACTGGATAAAGACCGTTTCCGCCGGGACCTTGGCAACGTGGAGGGCGCTTATCAGGAGATGAGCCGCCGGCTGCTGGGGGAATAAACCGTAAATCGGTACATTCCCAGAGCGGAGCGTGAAGCTCGAGGCGCGGAGGAATCCTCTTCCCCCTCTCGCTTTTTCACCGCTCCGCTCTCAACTTTTTATTTTACACTTTAGGAGGAACTATGGGAGGCTTTTTTGGCGCCATTTCCAAGCGAGACGTGACCCTTGACATTTTTTTCGGTGTGGATTACCACTCCCACCTGGGTACCCGCCGGGGCGGCATGGTCATTCATGACAGCCAGGACGGCTTTCAGCGGGAGATCCACAGCATCGAAAATTCCCCCTTCCGCACCAAGTTTGAGGCGGATCTGAACGATTTTCACGGTACCTCCGGCATCGGCTGCATCAGCGACTCCGATCCCCAGCCCCTGTTGGTTCGCTCCCACTTGGGGCTGTTTGCCATTACCACCGTGGGCATTATCAACAATGCCGAGGAGCTGGTAGAGCAGTACAACATGGAGTCCGGGCACCAGTTTATGGCCATGAGCTCTGGCCAGGTCAACTCCACCGAACTCACCGCCGCCCTCATCAACCAGAAGGACGACCTGGTTTCCGGCATCCGCCACGCCCAGCAGGTCATCGACGGCTCCATCACTATTCTCATCCTGACGCCCGACTCCCTCATCGCGGCCCGGGATGCGGTGGGCCGCCTGCCCGTCATACTGGGCCGAAACGAGGACGGCTATTGCGTGTCCTTTGAGTCCTTTGCCTACCACAAGCTGGGCTATGACGACCATCGGGAGCTTGGCCCGGGCGAAATCGTCCGCCTGACTGCCGACAGCGAGGAAGTTTTGGCCCCGCCGGGCGACAAAATGCGTATCTGCGCCTTTTTGTGGACCTACTATGGCTATCCCAACTCCCGCTACGAAGGGATCAACGTGGAGGTCATGCGCAACCGCAACGGTGTCATTATGGCCAAGGCCGACCGGGAACGCGGCCTGGCCCAGGACCTGGATTATGTGGCCGGCGTACCCGATTCGGGCCTGCCCCATGCCATCGGCTATGCCAATGAAAGCGGCGTTCCCTATGCCCGGCCCTTTGTCAAATACACGCCTACCTGGCCCCGCTCCTTTATGCCCGCCAACCAGGACGTGCGCAACCAAGTGGCCAAGATGAAGCAGATCCCCGTGCCGGAACTCATCGAGGGTAAGAAACTGCTCTTTGTGGACGATTCCATCGTCCGGGGCACCCAGCTACGAGAAACGGTGGATTTTCTCTATGAGTCTGGAGCCAAAGAGGTACACATCCGCTCTGCCTGCCCTCCCATTATGTATGGCTGCAAATACCTCAACTTCTCCCGAAGCAACTCTGATATGGAGCTGCTGGCCCGCCGCACTATTCAGGAACTGGAAGGCGACGAAGGGCAGCAACATCTGGACGAATATGCGGATGCCAGTACCAAACGGGGACAGTGCATGCTTCACGCCATCTGCGAAAAGCTCCACTTCAGTTCTCTTGGCTACCAATCTTTGGATGGCTTGTTGGAGTCTATCGGCCTGGACCGGGACAAAGTGTGCACCTACTGCTGGAACGGAAAAGAGTAACGGCTGTACTGTTTCGATTTGAACGGAGCAACTCCATATTGGGGGCCTGTTTCTCCGGGCGGCATGCCGCCGGCTCACCCCGAATACGGAGTTGCCAAGTTAGAATTTTTAATCTGATTCGGAGGTTTTGGTATGAAAAACTCCTATTCTGAGTCCTACGCCGCTGCCGGTGTGGACGTCACCGCGGGCTATGAATCCGTAGAGCGCATCAAGCCCATGGTGGAGTCTACCTATATCCCCGGCGTGCTGGGGACTCTGGGCGGCTTTGGCGGCATGTTCGCCCCCGACTTCTCTGGGATGAAAAAGCCGGTGCTGGTTTCCGGCACCGATGGGGTCGGCACCAAGCTGAAGCTGGCCATGCTGCTGGACAAGCATGACACCATCGGCATTGACTGCGTGGCCATGTGCGTCAATGATATCATCTGCGGCGGCGCCTCTCCCCTGTTTTTCCTGGACTATATCGCCTGCGGCAAAAACCAGCCCAGCCGCATCGCCGACATCGTCTCCGGCATCACCGAAGGCTGCCGCCAGGCCGGCTGCGCTCTGGTGGGCGGCGAGACTGCCGAGCACCCCGGTATGATGGCCGACGACGACTACGACCTGGCGGGCTTTTCCGTCGGCATTGTGGACGAGGAAAAGATCATTGACGGATCCCGTTTACAGGAGGGGGATGTGCTCATTGGCCTGGCCTCTTCCGGCGTTCACTCCAATGGCTTTTCTCTGATCCGCAAGGTCTTCGGCATTACCGATTCCCGGGAACCCTTGGACGAGCGTGTGCCCGAGCTGGGCTGCACCGTGGGCGAGGCCCTGCTCCAGCCCACCAAGATCTATGTCCGCACGGTGAAAAAACTGCTCTGCCGCGGCATCGACATCCGGGCCATCAGCCACATCACCGGCGGCGGCCTGTACGAGAACGTGCCCCGCATGATGCGGGAGGGCCTCACCGCCCAGATTCACACCTCCAACGTCCCCATCCCCCCGATCTTCACTCTGATCGCCCAGCGTGGCCACATCCCCGAACGGGATATGTATAACACCTTCAATATGGGCCTTGGCCTGATTATGGCTATCCCTAAGGAGCAGGTAGGCCACGCTATGGAATTCATCATCCAATCCGGTGAGCGGGCCTATGTGGTGGGCAGCGTGGTCAAGGGTGGAGACGGCGTGGACTTAGTCTGAACGAATCTGAACGAAGAAAGAGGGGACCTGGAATCGCTGTGTTAGGTACTTGCCGCTGACACTGCAAAACGCGGCGTCAGAAGCCTGACCACGATTCCCCTCTCTCACTTTTTAATTGGAGGGATTCCTATGTCTAAACGCATTGCGGTCTTAGTCTCTGGGGGCGGCACAAACCTACAGGCTTTGATAGACGCCCAGCGCCAAGGCGAACTGGGCGGCGGGCGGATCTGCGCCATCATCGCTTCCAAACCAGGCGTGTACGCCCTGGAGCGCGCAAAGCAGGCTGGTATCCCCGGATATGTGGTGGCCCGGAAAGACTATTCCTCTGCCCAGGCCTTTACCGCCGCTCTTGTGGACAAGCTGCGGACGCTGGGCATCGACCTAGTGGTGCTGGCCGGCTTCATGGTCATCCTCACTTCTGAGATGGTGGAAGCTTTCCCCAACGCTATTTTGAACATACACCCCGCCCTTATTCCTTCCTTCTGTGGTGAGGGTTGTTATGGGCTTCATGTCCACGAAAAGGCCCTGGAATACGGGGTCAAAGTCACCGGCGCCACCGTCCACTTCGTCAGCGAGGAGTGCGACGGCGGACCCATTGTGCTGCAAAAGGCGGTGGCCGTGGAGGAGGGAGACACCCCCGAAGTGCTCCAGCGCCGGGTGATGGAGCAGGCAGAATGGGTCATTCTTCCCCAGGCTGTAGCCCTGTTTTGTCAGGACCAGCTGCGGGTGGAAGGGCGCACCGTCCACATCCTGCCGCCTCAGCCTTGACAGGCTCGGGCGGAGCATGATATATTGATACCAGCTATATGACTGACGGAAGTGGGGCGACCACATGGAGTATAGCGGGAAACATGCCGACCGTCTGGGCGCACCTTTTTTGGTGCGCCCTTTTTTGCTTCTTTCAGCCCCCTGTTCCTTGAGAAAGGAGCGTCCATATGAAGCTCCATAGTCTGATTGCCTCCTGTTCCCTGTTTCTCGGTGCGGTCTTGCTCTGCTGCACCGGCGCGCTGCTATACAACTCTGCACTGACTTTCGTGTCTGCTATCCTGGCTGTCCTATTCGCTATCCCCCTGCTCTCACACTGGTGGTCCTGGTTCAGCCAAGCGACCGGGCAATCCAACCAAATAAAGGAGAATGACCATGAAAACCCTTGATTTATGCCAACTGCTTCAACAGCATCCCTACCCCGGGCGGGGCATCGTGCTGGGCCGCTCTGCCGACGACCAGAAGGCCGTCATCGCCTACTTCATCATGGGCCGCAGCGAGAACAGCCGCAACCGTGTGTTCGAGGCCACTGAGGACGGCATCCGCACCCGGGCCTATGACGAGTCCAAGATGACCGACCCCTCCCTGATCATCTACCACCCGGTGCGCATGGTGGGCCGGGGGGTGGTGGTCACCAATGGCGACCAGACCGATACCATCCGGGACTATCTGCTGGAGGGCCGTACCTTTGCCGAGGCCTTGCGCACCCGTTGCTTTGAGCCAGACCCCCCCAACTATACCCCCCGGATCTCCGGCCTACTCTCTCCTGACGGCAGCTTCAAGCTGTCCATTTTGAAGTCCGCCGACGGAAACCCGGACTGCAACCTGCGCCATTTTTATGAGTACGACGCGCCCCTGGCTGGAGAGGGCCGGTTCATCCACACCTATCAGGAGAACGCCGACCCCCTGCCCTCCTTTGAGGGGGAGCCCCGCCGGGTGTCCATCACCGCTCCCAGCGCCCAGACCCTGGCCAACGAGCTGTGGGCCAGCCTGAATGAGGACAACAAAGTCTCCCTGTACGTGTGCTATCGGGACCTGGCCTCCGGCGAGATGGACACCGTCATCGTCAACAAGCACCAATAAGCGGCTGTTCCGCCCTATTGAGATAAGGAGTGTTTTGTCATGAAAGAACTGGAACTGAAATATGGCTGCAACCCCAACCAGAAGCCCGCCCGGATTTTCATGGATGAGGGGGAGCTGCCCCTCACCGTCCTCAACGGCAAGCCGGGCTACATCAACTTCATGGATGCCCTCAACTCCTGGCAGCTGGTGAAGGCGCTGAAGAAAGCCACCGGCATCCCCGCCGCCGCCTCCTTCAAGCACGTCTCCCCCGCCGGCGCCGCCCTGGGCACCGAGCTGACCGATGTGGAAAAGCAGATCTACTTTGCCGACGGCTATGACACCTCCCCCATCGCCCGGGCCTACATCAAGGCCCGTGGTGCTGACCGGCTGTGCTCCTACGGCGATTGGGCCGCCCTGAGCGAGGTGTGTGACGAGCCTACCGCCCGGTTCCTGGCCATGGAGGTGTCTGACGGTGTCATCGCCCCCGGCTACACCGACGAGGCCCTGGCTATCCTGAAAACGAAAAAGAAGGGCAACTACAACGTGGTCCAGATCGACCCCAGCTATGAGCCCGCCCCCATCGAGCTGCGCCATATCTACGGCATCACCTTCCAGCAGGGCTACAACAGCTTCGAAATCAACGAGGAACTGCTGGGCAACATCGTGACCAAAAATAAAGACTTGCCCCAGCAGGCCAAGCACGACCTGCTCCTGGCCCTCATCACCCTGAAATACACCCAGTCTAACTCCGTGTGCTATGTGAAGAACGGCCAGACCATCGGCGTGGGCGCCGGCCAGCAGAGCCGCATCCACTGCACCCGGCTGGCAGGGAACAAGGCGGACAACTGGATGCTGCGCCAGCACCCTAAGGTGCTGGGCCTGCAGTTCGTGGACGGCATCCGCCGGCCCAACCGGGATAATGCCATCGACGTGTATATCTCCGACGAGTGGGAGGATGTGCTGGCCGACGGCGTGTGGCAGCAGACCTTCAAGGTCCGTCCCGAACCCCTCACCCGGGATGAGAAAAAGGCCTGGATCTCCACCATGAAGGACGTGTCCCTGGGTTCCGACGCCTTCTTCCCCTTCGGGGACAACGTGGAACGGGCCCGGAAGTCCGGTGTGCAGTATATCGCCCAGCCCGGCGGCTCCATCCGGGACGACAATGTCATCGAGACGGCGGACAAGTACGGCATGGTCATGGCGTTTACTGGGATGCGGCTGTTCCACCACTGATAGGCCGGGCCTTTTCTGCGGAAAATGCAGGCGCTTCGCGCGCCGGCCTCGCGGGCGGGAACCAGTTCCCCCCGCGTGCCCCCCTCCGCTCTCCGAGGGGAATAAGGAATAATTTTATTTTCCGCCTGGCGGCGGAATACTTTGAAACGAGGTTTACTTATGAAAGTTTTAGTGGTAGGAGGCGGCGGCCGGGAGCACGCCATCTGCTGGAAACTGGCCCAGTCCCCCAAAGTCACCCAGCTTTTCTGTGCCCCCGGCAATGCGGGCATCGCCCAGGTTGCCACTTGCATAGACGTGAAGGCCACCGATGTGGACGGCATGGTGGCCTGGGCCAAGGCCAATGCTATGGACTTTGTTATGGTGGCTCCGGACGACCCCCTGGCCCTGGGCATGGTGGACGCCATGGAGGCGGCTGGCATCCCAGCCTTCGGTCCCCATGCCAACGCCGCCATTGTGGAGGCCAGCAAGGCATTTTCCAAGGAGTTGATGGCCAAATATCACATTCCAACTGCCAAGTATTGTACCTTTACAGATCTTGAAAAAGCTCTGTCCTATCTTGAGGCGCAAGGTGCGCCCATCGTGGTGAAAGCGGACGGTCTGGCCTTGGGCAAGGGCGTGGTGGTGGCCGCCACCGTGGACGAGGCCAAGCAGGCCGCCCAGGAAATGATGGAGGACAAAAAGTTTGGGGAATCCGGTTCCACCGTGGTCATCGAGGAGTGCATGACCGGCCCGGAGGTCACCGTGCTGGCCTTCACTGACGGCAAGACCGTGGTGCCTATGCCCGCCAGCCAGGACCATAAGCGGGCTTATGACGGCAACCAAGGTCCCAATACAGGCGGTATGGGGGCCATCTCTCCCCCGCCCCAGTACACCCCGGAGCTCGCCCAACGGTGTATGGAGGAAATCTTTCAGCCCACCATTGACGCCCTGCGGGCGGAGGGCCGCCCCTTCCAAGGAGTGCTCTACTTCGGCCTGATGCTCACCCCCAGCGGCCCCAAGGTTGTGGAGTACAACGCCCGCTTCGGAGACCCAGAGTGCCAGGTTGTGCTCTCCCTGCTGGACACCGATTTGATGGACATTCTCCAGGCCTGTGTGGATGGTACTCTGGACCGGCTCCAAATCCGGTGGAAGGATGAGGCCGGCTGCATCGTGGTGCTGGCCTCCGGCGGCTATCCTCTGGACTACAAAAAGGGTTACCCTATTTCCGGGCTGGATGAAGCGGGCCAGACCGCTATGGTGTTCCACGCCGGCACGAAGCTTGGCCCAGGTGGGGAATATCTCACCAACGGCGGTCGTGTGCTGGGGGTCACCGCCACTGCCCCTACTCTGGACGGGGCCATCGCCAGTGCCTATGACGCGGCCAAGCATATCTCCTTCCAGGACATGCACTTCCGAACCGACATCGGCCACGCGTTTTGATAGAAGGTATTTTTGCTTTACAGGAAAAGAACCGGAATATCTTCTGGTTCTTTTCCCCTGCTTACTACGAGGAGGTTTTCCCATGATATCCCTGGCGCAACGCATCACTGAACTGCGCACGGAAAAGGGCATGAGCCGCCCAGAGCTGTCCGCCGCCCTGGGCCTGCCCAAAAATGCCATTGAAAAATTCGAGACGGGCCGCCAAACCCCTACCCAGGAGCAGCAGGCTAAGTTGGCCGCTTATTTCGAGGTCTCCCTCTTCTATCTCCGGGGAGAGAGCAACGATCCTACCCGGCAGGATGACTGGATGAATGGCGGCTTTGTGGATGACGAGCCAGCTCCCGCTCCGTCCCGCCGCACCGCGCCCCGTCCTGCTCCCATTTCCCACGGGAAGGATGAGGGCGGCTCTCTGCTGGACCCGCTGATGAAAAATAAGGCCTTTCAGGATATGGTCCGCGCTACCGTGCTGGATGTGCTCCGTTCCTCCGAGGGTCAGGATCTGCTAGCCCAAGCGGTACGCCGTCAGCTGCGCGAAATGAAGTGACCTTTCCCCATATGAGGATTTTGCCTGAAACGATGGCAAAATCCTCATATTTTTCTCTTTGCAACCAGCGGTTGTCGCATTGTAGAGCGTTGTTGGTTGCCAAGTCTACTCTCTTTTGCTATTCTGACCAAGGCCTGGTTCCCGGGTCTAATCCATCGCAGGAGGTCACATATTTATGGAATTTCATCAACGGCTTTACGAGCTGCGCCGGAAAGCTGGTCTGTCCCAGGAAGAGTTGGCTGACCTAGTCGGGGTTACCCGCCAGGCGGTACAAAAGTGGGAGTCCGGCGCGTCTAGACCGGACTTAGATAACATCACCGCTCTGTCCGACTACTTTCAAGTAAGCCTGGACTATCTCATCGCCGGCAGGGAGCGGGAGGAAAACCAGACGGCTCCCGCCACCACCGTCATCAACAACTACTACGGCCGCCATTCTTTCGAATACAAGAGTAAGCGCACCCTTTTCGGCCTGCCTCTGCTCCACATCAACTGTGGCCCCGGCCTGCGCTGGGCCCGGGGAATCATCGCCATAGGCAATATTGCCACCGGGCTGGTGGCGCTGGGCGGGGTATCCGCCGGACTGCTCTCCCTGGGTGGGGTATCGCTGGGCCTTCTGTTGGCTCTAGGCGGGGTGGCGGCAGGCAGTATTGCTATGGGAGCTGTCGCCATCGGTCTACTTGCCTGGGGCGGAGTCAGCTTGGGATGGTTGAGCGTGGGCGGAGTGGCCAAGGGCACCTTTGCTTTGGGGGGCGTAGCTGCCGGTTCCAAAGTGGCCATTGGAGGTGTAGCCTCCGCCCCGGTGGCTATCGGCGCCGCTGTAGAGGGAGTCCAAACCTTTCCCATCCCCGAAGGGGGCCTATCAGGCGGACAACTGGACATGGCTTTGAATGCCGTTCGAACTGCCAGCCAAGGTGCACCCAGCTGGCTCTGTCATCTGCTGGAGCTTTTTATCACATACTGTTAGAGAAAGAAGCGGGACAGTCGTCCCGCTTCTTTCTCGCCCTTTATGTCCTACTTTTCTCCTGCTCCTTTACCAATCTCACAATGCGGCTGGTACCCAGGCGATCCGCACCCAGCGACAAAAAATCTTCCGCATCCTGGAGGCTGGAGATACCGCCGGCCGCTTTGATTTTCACATGGGAGGCCACATGGGCCTTGAACAAGGCCACGTCCTCCCGGGTAGCCCCTCCGGCAGAAAATCCGGTAGAGGTCTTGATAAAGTCTGCCCCGCTGTCCGACACGATCTGACACAGCTTGACCTTTTCCTCTCTGGTGAGCAGGCATGTCTCCACGATCACCTTCAGCACACGTCCGCTGCAGGCCTCCTTCACTGCCTGAATCTCCCTCAAAATATCATTCCATAGGTGATCCTTCACCCATCCGATATTGATGACCATGTCGATTTCCTGGGCGCCATTGGCTACGGCATCCGCCGCTTCTAACGCTTTCACCGCAGTGGTAGAATAGCCATTGGGAAAGCCGATCACCGTACACACCGGGAGCTTGTCCCCCAAACAGTCCGCAGCCCGCTTTACAAAGCTGGGCGGGATGCATACGCTGGCGCAACCGAAGGCCGCACCGTCCTCACAGATCTGCCGGATTTCCTCCCAAGTTGCCTCCGGCCGGAGCAAGGTGTGGTCCACGGCCGCCAAAATCTTCTGTATATCCATTTATACTCACCTCTCTGGTCTTTCCTCCATCATACCTGTTCGGCCGCTCTTGCGCAAGAAAAAATTTCTCTATCCCTCTTTCGACACGAATCCTTATAAAAGCGGTGTGACCTTAATAAAAAGGGTCACACCGCTTTTAATACAACTATAGGTTGTATTTTTCCAATTTTCCATCTGTTGATTTCAACTTATATTTTTGTTAAAATACAACCATCAGATGAAATGTGGTGATTATATGAATTGCTATTTGAGTGAACGCATCGCCGTCCTGCGCAGAGAGCGAGGTCTTACCCAGGAGCAGCTGGGTCAGCTGGTGGGCGTGTCCGCCCAAGCGGTGAGCAAGTGGGAAAAAGGCGGCGCACCCGACGTGGAACTGCTGCCCACCCTAGCTGACCGGCTAGGGGTGACCATCGACACCCTGTTTGGCCGGGGAGATGAGGACGCCCCCTTGGACATGGCCCAGCAAATGAGCCGCTGGCTTCAGACCATTCCTAAGGAAGAACGACTGATGCGGCTGTTTCGCATGTTAGCCAACAGCCACCTTTCCATTTACTTTGATCCCCAAAATCTCAATCCCGCCAGTGAACTGAAAATGATGTCCGAAAACTGTTATGCCGCGGACTTACTGCCCGATCAGCGCAGCACTTGGTTCCGCTCCATGATGTCATCTGACGAGGGAATGCTTCTGGGGGTGCTGGCGGAAAATCTCCCTATCTACCTGCTGATGCCTGAACCACCGGAGGGATATGAGGTCCACTTCGCCTCCAATGAGGACTACCGTAAACTGTTCTCCGCCCTAAGTCTGGAGGGCAGCCTGGAGCTTCTGCGGTATCTCTATGCCCAAAAGCCCAATTACTACACGATTCCTGCCATGGCTAAGCGCACTGGCCTACCTCAGGACGTGGTAGAGACCGCTGCCTGTGCCATGACAGAGTGCAACCTACTACGCCACAAGTCTCTGGAACTGGAGGAGGACACCATGGACGTCTATATGATCCACGATAACTATGTGTTGGTCCCTTTCCTCTATTTCGCCAGGTGGTTTATGGAGAAGGATGACGCCTGGTACTACGGCTGGGACATCCGGGAGCGTCCCATCTTGGAACTCACCGAGGAACAAAAACAGCGAAAGAAGGAAAAACAGCATGAAACGCAACTCTGATATCCGGGAATATACCCAGACCTTTTACCAGCATAACCGGGCGAATTTTGCCCTAGCGCTCTTTCTAATTATCCTGAGCACGGGAGGAATGCTGTACTTCTCCTGGGTGCTGGGAGAGGTGACCAATATCATGGCCACAGGCGACCTATCTCGTCTGTGGCATACCCTGGGTATCACCGCCGCCGCCCTGGCTGTCACAGTGGTAGTGGAGCTGCTGATGTACTATTATAAGACAAAATTTGTCCACAAGGCCCTGCGGCAATATAAGAATCTGGCCTTTTCCCGGCTGTCAGAAAAAAGCATCAGTGCCTTTTCCCGGGAAAATACCAGCCGATACCTATCCGCCCTTACCAATGATGCCAATTCCATCGAAGAGAACTACCTCAACCGCTCCATCCTTCTGCTCTACCACTGCGCCCTGTTTGTCGGTGGCCTGGCAATGATGGTAGCCTTGAGCTGGCAGCTAGCCCTGGCCACCATCGTGCTCAGCCTGATTCCTATGGTTTGCTCCCTGTCCATGGGAAAAAAGCTGGCCCAGTGGGAAAAGGCTATGAGCGACCAAAATGAGATTTTTGTGGCCCAGGTCAAAGACTTCCTTACCGGCTTTTCTGTCATCAAAAGCTTTAAGGCGGAGCGGGAGGTCAATCGTCTGTTTCAAGCCTCCAATGCTGAGACGGAGCAGGTGAAGGAGCACCGCCGCCGGTGGGATGCCATGCTCTCCGCCGCTACCCAGATGTGCGGTACCCTACTCCAGATCGGTATTTTCTTCTACGGCGCCTGGTTGGCCATCCGCGGGGATATCCAGATGGGTACGGTGCTCATCGTCCTGAATCTGTGCAACTGTTTTACTCAACCTATCCAAATTGTCCCTCAGTATTGGGCCAGCCGGAAGGCTGCGCTTGCTCTCATTCAAAAGCTGGCCCGGATCACCCGGGAGAACGCGGGCCATGCTGGAACGCCCATTCCCCCTGTTCTGGCGCAGGCTATCACGCTGGACCATGTGGGCTTTGGTTATGAGCCAGATAAGCCGGTACTTCGGGACCTCTCTTTCCGGTTTGAGGCGGGCAAGCGCTATGCTATTGTGGGTTCCTCTGGGTCTGGAAAATCCACCCTCCTGAGCCTGCTTATGGGTTCTTATCAGGACTACACTGGTTCTATTTCCATTGACGGGCAGGAACTGCGGGAAGTAGACACTGACAGCCTTTATGATCTGATGAGCCTTATCGGACAAAACGTATTCCTCTTTGATGACACCATCCGCCGCAACATCACTATGTTCCGGGATTTCCCAGCGAGCCAGGTGGAGCAGTCAATCAAGCGTTCTGGACTTTCAGCTCTTGTAGCAGAGCGCGGTAATGACTACCGCTGCGGAGAGAATGGCGTGAGCTTGTCCGGTGGAGAGCGCCAACGGGTATCCATTGCCCGCGCCCTGCTGCGGGGCACGCCCGTATTGATGCTGGACGAGGCCACCGCCTCGCTGGACAACCAAACCGCCTATGACATCACCGATGCTATCCTTCACCTGGACGGACTAACCCGCATTGTGGTCACCCACCGGCTGGACGAAGCGCTTATGGGTCAATATGACCAAATCATCGTCATGAAGGATGGTCAGATCCGGGAGACGGGTACCTTCCAGGACCTGATGAACGCGAAAGAGTTCTTTTATTCCCTGTATACCCTGGCCTCATGAAGCACGCTCCGCAGACGTCAAATGGCAAAACACAAGCCCGCCGGACCTCAAGTCCGGCGGGCTGTTTGTTTTGATTCAGGCGTTCCAAAAACCGATTATTCCTCGACAGGAGCCTCATCCACATCCTCCGCCTCAGGAGCCGCAGCATCCTCTAGGACGGCACGGATGGACAGGGAGACCTTCTTGTTGTCGTTATCGATGGCAATGATCTTGGCATCCACAATGTCACCCTCGCTCACCACGTCGGCGGGCTTCTCCACCCGGTGGTCTGCCAACTGAGAAATGTGGATCAGGCCGTCCACACCGGGGACGATCTCGGCAAAGGCACCGAAGGTCATCAGCTTCACAATGCGCACGGGAGCCACGTCGCCCACAGAATACTTGGCGGTAAACACGGCCCAGGGCTCCTGGGTGCGGTCCTTCATGCCCAGAGAGATTTTCTTCTTCTCGGGGTCAAAAGAGATGACGTAGACGTCCACGGTGTCCCCCACCTTCACCACCTCAGAGGGGTGCTTGATGCGGGACCAGGACAGCTCGGAGATATGGACCATACCGTCCACCCCGCCGATGTCCACAAAAGCGCCATAAGAGGTCAGGCTCTTGACAGTGCCGGTGTAGTGCTTGCCCTCTTCGATGTTGTTCCACACCTCAGCGGCGGCAGCGGCACGGGCCTCGGCGGCCACAGCGCGGATAGAACCAACCACGCGGCGGCGAGAGCGGTTGACCTCCGTGATGCGCAGCTGCACCTTGGTCTTGACCATGTCAGACAGGTCGGCTCCACGGGGCTTGCCGGACTGGGAAGCAGGAATGAACACCCGGATCCCCTTGACATTGGCCACCAGACCGCCCTTGTTCTGCTCGGTAATAACGCCCTCAAGCACCTCTTTGCTCTCCACAGCGCTCTCAACCGTCTCCCAGTTCTTCTGGACATCCAGACGTTTCTTAGACAGGCGAACCATGCAATCCCGGTCGCTGACCTGAAGCACATAAGCCTCGATCTCCTCGCCCACCTTGGCGATATCCTCCACCTTGACATCAGGATCGTCGCTCAACTCAGACAGCGGGATGTAGCCGGGATACTTGATGCCCAGCTCCACCTGGACCTCGGTGGGCGTGACGGCAACGACAGTACCAGTGACCTTCTCCCCGCTATTTAAAGTTTTGAACGATTCCTCCAGCATCTCAGCAAAGGACTGTTCAATCTCCATGATTTCTTCGCTCATTTTGTTGTAGACCTCCTTTATGATCCACCCCGGCGTCGATGCGCCGGCGGTGATTCCAAGGGACGATAGACGAGCGAATTCCTCCCGGGAAAGCTCGCTGCTGCGCTCCACCTGTCGGACAAAGTCACAGCAGCTCTCACATAGCTGGGTCAGCCGTCTCGTATTGGAGCTTTTGGGGTCTCCAATGACGATCATTCCATCGCACTCTTCCGACAAGGCAAGCGCCTCAGACTGTCTCTTGGACGTAGCACCACATATTGTATCAAAAAAATCTGCGTTTGTACACACTTTTTTTGCGTTTTCCATGCATTTTTCCCAGATGGTACGAATTGCCGTGGTTTGGGACACAAAAGTTAAGGGCATATGATACAATTCTGGATTTTTCTGCAGCTTTTTCTCCAATTCCTCCCAATTTCGGGCTACCACCCCATGGCGGGTCCACCCCGCAATCCCCACAATCTCCGGATGCTCCGGATCGCCGATGATAACCGGAGTTCTCCCCTGCTCTTCCGCCTTGGCCACAATCTGGTGGATGCGCGCCACGTTTGGACAGGTGGCATCCAAAATTTGGCACCTCTTTTCCCGGAGCACAGCATAGGTCCGCTCCGGCTCTCCATGGGCGCGAATGAGTACTGCTGCGCCGTCCGGCACCTCCTCCGGCGTAAACACCGTACGGGCCCCCAGGGCCTCCAGCCTGGCAACCACATGGTCGTTGTGTGTGATGTGGCCCAGCATATACACCGGACCCTCCTTGGCGCGGGCCTCCGCCAGCTCCACCGCCCGGCGTACACCGTAGCAAAACCCGGCGGATTTGGCCAGGATCACCTTCATGGCGTCTCCTCCCCCAAGGCCCGGATCTTGACCATCAACTCATCGGCGATGCGCTGGTAGTCCTCCGGTGTGGCTCTGCGTCCTGCAAATTCAGGATAGTAGGGCTGGCCAAAGATTACGGTCGTCCTGCGGAACCACCGCTTCCTGGGCGAGATGTACACCGGTACAATGGAGCAGCCGGACCGTGTGGCAAACATAGCCGCCCCAGTGTGGGCCTCGGAGCTTTCCCCCTCCCGCACCCGGGTCCCCTCGGGAAAAAGCAGCAGCTTTTCCCCATTCTTCAGAGCCTTGAGACATGCCTTTACTGCACCTACGTCGGCCTTGCCCCGCTTGACGCCAATGATGCCCGCATGGCGGAGGATAAAGCCCAGCACTGGCACGTGCATCACCTCATCCTTGGCCATCACTCGGATCTGCGGACGGTGCCCCACGGCGCAGACCACATAGACTGGATCGCCCAGGGTGGTGTGGTTACCGCACAGCAGTGCGCCACCTTCTGGCAGGTTCTCCCGCCCGACTGCCTTCCATGGGTGAAAGATCCACATAAAAAACCATAAAATGGGATAGAGTACCGCGTACAACTTATTCATGTCCGCTCCTCCATCCGCTGAAACTTCTCTCGAACCACCTCCAGCAGCTGCCGGTAGCTCTCCTCCAGGCTGTTGCCCGTAGTGTCCACGGCCACCGCGTCCTCTGCCTGCCGGAGCGGCGCGGTCTGACGGTGGATATCCCGTTCATCCCGCTCCATCACCTCCCGGAGAATCTGCGCCTGGTCCACCTGCTGCCCTCGCTCCACCAGCTCCTCATACCGCCGCCGGGCGCGGTCCTGGGCCGTGGCGGTGAGAAAGATCTTCAGGTCCGCCTGGGGCAGCACCACAGTACCGATGTCCCGGCCGTCCATAATGACGTCATTTTCCCGGGCCAGCCTTCGCTGCATATCCAGCAGATAGTCCCGCACCGCCGGGATAGCGGATACCAAGGATGCGTACCGCGAGATCTCGTTCCGGCGGATTGCCTCCGTCACATCTTCCCCGTTGAGATACATATGCTGGAGGCCGTCCTCCCCGTAGCCCATCTCGATCTTCATCTGGGGCAAAATGGACTCCACCGCCCTGGCATCCTCCAAGCAGACGTTCATGCGGCTGGCGCCCAGCCCCACTGTCCGGTAGATAGCCCCCGTGTCCACATAGAGAAAGCCCAGCTCCCTAGCCAGCAACTTGGCCAGGGTGGACTTTCCCGCCCCAGAGGGGCCGTCGATCGCAATGCTTTTATGGTTCATTCGTTCGCTTCCTTTCCGCCTACCGCGGCCAAACCAGCCGCATACCCCGTGGACCAAGCGATCTGAAGGTTAAAACCGCCGGTATAGCCGTCCACATCCAGCAACTCCCCGGCAAAATAAAGCCCTTGGACCAGCTTGGACTGCATCGTTTTGGGGTCTACCTGACTCACTTTTACCCCGCCGGCGGTGACAATGGCCTCTTCCACCGGCCGAGGGCCGGAAATGTCCACAGTAAAATCCTTGAGCGCATCCAACAGCCTGCGCCGCTGTTCCCGGCGGATGTCCCGAACCTTGGTCTGCCCGTCAATCCCCGTCCGCTCCGCCATGACCGGAATCATGGACCGGGGTACCAAAGCCCCCAGCGCATTGGAGACATCCTGATTGGCCCTTTCCCCAAAATCCCGGAGCAGACGCGCATCCAGCTTTTCTTCATCCAGGGCGGGCTTCAGGTCAATATGGGCCGCGTAGCGGTCCCGGGCAAAGTCCATATGGGCAGACGCGGACAGCACCAACGGCCCGGACAGGCCGAAGTGGGTGAACAGCAGTTCTCCCTGCTCCTGATATACTGTTTTTCCCCTTTGGTTTTTCATCCTCAGGACCACGTTGCGCAGAGACAAGCCCTGGAGCTGGCTGCAGGCCCGATCCTCTGACTCCAGTGGCACCAGCGATCCCCGAATCGGTGTGATAGTATGTCCCAACGCCTCTGCTATGCGGTAACCATCTCCTGTGGAACCCGTGCGAGGATAGGACGCTCCTCCTGTGGCAAGGAGAACTGCTTCACAGTTTACAAGCCCCGCTTTCTCCAATTTCACACCCGATACCCGGCCCCCGCTGACCGCCACCTCGGTTACACGGTCCTGCCGAAGCTCTACCCGGCACCGGCGCAGTTCCTTCCAAAGGGCGTCGATCACATCCGCCGCCCGGTCTGACTGGGGAAATACACGGTTCCCCCGCTCTACCTTCAAGGGAACTCCGAGTTTCTCGAAAAAAGCTATGGTATCCTGGGGGGAAAAGCGGCTGAACGCACTGTATAAAAACTTGCCATTTCGTGGGACGCTGGCCAGCAGCCGGTCCACTCTACAGTCGTTGGTTACATTACAGCGTCCTTTCCCGGTAATGTAAAGCTTGCGTCCCACCTTTTCATTGGGTTCTATCAGCACCACTTTGGCGCCCTGCCGGGCGGCAGTGACGGCGGCCATCATACCCGCTGCACCCGCGCCTGCCACAACGATTTGCACTTGTCCTGTCATAACACGCTCCACAAATCAATTCGGATCTCCGCCCAGGGGAAGATCCGAACCGAAATTCTTTTTCTTTTAACGGCCGACTACTCCTGGTTCAGCCTTGCATAGAGTCCGTATTGCTGTCATACTCCACTTTCTCATAGACCTTGTATTCATCCCAGATCTGTTCCAGACGCTGGAACGTTTCCGTGACCTCCGCAGCCTTCTTCCGTCCCACCGCCACGATCAGGGCATTGATGATGGACAGCGGCGCCACCAGGGAATCCACAAAAGACGCCATATCGCTCTTGGCCAGCAGCCGGTATTTGGCGGTGTCGTACAGGGGCGACATCTCGCTGTCGGTGATAGCCACCACGGTAGCCCCTTGATCCCGGGCAAATTCCATGGCCCGGACCGTCCGGGTGGAATACCGGGGAAAGCTGATGCCAATTACCAGATCTCCCTCGCCGACTCGGAGCATCTGCTCAAACATCTCGCTGGCCAAAGTGGTCTGCACCTGGCTGACATTATCAAAAATCAGGTTGAAATAAAATGCGATAAAATCAGACAGGGCCGCCGAGGAACGCACACCGAGAATATAAATCCGGCGGGCGCCCACAATGGCGTCCACCACGGCGGAAAACTCTTGGCGGCTCATCTCCTCCAAGGACATACGAATCTTCTCAATGTCTGACTGTACCACCTTGGTCAGCACATCCTGATCCCCCAGGCGGTCATTGGACACCTCAATGCGCTGGACCGTGGTCAGCTTGCTCCGAATCATCTCCTGGAGCGCCTTTTGCATGGCTGGGTAGCCGTCGTAGCCAAGCTCCGCGGCAAAGCGAACCACGGTAGATTCACTGACGCTGACAGTTTTCCCCAGTCTGGAAGCCGTCATAAAAGCGGCTTTATCATAATTCTCCAAAATAAAACGACCGATAAGCTTCTGCCCTTTGGAAAAGGTGCCCATGCTGTTGCGGATCACTGTCAAAATATCTCTGCTCATAAAACTTCACGCTCCACACCCCGCCCTTGGGCAGTTGCTCAGTAGGCCGGCGCTCTGCCGGTCCAACAGATAATATGATATCCTTTCCTGAGCAAAATTGCAAGCGTTTTTGCAGGATTTTATTCACAAATCCTGCAAAATTTCTGATTTTAGCCAGTAGATTTCCTGATTTGTGAGCGTTCTCCACCTTCCAACCTGCAAATCGCCCAGACGGAGAGCACCTTCCCGCACCCGCTTGAGCCTGAGCACACTGAGACCGACGGCGGCGCACATCCGCCGCACCTGGCGGTTTTTTCCCTGATGGATCACAACGGTCAGCCAGTCTGGAGCCATTTGTTCCACCCAGTCTGCCGTCATGTTCTCCCCATCCACCACCATGGGCTTGCGTAACAGGGGCAGAGCCTGCTCCAAATCGCCGGACACCCGGACCTGGTACTCCTTTTCCACCCGATGAGATGGATGTGTCATGGTATGGGTCAGAATCCCATCGTTGGTGAACAGCAGCAGTCCTTCGGAATCCATATCCAGTCGGCCCACTGGCCACACCCGGGCCGGGCAGTCCGCCACTAACTGGGCCGCTGTGGGCCTCCCCCGCTCATCAGACAGCGTGGTGATATAACCCCTCGGCTTATGAAGCATGAGATATGTATGGCCGGAAGGGGTGGACAGCACTGCTCCATCCACCTCAATCCGATCCCGTTCCGGATCCGCCTTATCTCCAATTCCTGCCGCAAGACCGTTTACCTTGACACGGCCTGCCCGCAAATACGCCTCCGCCTTTCGCCGGGAGCAAACACCGGCGGCAGACAAAATTTTTTGCAGCCTTTCCTCCATGCCGCTCCCCCTTCCATCTGATCAAATCAGTCCCACGCCTTGACCACTGACTGTCACGGTTTTCCCGAAAATAGCTGACAGAATGCGCTGAAGCAACGTACTTTCCGGGAAGATATCCCGGTTTACTGACTGGACATAACACAGCTCCACTGTACCGATCTCCTGGTCCCCCACCAGATAAACCAGCCGGCCAGCCGCCTGTCCCGCCTGAACTGGAGCCTCTACCAAATCATCCTGCTCCACTCGGACCTGGGCGCTCTCCCCTTCCGCCAGAGGATAGGAGAAATCCTCTGCGGCCGCTACCTCTACAAACCGTACCAAACTGCCCTGCACCGGGACGCAGCCCACCACTTCTCCCTTCTGGCACAGCTGCTTAGCTGGGTAACCAGTAAACCCGTAGTCCAGCAGTTCCATGTGATCCTGCCAATCATCTGGGTCATTCAATGTGACGGCAACCAAAGTTTGTCCCTCTCTGGTGGCGGCAGACACCAAAGTACGCCCCGCCCGTTGGGTATAGCCCGTTTTCATGCCCACACAGCCATCGTACAGCGCCAGTAAGCGGTTGTGGTTGGTGAAGGTCCGGGTCCCGATAGTGGCAGTCCGGCTGGCACAGATAGCGGACACCGTCTCATCATCCAGGCAAGCCGCCGCCAGTTTAGCCAAATCCCGCGCGGTGGAATAATGCCCATCGGCGTTAAGGCCGCTGGCATTGGTAAAGTGAGAGCTGGACATCCCAAGCTCCCTGGCTTTCTGATTCATCCACTGCGCGAACTTTTCCTCGCTGCCAGCGCTGGCACAGGCCACCGCCGCCGCCGCGTCGTTGCCCGACTCCAACAGCAGCCCGTAGAGCAGCGCCTCCATGGAGATCTGCTCCCCTGCCTGGAGGTAGATAGATGACCCCTCCACTCCGGAGAGCCATTCCGCCTTGATCTCTACCACCCTGTCCAGATCCGGTCCGCGCTCCACCGCCACTAAAGCGGTAAGCAGCTTAGTGACACTGGCGATCAGACGGGGCTCATCTGCGTTTTGCTCGTAGAGCACCCGTCCGCTATCCGCGTCCATCAAAATAGCCGATGAGGCGGAGGTAGACACCGCCCCCACAGGCAGACAGACAGCCGACAAAAATGCCGCCGTCCACAGCCATAAACAGATTCTACGCAAAAAGGGTCAACTCCCATCCGACATTCAGATGGGAGTAGTGTTCCCTCAAAATTCGTTCTTATCCTGGTTCTTTTTGTCCAGGTAATCCGTGACCTTGTCAAACATTTCCGGCACCAGCTCCACCACCCGGCTGGCTGTATCCGCAGCGGGCGGCCCCATGGGGATCAGCTTAACCTGCCCCTCCTTCACCACTAGAAAAGCCACCGGCACTACACTGACGCCGGCTCCGGCACCGCCGCCGAAATTCTTGTCCGCCTGCTGCGCCTTACCGCCGAAGTCGGACCCGCCGGAGGCAAATCCGAAGGACAGCCGGGACACTGGAATCAAGGTCACGCCATCCTGTGTTGTGATGGGCTGTCCCACCACAGTATTGGCATCCACCATTTCCCGGATCTTAGCCATGGTGGTCTGCATTAGGTCATTGATAGGATGATTGTTTTCGTTCATGCTGACGCCTCCTGTTTTATCTCGGCGGCCTTCTGGCCCCGGCTCCAAATCATCAACAGCTTTCCGCCAAACCGCAGACCAAAAGCCAGCAGCTGGCCCACGGTCATCGACAGCGCAGCTTTAAGGAAATACAAGGGCTTCTCCCCCTGAAAATCCACCGCCACACCTAGGTCGTGGTGCTTTACACGGAAATTATGGTCGATCAGCGCCCAAATCATTCCCAGCACCCCGTTTGCCCGGCCAAATCCCAAGGCCGCCTGGGCCGGGTCTGAATCCGCCCAAGTGATGTGTAAGGTCAATTCATCCACGCAGATCTTCCGACGCAGGGCCCCGGCAGCCTGGGCGGCCATCTCCAACATCTGTCCCACCGGCGGAATGGAATGGCGCTGCTTTTGCTTCTTCACCTCTGGCCTGTCCTGTTTTCCCCGTTTTTTCTTTTTCTCCTGAACCGGCTCAGCAGGCGTTTCTACCTCCTTCTGAGGATAGAGCGTGATAGGAAATGGGCCGATCCGCAATCGCACCGCCGTCGCGCCCTGGTTATATTCCACTTGGATCCCCAGACGGATACGGCCCAACAGCCACAGTACAACCAGTACCCCCAGGGCGATGAGCCAGCCGGTCATGCTCCAGCCTCCCCTTCCGGCACCTCGCCGGAGACCTCCACAGCTTTCTCCGCTTTTGCCTGGGCCTCATCCTGTGCCCGGAGCTTTTCGATGGCCTGCTCCAACTCCATGGTCATCTGCGCCCCCTCCTGAGTCGCGCTGGGCAGTTCGGGCAGTTCCTCCAATGATGTCAGGCCAAAAGAACGCAGGAAGGTCTCTGTGGTCCGGTATTGGATGGGTCGGCCGGGTACCGCCAGCCGTCCTGCCTCCTGGATCAAATCCCGCTCCAGCAGCAGCCCCACGGTGTAGGCACTGTCCACTCCCCGGATCTGCTCGATGTAGGTCCGGGTCACCGGCTGGAAATAAGCCACGATAGCCAGAACCTCCAGCGCGGTCTGGGACAGCCGAGCAGGCTTGCGGCTTTCTAACGTTTTACGAATGGCCGAAGCGTGCTCCGGCGCGGAGCACATCTGCCAGCTGTCCTCCAGCCGAATGAGCCGGATCCCCCGGCGCTCATAGCTGTAATCGTCCGCCAGGCGTTGGCAGACGGCATCTACTGTCTCCCGGTCCTGCTCCAAAGCCGTACAAATACGCTCGGCGGGTACCGGGTCCCCAGCGGCAAAGAGAATGGCCTCGATGGCCGACTCCAGTTCTTTCAGCTCCATAGGCCACCTCCTCAATAGGTATCCGCAGTCATTTCAAAGTCCTCATCCAGCTTTTCTCCAGTGCAGGTGACGGTACAATCCTCCGCCGTCCCCGCCAGCCGGACCCGGCTGGCCTTGCACAGCTCTAGGATGGCCAGGAAAGTGGCCACCACCTCCGAGCGGCTGCGGCTGGTACGGAACAGGGCCCGGAACCGGGTGACGCCAAATTGGATCAGCCGGTCCAGGATATCCCTAGCCTTGTCCGACACCGGGTATGGCTCCCGCCCTACGATGCCCTCAAAAGCGCTGGCGGCCGGAGGCAGCTTCTCCTCTGCCCGGTCCAGCACCGAGCCAAGAGCTGCCAACAGGTCCCCCTTGTCATGGACAAAGCGATAGGTCTTGTCCGTCTTGACCGGCTCTGGTAGCTTGGTGAGATAGTCTCTGCCATACTCGTACCGCCGTCCCAGAGGCTCCACCGCCGCCTTGACGCGCAGATAGCTGTCCTGGTACTTGCGCTCCTCTAGGGCCGCCATGAGCTGCTCCATCTCGCTCATGGCCTCCTCGTCGTCAATGGATAAGAGCATCCGGGTCTTGATATACACCAGGTGGGCGGCCATGGTGACAAATTCGCTGGCCACCTCCAGATTAAGCTGCTCCCGCCGGGCCATCCAGTCCAGATACTGGTCCAGCAGAAGGGTAATCTGGATGTCCCGAATCTCGATCTTGTTTTTGCTTAGAAGATGGAGGATCAGGTCCAGCGGCCCGTCGAAATCCTCCATGTCCTCCGACTTCGCCCGGATGACCTTCTCCAGATGATAGATGGGTGTCTCTATGGCCCGCTCCCCCTCTCCTATGGCCAGGATACCCGCTTAAAGCGCAGGGCAAACCCCGCCGCAATCAATGGGCAGAACTGATTATAGCAAGATTTTCCCCGAAATACAAGTGGGCCCGATGGGTTTCCATCGGGCCCATGTGTTCAGTTCAGCTTTTCCAGGGCGGCCCTGGCGGCCAGCTGCTCGGCCTCCTTCTTGGTCCGGCCTCTGCCCTGTCCGGCGCTCTGCCCGCCCACCGTCACCTCCATGACGAATACCCGGGCGTGGTCGGGTCCCAGCTCGTCCACCAGCCGGTAGGCGATTGGCTGCCCCGGGGTGCGCTGCACCCACTCCTGGAGGGCGGTCTTATAATCCCGGTCCACCGCCTTCTCCCGCTCCTTGTCGAGAATAAACCGCTGGATGATGGTCCGTACTGGAGACAACCCTCCGTCCAGATAAACCGCTGCCAGAGTTGCCTCAGTGGCGTCGGCTAGAATAGATGGACGTGACCGGCCTCCTCCTGCGTCCTCCCCTTTGCCCAAGCGCAGATAGCTTCCCAACCCCAAGGCGAGGGCAACCTCGTGGAGGCTTTCCTCACACACTAGGGCCGCCCGGGTGCGGGTCAGCTCTCCCTCCGGCATATTGGGATGGGTCCGGAACAGATAGTCCGCCACCACCATACCCAGTACCGAGTCGCCTAAAAATTCCAACCGCTCGTTGCTGGTCAGTCCCGTCCCCCGGTGCTCATTGGCATAGGAGCTGTGAGTCATGGCGTGGAGCAGCAGCTCCCGGTTCCGAAAGGTGTATCCCAATTTTTCCTCCAGCTTTTTCATGATCCCCTCCAAAGAGAAAACCCCGTTGGAACGGGGCTTTCTCTCTTTCCGTCTTGTTTCAGATATCCAGATGGTCCTGCATGTACTTATAGAGGTCGCCCACCGTGGCAATGGAGGCAATATCCTCCTCCTCCATCTCACCCAGGCCAAACTCCTCCTCCAGCGCCATGGACAGCTCCACCAGATCTACAGAATCAGCCCCCAGGTCGTCCACAAACGAGGTATCAGCATCCACAGAACCAGGCTCCAGCCCGAACTGGTCCACAATGATCGCACAGAGTTTTTCAAACATACTTTTATGCAGCTCCTTTGGCTTGACTTAATGACAACAACATAATAGGGAGTTATCCGCCCGGTGTCAATATGTTTTTGGAAATTTTTATCTTTCCTCTGATTTATCCTGTCCCCGCTTCACTGGAAGGCGCATATATTCGATATTTTCCACAATATCCTCGATAATACCCGCCTTTTTGAACTCCACCGCCTGGCGGATGGCGTTCTTGATAGCATAGGCGTCGGATGATCCATGGGCCTTGATCACCGGCTTGGAGATGCCGATGAGGGCGGTGCCTCCCACCTCGTCGGAACTCATGAGCTTCTTGAACTGCCCCAGCTCGTTTTTCACCAGCAGAGCGGCCAGCTTGGTCTTGACGCTCTTGAGGAACATCTTTTTGACCTCCCGGCCAAGGAACAGGCCGGCTCCCTCCATGGTCTTGAGGAAGATGTTGCCGGAATAGCCGTCAGACACGATGACGTCCACCGCGCCCTCCACGGCCTCCCGGGCCTCCACATTGCCCACAAAGTTGATCCGCCCTTCCTCCTTGGCCTTCTGCAGCAGGGCATAAGTCTCCCGCTGGAGGTCAGTGCCCTTGGACGGCTCCGCACCGATGTTCAGCAGGCCAACCTTAGGTTCAGGCCGGCTGAGGGCCCGCTCGGCATAATAGCTGCCCATAAAAGCGAATTGGAGCAGATACTCCGGGGTACATTCGGCGGTGGCTCCGCAGTCAATGAGCACCGCTCCCCCACCCCCGGTGGGCACCACAGGCGCCATGGCAGCCCGGCGGATGCCCCGCACCCGCTTGACCAGCAGCGTGGCCCCGGACAACAGCGCCCCGGTGGACCCGGCAGACACGAAGGCGTCCCCGGAGCCGTCTTTGAGCAGGTTGAGCCCTACGGTCAGGGACGAGTCCTTTTTGTCCTTAAAGGCGGTGGCTGGGTTGTCGCACATGTCCACCACCTGCTCGGCGTGGGCGATCTCCACCCCCGCAGGCAGGTCGGCAATGCCGTCCTGATTGAGCACGTTCAGAATGTCCTCGCCCCGGCCCACCAGAATGATGTCCACACCATATTCTTTCGCCGCCTGGAGCGCGCCCCGCACAGTTGAGTGGGGCGCGTTATCTCCCCCCATTGCATCCACAATGATCCGCATAATTTATGGGTCCTCCTTCTCTGTCTGCTGTACTGTCTCTCTCTTTCCGCAATCCTCACACGGTCCGACGCAGGGAACCGCCCATCTTTTTCTTACGTCAGATCCAGCTTGTCCAGAATCTCCAGCGAACGCTGGGACAGCTGGGCGTTTTTATTTCGCTTGGCCCCACGGGATGCCCACATCCCGCGGGGACCCCGATCTCATCACGCTCGGGGCGAGTGAATCGCCCCGTCGCGCACTTCTCCGCTACGCTGCGAATTGGCGCGCCTTACGGCGTGGTTCGCTTCGCTCCCAGGGCAAGCAGCCTCGATCTCATTCCAGGTCCAGCTTGTCCAGAATCTCCAGCGAACGCTGGGACAGCTGGGCGTTTTTATTTCGCTTGCCCTTGACCTTATAGCCCAGGGGCGGCATGATGCCGAAGTTGATGTTCATGGGTTGGAACTCCACCACGCTCTGGTTGCTCACATAGAGAGCCAGGGCGCCGATGGCCGTCTCCTGGGGAAAGTCCACCGCAGGCTGACCCAGAAGCCGCCTGGCCAGCTCCACCCCGGCCAGGAAGCCGGAGGCGGTGGACTCCACATAGCCCTCCACTCCGGTGATCTGCCCGGCAAAGGAGATGCGCTCCTGTCCCCGCACCCGGTAATAGCGGTCCAGCAGGCGGGGGGAGTCCAAGTAGGTGTTTCGGTGCATCACCCCATAGCGCACGTACTCGGCGTTTTTCAGAGCTGGGATCATAGAGAACACCCGTTTTTGCTCCCCCCACTTCAAATGGGTCTGGAAGCCCACGATGTTGTAAAGCGTGCCGTCGGCATTGTCCCGGCGCAGCTGCACCACGGCATATGGCTCTTTCCCCGTCTTTGGGTCGGGCAGGCCCCGGGGCTTGAGGGGGCCGAAGCACAATGTCTGCTCCCCCCGGCGAGCCATTACTTCCACGGGCATGCAGCCCTCGAACACGTTTTTGTCTTCAAAGCCATGGACCTCCGCCTCCTGGGCGGCGCACAGCTCCTTCCAGAAAGCCAAGTACTCCTCCTTGGTCATGGGGCAGTTGATATAGTCGTCGCTGCCCCGACCGTAGCGGGAGCCGAACCAGGCCTGGTCCATGTCCACGCTGTCAAAGGTGACAATCGGGGACGCGGCATCAAAAAAGTTGAGGTAATGACTGGCCGGGAACAGCCCGGCGATGGTCTGGGACAGGGTGTCCGAGGTCAGCGGGCCGGATGCCACGATGACCTCCCCCTCAGGGAGAGCCGTCACTTCTCCCTCCACCACGGTGATGTTGGGACAGCCGCGGACGGCCTCCGTTACCGCCTGGGAAAAGCCGACCCGGTCCACCGCCAGGGCGCCGCC